>Ga0182007_10000088_pt1 | contig 68346 bp, 76 predicted proteins | sample Sormic07211113_1_FD_123023 | JGI IMG/M metagenome (GOLD analysis project Ga0182007, IMG submission 123023) | Rhizosphere microbial communities from Sorghum bicolor, Mead, Nebraska, USA - 072115-113_1 MetaG | ecosystem: Host-associated > Plants > Roots > Rhizosphere | place: USA: Nebraska...
CAATTTTCTCGGCAATCAGCGAAGCCTCTTCCTGGCTCACCTCTGCCTGAGCGACTTCATCGCCTTCGGCGATCTCAATTAAAAAACCGGCCTGCGGGACTGGAGAGACGATCAGTTGTGCACCCGACCAACCACGAAATGTCTTGCGGGTTAATTCATAGGTGAGCTTCATGGGTCGCTCCAAATAAAGAAATGCAGGCAAAGGCGCCTTGAGTCAGCGCTGATACTAAGAGGTTTCATTCGGCATTACAATACACTCGGTGTATTTTATTTTAATGCGTATTACAAATCGTCTTCTGGTGTTCGCAAAATCGATTTTTTGTAATATTCAACGTACAGCTGAGCATCCAGCAGCGCGTGATGCGGCGCTTCCGCTCGGTACGCCGCCCTCTCGTCTTCTGTCAGCAGATTTTGGGTCAGCAAGTAGTGTTTACTAACGTTATTGGGCCACAAACCCACATCAAACGTCAGCTGACACAAGAAGTCCCAGTCAAAATCCGGTGCGTCTGTAGCAATGCGAACATCAGGGCCCAAAGACTCCAGAAAGTCGACAATCAGGAGACCTGCTTGAAAGGCGGAACGAGCATATTCATTGGGTTTAAGTTGGGGAATGACAATCTCTTTGACGAAGTCAGAGCATTGCGCCATCGACCAGCCATCAATGATTTCCACATAAAAAAGTTCACCGTTTTCCGCAGCCAGTCCCAATGACATGAGACATGCCTGTTCGGAGATCGAAGTGAATTCGGTGTCAAGGAAGACGATCATGTGGAATTCTGGCGCCCTAAGGGTGATTTGTACTATGATGTCAATATACAGCATAAGAAGTACGTCCTCTACTCTATGTTGGGGCGGGAAACACCATTCGTTCGTACAGCAGCCCCTCGGATACAGCGTTCGAGGGAACAATCGATTGCCCTCAAGGCAACACCATCCCAGGAGACACCATGTCCACTCCCCAAGAGTTAGCTGATGAAATCGCCATCAAGGTGGCTGTGGTGAAGGCCCTGCGCGAGTTCACGGGTGAAGGTATGATGACGTGTCGCCAGGCGCTGGATAAAGCCAAGGGTGACCCGCTGCTGGCGGTAGGGCTGATGCAGGCCAGCGGGCAGCTGGTGAACGTCAGGGGCAATCGTGAAGAGCGTGATATGCGCATGGCTCAAAGCTATGCCGACGACCTGCAGCTGGACGCCGATGGCAAGATTTCCCGGCGTAAGCCTGCCAGCGTTCCTCGGCGCCCGAGTGGTTTCAGCGTCGATCCTGGCTTTTGCTCGATAGAGAAATAAATCAGGGCAGGCCCTCGGATACTGCCCCGAGGGAACAAACGACTGCCCTTAAGGCACGCCCCCCAGCCCCACACATGGAAAGACCCATGGAAAGCTCCCCAGAACTGATCGCGGCAATGGCCATCACCGCCGAAAAGGTTAAGATTTTGCGTGAGTTCACGGGCGAAGGCCTGATGGATTGTCGAAACAAACTGGTTAAGGCCCAGGGCGATCTTCTGCTGGCCGTCGGGCTGCTCCACGTGTCTGGGCAACTGGTGAACGTCAAAGGCAATCGTGCGGAGCGCGACTTGCATGCAGCCAGGGCGTTTATTGAGGATCTGGAGCTGGCGCCCGACGGCAAGATCAGGCGCAAACTACCTGACAATTCACCCCGGCGCCCCAGCGGCTGGAGCGTCAACCCGGCTTTTTGTTCCATTGAAAAATGACCTTGAGGATTTGAACATGACTGAAGACCGCATCGAAGAACAGTACACCACTGAACAAGCTGCCGAACACGCCGTTGCCTGGTGCAAGCGCCACCCCGCCTGGCGCCGGATCTGTGACATTCCGGATCACGATGTGTTCATGAATACCTACGATGACATCCCGAAAGACGAACGCGCCTACTGGGACGAGCACGGGGGCGAGGAATGCTGGCGAGAGTTTGGCATTCGAGGCAGCAAAGTGGCCATGGGTTACATCTCCGGCAAGGGCGAGTTTTACGACCACGTGCTCAAAGTGCCGCGCTTCCATAACCTGATGACGCTGTTTCGTGTGGGCAGGAACTGGAAACCATGAGTTGGCCGTTCAAAAACACGCCGGCAGAAGCTTTCTACCCTGAAAGGCGTGATGAAATTGAGCGCTTCTGGGAGTCCCTGCTGGCCTATGGCTTAAACCACTTGGAGCGATATCAGATCGTGTCCGGTGGCTTGCACGCGGACAGCTTGTATGCCCTGCATCAGAACCATCCGCAGATGGTGACTGATTTTCTTAACACCAGGGCCTTTGGCACCCACACGATCTCCATGGACTCCCTGGATGCGGTCGCCGCGTTGATCAAGGACGAAGCCCCTCAGGACTTCACCAGGCATCTGCTGGATGTCATGGCTGCTGTGGTGCACAAGGGCTCGTTATATCTGAAGCCCGACCTGGAAGAAGCGGGATTGACCAGCATCTTGCAACGATTGAGTTTTACCCCAAGCATTGATCCCATTCCCTACGCACTACCGCTGTTGAAGTTTATCTCCAGCGATTGTGAATTCGACTGCCGCTATTCCTTGCTGCATTTAACCACGACAGTCAGTTGCAAACAGCTAGAACTGCCTGAAAAAGACCAGCAGATCAACATGCACCTGCTGCTGGATGAGCCGGTGATTCAAGAGCACACCATTTACTACGACAGGGGGTTTCTGTCTGCGAACTGGCCCAGTTGGCGGCACCGGGATTTTGAAGACGATGCCATTATCAAAAAGGTAAAGGTGGATCGCCGTGAGGTTTATGCCAGTCCAGAGGCATGGCGGGAAGCCTATGCCGAAGCCCTGGGCCGGTTCCTTAAGGACAACGTGAATCAAGATGACCGGCTTCGATACGTCGATAACGTCGACAAGCTGCTGTTGATTCTGGTCTACAACCCCGGCATCTACGACCGGATCACCGGCCAGGATGTGGAGCAGATCATGGCGCGCTTGAATCCGATCGTGGAGATGATCCTTGAGTCGCAATACGAGGATTCCGCGCTTCGTGCAACACTCAAGCGCCAGGTGTTTGTGAATTTGTTCAGCACCTTTCCGAAAGATCTCAAGGCCTTGAAAGTGACTCCTCAAGACCTGATGGGCCTGGATGCGCAGTCACTTGCGAAACTTGAGTGGTCGTGGGGATTAAATCTCGCGTACGGCCCACTGGGCTACTGTTATAGCTACAACACAACTATTTCTGAAGTTTTCATGCATCGGATTGAAGAACTGCATGGGGAGATATCCATGGCTGATATGCTAAGCAGCGCATTTGTCGAGAGTGATGCGTTTCAGTACGTATTTAATTCCGATAAGCATCAGGCGTCGATTGCACCCGCCGTACTGTCCGGAAAAATGACCAAGGGTGGCAAAGATCAAATCTGGCCAACGGTCTTTGACTACCCGAACAAATTCAACCGGGAGGTGTGCCTGGAGTTGTTCTTGAATCGGATGCGCTTGTGCATGTTTCAGTCCGATTTGTTACCCGAACTCATCAAAGACATGCAGGGTTTTTTCTTGCGTAGGCCGGATCTACGGATGGAGGCGATTGAGCGGATGTTCAGACGCTATCCGGAAATCTTTTTGGTCATCGACCATCGCAAAATCGGGCCGCTGCTCAAAATGATGCTGTTCACCGAACGAGATTTGCGCACCCTGGGCGACAAAGCTCCAGACGCTGTCCGGGCGAATATGTTGTCCGTGGATTTAGGACTTTGATCGCTCCGGTTAACGGAGCCAGCCTGTGGCGAGCAGAAGTCAGTAGGGTGAACTTGGGGGCGAGCGGGATTCAGTGGGGGCGAACCAGGTGTGAGGGGGCATCTCAGGGGCGAACTCGGGGTGGACTGGATTCAGCATAGAAAAATCAGGGGTGAAGACCTCTTCGGGTGCTGAGTGTTCGGCCAGCGGCGTGGTAGCCGCTGGGCTCGAAAACAGGAGCTTTTGGTGCAAACCGGATTTGAGAGCAAAAAAAACCGCATCAAGCAGCCAGTTTCATTTTGTTCAAGGCAATCTTTTCCAGCTGGCGCACACGCTCACAGGAAACCCCCATCTCCTCTCCCACGATACGCAACTGCACAGGTTCATCGTTCATGCAGCGCGCTACGACAATGGCCCGCTCGCGATCATTGAGCACGTCCAATAGCTTGTTTACGGCTTGCTTGGAGTGTCGCTGCTCGTCTTGCTCAATCACAATGTCTTCCGGAGAGACGCCGTCAGTGAGGCGATTTTCCAGGGTGTCGGAATCGTCACATTCGGCCTGGGTTGATTCAAAAATCAGGGTGTACAGACCGTACGCCAGGTGGAAATCTTCCGGAGTCGCCCCCAACTGGTCGGTGATGGCCTTGATTTGAGCTTTGCTGGGAAACTTGCCTTCGGTGTACTCGTGCATGCGTCTAAAGCATTTACGCAGGCCTTTGGTGTCCGGCACCTTGATCAAGCGGTTCTCACACTGCACGTAGCGCTTGAGGGCCCGATTGATCCACAAGGTGGCGTGCGCCGTAAAGCTGCTGCCCAGGTTGGTGTCGAAGGTTCTGGCCGCATCCATGATTGTCATTGCAGCGATCTGAAACAGGTCATCATGCTCACCCCGGTTGCAATACAAGCGGGACAGACCAAAGGCCAGTGGCAAAAATCCGGTGACGATCGCGTCGTAGGAGGTTTTGCAGCCGTGCTCCTTGTACTGGGCGAATAGTCGATGGCACTCCTCCAGGCTCAGCTTTTTCGCCGACTGAATGGCACGAAAGGTTTTGTGGCTGCCGTATGGGTCAGTAGACATGTTGTGATGAGCCTTATGTTTTTGCTGTGGTAACGAGTATGCCAACAATTGACAAATTGTCAACGCGATCTCCGCTGAAAGCTTGAAAAGTAGCGGACATGCCTTCACTGGCGTTTTCTCATTTAAGGGCTACCCTCTGATTCAACGGATATTGACAAATATTGCCATACCCCTAATATGGAACCCCTACCCCGCCCCTTGGAGTCATTTATGTCTAAAGACCCACAAAAGCAGCAGGCCTTGGCCAGCGCGCTGTCTCAAATTGAACGCCAGTTCGGCAAAGGTGCCGTGATGCGCATGGGCGATCAGGATCGTCAGGCGATCCCGGCGATTTCCACCGGCTCGATCAACCTGGACATCGCCTTGGGCATCGGTGGTTTGCCGACTGGTCGTATTGTCGAGATTTATGGCCCTGAATCTTCCGGTAAAACTACGTTGACCCTGTCGGTGATCGCGGAGGCGCAAAAGCTCGGCCATACCTGCGCCTTTGTTGACGCCGAACACGCATTGGACATCGATTACGCCGCCAAACTGGGGGTGAATGTCGACGACCTCCTCGTCTCGCAGCCCGATACGGGCGAGCAGGCTCTGGAAATCACCGACATGCTGGTGCGCTCCAATGCGGTTGATGTGATCATCGTCGACTCCGTGGCGGCTCTGACTCCAAAAGCTGAAATCGAAGGCGAAATGGGTGACATGCACGTGGGCTTGCAGGCTCGCCTGATGTCGCAGGCGCTGCGCAAGCTCACCGGCAACATCAAAAACGCCAAATGCCTGGTGATTTTCATCAACCAGATCCGCATGAAAATCGGCGTGATGTTCGGCAGCCCTGAAACCACCACCGGGGGCAACGCTCTGAAGTTCTACGCTTCGGTGCGCCTGGACATTCGCCGTACCGGCTCGGTCAAGGAAGGTGACGTGGTCGTGGGCAGTGAAACCCGCGTCAAGGTGGTGAAAAACAAGGTTGCAGCCCCGTTCAAACAGGCTGAATTCCCCATCATCTACGGCCAGGGCATCAGTAAAGTCTCCGAACTGGTGGATCTCGGTGTAACCGACGGGTTGATCGAAAAAGCCGGCGCCTGGTATTCGTACAAAGGCACCAAGATCGGTCAGGGCAAGGCCAACTCCGCCAATTATCTGACCGAGAACCCACAGATCAGCGACGAGATCGAAAAGATCCTGCGCGACAAATACCTGGCCAAAACCATTGTGGCCAAGCCTGTCGATGAGGCAAAGGTAACTACCGCTCCGGCGATCGCCATCGTCAAGACCGAAGCTGCCGCACGCAAGCCGCGTCAGGTGAGCCAGGGGGCTGCGGAAGCCGCTGCGCCGGCAAAGGTTGCGGTTGTGCCGCCAAGCGTCTCTGTGCAGGCCCCAGCGCCGCTGACCGGGGCTGTTGTGCTGGATCAGCCAGACGATTTCGAGATTCTGCTGATCGATAACGCCGTGGATGACGAAGTGGTTTCGGTGCGTGACGGCGCGTATTACTTCAGAGAGCGTCTTCTGGGCCACAATCGCCTGGCTGCACAAGCTGCGCTCGACAATGATCGCAGCCTGAGAACGGTGATTCAGCAGCAGCTCAACTGATCTCACCACATAGTACAAAAAGACCAGAGTCGAGCGATCGGCTTTGGTCTTTTTTGTTTGAGCTCGCTCTGGCGTACTGCTTGGCTGTCACTAGGTTGTTTTTAGCGTAAATTGATCTTTGGCGTTGACCGTTGATCGTCAGGCGATATCATGGTGTCTACAAATCGTTTTTTTGGTTTGATATGGGCACGACAATAATTATTCGCTGCAAGCTTGAGAAGATCGAGCACATTGAGGGAGCAGACTTATGACCTGGCTTGATGAAAAAGGCTGTGGCAAGTGTGACAGCTGCGGCATGGACATGGACATGGCACCTTTCTGCGTCAATGAGAAGGTATTGTCGCAGTCTGCTCAGAACGGCAGGTCTGCGCCATTTGGCCTGAGTATCAATGCTGCACGGCTTATCTGCACAGGTGATCTGTTCACGCCACGTGCGGAGGTTTTGCCATGAAGATTTTTAAACGTTTATTCTGCAAGCACGACTGGAAAGATGATGGCATGGCACCTCCCATAACCTTCCTGGGTATTGCCCTGTGGTCTCAATGGAAGAAAAAATGCCCCAAGTGCGGTGCTACGAAAATCGTTAACGCCAATGGCAAGCGATTTTGATTGGGGAAAACAAACAGATTGCTGTCTGGTAAAGCCTGACAGCTTTTTCGTCAATTGATTGTTGGCTTTGACTGCCGGTCTCTAGCGAGTGCTGGATGTCCTGCTCAAGCCCTAAGGAGTGGGATGTGGCCACAAACGCACTGATTCGCTGCAAGCTTAAAAATACAGAGCACATGGTCGACATCGCAGTGGCCAGTGATGGTATGCCTCGACGCCTCGGCTGCGCGCTTGCCGAGGTCTGTGCAAACATTCTCTGGGGGCATGGCAGCCTGCTGGGTCAATACAGAATTTACCACCCGGAGTTGGATTTACGGATGTGCATGGAGGAAGATCTGTCAGGGATGATTATGGGGCTTCTGCATACCTACTGGGATGGAATGAAAACAGACAGCTACATGTACAAAGGAACTCGAAAATTTCTGACTGCTCGTTACTCCCATAATCAATTCTTCCTGCGCCCGTCTTCGACCATTGATCTGGGCGACTTCGATTATGTGTATCTGGTCGAGTTCAGGGATGCTCCACCCAACGAGTGGCATGAAAACCCTCGTCTTCCCTGGATCGAGCTTCAGGACACCGACAAAGCCGGCTGGCCATCGGACTTTTTGGCACTGTGCACGCCCAAGGATGATGAGAACGCAGCCCGGTCGCTGTAATGCTCTGTTTTTGAAATTCGGTACTGGAGGCCCTGTGCCTACTCATGCATTGATACGCTGCAAAACGTCGACCGAGCGAACGGTCGACATTCACGTCAAATCCGATGGGTCGCCTGATACGCTGGGAGTAGTGCTGGGTCAGGCCTGTGAGAAGATCCTTTGGGGGCACGGTGCTGCGGCGAGCATGATTCAACAGCGCGAGCCCAGCCTCGATCTACGCATGTGCATGGACGACGAGTTGTCGAGCATGATTTTCGGCCTGATCTTTCCGATCTGGGATGCGTATTTCGACATCAACATGACTCTCGGCGGTGAGCTGCACACGTTGTCGGCTCGATACTCGCACAATCAATTCGCACTGCAGCCCGGCGCGTGCAGCCATTTTGAGCGGTATTCCTACGTGTACCTGGTAGAGTTCCGCGAACACCCGGCCCTGCCCTATCACGAGAATCCCAGGAGGCCCTGGATTCAGATTCACGGTGATCCGCGTGCCGGGTGGCCAGAGGATTTCATTAGGCTGTGCGAGGGCAAAGTTGAAGACGACCAGTTGGCCGACATCGTGTAGAGGACAGCAAAATGGCCAGAATGATTATTGATTTTGGTGATGGCAGGATCGAAGAGATGGAGACTCCTGATACTGTTGATGACACAGACATTCCCCCAGAGCTTGCAAAGCTTGGGGCGTGGTTCGGGGAATTTTTGAATGGCTTTAACCAGTACGAGTCAATACTTAAGCAGCTTGAGGATGCGAACTGGCAAGTGAACGACATTACGCAGCCTCTTTTTGATCAGTTGGAAGTCGAAGTGGAAAAGTTCAAAGGACTTCCGCTAGGTAATGCTCCGATGGATTTCTATGACTGGATTAAGTTGCCTTCGGTTAGGGCGACCCTTCCTGCCAACACCTTTGATCTGTTTAAAGACTCTCCTGACGCCGTGCTTGAGGCTGCAAAATTGAGGTGCGCTCCAATGAAAAGCGATACGGAAGCGTCTGCAATTACAGACGATGAGGCTGAGATTAATCAGGTCGACAGTTAGGAATTTCGATGCGTATCAGATCACCAAGGGGTGATCCCGGATCATCGCGTAAAAATCACACGGGAGATCAAGAAAAAATGGCAACTGATACCGACAGCTCTTTGGCTGAGGCTTTTTTGATGTCCGTCGAGGACGTCTTTACAATTGAAAATCGTGGTGTGCTGGTGCTGGGGCGTCGCGATCGGGGTGAATTACTTGAAGACCAGGAGGTTGAAGTCCTTGGCTTCGGGGAGTCCTTCAGGCTCAAGTGCATTGGGGTGGAAAAAACCCGTTGGTATACCACCCAGCACGCGCATCGAGGGTACCTGCTCGCCGGCAAACATGCAGAGACCCTGATGCGTGGTCATGCCATCGTCTTCCCTGGAAGCGCCCAAGCCCACACTGAACTCCAGGCTTACCTAACCATCCCAACGAGCGAAGAAAGCGGTCAATTCATCCAGCTGTTGGATGGATTTGTCGCCGAATTCTTTATTCGATGTGCCCGTGTCAAAGGACGACTGCGGTTACCTGTGGGATTGGGTGTTTTGGCGTCGGGTAATTCTGCGACGGTGTCGATCATGCTGGATCAGCCGGTGGCCCTGGAGCCAGGGATCAATATTTACATGCGAAACGACATGCGCCGAACTATCGGGCGTGGAATTATTTCTTCTGTGGGGGCCGACGTATGACGACTGATGAAATGAGCGACAAGCAGCTACTGGAGCTGGCGGCAAAGGCGGCGGGCATTGAGCTGAACGAATGGAGTGACGATCACCAGGCGTTTGGGCTGAAATCGTCGGTTATTCGTGGCACCACCGAATGGTGGAACCCCCTACGCAACGACCGCGATGCCTTGCGCTTGGCGGTGAAGCTGCAACTCACGGTGTGTAATGAGCATGTCTCTGCCGGTTCGGCTTATTGCCTGGATTACGCCCAGGAGCATCTTTTCCCGATCGTGAAGTCTGGCACCGATGAGGGTGAAGTGATTGACGACGATTACGCCGCTACGCGCAGAGCCATTGTGTTGGCTGCTGCGGAAATTGGCGCTGCCACCGATACGGTTTAATCGTTAATTGGTGATTTAAGGTGATAATTCGGATAAGAATTATATTGACAATATGGCTATTCGGGTTATTATTGAGATTCGGCCAATAATGGCTTGCCAGTCTCACGGGAGAAATCTTCATGGCAAAGGAAAAGTTCCAACGCAGCAAACCCCACGTCAACGTCGGTACCATCGGTCACGTTGACCACGGTAAAACCACGCTCACTGCTGCGTTGACCCGCGTCTGCTCCGAAGTGTTCGGTTCCGCCAAAGTTGATTTCGACAAGATCGACAGTGCACCTGAAGAGAAGCAGCGCGGCATCACCATCAACACCGCTCACGTCGAGTATGACTCGGCTGCGCGCCACTACGCACACGTTGACTGTCCAGGTCACGCTGACTATGTGAAGAACATGATCACGGGCGCTGCGCAGATGGACGGCGCGATCCTGGTGTGCTCGGCTGCCGATGGCCCGATGCCACAAACCCGCGAACACATCCTGCTGTCCCGCCAGGTTGGCGTGCCGTACATCGTCGTGTTCCTGAACAAGGCCGACATGGTCGACGACGCCGAGTTGCTGGAACTGGTCGAAATGGAAGTGCGCGATCTGCTGAACGCCTACGACTTCCCAGGCGACGACACTCCGATCGTGATCGGCTCGGCGCTGATGGCACTCAACGGCCAGGACGACAACGGCATGGGTACCACGGCGGTGAGAAAGCTGGTCGAAACTCTCGACAGCTACATCCCGCAGCCTGAGCGTGCGATCGACAAGCCGTTCCTGATGCCGATCGAAGACGTGTTCTCGATCTCCGGTCGCGGTACCGTGGTGACCGGTCGTATCGAGCGCGGCGTGATTCGCGTCCAGGAAGAAGTGGAAGTGGTGGGTCTGAAGCCAACCGCTAAATCGACCTGTACCGGCGTAGAAATGTTCCGCAAAATCCTCGACGAAGGTCGTGCCGGCGAAAACTGCGGCATCCTGCTGCGCGGCATCAAGCGTGAAGAAATCGAGCGCGGCCAAGTGCTGGCCAAGCCAGGCACCAGCAAAGCTGAGGCGAAATTCGAAGCCGAAGTCTACGTGTTGAGCAAGGAAGAAGGCGGTCGTCACACACCGTTCTTCAAAGGCTACCGCCCGCAGTTTTACTTCCGCACCACCGACGTGACCGGTAACGTACAGCTGCCGGAAGGCGTTGAAATGGTCATGCCTGGCGATTCGCTGACCTTTACGGTCGAGCTGATCAACCCGATCGCCATGGAAGAAGGCCTGCGCTTTGCCATCCGTGAAGGTGGTCGTACCGTCGGTGCTGGCGTGGTCTCCAAGATCCTGTGATGCCAGCGACTGAATGAAAAAACACCCGGCCCTGCGAAGCGTCGGGTGTTTTTGTAAGTGCGCGATGTTGGAATTAACGTAACGTCCAATTAGCTGAAACCAAAGGCGAAACCATGTTCAAAAACCCTGTCATCGGTGCGTTCCTCTTTTTCCCCTCATCGCTCAATTATTTTTTGCTGTCGAACATTTCCGGCGCCCCTGCGGCTCCTGAGCTGGTTGTGATTTTCATGAAATGGATCCTTGTTCTCCTGATGCTGATTGGCTCTGTGTTGATGTTTGCCAAAATCCAGTTTCACCCGGTGAAGGACAAGGCGAAGAAAGAACCCAAGGTTTCATGCTGCTTCAACAGCAAGGCTGAAGCGAAGGCCCATGTCGCAGAATCCAACATTGGTGCTGCATTGAGTTCCGAAGAGCAAAGTAAACTGGCTGCCCTGCTAATGTATGGATGGTCGATTGATCCAGACTGTTCCGAGTTCCCCATTATTCTGAACCGTTGCGACAAATATAGAGTACCCAGCACAATGTAAGTAAAACAGCATCAAACCAACTAGAGTCACTCCAAAATATATTAATTTGAGGCTGTCATCATGGATGCATTAGTCGGTTTTCATTTTCAGTACGACTCTGAAGAACAGCCGGAAAGTGGCCGTTCGTTTGTCATCAAATTCGATGTCACGCCTGATGAGCGCCTGGCGAATATCATCCGGATGGCTGATGACGATTTTGACCAGCGGCTGACCACCCTGCTCGATAGCCTGGACATCAATTATGCGGAAGAATGGCCGAGCGGCGATTGCGATCTGTTCGGGTGGCTGACCAACTGCCACGACGAGCTCGGCGATCCTCTGAAAGAGGTTGAGCGAGTCAGGGATTTCTTCCTGCAGGAGGGCTTCCGGGGCGGTCAGATCACCGAGATGACAGGCGATGAGCATGAAGTCTTTGTCGAGAACAACCACACCCAGGCGCTGCTGGAAAATGAGCTGGCCAGGCTGGGATTTGAAGTGCGCGAGGGCTTCTAAACGGGCATCTTAAGTGATGCCATGCTGTATGTTTTGTGCCTCAGCGCAGGCGTCTGCCCAGAATTCAGGAAAACGCACGGGCCCAAGATTCAGCGCCTCATGCGAATCCTTGATGACAATACCATTGCCCGTTATACCAGGCCATTTCCACCGGATGATCCTTCGGAACCGTCAACAGTTGCACGTCGAGCGCTGTGACTACGTGGTGCAGGTGCCCGGTGGCCAGTTCGCAGGCTTCAGCGACGGTGATCAGTACGCCGAGAACTACCTGCACGCCGCGCTCCCCGAGGGCTACAGCCTGCGCTACAACGAGGCCAAGAAGTGCCGCGCCCCGCAGGCAGACGGGCGCAACGCCCACGCGATGAGTGGCCGGGTGCTCTGATCGGCGCGACAGAACGTCTTTCCATTGGCCCACCTAATGAACTAGGCTGGGCTAACCCACCACCCCCGAAGGAGGCCACCCGATGCAAACGCACAACATTCACGCCGCCAAGACGCACTTCTCGCAGCTGGTCGAAGCCGCTGCCGGCGGCGAAACCATCATCATCACCAAGGCCGGCGTGCCGGTGGCGATGCTGGTGCCACTAAGCACCCCGGCCCGCCGTGGCCTGCTCAGCGGGGTGACGTTCGACGCCGCCGCCAGCGAGGCGCTGGACGCCGAGATTGAGCACCTGTTCGAGGGGCGGGCATGAAGCTGCTGCTCGATACCCATGTGCTGGTGTGGGCGGCGATTGGCGACCCGAAGTTGCCCAAGGGCGCCGCACGCACCGGGGTCGACCCGGCGCAGCTGCGCGGCGCCCTGATGGCAGTGGGCCACTGCTTTGGGTCGTCGCAGGTCGTATTGGCCAAGCGGACAGCCTCGACAAACACATGAGCTGGCATGACGATCGGGCTGTTTTGTTTCATGGCACGCATCTCTTCGCAGGAAATTGATTGACCAAAAAACTGAAGCTAGAGCTCGCCGCCTTTACTTTTCAGCGCACCGTCTTTTTCCCCATACAACAGCAGGTAACGATCAATGAAACTCTCAATCGCCTGGGTCATGCTGACCCCGTTATAGCCGCAGGCGTCGGAGAAACGTTGGTGTTTTTCGCTCTCCAATTTTACGTTTAGTCGCTTCTCTTCGATCAACTTACGAGGTCTGCCCATGACGTTTCTCCATTGATTATTTACTTACGCTTTCAGAAACCACCTTGGCCGCCGACGCGCCCGTCAGCAACTCTATGGCGATGTGTGATGTGTGATGTGCGGTGGTCAGCAACGACGCGGCTTTGACCGCGAAAGGCTTGAGCTCAGAACCGTCTAAAGCAAATACTCAGTCATGTAGGCAATGCAATCAAGCATTGCTTTCCTTTCGGTAGTTTCAGTCCCCCAGCTGTAGCCATTCTTACTAGAAACCTCCCAGCCCCATCGATCAGGGGAACCACTGTGAATACCCAATCCCACACGAATGTTGCACTCAACAGACAGCGACGATTGCGAACTGGTTTGAGTTTCAGTGTTCATGGGATGTCCTGTGTCGATGTCGGTGTGGCACCTGCGATCAGCCGATGCAGATTTTCCCTGTGATACACACGCATGGCCACGATCTGATCGATATCGATGTTTTCCAGGTTGATCAGGAAAACGCCCTCGGCGGGGCCTTTTGGAAGAGGCTCCGGCGCTTGGTACAGTCCCAATGGGATCCGCTGATGGGTCATGATGAAATCCTCTTTGAAGATTCGGTTACGCGTTGACTTTATCTGCACTACCACTGAAAAAGCTGGCCTGTTTCGGACGGCATCTGCTCAAGCTGGCTAGAAAGACCAGACTTGCCGGAGTTTCTTGCGCTGCGTTGTCGACATGGCCACAAGCTTTTGCGCGAGTTCAATCGCCAGGGGATCACCCAGTTCTTGCGCTTGGGCCAAGGCGCTGACAGCGAAGCACTGCTCGCAGTTGCCATCATCCAGCAGGACATGAAAAATTCCGCCCGCGCCGTTACCAGGCAGCGCATACCATTGCTTCACCAAGGGGATGACTTCCGGAACAGTCGGTTTTTTCTGCGTATCCATCCTACCCTCCTCGACGATCATTAGTCACAATAGGCAAATATTGTAACCCTTCTCCCGAAAACCACAAGCTGCACCCCCAATAGTGCGTGGCCTGGGTCTGGTTTTTTAGTCGGCTCCGAGGCATGCAATATTTTGTGACACTGCTTGGCAATATATTGATTTACACGTATATTGCGTAAAGTTCATTATTCATGGGGCTCGCTATGGGCTTTTATCGCTTTGCCATTGGCCTTTACCAGAAACACCTGTCACCCCGTAAAGGCTTTCGCTGCGCACATTCATTGGAGCATGGTGGGCCAGGGTGCTCAGGCGCGGTGCTGCAGATCCTTGAAACGCACGGCTTCTACCGTGGTTTTCGACAGATCGGCGAGCGCTTCATTTCTTGTGAAGAGTCGGCGCAGCAGCGTAAAGATCGCGAGAAAAAAGAGCAAAAGCAGAAAAAGCAGCCTGTCGGTGGTGGCGGTGGAGATTCGAGCAGCAAGGCCTGTGGTTTTGAAGGCCTCGATTCGGCCCTGGATTGTGGTACTGCTGATTGCACGCCGGATTGTGGCGACTGCGGTTCCTTGTCGACTCGCCTTCCGGGCGGTTCCGCCTGCCTGCCGGGCAAGGGTTGTGGCTTGAGCGTGACGGGGCTTTTTAAAATTATTCTTCGGTGAATGGCGAGATGAACATGAAATTGATTGGCGCGTTGATATTGGGTTCGATGGTTTCGTTTCAGGCAAGCGCTGCTAGAGAAGTAGCCGAAATCAATTTGCCCAAGGATGCAGCCACCTCCGTTCCGATGGAGATCAAAATCCTGCACCACGGTGTTGTAAAGGAATCCTACAGTGGAAACGTGGTACGTACTCTGTCCTTGTTCACCACCGCGCCCAACAACAATCAGCCAAAGCGCTCTAGGGACAATCCAAGCAACCCGGTTCTGTTCTCTGAGGGTTCGACCACCAACCTGGATCTCAATATTTACACGGTCTCCCCACGGCAAACCGTGGTCAAAATTGCTTATAACGACTCGAACAAGCTGCGCAAATGGTTTATTGATGGAACCGTTGAAGACCTGCAAGACAGCGGTTTTCATTTCCAAACCGTCGTTGCGCTGAAACCCGGCAAGGCATTCAAAATCCCTTATTCAGTCTGCGCAGATACTACCTCTGAGCTCTGTGATCGAGAACTGTCGATCACGACCAAATGATTTCGCCTGGCCAGTTCCACCTGCTGTCCGGGGAAAGGGTTGGGGGCTTGAGTGCAATGGTTTTCTTGAGATTTTCCTTAATTGAAGGTGCATAACGTGAAAAAATTGATCAGCGTGTTGGCATTCGGCTTGATGATTTCCATGCAAGCTGGGGCGGCACCCCTCGTCAAACCGTCCCTGAAATTTCCCAACAATTTTGTCTCGATCGACGTCAAGGTGTTGGTGAGTGGTGTTGAGCAACACCATTACCAGGCAGATGTCTGGGGTAAATTTTCCGCTGCCAATTCAATTCCTGGCAACGGGCCTACGAACATCGACAAAACCACGCCAATCTACACCGTAGGCTCCAAAAATGACTTGCGACTTGAAGTTGTCACAATCACTGAAGATCGGGTGGACATCGGGCTCAGATACCTCGATCGCGAAGAGCTTCGACAATATGCTGAAGGCACCGCGCCCATTCTGTCGGAAGGAATTTTCGACTACGAAAACATGATCTCGCTTCAAAAGGGCAAGGAGCTTCGTATTCCTTATTCGCTCTGCAACGACGAACGCGCAAAAATTTGCGACCGTGTGCTGTCGATCACGGCCAACTGATCTCACCTTAATCCCATGGAAACCACGATGAAACGATTGTCTTTGTTAGTGCCGGCGCTGTTGCTTTGCGGCAGCGTTCTTGCCGGTCAGCCGATCACCTACGACATCAAGGTCGTGGAAGATGGGCGGACGGTGTATGGCTTCAAGAAAACCGCGCAGCTGGGCAAAGGGGTGCACCTGGAAGCCGACGAGTCGGATGTTCCTGAGGTGCAACGGGCTCTGGATTACACCAGCGACAAGATCACGATTGATCTGGGTGGCGGCTTCAAGGGCAAGGATGGGGCTCTTAACCTTAGCTTCAAACTCCACGACAGCGAAAAATATGTCGCAGCGCTTGATAGCGAATACGGCGGTTTGCTCAACATTCCAAGCACCTCCACAAGCGTGATCAATCAGAACCTGACCCTGCGCAACGGCGAAGAGTTCAGCCTGCCCTACCCAAAAGATGACAAGGGCAATGGGTTTCCTGAGCCTCGATCGGTGGTGATTTCCGCCTCCTGGCTGAACTGAGTGTGTGCATGACTTCAGACCGCTAACGACGGCGGTCTGATCCTTGTTCTGACTGCATAGCCACTGCAGATTCCCACGAGTCTGCAGCGGTATGCATCAAGGCCTCCACAGCCTGTCGTCCTCGCCGCGTCCTGCGGTACGGTGAAAGTGGATGTTGTATCGAGATGCCCTTGGTAGACCTATGCCAGGCTTCGAGAATGAGGACTCCGAAACCGCTGTTGCGGTGCCTGCGCCAATGGAAAACCATCATGAGCAAGACAACCCTGAAAGAACGCGCAAGAAGACTGAAATCGGCCCTGCAGAGCATGACCGGTACCGACATCAAAATGTCTACGGCTCTGGAGCTGGTGGCTCGGGAGGATAACTTTCCGAACTGGGATGCGCGCTCCGCCGCCACCCGGATCGAAGGCACCAAAATCCTGCCGGCTCTACACAATGTCGTAGTGCCAAGATTCGAGCAGGTCAAACCTCAGCAATCGATAGAAGCGGTGTTTCTACGCCTTCCCGGTGTAGTCCTGCAAATCCGTCAGGTGCTGGATCTCAATGACCTCAACGGCGGACTCGTGCTGCTGGGATCCACCGTGGGCCATGGCAAGAGCTACAGCATGCAGTCGGTAATCGATGACATGTTTGCCCAGGCACCCAAGGTGCGCTGCCGTGTGATGCACCTGGGCCTTATGGACATCGAGTACCCCGCGAACCATGATGTTGTGCCTCGGGAGATCGAGCACGCGAGTTTCCGCAAGCTATCCAGTGCAGGCTATCGTGTGGTGGTGTTCAGCGAAATTCGCTGTGGACTCGCCGCCAGCCAGGCATTACGACTGGCCGCGCTCGGGTACAAGGTCATTGGCACCATGCACGGTGACAAGTCCGAGAATATGCTGGAACGCCTGAAAGCATTGGCGGCAACAGTCATTGGGGATCCCGAAATTCAGGATCTGACCAAGCAGCTGGCCAAGCAGCAGCGTTTGATCATCACGCATCAAACACTGGCATCCCGAACTGGCTTAAGGGTTGAGACGGGTGCAGGCGCTGCTCGCATTTCTGGCGGTTCCATATGGGACAAAACCGTGCTTAACCCTGCGGCACTGTCTGGCTCGCCCTTCCCGAACAATCCGGCAGTACTGGATGGCGCACAGCAAATTTTAACGTCAAACGGCCCAGGCCTCGTGGTGGTGGTTGCACCTGATGGTAATGAAGCTGCGGCGATCAGCCACTCGATCTGCATGGGGGCAGCTGAGCGCTCGAAGCCTTGGGGTCGGCACGTAGATATCACCCCGAACGTCGTGAAGCAGAGTTTCAAGGACGCCATCAACAACGCGATGCGAATCGTCCCACACTTCATTTATGTCGGGGAACTGAACACCACTGCACGCTGCAAGGCCACGTTGGATGCATTACATGCCGGTCAGAATGTGTGTGCTCATATGTGTGCCGACTCGGCCAGCGAAGCCATGCTTCGGTTTGACCAATACGTTGAGAATAAGGCGTTCCCGGCCTTGGCGGATGGCCGAATCTGCTTTATCGACCCGCCTAAGCGTTCCTAGGGCACTGCCATGAATCAGGACGCCCGCTTGCGGGCGTCTTGTCGTTTTGAACCAAACATTTCGTGCACGGCGTGTTGGAAGGTCTACGAATAAGGCGTATATTGCATTGACTGATGATTCCAGCGATTGGAGCCGAGGCGCCGATAGACTGGATGCAACCTTGGATTGCTCGATGGCAGAAGTCGGCACCTGTTCGGGGCCCAGCTAATGCACCTCGCATGATCCTTAGTGTTTTCACTTCAATGGGCGTCTTTGATGAACATCAAAACAATAAATTTCAATGGGAATGTGATCCGTGTAGCGGTGCGGCCTGGACTGGCCAATACCACGCCCCTGCTCATCTGCAATGGTATCGGCGCTAGCCTGGAACTGGTTCTGCCCTTTGTGAATGCACTGCAGCCCGATTTGGAAGTGATTGCGTTCGACGTGCCGGGTGTGGGTGGCTCGCCTAGCCCTTCCCTGCCCTACCGTTTTTCTGGACTTGCAAAGCTCGTCACGCAAATGCTGGATTATTTGGATTATGGCAAAGTCGATGTGGTGGGTCTTTCATGGGGTGGGTTCCTGGCCCAGCAACTGGCCTACGATTATCCGCAGCGCTTCAGGAAGCTTATTCTGGCCGCAACCTCTTCTGGCGTAGCAGCCGTGCCACCCTCGCTAAAGGTTCTTGGTCTGATGTCGAGCCCTCGACGCTATTCAGATCCAGAATATGCGGCGAGCATTGCTCCTGACATCTATGGCGGAAAGTTCAGGCATGATAAAGAGCTGGCCGCTTCATATGCCAAGAAGATGGCAGACAATAAAGCTCAAGCCAAGTCTGGAGTGGCTGGCAGCTTTGGGTATTATTTCCAAGTGATGGCGGTCTATTGGTGGACGAGTGTTTATTGGCTGCGCAAAATCAAACAACCCACCTTGGTGTTGGCTGGCAATGATGATCCGCTGATTCCGCTGGCGAATATGCAGTTGATCGCCAAAATGATACCCAATTCTGAATTCCATGTGCTGGACGACGGACACCTGTTCTTGCTGACGGACTTGCCTAACGTCGTTCCGATTATCAATAAATTCCTGGCATGATTACCTGAGCCTTGAGCCAGGCCGGAGCAAGAACATGAATACCGAAAACGCGATCGCTTCTTCGACCCTAAGCGATAAAATTGCCAACCTAATGCCAGGCAGCGATGACCGTCGCATGTGGCGCACTATGTTGGCACAAGCGCTTGAGTGCATCAGTAGGGCTGACGATGCGACATTGATCCGAGCTGGGCAGAAATCCAATGAATATGAGGATCTGCTTCAGGCGTGTGCAACAGGTCATCCTGGTGTTCACGTGACCGCGAACGCAAATGCCGGGTATCGCGAGTTTTGCTTGCGGCTCGCCAGGATGGATCAAGACACTCGAAATCACATCCTGGGAGCTTGTGCGACTGAATTGCGAAAGTCATAGACCCCTCTAATTTGCAGCGAGAACGGAGCAGCATGCCAGAACTACCGGAAGTCCAGTGCGTGGTTAACACCCTGGCGCGTATCAAGGGAAAGACGTTTTCCCACGGCAAGACCCTTAACAACCGTTTGCGCGAGCCCGTGCAACCGGATCTCCACCAAAAACTGAGCGGGCGGCAGATCCTCGACATCCAGCGGGTCGGCAAGTACATCCTGTTCCACCTCGACCAGGGCTACCTGGTGGTGCACCTGGGCATGACCGGCAGCCTGCTCATTGATCCAGAGCCGAGCAAGCATGATCGGATCGAACTGTGTTTCACCGATGGAAGCCAGCTGATCTACAAGGACGTGCGTAAATTCGGCCTGGTGCTGTTTGAGGACAAATTGGAGGACAACAAGTACCTGCGTAATTTAGGTGTGGAGCCCCTGAGCGACGATTTCAGCCCCGATCGGCTGTTGGCCATGGCTCAGGGTTGCCGCAAGGAGATCAAGGTCTTCCTGCTCGATCAGCGTTACGTCACAGGCCTGGGCAACATCTATGTCAATGAGCTACTCTACGACCTGCGGATCAATCCATTCAAAAAAGCTTGGACGCTGACGGCAGCAGAAGCCGAACGGATGGTGCCGGCGATTAAAACCATGTTGCTCAAGTCGATTGAAATGGGCGGTTCGTCGATTTCAGATTATGTCGACGCGGACAACAAGAAGGGCGGCTTCCAGGCCACCTTCAGCGTGTACCAGAAAGCTCAGGATCCCTTGGGCAACCCGGTTGCATCGGAAACTCAGGGAGGCCGAAGCACGTTCTACGTTCCAAACCTTCAGGGCTTGAAGCCCGCACCAGGAGTTAACGCATGAAAGCATCGGATTTCATTTTCTCCGTTGTCATGGCTGCCGTGTTGAGCGGTTGCACAGCAAAACCGGTCTTCGTCGAACCGCCAGCGCCGGTTACCACCCCTGCCCCGGTACAAGCTGCGCCAGCATCACCTTCTGCTGCCACGCTGCCCAGCCCAGCAGTAACGGATGACTTGCTCGCCGAGCATCAGGGCAAGTCCGACAAGGAGGCCAGAAAGCTGATTGTGGTGTGGGTGGCGGGCTACTGCCAAGGCTGGGCGGACGTGACGGGTGGGAATTTTGATGCCTGCTTCCAAACCACTGTCATTCAGACGCTGGCCAAACTAAAACAGCCGCTGGCGGCTGCACCGATCAAGCCCTGACGCAGGGCTGTTTTAATCAGGTTGCCCAGGGGGTAGATTCTTGGGCTTTACCGCACTCGTACCCTTTTGCCTATTATTGCCGGCGAGTGCACCGCCATCATCAATGGGATGGGTCATGGCCATTGCAACCCAGCCACCATACAGGCCAAGGTTGCGCTGAATAAACTCAGCGATGTCCTGTTGAATGTCACTGGCGGTGCGTGAGGCCTGTCTGATCGATTTTTCGCTCATCGAAACTGCCCGATTCAGTTTTGCTTCGCCGCATACTGAGCGCGCTGCTCTTTCAACTGCTCCCAAGTGGGCTGCGCGTCCTCTTTGTCCAGGCACGAGGCGCCAAACGGCAACACAAACGCTGTAAATCGATGACCCTGAAGCTCCCTGCCGTAAGGAAAGCCCATGGGTTTAAGGACAGAATCACCGTGCTCGATCTGATCTCGCATTGACTGGGTCATTTCGCTGTTCTTGAAGCCCAACACCAATGCTGGCCCGGAATAGGTGACTGACACGTCATCCTGGTCGCAAACGGCCTTGCATTGACCGCAGATGCACGTGCGCTCACGGTCGACCCGGATACTGACCATATCCCGGCACACCAGACAAAAAAGCAATTTCATTGTGAAGCATCTCCCCCAAAGTTAGTCGTGCCTATCACGCCTAATCAGTCATTAATCCAACAGTCATCTCCCGATCTTGCGCGTAGGACTGCGTCTGCGACTGGGTTCGGAAGACATGCAAGGCACTGGTGTACATGTTTACGTCGACCGTGGATTTGAAAGCAAACACCGCATGGGTTCGGTTGTCGACGAACTCGACACTTTGGCTGCTGCCGGCAGACACATGGCGAATACTGTAGGCATCAAGGCCCTTGTTCGCGATGTGCTGGGCCAGATCCAGGTACACATCGCCTTTAGGGCGAGCACGATAGGTGTCTTCGCTGGCGTCTTCCAATCCGGTGGTGAAATCAAAATGGGGGTGCAGGGCTGTGTCATACAGCGCTTCCCAATAGGCCTTCAGGTTTTTGTTGTCGAAGTCCACACCTGTCAGGCTTTGGCTTTCAGCCATGTCCAGTTTCAGGTGTTGCACGCCGGCATAGGCAGCACAATGAGGGCCACCCTCCTTGAAGTACGTTGAGACCGGGCCATAGAACACATCAAAGACTTCATCGTGATCCATCAGGATCACTGTTTTGTCTTGTAGACGCATATCCACCACTCCATTGCTAGGTTTTTGATCGCCAAGTCTACTGAACAGACGCCGACCTGCCGAGATGATACCAAAAACGTGGTTAAAACACTCAGGGCCCTCAGGCCCTGGTGCCCATGAGGCTTTCGCGCTCATCTCCTGTCAGCTTTTTATGCTCGGCGATCAGATGCTTGACCGAGCGGCGTTGAGCGCAGATCAGATTGTCCTTGCCGTGCGAAAGAGGCTTGCCCCGGCGCAGCGCTTCCTGGATCACATCACCCGGCTTGACGCCATTGACAGCGAGCATGGTCTTTTTGAAGAAGTCGGCCTGTGTGTAGGTCGTTGGCTTGGTGATGCTGCCATCCTTCATCAGGGTTCGACGTCCATAGTTGTCAGCGGCGCAAGCCAGTGCCACGTCATCCAGAATGTGCTCGTCATGGCGCATGACTCTCGACAGATCGAGTGCTTCGTACAGCGAAACGATCCCGCGTCCACTGGCCTTGAAGATCTCATGCACCTTCTGATGCACCAGACTCACCCGGTGCACGAACTGCTTGATGTCCGACGGCATGCGCAGGCGCTGGGCAATGTCATCCAGCAGCGGGCCAAAGCGATCGGCATCTTCATGGCCATGGTGACTGCCAAGCAAATCGCCGTTGTCCGCCCACAGCTCCTCGAAAGGCGTTTCGATTTTCCCCAAGTCGTGGAACAGCGCGGCCAAACGGATGCGCAGCTTGCGAGAATCGTTCAGTTCTGCGCTGAAAGCGCAGGCTTCGTCCAGCACCATCAGCACATGCACCCACACATCGCCTTCTGCGTGGTAGTCGGGGCGCTGCGGAACGTGTTTCATCGCCGCCAGCTCCGGGAACACGCGCTCCAGGGCGCCGCATTCATCCAACACCTCGAAAAACACCCGTGGGGTATCGGTGAGCATGGCCTTTTCGGTTTCTTGCCACAGGCGTTCGCCTGGCAGTGTTTCCAACATGTCCTTGGATACCATGTGACGCATCAGCGCCATCAAACCAGGATCCACGGTGAAGTTGTAGCGCGCAGCCAGACGGGCCACCCGGAGCACGCGCAGCGGATCTTCCTGGAAATGCCTCGACACCTGACGCAGCCTGCCGGCACGCAGATCGGCCAGGCCGTTGTACGGATCGATCAGAGTGCCATCTTCGGCAAAGGCCATGGCGTTGATGGTGCAATCGCGGCGCTTGAGGTCATCTTCCAGGGATACCCCTTCCCAGGCGCATTCAAATTCACCATGACCATGCCCGGTGCTCTTTTCAGAGCGCGCTAGGGCGTATTCTTCTTTCGTCACAGGATGAAGAAAAACAGGGAAGTGCGCTCCCGCCAGCTCGTAGCCGCGCTGACGCATGGATTCGGGGCTTTCTCCAATCACGACGAAATCACGATCCTTGGGTTGAAGCCCCAATAACGTGTCTCTAACGTAACCTCCAACCAATAATGCTCTCATTGGCGCCCTCCTCTTTTTTCTGTCCTATGAACTCTGAGCATACCAGCAAAAAGCGGTAATCTCATAGCCAATATAAGCAAAAGCCGATTGAATGTGTTGCAGGGGGATGACCACGGCCCCAAGCTTCGGTAATACTGGTTGCAAGAGAGCGATTGCTTGGCCTCACCCATCACTTGGAAAGCGTCATGTCGACAGAAAAAATAGCCAGCCTCAGGGATTTGATTACGGTCAAGCCGGCCTACACCATGAATGACCTGGTGGCCATTTTGGGGGATCGTTCCACCTCTCTGGCCACTCGGTACCCCTATGAGACGATCGAAGAGGTGCAGGGCATCATCGACGAGACCACCAAAGGCCCGGAGGATGAAATAGTCTCTGTATTCAACAAGCTCAGAGAAAATTTCAGCGAAAAAGAAAGCAATGATGAAACCATGGCCATGTACCTCCTGTTGCAACGCCTGGAGGTTGAGCCAAATGCCGCCAACTGGTTAACGCATGCGGCATTCTGTGAACAGCACGTTGCCGGCAATGACCAGCACCTGGTTGACCTGATCATTGGCCTGCCAATCATCTCCAAGATTTCACTCATCTGTGCGGTCGGTGGTTTGCTGAGATCTCCTCTGCTGGCCCTGCGATACGGGCCCTACGTTGATCTGGCGCTGAATGAGGTCAGTGATGCCTGTTCACGGCCTGGTGTGGACAAGATCGCCAACATGCCGGTCAACTTCATGTTGAATTTTCATAATCCTTCCATGCTCAATGCCGAGAACGGGCGCCCTGGGTACTCGACAGTCATTCTCAATGCCTCGCCGATCACCACTCTGCCCCGCGCACTGTTGCACGCCACGTGTTACATCCCCACCTCCAAACCCTTTGTCACCGATGAAACGCTCCAACGGATCATGCGAGGGTTCAAGGCGCCCACCGAATTGGTCGTCAGTGAAGCGTGCCACTTGATGGATACGTTGCTGAGCGCGACCAGCACCTCCACGATGCTTCGTGAGGCCATAGCAGATCGATCAAAAGGAACCCTGACGTTTGAAGATCTGGTTGATCTTGAATGGAATAACCAGTACCCGGTCATCACCACACAATTCTCGGACATCCAATGCATGTCCTATTTGCTTGATGGTAAGACCGCGCTCGATTGGCCCGACATCCAACAACTGAGTAAGGCATTGTCGAAAATCTTCGCCTATGCCACCCCGGATGGCATTGATAACGAATTCATGGCTCAGTTAATGATTGAATTGAAGCCCTGTTACGATGAAGACCTCATTCAAAGTCCTGACCGCCTGGGCTTACATAATTTCTCTCACTATGACGGGGATTTTGGTGTACATGAAATTGACTCGTACATCAAAGCCAACCACGACATCATCACCGGCTCCTACCTGTCCCGTTATTCCTCGATTGCCGCGCACACCCCTGAAATGGGCGAGCGTCTGCTGAACTACCTGTCCAAGTTGTACTCGGGCTGTGATAACCCCGATCACATGTACCATTACGCACTGGTGAAGATGGCGCTGTTGACGTTGAAAAGAGCGGAGGAATTCGACGTTTTTGACCCCAAAAACATCACGCTTTATGAACTGGTGAATGAGAGTGGTATGGGCTCGGACGGCTTTCGGGAAGCACCGTGGGCTAAAGGTAAACGCCGGGAGATTTTTCGGTACGACCCAGAGCTGGTGGCCAAGGTGTATGAGTGGATGCCCGAATCACTGAAAAGCGCAGACCACAAGTTGTTCCTGGGCGGTTCGTTGGCACCTGCCGAGCTTGAGCAGGCTACAGGGTCGCAGCAAGAGCGCTCGCTCATCAACGACCTGGGCATCTGATCAAGCAGCCACGCTGACGCGTCGAAACGCCTGTGCCGCCCGCCAGGCGTTTCAACATCAAAAAGCAAGCCACGCTGTCGCGTCGAAACGATCGTCGTCCGTAGCGCAGCTGCAGACCTCAAAATGCTCAAAGGCCAGCCACGCTTCGCGTAGAAATGTGTTGTCTCGTTACCTTGAAAGATTGGTGGTTCGATCTTAAGTGGCGAGTTGATCTGAATTTTGCCTTCTTGATCGGCAAATCAATATAGACAATATCGCTGCGTTAAGTTCAAGTGATGGAATCAATTGTTCGGGTTAAAGTGTTGCAGGATAATTTAATTGCTCTCCCCTCTGCTTTATTTTCTTAATGGTATATGAGGCGTGTTTGCACACTGTTAATATGTACATAAGACGGAGGAAATAATCTGTCATCACTGCTGAGGATAACAATGAAAACCATGTTTAAGTTTGCTGCACTGGCGCTTGCTGCTGCTCTGGCCACTGGTTGCTCCAGTGTCAGTAAAGAAGAAGCGGAACGCCAAGCTGTGACCGACACCGCGATCGCTACCGCCCAATCCCGCGCCGATGGGGCCTTCAGCAAAGCTGAGGAAGCCCTGGCCGCTGCTCAGAAAGCCCAACAGACCGCTGATGATGCCAACGAGCGTGCCCTGCGCATGCTGGAAAAATCCAGCCGCAAGTAAGCTCGCACAAACAAAAAAACCGACCTGCTGGTCGGTTTTTTTATGAGGCTTGTAATGTCCTGGCATTGAGGCGCATTGGTTCAATTTACGTTCATTGCGCCGGGCGATGGTGAAGGTTTTTTGAAAACAAAGCCACGCTGGCGCGTCGAATCGGGTTAAAGCTGTGCCGTGTCAACGCACGCGTTCCAAGGCAATGTCATGTCAGCCTGTGATGGGTTCTTGAAAAAATATTGGCCAATGTCGGACAATTTGTATATGGCTATATTGACGGTTTGGCAATACAAGATTATACTGAGTGTACTTAAAGCGGAGAACGCTCATGAAATTCACCAAATGGCTCATCACTGCCGCCCTGCCCCTCCTGGCGCTGACCGCCCAGGCTGACAACCTGTACCGTGAGGGTACCAAGGGTTACGAGTTGGCCGCTTACGCTGAGAAGGTGCTGCCAAAAGGTGTGAGCCCTTACTTTGTGATGGCTTCGGATCGTAGCTTCTTCCCGGCTCAAATCCGCGAAGGCGCTCTGGATGAAATCGGCATCTCGGCTAAAAGCCAAAAGGTGATTCCGTTCATCAAAGTAAGCACCACTTCTGACGTAACTGCATTGACTGAATACGACAGAAGAACTGAAGAGCGCAAAGATCGTAAGCTGTGCACCATCATCTTTGTCAGAGCTGGTGAGGACAAGGTCGGCTCAACGTTGATGCACGAACTAATGCATTGCCGTATCGAATCATTTGAAATTACAGCAGGCTACACAAGCCAGGTAAATCGTGTTGTCACCCTTCAGCCATCGCTGACTCCAGGAAAACAACTACGCATGTTCGAAGAGGTTCTGGCAAGAGCTATGTCGCTCACTTTCTTGGTTAACCAAGGTGTCAAAGAGGATGGAGAGTTTTTCAAAACCAGACTTGCTAAGCCTTATCCATACAATCCTGGCCCAAAAAGTGTGAATATTGCTGCACGTATCTGCATTAACAAAAATGCGTGCTCGACTGATCCTGCCATATTGGCCAAAAAGCTCTTGGATGATCCGGTATTTGTCAGCGCTCTGAAGGAGGATATGGTTCAAGGAGCGGCATATGATGCAAAAATAGGTTTCTGATTCACGAAGCCTAAAACCCCCGGTCAAGCCGGGGGTTTTTTATGCTCATTTGCCAGGTTCTAAATCTGGCGCTCTCCCTTCTGTGATTTTATCAACAGCGGCCTTGAAGGCTCCAGGCCTGTCAGCAGCTTGAGGTTTGTCGCTTAGTAACGCGTCAATCTGCGCTTGAAGCTTAGGATCATCTGGCAAATGAGCGTTCGGAGGAGTATTCAATGCCTCCTTCAACATCTGAAGGTGCTGAGGTGCGTCTGGCTCAAAGCCCGTGGTCAAACCAAGATCAGCGGAAGAAACAACAGGAACAGCTGGCACGACCATGCTTGATGGAAAACTTCCGTTATTCCCCAAAAGCCTGTTCAGCTCTGCCAAGTCAGCATCAGGTGTTCTTGCGGCAATCGCCCCATCTACATGGGGAGCAGACACAGCAGGTGTTACAGCATGGGGCTCAAAAATGTTTGGGTCAATATTGATGGATTTTCCAGCGAAAATTAAGTCTGGATTGCTCCCGATCAATTCCTTGTTTGCCTCGTAAAGAGCTTTGGTTGCCTCTTGAATTTGCCCGTTCGTGGCGTGTACTCCGTTGGCCTCAAACTGATCTTTGGCAATCTTCCAGAGAGATTCACCTTTTTCAATGTGGTGCACGACAGGCTCGGCGTTAGACGCTGGCACAACGACAGAACTATCCGTTTGGGCAACAACGGGAGTCGAAGCCGCTGGATTCGCAGCAACTGGTGCAGCCGCTTCCGGGGCTCTGTTCGCAATATCTTCATGTTCGTTGTAGGCGACAGTCGACAAATCAGATTTTCCTGCAACCAACTGCTCGTGACCTGCAGGTACAACAGCATCATGCAGGTTCGAGTGCGCATCATTCACTGCCACGTAATCCCCCGCCCCGTTCAGCTGATTTGCCAACCCGTGCATGGAATCTGCCACGAAGTTGCGGCTAGCAGCCGTTGCGCTGACGATCGCGTCGCCGGTCGCATCGTAGGCGCCCACAGCGGTATCCGCCACATAAACACCCGCCGTCTTCACGCCGTCCACCACCGCATCGCTGCCGGCAACGATCGCGTGACCGGTGACGTCATAGGCATTCACAGCCACGTCAGCGACATATTCGCCCGCGACTGTGGCGCCGTCGACCACTGCACGGCCACCCTCGATCAGTGCATCAGTGGTGGTGTGATAAGCAGTGGACACGCCATCAGCGACGAAGCCTGGTGCAGCCACAATGGCGTCACCTGTCGCGTGGTATACCGTGCTCGCAGCATCGGCAACGAAGCCAGGAGCCGCAACGATGGCGTCACCTGTCGCGTGGTAAACCGTGCTCGCAGCGTCGGCAATAAAGCCAGGAGCGGCGACGATGGCGTCGCCAGCAACGTCGTAGGCGGCTACCGCCGAATCAGCGACTGCGCTGGCAACCACAGACCCCGCTTCGACAGTAACGTCTGCGGCGGTCGAGAGCGCTTCACCTGTAGCATGCAGACCGGTGCTGCCGGCATCAATCGCAAACTCGGCGACGGACTTGAGACCCTCGTTAGCAGCATGTGCGCCTTGAAGCCCCAGATCCAGGCCGGTGGAGGCCACGTCGATGGATTTGTTCAAGCCAGTGCTGGCCAGGTCGATCAGCTTGTCGTGATTGACTTCACCCAGCAGCATCACGCCGAAGGCGATGCCTGCCAGCGCCAGCGATGGCTTGCCGTATTTCTGGAAGGTATCAGAGGCCAGTACATGCTTGGCATTTTCCTTCATTTCGAGCAGGCGCTTGCCGATCACACCGGTCGGCACACCCATGCGCTCCATGAAATTGGTCATGCGATTTTGCATCTTGCCGGCGAAATCCTGAACGGATTCGTTCTGGATGATTTGGGCAGCCACAAATGCACCACCACGCAGCGCCAGGCGAGTCACGATGCCGCCCGTGGCCAGGGAAATGCCCAGGCTGACAGCCGACAGTGTTTTGCGCCCCGCTTCTGAATTCAGTGCTTCGAACAGCTCGTCTTTGCCTTCGCGCAAACGCACGATCAAGCTACGTTTCTGGTGATCTTTGTCCGGGAAATGCTCTTCAAACACGTCGACCGTGGCGAAGTGCTGGATTACGTTGTCCGGGATGCTGTCGATGTCGATTTCGGAGTAGCCGGCAGTCACCAGCTGGGACTTCATGTTGCGTTCTTTGACCTGGTCGTGGATGGTTTTCCACACGTCCGGGTACAGCAGCTTGACCTCCAGGGCGTTCTCCGGGGTGAATCCCTTGGAAATCAGCGAAATGGGGGCCTTGTCGGCAGAGGTTTCGGTGTCTGCGATGTGCTTGAAATAGGGGTCAAGATCGTTTTCGGCCTCGACTTGCTTCAACACCATCAAGGAGGTCAGATAGTCACTCACCTGTTCCAGGTCGAGAGGCTTTTTCAGATCAGTTACTTCGGCCATGAATGCACCTATTTATTATTATTTGAGTTATGCCTATAGGCTAGCATTACCAATATACGATAAACAACAGTTTGTTGATCCGGCCAGGCGCTCTCTGCATAATGGTTTAAAATCAGGAGCCCCACGATGATCAGGCCTTTCACCACCGGAATCAACCTCACACCAGACGGCAAAATTGCTCAAAAGCAGCAGCCTATGCGCCTTGCCTTTCAAGAGATTATTCTGGCTGAGGTCGAAGGTGACGAGCTCATCAGTTTCTGCACGTCGTCAGGTCGATACGATGGGTTGATTGCTGTTGTGAATGAACCGGGTATGCCCGACCAAGCACATGCGGAATTGAACAGCAGTCCGGTCATCAACAACGCTGGCAGTCTGGCGATGAAATCGGAGGATTTTGTCTCCAAAATAGGCATTGACGTTATCAGAAGCGAGATTTCAGAGGGTCTATTGAGGGAGCTGACTTCGGGCCAAGCCATGGAGGCGGGTTGTGGCTCGTTGGACATGCTGATTCGCGGGGTTCCATCGATCCTGGCGCAGGCCAGTTGCGCCATGAGTTCTCAAAAGTTCTTCGAATCCTTGGAACGAGCAGTGGATTTTTACCCTGCGTTGATGGATGAGATGATGCCACATGCTTCGGAAATTGCCCGGATTGCTTTTCGGGGTGAGAAAGCCGTCAAACTGAAAGACGAAGAGAGCTTTTGGGTGGATCTCTGCGATTACAAATTGATGAAGCCACTGATGGTTGAAGTCGTGGTTCAAAAGCTCAATGAAGGGTATACGCACTTCCTCGACGCCTGGCTGACCCTCACCAAATCAAAATCGGAAGGCATGGGTAGCTTTCTGCACATGGTTTTTCATCATCCAGATGCAGCCACGATCGAGGCGGCAGAACTGCCACACGCAGTGCTTCGCAGGGTCAATGCGATGGGTGTTCAACTGCAGGTATCACCTGTACATGCAGCACGGGCCCTGGGTGATAATTTCAAGCCCCTTGAAGGTTACATTCGCCAAGGCTACGACTGGCGAGAGATTCGAGCGCTGGCCAGTTTTCAAGGCAACGTGATTGAGCGATTGGCGGGGTATTTGAAATTCAACCTCAGTGGTTTTGCACCCCACAACCCGCAATCCAGTGCTTTCTGGGCAGTAAGTGGTACCTATGAACAAGTGTGCCTGGCACCGCTGTTCAAGGCCATTACCAAACAAGACCCGGAGGGTTTTGGCCAGGCTTTCAAGCTGTTGGAATACAAGGAGCAACTAGCGTGCTTCATGCTGGGTTACATCGACCAATCCTGGATCGACATGGAAGCACTGCCACAGGCCGGGTTAACCAGGGTGCTGGAGTCGGATCTGGGTCTTTAGGCTTCAATCTAGGGGGTAAGCAACATGATTAGAGCTTTCAGCACTGAAATTAGCCTCACACACGATGGGAAAATTGCAACGGAGCAACCATCGCTGGACTCGGCTAGCCGAATGATTACGCTCGCCGAGATCGAAGGCGATGAGCTGATCAGCTTTTGCTCGACTTATCACGAATACACCTCCGTGATTTCAGTTCTCAACAAGAGTGACTTTACCGGAACGCCTGAGGAACACCTGGAGAAAAGCAGGGTGCTCGATGAAGCACTCGATCGAGGGGTTGCCATCCCTGAGTTTGTCGCCAACTTGGATATTGAAGTCTTGCGAAAGGAGGCCGAGGCTGGATTTTTGGGGAAAATGACTTCAGGTCTGGCTCAGGTATCCGGTTGTGGCCCTTTGGATATGCTCATTCGGGGTGTTCCTTCCCTGTTAAAACAAGCTGTCTGTGAAAGCCGCCCCCAAAAATTTTTCGAGAACCTCAAGCACGCGGTTCTGCTCTACCCAGGGCTGATCGATGAGTATAGACCCCAAGCTGGCGAACTGGCCAAGCTGATCTTTCGGGGAGAAAAATCAAAAAGCCTGGTCAGTGATGCCATTTACTGGAGGGATGTGTGCAATGTTGAGCCCTACAAGATGTTGCTGGTTGAGGCGACTGTTCAAAAACTCAACGATGGCGGCACCAAATTTCTGAAGAGCTGGACGAGCGATGGGATATCCGCCTACCCAGGCATTTCCAGCTTCCTAGAGGCAGTTTTTAAGCACCCTGGCGCAAGCACGATCGAAGCTGCGGAACTACCCCACGGGCTCCTGGTAAGAGTTAATGCGATGGGTGTTCAGCTGAAGGCCTCTGCTGCCTTTGGGCCGCGAGCATTGGCGGACATCTCCCAGCCCTTGGACGCCTATGTTATCCAAGGCTATGACTGGAGAGAGATGATGGTGCTGGAAAGCTTTGAGGGCAGCGCGACTCAAAAGCTGACGGCTTACCTAAGAGACAAGCTTGCCTGGAGCCTTCATCTTGATTTCTACTCCAGCGCCTTTTGGTCGCGGTCTTCAAAAATGGGGGATCAAATCCATATCGCTCTGTTCCGGGCCATTGCCGTTAAAGACCCGCAGGGATTCGCCGAGGTATTTGCCAACCTTTGTCATAAGGAGCAACTGGCGTGCGTGGCCTGCGGTTATGTCGACAAGTCTTGGGTGGACGTCGATTCGTTGCCACAGACCGGGTTGGTCAGTGTGCTGGAATCTGACCTGGGCCTGTAAGCGTTTCCATGCCTCGGCGCTCTTGCCAGGCCAATCAAAATAAGAGGCATTTAAATGCTCAGAGTTTTTTCAGTCGGTATCCAGTTGACCCCAGAAGGCAAGGTTGAAGCATCCCAACTGCCGCCCAGTGCCTCGCATCCCGCCATCACCTTCGCGGATGTCGTAAACGATGAAATTGTGGCGTACACCACAACGTACTCATCACCGGATTACTTGCTTAAATTCGAGGGGTCTTACTATGCGTCCCCGGAGCTTACTACGCAGATCGAAAAAACACGTAAAGAGGTTGGCAGTCGGTTTATGCCTCCGCAACCCTTTGTTCAGCAATACGGGCTGGACAGCCTGAAATTGGCTATTGAACAATCGCAGATCCTGGATACGAGCCGCGCCCAGATTTGGGGGCTGGTATGTATGCCATTGGATGTGCTTTTGAATGGTGAGGCCGCCATAAAAATGTACGCATCCCTCTACACATCCCCGAAAACCTTCTTCGAGCACATTGACATTGCGGCAAGCTTTAATCCTGAAATCGATCAAGTCCTGGCGACCCATGCGCAATCCCTGGCCAAAGAACTCTACAAGGATAAGCGGGCAGAACAGTGTCAGTCCTGCTGGAAAGCGGGGTTTGCACATAGCGGGCAACGAGCTGTGTTGGTAGAAGCCTTTGTCCAGAACATGAATGACGGCTTCTCCCCGGTGCTGGACAAGCTGATGATGCCTCACCAGAAGAGAACCCAGGATTTCATCCTGGATGTTTTGCAGCACCCTGATGCGAGAACCATCGAGCTGGCAGAGCTGCCAGTGGGCTCGCTCCAGAAGATCAGAGAGCTTGGACTGACCTTCAAAACCGATCAGATGTTCGCCCAGAAGGCGCTCGCGGTCGCTTCTTCCAAGCATCACTACATCCATCTCGGGTATGACTGGACTCATCTGCCGGAACTGCAAGATCAACTCGGCACTGACGCCACAGAGAACCTGGTTAATTACCTGAAGACCAGTTTGCGTGAAATCGCCCAGCACTCAATTGAATCGGGGGTGTTCTGGGATCCTAAGACATCCCTGGTCTGCCAGGACGTGGCACCCATTGTTCGGGCCATCTCGGAGGTGGATCCTGTGGGTTTCACGAAGGTCTTTGAGCGGTTGGACTACGCGCACAAATTGGCCTGTGTGTCAGCGGGTTTCATCGACAGGTCTTGGGTTGATCTGGAAAAACTGCCTGAGGCTGGGTTAGCCAGGGTGCTGGAGGCAGACTTGGGCTTCTGACCCTCTGGCTGGCGAGTTTGAGGTTTGCGTCGAAGTATGGATAATCGGTCAGCGCTCGGCGGTGTCGGGCTCAAACTCATGAGAAAGGATTGCACGATGCACGATGGCCTACACCCCCGTGATTGCCCAGGACGACAAGATCACCTACGCCCAATGCGGCGGTTGTGGCGGCTTGGGGTTTTACGGCATCGACCGCTTCATGGATGCCTCTGACCGAGCAGACCTCGAAGTGATGTCAGCCCGAGGATACAAAATTTCGCAGGGTGTGGTTGGCAGTGACATCCTCCCCCACATGAATGAGGGGGCTTCCCTTTAAGGCACTAGACTGGGCGACTCAAGCGCGAAGCTGGTCTTGTCTGCTTCGGTAGGTTTCCCACCCGAAGTCTCTAGTGCCAGGAAAACCTGGGAGGTTGGCGCTTCATCGAACACTTCAAAGCCTGCTACCGCAGACTCTCCAGGCCATCGGTCGATGGCCCCGGATTTGTGCTCTCCACGCTCACAGACACGCTGCCCGCGCACCTGGGTCAGACGGTCAAAAGTGCGCACGTGCGCCCTGTCTGCCGCCACCACATCTCGATCCCCTGTGCGTCCACAAGCCCCACAGGCATGAATTCGGTCTTTCAGATTTTTGGGAACATTGGCCCCGCAAGTGCAGGTTTGGCTATTACCGCCGCCGTGTTGGTCGGTGGTGCTGACCAGGTAAATGCGAGCCGGTGCCAAGGTGCTTTTGATTCGCGATTTAAGGCTGCTCAAGGCGCGATCGGACGCCAACCTGGCCAGGCGGCTGTTGCGGATCATGAACTGCGCACCATGGTCTTCCAGGGCCACCTGGCTGTACGTCGACTGCAGGACAGACGCGATCTTGGCGTGATCGTAGGCCCGGCAGCGCTCGACCTTGGTGTGGGCCTTGGCCAAGCGTCGAATACTCTGTCTGAGGCGCTCAGAGCGTGGGTAGTCACGCAAGGGCATGACTGGGGTCTGGTGGGCTTTGGCAGCGGCTTGCGCAAGCTTCCAGGCCGATTCTCTCGCTGTAAATTTACGGGAAACGGTTTTTTGCAGCGTGCGCAGTTTTTGAAACGCGTCTTTGAGTCTTTTCGGTGGATCGAAAACGGTTTCATCGCTCAGGGTTAGCAGGCTTTTCAAGCCAAAATCAGCCCCCACCGTGGGTTTGTCTACCCAGTTTTTAAGGGGTTCGAACCATTTTTCAGCTGATTGCTGTGCGGTAAACACCGCCCAGAACTTGCCCTGCTTCCAGACGATGGATACGGTTTTCTTGAGGCCAGGAATTTTCTGGTAATCGTGCAAGCGAAAGGTGCCGAGCTTGCTGAACCAGACCTTGCCGGCACTCAAACGCACCCCATTGCCGTATTGCGGGTAAGTGATCGAGCGGAAGAATTTGCGCTCACGGTGGCGAGCCGGCCTGGCGCGTTTGTCGCCGGTTTTGAAACTTTTGAGCCAGTGTTTATCAGCCTTGTCGATGCGCTCGCACTGGTCTTGCGCTACCTGGCTGTGAATCAGCTTGAACCGGGGTTCGGTTTTCATCCAGGCAGACAACGCTTTGCGCTGCTCGGTCAGGCCTAGGTAAATCGGATTGCCACCGGCTTCGCGTAACAGGCGATTGGCTTCGCGGTCTTGAATACGCTCATCGACGACTCGCTCACGAATCTCATGCCCGAGATCGAGCACCTGATGTAAAAAACAAATCTGCCGGGCGTTTAAAATCAGCGGGAAACAGAACGACCGAATCAGAGTCGGTGAGTCTGGATCCTGAGAAACGCCATAGGGCAAGAGGGCTTGATTCATACCGTAATTGTGGCAATAATCCGCAGAATAGTCAATTGGTGTATAGAAATAAATGAAGAATTCAGACGAGTACCGTAGCGGTAGGCATGTGGTTTTTATTTTGCATGCACACTTGGTGTTTACGCCAAAGTACCGAAAGAAAATTTTCGAATCGGCGCATCTGTTGGCACTGGAAAATTACGCCAGGAAGGTGTGTGAAGACATGGAAGTCGAGCTTGTTGAATTCAACGGCGAGCCAGATCATGTGCATCTTCTGATCAATTACCCACCAAAATTGGCACTGTCCAACCTCGTCAACAGCCTGAAAGGCGTGACCAGTCGCCTGCTCAGAAAGGATTTTCCGGAAATCGAGCGGTATTACTGGAAAAAGAAAACGCTGTGGAGCCGATCGTATTTTGTGAGTTCCTGCGGCGGGGCCCCATTGGAAATCCTGAAGCAGTACATTCAGGATCAGGATCGACCAGAATAAAAGTCAAAGTCGCGCCTTATATCCCCGCCCTGAACGGCGAGGGTTTACGGCGCATAGGCTAAAGTTAGCTCTGATGGGTGCGCCTGCAAGATGGAGGTCGTTAAGAAAGCTCCCATTCCAGTGGTGACGCTGACGCGATCAGCGACTCCACGCATCCCCAAGAAGCAGTCTGGCAAATCGACACTGACGCTGAGCCTGTCCCGAAAGTGACCACCCCAATTGCGTGCGGAGCTGGTGTTCTGCGACAGTCCTCCTCGCTCTAGTGTTGACTGGTCGAGAACAAACAAAAAACCCTCATTGCTGAGGGTTTTTTCATCGATCGGCTTGCCGGCTCTGATGGTTACATCGGATGGTCAAACCCACCAAATGGGCCCATTCGAGGGCCCCTGCGCACAGGCATGGTTCGGTGATCCATCAAAGACTCCTCCCATTGCTTGCGCTGTTCTTGGCTCAGTTCGGAGAGCGGAATTTGAACCATTGTGCCCTCCTCCATCTGACGCAAACGGTACGCTTTGCTGGTGTCCAGACTCTCCAGACGCTCGGCAATTGAAGCCATTTGTTGGGTCGCGATCTCATAAATGAACAGAGCAATCTTCTTTTGCGGTTCGCCTAGCAGCCCATCTTCCAGCAATTGTGGCGCAATTCTGTCGAATTCCTGGATGATCGCATTGAAAAATGGCCGAAACTCAGCATGGTCTGCCCCGTTAGTGAAACTTTGCAAAAGCCCCATATCACCGTTGATCAGGCATTGCATTACAAAGCCTGCAGGGCCATTCCATTCATGCCGTCTGATGTCGTTCTGGAACGCCTTGATGGTTGCTTTGTTGACGCCAGCATCCAGCGCGGACAATATTTGCTTTTGCGCATCCGAGAGGTCAGCATTTTCCGGCTGGGCCAGCAGTTGTTTGATAAGCTCGCGCCATTCGTCTGGTTCCCGAGGATTCAGCATTTGCTCAGAGAGGGCAGTAAAAAGCTCAACGTCATCCTTTTGGAACGCTTGCATTAAAATCGGCTGACCGAATTCGCTGGAATTAGTAGAGAAGGCCTTCAAACCATAGGCCTTGACCATGTCGTAAGAAATGCCCTTATAGGGGAAGTTCCACAAAAAAATACGAGCGTTTTCTTCGTCTACGCTGGCGAAAATCTGTTGGTACCTCTCAATGGCTGTTGGCCCTTGGTCAACATCCTGATAGTCGAGCTGCTGGATGGCTGCAAAGGCTGTCACGCCAATGTCCTGGCTCAGCTTAAATTTGCTAACAAAATCCTCCGGCGACTGGTCTTTTACCACAGAGTCCATGTAAAAACGCCGGAAGCCTTGAAGGAAGTTGTTTTTTTCCCAGTTTTCCAACGTTTGGAGGTGTGTGCGTAAACCTCCGAGTGCGCTCTCAAGTGCAAATGGCCCTTCGCTGCCGAAGTGCTGATCACGCTCACCAGCGGTTACATGAGGAAAACTCGCGAAATAGAGGGCGAGCTGGGTCATCGGCGAAATTGATGGGACGGTGCACAGGGTCAAGATGAGAGTATGAATGTCCTCCTGATCGAGTGCCTTTTGGTTCGCCAACAGTTCCTGCAACAGCTGATAGTCGCTGGGATTTTTGTTGTCCTTGGTGGTCTTGTAGTGGGAAGGATCGGCATGCTGAGCAAACAAACCAGTGAACGCTGGGAGATCGCGCTCCTCGAATGCTGTGACGATGCTGGTGATAAAACCCTTGTTGCGGTAGCTTGCTTGAATGTCGCGTGCCATCAGAAATCCTCCGTTTTAATCATTCTATGGGTGCCCAGCGATGCCTGGCAACCTAATCTGAGATTTATGCCTAACAGGCTTGGGCGCTGGGCGCGGGCTAGATTTTCGTTGCGTTTTTATTTCGAAGTGACCGGCCAGGATGAAATGATTTCGAGAAGATTAACTACGGGCTAGGCTCAGGGGTAGTTTTGAGTGACTGACGCGCCAGACTACGAAGCACAGGCACGAGCAGCCTCATGGATTCGGCGTCTTCCTGTTGGAAAGTCAGCCACTGTTTGCCCAGTTTGCAGCCCTCCAGTCTGGACATGGCATAGGCATCGGACTTGTTTGCCTGGTAACGATCATCACCTTTATGCGTCAGGATGATCTCATCATGGCCAAACTGATCTGCTGTAAAATCAAGGATCACGCCAGTGGCATGGACAAGCCAATTATGCGAATACCAACGACCATCGATCCCCTGCATGCCCCCTGCCCCTGCAAGATCACAATCATCACCGCCCACGCCCTCGGCAGGCCTCCAGCCCTCGATACCAACACTTTTGAACAGCCAGTACAGGTAGGTCGTCGACAATAGGCACATGTCCTGGGATGCCAGGCTATCGTTGGGCAGGTCGCGTTTGTAATGCAGCCACTCGATGACCAGCAACTCACGCAGGTTGGCCAAGGTCTCGGGTGGGATAATGTCCACGGGGTGTTTCGCAGATTGTTCCATGTCGGGAAAGTGAACCAAATTTCCGTATGGGCAGGAGCACCCATAGGCACAAATTAAACATCCTCGCCCGCGCCGAGGCTGGGGGAGGATGTCATCAACGGTTATGCAAACGCTGCTCAAATGAGGACTCACCCGAGCAGGCTGAGCTTATTTCACCAGGGCGGGAGCCGGTGGTGGCGGAACAGCACCCGGCGCTTTGACTTCCGGCGCCACTGGGAGCAGAGCGCGTTCGTGGCCAGGGCCCTGAGCGAAGTTCTTGAACTTCTCTTCAGCTTTGACCTTTTGCTCAGGCGTCAGTACCGCGAGGAATTTGGCGACCTGTTTTTCATGGCTGGCTTTGAGCTCAGCGGCCAGAGCGTCTTGCTCGGCCTTAGGGAGCTTTCCCAGGTAGCTGCCGACGATGGACTTCTGATCGCCCATCTCTTCGCGCATGGTCTGGTGCAGCACGCCGCGCTGCTCTTTCGTCAGGTTGAGGTCTTGGGCAAAGCCACCGCGATGGTGCTTGCCGGCATGTTCACTTGGCTGACCTGGTTGGCCAGGATGATCGCCGCGCATGGCGCCGGGCGGAGGTGCGGGTTGATCGGCGGTAACGGGAAGAACTGGCAGTTGTTGAGCGACCAGATCCGAGGCAGCAAAAGCTGCAGAGCTGGACAGGGCCAAAACAGCCATCAGGGCGTATACGGACTTCTTCATGCGTGACTCCTTGTTGTTGTTAGGGTGAATATTAAAGATGAGCTTCCGGCCTGTCAGTCAATTTAGTGTAAAGTCGGTGTAAATTGCGTATGTGTTTGCATCCAAATAATTTTCTTCTCGATTAACACGACAATTTAGTGGTGATGTCGAGACTCATCCATCGAGCTCGACCCCCTTGCACCAGGCTTTCTTCATCCTCGGGAAAGTAAGCAACCTGCCTCAGCGATTCCACCTTGGCCTCGAACATGCCGGCCCGTGGGGCTCTGTAGCTATAAGGGTCAAGCCGATCATACCAATAGACGCCATCCAATTGACTGCCCGCGTGTGCCCTCGCCCACTCAATAATGGCGAAATCGACCGCCTGCTCCAGGTAGTTGTCGCGCAAATGGTGAATGGCTTTGAGCTGCTGGGTTGCAGTAAGGATCGTTTCTTGAACCACCGTCTCGTACTGTTCATCTTCGGTCTCCTCGATCCTCTCCAGGGGAAAGAGCTGGTCGACCATTTCATCTAACTCACAATCGAAATACGACGCCCTGAGTACCTCGATGGGTAAAAGCAGGTCTTGCTGTTGGGCCCACCGCAGGATGCGGGTGTTCAGTTGCCGGGCAGCACGGGACTTGGGATGCATGATGACGTCGAGATCGAGCAGTGCGTAGCCTTGATCACCCTCATAGAGCGGGTAACCGCCCAACTTGACGATTCGTTGCCAGGCCGCTGGGCAGCGCGACATCGAGAACAGGTTGCCCTCTTGGCTTGAGCCTTTGTTGTATTTCTGGTTGGGATCAAGCTCGCCGATGTGCCAGAGCTTGTCGAACGTGATGATGGGGATACGCATGCAGAAGCCTCCAGGTTTTCACCATGATAGGCATCCGTTGTGAGGGGTAAACAAGTGCTCAGTTGTAAAGCTGAGCACCCTCTTCGTTCAGCAGCAGCTCGGCTTCCCTGATGAACGTCGCGTGCGCAGGATCGCCGGCCTTTTTAAGCAGACTCAGGAGCTTGGTTTGAGAGTCCGACAGGGTCTTGATGCGTTGCTCAAGCAGAAAGGACTCTTCAGCCGCAAAACCGTCCTGGGCCGCATCCAGTTCCAGCGAAGAAAAGCGCAAGATGCAGTCGGCCATCACCGAAACGATGTCCAGTGCAGTTGGTGTGCTGATGACAATCTGATCGGGATGCTCCTGTTTGATCAGGCCGCACAGCTCAGGACATTTGGTGAGTTCGATATGTCCTTTGAGCTGGTCGATGCATGACTCGATCCGGCTTTGCAGCCCGTCCATGGAGATGGTGTTGTTCACAGGATTCGTCATGAAGTCCGCCCTCAGGTATTGACTTAATACTAGTTAGAAATTGCCAAATTGTCAACGTAAACAAAATAATACATCTGCTTGTGCGGGAAGAGTGACGCCAATAAACCTGCCTATTCAAAATTGCATTTGGATCCAAGGAAAAACCGAAAATCGGATCCATGTCGTCGAATTGACACCTGTTCGTTCTTAGGTACAAGAAAATCTGTCGGTTGTATAGGTTTTTACGGTGAATAACCCGGCAATGACGGGGTTAGCTGCCTGGGCATTGTAGTCGTTCTTGTGCCAATATAGGTAAAAATGAATAGCAGGTGTGCAACATGGCGCAATGGGACACAAAAAAAGAACACGTCGGTGGTTTTTATCCGCTTTGCGTGGAGTACCTCGCCAGTGGTGATTCGCTGTTGCTGCACGCGATGAGCGAGTATCAGCTCAGTGATCTGTACTCCTTCGACGCCATGTACATCATGAAATTTACACACGATATCGGCGTGCTGTGTGATTCCTTGAATCAGCAATTACTTTTGACGCGCCTGCAGGTCTTGATGAAAAATCCGCAGGCTGCAAACTTTTTCAAAACAAAGCTGTTGCAGCATCCCTCTATTCCTCAAAAGCACAGCGACGCCATCGAGCAAAATTTGCTGAAATCAGACAGCCGGAGGCTTTTCTGGCTCATGTTTTTGTGTGAATTTCGCGAAAGCATGCGATATCGACAGGCTGAAATGTTTCACGTGGTCAAACATGCCCTCGCCGTGCGGCACATCGGCCAAGAACCCCAACACATCAGCCATTTGAAAACCATTACCCAATTGGGTGTGGGGTCTGAGGTGCTCGCTGAGTTTTGGGCTTTGGTATTTCGTACCACCCCTTTCTGGCTGGGTACGCGAGACTACAAATTTTATGATTTGGTCGAGAAAGCCCCTGGTGGGTTTGATCAGTTGCTCAACTGTAAAATGGACTGGGGGCAGTTCTGTAATCGCTACACCGCCGACATTCTCGCCCCCACCGCCTCCTCCAGAGCCATGCAGATTCATGTGAAGATGGTGACCGAGGGGGTGCTACGAGGTGCCCTGTCCCTCAAGTCCGTCAACGGTCGCTTCGAACGATTTCTAGCCTCGGACAAGACCGCTAAGCACCCGATCGTCAAACAGACGGTGGATGACAATTTCATGCGCCTGTCCTCTTTGGGGGTGGACAAGTTCCCTGCCCTCCTGGAGCTGCTCACGCACTACCGCTTCTATCGAGACTTGCTTCCTCATTTCGAAGGCTGCGAGCAGTTCCTCGCCAGCCTGAAACTGGCGGCACCCGAAGTCGCCGCGAAAATAATCTCCGCCAGCACGCTGAAAGATCAACTGCTCCACTCGTATCCTGAGAGTAGAGAAAACGTTCTGGTACTGGATCTAGGCCTATGAGCACCCCCTATCAATACGCAATTACCTGCGATCGCCTACACAACAAGGTCGAGCACGGTGAGCACATCTGGAAAACCCTGATGCACGGCGCCGAGCGCATCGAGCCAGAAGTGCTGCTGGCTGCGTGCGACATGTCTTCTTTTTTTGACGAGGGTGAATCCTTCGAGTCCTATGCAGCTGAAGACCCCGACACGGCGTGCTACCGGACATCAACGCCCCAGGGCGATGTGTACTTCATTCAGAAAACGGGTTTCGAGATGTTCTTCACAGAAGGGGGGCAGATCCCCACTTACAACCCGATGTCGCCGACTGACAACTATGAGGAGTACGGCTTTTCGGCGCTGGCGCGCCTGCTTTTTCCTCGTAATCACCCAAGGCTGCAGTCCGCCTACGGTTTTGAAAAGCCCCCGATCTGGCTGGACAATGATTTGCGTTTGATCGAAGGGCGCGGGCTGCGCTTTCAGCTGTTTCGTGACGGTGTAGCGGTCGCCGGCATGCAAGTCGAGGACAACCAGATTGTCGACTTGTACGTTGCCAGAGATTTACGTCGACAAGGCTTGGCCTCCGAGCTGGTTCAGCGTGCCGAGACTGTCATAGGCCCGATCGCGCATTCTGAGTCGTTGACTGAAGATGGCAAAGCTTTTCATGACGCTCATTCCCGTCACCCCGATGCCGACGAGGACGAGGACGAGCTGTCGCTTGGCTGAGCTTGACGTTGCATGGCCAGTGTGCAGAATGGACAGGCGTTGTGTGGCCAACGCGTTTCTGGTTTCTCGGCCCATTGGGGCGCAACGAACCCTGCCACCAGCGGCTAGGCGCTGAAGGCTTCACCAAGACTGCGAACCAGGGTCAAAAACCGGCTATCGGAGGTATCGATAGCCGGTTCTTTTTCTTTATGAGTGCTGGGGGCTGTCGTAAGACCTAGGTTAACCAGAGCTGCCTGGGAACTTTCCACTTTGCGCCAAAGGGATACGCCATGAACCCAATCGACAACAAAGCAGTGACCGACGATTATAAATCGTTCACCAGTAAGGTCACGTTCAGCTCGTCGCTGGATGGCCCAACCGCTGACCAGCTTGCCGGCAAGATCATCGTTCATGTGGATGCGAGCGAATACAGCTTGATCCTGACTTTCAGCGATGGGTCGAAGCTTGAGGTTCAAGGTGCGATGTACGGTGATTGCGCCCTAGGTGTGGACGTTACCCCTGCTGCCGTCCTGATTGATAACGCTCAGCCGATTGTTGCGCAGATTGCTCAGGCTGGATTCGCTGTTCTTGCCGGGCTTATGCGCCTGGAGGCAGAGCTGCAAATCGGCACCAGCGTGGTGGCCGTCGATGGCCAAGGTAAATTTTTCAAGATCGCCAGAGACACTGGCCGGATCACGGTTACCCCCGTGGATCATCATCCATTCGCCATGCCTGGCGTCATCGTGCGTCAGCTTGATCCTGATGCGCCCACCACCGAGGATTGACGTGATGCTGCCCTTTATTTTCCAGGATGAATGCGCCCTGCCCCCAAAAGAGACCTTGGCTCTGCATCGCCATAGCATGCGGGGTCGCATGAGCGAAGGCTGGATTATTGGGGAGGAATTTGACGAGCGCTTCGATACCGAGGTGGGCGGCACTTCCATTCTGATCACGCAGTCTCTTAAGGACTTCAGTGTTTACATCGAAGATCGCCAGCCGCCCACATTTGTTGAGCGAGAAAGCTGCATTGTCGACTACGGAAATGAGGGTAAGCGTTACACCGTAGAACAGGCACAAGGCCTGATGGAACTCGGGCCGGTGCTTAGGCGACTGCTCAAGCGCAAGGCCAACTACGCCGAGCACCTCGCCCAACGAGCAGCCCGACAAGGAGCCTAACCGGCATGTTCATTGTTCCCTTCACTCCGATCGAGCCCTCCAGCGCCGCCATGACGCGTCTGGCACCTCAAATCACCAAGCTGCTCGTGCTCGATCAAGCATTGAATGAGGCTCGCGGAACCCTCTCGGAAAACGAACGCCAAGCTCAAATGGCGCAAGAGGCCCAAGCCAGCAACCTGATCGAGCAAGTGGTGCTGCACCCACTGCAGTATGAAGATCCACGCAGCGAAAACCCAAGCGGCCTGATGACCGTTTTCGAGCTGACAGTTCCAGGCATCGTATCCAGCAGTGGCCTGAAGTTGTTCCATGAATTGGCGTTTGAGAAAGGCACCCCGGAACATGCGTTGTGTACGCAAGATCCCCAGCCTGGCCGATTACGTGAACAGAGGATCAAGGTCGCTCACCATGTCGCCCCGGAGCCCAATGAGCTTGAGTCTCTGCTCAAAAAGTGGGATCAGTTCTATGCCCAACCGAACAGTTCGTTGATCCAGGTGTTGGCAGGTCATCACCGGCTGTGCTGGATTCATCCATTCGCCGATGGTAATGGGCGAGCCGCCAGGTACCAGCTGTATCGTGGCTTGCAAGCACTCGGTCTGGCCCAGACTTGGTCGCCCAGCAGTGCCCTGCTCAATGACATCGCTCGCTATTGGCAGGCGCTGAGCAAGGCCGATCAGCTGCGCAAGGGAGCCTATGACGGTCGCGGGCGTTTGAGTGAAGTCGGGTTAGTGGACTATGCCGTTTTGATGATTAGTGTATTTATCGCCGAAATTGAGCGAAAGCTTGCCCTTGAAACACATTGGGTTTGACCCTTCTAGTTTTCATTCAGATCGTTTTTGTAGTTCCAGCAACCCGAGAAAGTCCGTTCTCTTATCGCCAATATCCATTGACATGCCCATTGATGCCAGTGCCCGGAACAGGGTATGGGTAGATACGTTTTCGCCCTGCTCCAGCTTAATGATGGTGCGTCGCGAACAATCTGCCAGCTTGGCGAGCTCGGCTTGAGTCAACTTCTTGGATTTGCGAATTTCTTCTATTCGTTGGCCCATGCTGGCAGGGTTCGTAAGTTGTGCCATGTGAATTATCCTACACATTTCATAGAGAATCGTGCACTATGTGCAGCATAAGACACATTTGCAAGTATTTCACAGCCTCGGTTCATTGCTTGCCTAGGCAATCAACTGCACTGACCCCGTCCACTTTCTCTCGTACAATCTGACCGTCGGTGTGATCCTGGTCACACATTTGTCGAATATCTGGTATATTGTTGTCACGGAAACTAAAAATCTATGGTACGCAGATGCCCGTTTCAAATACGGCCAGCTCGAATGTGATTGAGCTCGGAATTCGAAGAGCGCTCAGCCGAATCCAAAATCACGACCTGACCAAGGTCGATGTCGCCCCCGATGCCGAGAAGGCCCTGGAGGCGATCTTTCGCATGCCTCAGTTTAAGCGGGCCTTGCTCAATGGCAATCGCTACGCCTGGTTTGCTGCCTCGTCGCTTACCGCTGGTCATGGTTTGGTGTTTCACTGTTTCTGCACCTGGGGCATGTCGATTGAAAAGGTCTTGGCCACCCTGATGGCCCTGCGTCCCGTTTGCGCGGTACCCGGTTCATGGCGCCGAGGCTTTATCAAGCTGCTGAGCAATGTCGCGGTGTACACCTGGAGCCCCGTCTCCCTGGTGATGGCTTTGAGTAAAATTGAGGTCAAAGAGGACATTTCCTCGGTCAGCCTGCGCGTGTTGCTCAAAAACATGCGTTCGGCCAAGACTAAATCGGAATTGATCATGGCCCTGCGCGTCTACATGCCTGAGATCAACCAGAACCTTGAGAACGCAATGCGAGGCTTCCTCGCTGAAGCCAAGAACAATGATCTGGATCTTCGGGACATCCCCCGCGAGCTGTTTGCGCCCTATGTCAATGAAGCCGGCATGCTCGGGGCGCCCGCCTGCCTGACCACGCGCAGGATCCTCTGGGACTCTGATTTGAGCCACGATTCGCGATTTGCATTGGGGCTGATGGAGATCGAGTGGGCCGATTGCAGTTTGGCCCGCGAACTGGGATGGCGCACCGTCAAGGACGTGATGGCTCACATCAACACCACCTTCCATGACCTCGGCCCGCTGAAGATGAAGGGTTACTTGTCGCTGCGTAACGCCAGTAATGCCCTGATTCGCGTCGCTTTTCACCAGGCCGTCCTGACGCTTGACCAGCTGCCTCCGTCAATCAACGGTGAGCTGGCCAAACTGCTGCTGGAAGCCGACTACGTCAAGACGCAATTTGACATCGTCCTTGAAGACCATGAGACCGATCTTCAGGCGATCACCATGGCCAATTCTGTTTTAAATCAGAAACCAGCGAAGAGCGCGTTATAATAGAAATAATCGAGCTTGGAGCAATGGTGTATGTGGATAGAAAAACCGCGACGTGAGCGTGCTGAAGACGTGCACTTCATCGTCAACATGATAAAACAGGACACGCCGGATCGCTTTTGGTTTTCCGATGAGCAGGATGGCCCGGATGTGCAGCTTCTGCGGGTCAAGCTGCCGGTGATCGAAGATGACGTGTTGTACGACATCGTCCTGATAACCGCGCAACTCAAGGCGGCGCAGTTGATTGCCTATGACATGGGCCAGCGCCCTGGTGATCGTCTGGCAGCCACCCCGACCCTACTCAACCGTTTGAACATCATCCGCGAAGAAAGCTTTGAAATTCGCAACAATCACACCGACGGTATCGCCATCGAAATCATTGTCGATGAAGACGGCATCACCCATTCGGTGGTGGACGACCTGCTGGGCAGATTCAAGCGCAATGGCTATGTCCCGCTGATGATGCGTAGCATCAACCCCATCACGTTGGCCCAGCGCATCATTCAGGCCCGCGACGACAAGAAACTGGACAACTACGTGCTGGTTTGAAAGCAAAATTTAGGAGAACTGCATGTCGGCTCGACCCCTGATCAACCTCATCCTGGCCACGGGCAAAAGCGGACAGGTTGGCCTCAATGACGCATTGCCGTGGAAGAACCCGGAAGAGCTTGAACATTTCAAGCGCACCACCCTGGGCAGCCCAATCATCTACGGTCGCAAGACCTTTCAGTCCATGGGCCGTGTGCTGCCAGGCCGGCGCAACATCATTGTCAGCACCAAGCTCAAGTACATTCCCGGAGCCGAGGTCGTACCGAGCCTGGCGGATGCCCTGAAGTTGCTGGAAGGCACACCAGAAGTGTTTGTGATCGGTGGCGTCCAGCTGTGGACGGAGGCGCTGCCGCTGGCCGACGCCGCGATGATCAGTGAGGTTGACTACGATGGAGAGGCGGATACCCACCTGCCGCCCTCCTTCTTTGCTGACCTGCACGCGCTGTATTACATGCGCGGCTTCAATCCCAAATCGAGCTTCAACCTCAGCTACTGGCAACGCCTGGGTTCGACTGCTTTCGAAGCTGCTGAACAATGAACTGGCTTGATCGACTGCATGAACTGATTCAAGCCCGTGAGCCGAATAGCGACGGTATTCGGCTCATTGAGCGGGATTGGTTTTTCAGCGTAAGATCGCCGGGAAACGCCCAGCTGAGCTACGCCGAAGTCTGTGAAGCAATCCTCGACAGCCGGTTTGACTGGCGAGCCGAATACGCTCGGAATGAACCACAAGCCATGTCGCGTACCTTGCTTGGCATGCTGTTGTCTAAAGTTCGCTTCACCCGCTACCTGGACTACGACGAATCGTTAGCCGATGCCCTCCTGCAGCGCTATTCGCCCGAGGAAATTTGCTCAATTTTCAGTACAGCAGAGTGCCGGGCTGCAGATGCCACCATGCTCGGCAGTTCAATGGAAGAACGCCATGTACTGCTGGAGCGCCTGACCTGCCTCGTCACAGATAACCCAGCAATACTGGACGCATGGGTAACCTTGACCCTACGCACATTGCGTGATCGTGAAACCACTTATGGTAACAAACAGGGCGACTTTTTCACAGGGTTGAGTCAGGTATTCCCGGTCACGGATGCGTATCGACAGCTGCCGGTATTTGAAGAAAATAACATATGGCGTTCCACCCAAACACTGCTGAGCGTGATGGCGATGGGAAGCTGTTTTTCTCCCCAGGAATTCAAAGCCTCAATTGCCCGATACGTCAACGCAACTCTGTATGAACTGACAGATGTCCGATTCACAGGCAATATGGATGTTCGCGGAAACACTATCACCCGAGCATTTATCCACGGCCTGTATCTGGTCAAAAACCATGCTGAGCCATTCATTCGACTGCACATCAAGCAGGCGCCGCTGCAAGCAAATGACACCGATATGTGTGCTGCCCTCTTGGCGACAGTGCCTTACCTGAAGAATCACCCCTACTCGATCAAGCAATTGATGCAGGTGACGAATGCAGTGCAGTGCACCGCCCTGGAAGTGTTTGGCAATGAGTACCTGTTTGGCTGGCAACCTGACCTGATCGAAACCATTTTTGCCACGCCTAAACTTCGCAGTCTGACGACCGCACTGCGCAGTACGGATCAGGGGCTGCGCGTGTTCGAGCGACTGATGCGCAGTAGCTACCTGTGCCAAGCGGAAACCAAACAAGCGCGAAATTTGCTCCAGCGGATGCCACCCAAGGCACAGCAGGCGATCATGGAGCGTTTGTACCTGTTCTTTCGCGTGGACATGGATAGAAGCAGCGTCGAGAGAACAGGCTCACTGCTGACCTTGTTAGCCGTGCTGGAAGAAGACGCTGTACGTTTGCGAACCACCCTGCTGCCCGACCTGAAGAAAGTCTTCAGGAAAGGGCAAAAGACAGATGTGGTGACCCGTTGGGCGGTCGATCGGGTTAATGAAGGGCTGGCCCTGCTCTACCAGGTCGGCGCCCTGACTGTGGAAGACATTGGGCCGTGCATACAGGATGGGAATCATTTGCGATGCTTTGCGCGTTTGATGGAAATTGAACCTCAGGCCCTTCTCGATTACACCAAAAAACGGATTCATGCTGAATGCCTGGAATCAGACCTGGGCCTCTAACAACGGCCCATTCTCCGGTGTCATAATGACCGTATAAGAAGAATAATAAGGGTTCAATCATGCTAGTCGTATTCAGCGAATCCTCCCCCGAGGAGCTGGCCCAGCGTCTGGGGATCGCCACCTGGTACAACGAATTTCGCAATGAAGACTTCAATTACTGCGTGCGCCGGGAAATCGCGCAAGAAATCCTCGCGTGCCGAGCCTTGCAAATTCCCTACGTGGTGATCCGTGAGCCGTCCTTTTTCAAGGCGGATAATGAGGAGGTCATCATTGATAGCAACTGCGAGCTCGATGCGCTCGATCCCAATACGACCTTGGTGCTGCGCATCAACGGTAAAGCGGTTTTGCCTGAAAAACTTCGGCTTTTTCCACAATTGAATTCCGAAGGACAAAACCTGCAGGTTGACCAGTGGCCCGACCATATCAGCCACCCCGATCGCTTTCTCAAGCGCGCTGTGGTGCGGATGAACGAGGAGTTTTTCGCCAAAAGCTTTCTCAGTGGTGACCTGGAGTCGCCCTTCATGCCGTTTTTCCTCAAGACCGTGGCCAAGTCCCAGTTGCACCATGTGATCACCAGCCCACTCGAACTCAACGGCCTGATCAAATCGGTGCAAACGGTCAGGGACAATTTCCCCAGCCTGGCCAAGGATGTGCGTGACGTGCCCGGCGACACCGTGGTCGCGCTGCACCAGTTTGCTGACTGGTACTGCCCTTACCGGGAAGCCCATATCAAGGGGGAGATCCGGGTAATCAACCTGTCCGAAGGCGTGATCCTCTCGACCATCATGCACATCGTTCGCGAGTCGACGCACAAAGGTGAATACCGGGCTTTCATCATCAATGGCGAAGTCAGCAGCCTCTCGGCCTATCTCGATTACGACCACGCTGAAGTGCCTGAAGCCATCAGTGATTTCGCGCAGGCCTTCGCCGAGGAGCATCGTCACCTGGCGCCGTCCTACGTGGCGGATTTCTGCCTGACCGATCAAGGCCCGGTGCTCATCGAACTCAACAGCTTCACCTACTCCGGACGCTACATCGACAACGACCCTGGGCTCCTGTACAGCGATCTGGAGCGTTTGTTGGGGGTAGACCGATCGGTACTGTGCGAACCACGTATCGCCGTGCCTGAGAAGGCTCAGACCGATCATCCAGACCCTGATCAGGTGGCGGTCAACTTTGGTGAGCCTGCCTTGGCCTTGCTGGCGAATCAGGCCGAGCAGATGTGCGATGAATACGGCGACCCGATGGAGACCAGCTTGACCCAGCGCTTTGCCAAAGCCCTGCAGGAACATGAAAAGGGTCTACCCAAGGTCGGTTCCCTGTCACACTCCACCCCGCCACTTTCAGACTTGGGTTAATCATGAGTGATCTTGAGTTAAGCGTAATCATTGACCGCTCCTCGGGCAGGCCCAAGGAAATTCTTCAGGCGTATGACAAGTTCCTGCGCCTGAATGCACCCGGCAAGATGCTGACATGCATGCGTGACGCGATTGAAGAGTCACTGGCGTTCTTCAAAGAAGGTCTTGAGGTCAAGGATCTCCACGTCCTGGCGAAATGGGCCTCGGCCTGGAGTCACTACAAGGACATGCTGGTCGAGTTCATGATGAGCAGCCCCACCCTGTTGATCAAACAGAATCTGATGCGTGACTGCCTGCTCATGACCCAGGACGTCCAGGTCATGAACAACTATGCCATCAATGTATTGGTAAACAATCAGCCAGCGAGGCTCCTGGGGCTGGTCGACGCGGGCTACAAGCCGACCTTTGATCCCTACAGCATCAAGGAATTTCTGAATGTGGTCAAAGAGATTGACCAGACCAAGCGTGAGCACTTTGACCTGTTCCTGGATGCTTTCCTGGAGGTGTACCCGACCTCCAAGCTGTTCACATACGACCACCTGATGGCCATGTTGGGCCGGCACATGGGGTGTAAGGGTTCAACCTCTGTTGGCTACCAAAAGTTCAAGAATGACTTGTGGCCTCGGGTAGCGCCGCTGGTCGGTGTGGAGCCGACCAAAGAGAACATGCACGTTGTGCTGCAACAAGCCGCCTGTGAGTATTCGGCGCCTAAAACCGTTGCCTGGCTGAAGCACACAGGTGACAGCTGCAAGGTCACGCCGCTGTTTCTGTTGGCCAAAGCCACCAGCCATGGTTTTGACTTCAGAAGATTTGGTGAGAACTTCAACCCTTACGAACAAGGGAATGAGGCTTTTGACGTATTCCCTGTGGCCATGTTCCGGTCGCCACTGTATTTTGAACTGCTGGTAGGCAATCGGATGCGTGAAGATTTCATGTACCACACCCTGCCCATGGTGTTGGCTGATCTGGAAGACCATCTAGCAAACAAGGATTACCAGAGCATTCGAGCCCGCGCTGAAGGCATGGAACTCGCCAAGCTGGAACTGAGCAAGCTATCACTCTGCGACAAGGCTGCACTTGTGCACATGATGGTCAAAGAAGATTCGCGCTTCGAAACGCAACTTCGAGGCCCTGAATGCATCATCACGCGATTCTTGTTCCAGCAGGATTTGGGAATTTACTACGATGCGTCTGAGCTGCCATCGCTCACCTTCAATGAGGTGTTTCAGGTAGTGGCCTGTAAACCCCTGGAAGAGATCCTGGCTGACAAAGCACAGCTCATGGCTTCCATCAGCTCCGATCGCATGATCAAGCAAGCGAAGACCACGTTTGATGAGAATATCGTCACGTTTGGCAATAATTACGAAACGATTTTCTCCTACTTGGAGTCTCTGGATGTCGATGAAAAGCAGGCCCGAAATCTGGTCGGCAAGCTCGCCAGTACGCCGCTTTCACCACACAAGGACGCCGACGAACTGATGCGCCTGATCAACTGGAAAAATGAACAGGTCAGTGAAGGGGCCCTGGCGACGGATCTCGGATTATGACTTGCCTGCTCGACAAAAACGGAGCTTGCACATGACTGATGCACGTCCTTTCTATGATGCTTTATTCGCTGATCGGATGATGGAGAGGCTCAACAATGATCCCATCTATCGGTTGAAAACTGGCGTTCTCTATGACCTGAAACAGCATGGGTTCTTCGGGTTTCTGCGTCATAGCAAAAGCGCGGATGACATTTGCGCCAGTAACACGCTGATCATTGTGCTTGAACAATTATCGGTGTCCAACCCGGAGTTGGCCAGCGAGATTATTGAAAGAGAGTTGCCGCTAATAGGTTTGCGCCATGCAGCTAAACTGATCGATAAATTTAATATCCAGTATTCACTGGATAATTTACGCGCATCGATCCTTTCCTGGCTGCCTCTAATTGAGAAGCAATACTCCCGCGCAGAGCTGTCCGTGACAAACATTCAGCCTGCGGAGTTTATTTCCGAGCTTTCATCAACGCAGATAATGTCCAGATTTTACCAAAATCTGATTTTTTCGTCAGAAACAGAAGATGAGAAATCGCTGGTGAAACGCCTGTTCATTGCTGCCCCCATTATTTTCGTGGACTATGAAACGCTGCGCTATCACCGGGATTTCAAAGCAGATACCTTCAGTTTATTGACCCATGGCGGGGAAACCACCGATCGCCATCGGATTGCTGCACGAGCCATAACCTTGGCCTTACAAGGGCAGTTGAATGGCAATAAGCTCGCAGCCTCGGAAACACCCACAAACCAGAGTTGGACAGCCAATATAGCGCTGGCTAGCCTGTGCTCGATGGATACAGCCGGCGTAGTACTCAGTGGGTTTGGTCAGTGCCTATCTGAATCGAAAGTCAGTGATGAGGTGGCATGTGTCTTGGTTCTAGGGATCATTCAGGAGCACCTGGATTCGACGCCATCGCAGATGCGTTCTGATGCATTGATTTCCGAGCTTGCCGAGGTGAAAACCGCCTTGGGTAATTCAGATTCAGTGGATAATTTTGACATGGCGGTCAATTTGTTTCGAGTAGTGGTTAACTATGCTCTTGTCGATCCACGCCCCCTAATGGGCGCGTTGGATTATTGCAATTCAATCGATAAATCCCAGCCAGAAGCGGTGGGGGCTCAGGTCGGCAGCTTTTCCCTGATGTTGAAACACGTCCTTTTCAATAAACCACCTGCGCTAAAGGCCAGCGAAATCAGAGGGCCTTACGGAGATCCTGCACTGAAACGCCTCCTAGCCTCCGGGGTCGCAACATTAACGCCTACTGGTGAGGTCGACCTTCTTGCACACAGCCTTTCAGCCTATGGCTCGCCCGTCAAAGAATCTATCGCTGAATTTGCTTTGAAGTGCCTTAAACATCAATTTGGATCAGCCAAGGGCGAAGGACAAGTCTCTAGTCGCGAAGCTCAGGCAATGGTTGATTCTGGGATTTTTAGTATGCAGGATTGGAAAAAAATCTCGTCATCGAAAAATGCCTCAAAGAACATCACCAAAGCGTATCTGCCACCTTCAATCCTTGAGTTGGTCGGCGATCGTATTCGGGAGATGGCGCTGGAGAAAGATCTCGGCCTATAGTGAATTGACCTCCTCCCACAGCTGGGCGCTCATGCCCGAGTGCAAGAATGTTTCTGGCGGCGTTGACGTCGCGATCGTGGGTAACACCGTACCTACTGCAGATCCATTCTGCTGTGAACGCTTTGAGGATGGTCAGGAGATGGCTGGGGCATGCGAGTCCTGTAATGCCCCTTCGAACCCTGTTCCCCAACACAAGGATGCCGACAAGCTGATGCGCCTGATCAGCTGGAAGAACGGCCACGTCAACGAAGGCGCACTAACAACGGATATTGGCTTATGACTTGGCAACAATTGGACGCACCGCCTTACGATCACCTGTTCAGCACCATGGCCAATACGTTCCATGAAGAGAGCCGATCCAAGCAAATCTACAAGATCAGTCACTATTTTTATGATCTTCGCCATTACAATGGCATGAAAAAAGAAAGCACCCTGCGTGCCTTTCATCATGTCATGGGCGAGCTCAGTCAGGTTGATCCTGGGTTGTGCAAACATATTCTGGAACAGGAACTGCCCAGTGTTGGCATGAAAACCGTGTCCAACATCTGCGCCAAGCATGGTATTGAACTGGATCTGGAGGTGGTTTTTGCGGCCTTGCCCGCCTGGACAAAACGCTTACAGCGCATGAACATCGGGCAAGAGCCGGAAAGCCGTCGCATTGCCACCTTCGAGATCGAGCGCGGCATCATGGTCGAAGGGCAAGTCGAGAGCCTCTACACCCGGTTACTCTTCGCCGCCGATACCGAACAAAAACAGAAGGTGCTCAAGAGCTATTTCAACAAATGCGCGCTGCACCCAGCAGATTTTCAGGCCTTGTGCCTGCACAAGCAGTATCAGCCGAGCATGCGCAAAATTCTGAAGCTTTCAGGCATTGGCTCAAACCTGCGTGACTATGACAGCCAGCTGCTGGGTTTGGCGCTGTCAGGCAATCTGGATTATGAGCGCCTGGACAAGGCGAGCCAAAAGGAAGGCTTTAGGACTGCTGGCTTGTCGGTCGTCCAGCTGTTTGACGATCGACCTGGCGTGAGGGTGGATGGTTATGAGCTGGGTCTGTGCTTAACCAATGGTGGTTCAGCTTTGTCGACCCCCGCAAGAATGCTGTTTGTGGGCCTCGCCATTGATCGATACCTGCAAAAGCTCAGCCCTCAAGGGCAAAAGCAATTTGCGGACAAATTGCTTCGTGCACTCAAGGATTCGCTGGCGGACGCTGTGCAGTCCGGCCTTGGGCCATCCAGTCTGATTACCCGTGCCATCACCCAGGTGGCGCTGATGGGGGTTACCCAGCCTTTTGAACGGATGGTGGATTTTCTGCTGAACACGCCATTCTATGACGATGACACCACCTATCCTTGGCTCTGGATCACCAAGCACGGGGTGTTTGGCAATTCGCTGTGGGCGGAAGAATCTGTGATCATGAGCCAAGCGGGACAGTCTGGCAGGGATTACTTGATTGCCAATGGCGTCACCCGCTCCCTGGATGACAAGGGGCGCAACGTATTAACACATCCCGCACCTGCACTTGAAAACCTGCCGCAGGCACTGGATCGTTGCCTGGGCGACCTGATTGTCAAAATCGTGTGCACGCCTTACAAAAAAGGCTATCACCTGACCCCCGATATAGCCCAGAAGATGGTGGATCTTGACGTGCTCACTGATGAGCATCTTCAGGCTATCAGTCAGATGGAGAAGGCGGTAAAGTCTCTCTGTCGGGCAGATCTCCCGAAAAAAGTGATGGAGAGATTGCCCGACCAGATGCGTGTCCAGGTGTTGGAACACGACTTAGGGCTTTAATTGATGGAGTTCGACCTTGAGCACAGTGCGTCCGCCGTATGACGAGCTTTTTTGCAACCGGATGCTCGCCTACATCCCCATGAGCGGGAGTCACCCTGCAGAATTGAAAGAGACTTTGACCATCGAGTTGTCCCAGGTGGGTTTTTTCAATTTCTTACGGTTTTCCAAACACCGCGATGACTACCTTGTCGGGTATATCCTCAATGAGATTTTCAATGAATTGCAATCGAAAGACAGCTTGCTGATGCGACAGATCATTGAAGATCAGATCTCGGCAATCACGGTGTTTCATGCGGCCAAGTTTATTGATCGCTTCGGCGTTGAGTATTCCATTGAGAGGATTTTCACCCAGCTTGTGGCAGGCTTTGGGCTCCCTGTTCAGCCTATTGCACTGGTTGAGTATGCCCCCCTTCTTGGCAATCAGAGCAACGCTTCGGAAAAGCGTCAAATCACCAGTCTGAGTCAGCTGTATCTTGACTTGATTTTCAAAGCCAACACGTCTGCTGAAAAAAATGTAGTTCGTCAAATTTTCCAGGACAACCCGCTCAGCCCTGAATGCCATGCGGTTTTGCGATTCCACCGAGAGTACACGGACAATCATGCTTGTTTGTTGACCTTTTTCCAGGCTGAAACAACGCTTAAGGATACCTTGCGCGAATTGATGCAGATGTCGATGCGAGGTCACCTGGATCCCAATAAGATTGAAGTCACCGAGGCTCTCGCGGCGCTCAATATTCCATCAAATATCGCGCTGGCCAAGTTGTTGAGTCTGGATGAATCCAAAGTCGACTTCTCGGAGTATTTCTTGATATTGTTTAACGTGAAGTTTGAAGGGTTGGTACTTATCCCTTTGCTTTACTGTAAAGCGTTGACTTTGTTTAAGGCGATCCCTGAGCTAGAACGCAGTGATGTCTTGCTTAATACGCTTCGCTCAATCGATAAAAAAATTCAAGAGTCTGGTAATGGTTTCATTAACAGCGCCGCGCTGTTGATATTTTTTAAGACCCTGATCAGCTTTGCTCCTGTGGACTCAAGGCCCCTTCTTGTAATGTTTCGAAAGGCGAGGAAGTGGCCAAACCACTTTAATCAATACAAGAAAGAGAAGTTCAAGTCGCAATTTGAAAAAATCATTTTGCATATGTTGTTTGCACCAGCCCGTGCCTATGACGGTAAGTTGGTTATTGGCAGCTATGGCAAGAAGTCCTTTGACTTACTGCTGACTTCGGGAGTGATGCGACTTAGCGACAATTTGAATTTTTATTCGCTGCAAACTGATTTTTCGAATTTCGATAAACCGGCGAAAAAAGTAATCGCCACGTTTTGCATGCCTTACCTGGAAAAACCGATTGATTATCTGACGCCTGAATTAACAAGCGCTGAAATACAAACCCTGGTCGACTCCAATATTTTCACGACGAAAGACTGGAAAACCATTTCCAATAATGAGCATGCGCGGAAAAAATTCAGTCACATTCGCCTGCCCGAACACGTACTCCCACTCGTCAATGAGCGCATGCATGAAATGGCGCTGACTGTTGATTTGGGATTGTGAGATAGGTGTTTCAGCGTCACCCGAAACGGCATTGAAAAATGTCAACACAACTGAAGGATTTCTCCAATGGCGACCACTGCCCGCCCCTTTTATGATTCGCTATTCAGCGAGCGCGTGCGGGAGCTCATCCTCGATGACCCTCGACATACGTCAATGCCTGGCGTGCTGAACGACCTCGATTGCCATGGCTTTTTCGGCTTTTTGCTGCACAGTCCTTATGCGGGACACGCCTGGGCCGGGAATACCCTCAGTGATGTGCTGGGTGCCCTCTCGAAATCTGACCCCGCCCTTGCCACGGAAGTGATTGAAACGCAGCTGCAGGTGATCGGACTTCGTCGGGCGGCAAAATTGGTGGCTCGTTTCGGTATTCACTACTCCACCAAAAACATGCTCACAGCGCTGGCTGGATGGGTGACACGACTGGAACACGTTCGCGCCAATGACGCCATTAACACCACGAACATGCTGACAGCTGAGTTCAATACGGAATTTTGTTCCAACTCTGTGATGCTGGGGCTTTACCCTGACTTGATCTTTTCTGCTCAAAGCCAGGAAGAAAAAGCGCTGATCAAGCGCCTATTTGTAGCCAGCCCGGTGAGCTTCGTCGATCGTGAAACAATGCGTTATCACAAGTGCTTTACCCAAGAAAAATTTGATTTGCTGACCCATGAAGGCGACTATTCAGCCCGAATCAGAATCAGCTACCGCGCCGTGTTTATGGCTTTACAAGGGCAGTTAAATGGGCAAAAACTGGCCGATTCAGAAATCCCCACTGACGATCAATTTGCGGGAAACATTGATCTTGCCTGGCTTTGCGCCATGGAGGGAGAAGCCATTCCGTTGGTGGGTTTCGGTGAGTGTTTGACCCAGGCAACACCACTCAACGAGGTGGGTTGCGCGCTGGTTCACGGCATCTTTCAGGAGCGCTTAAACACCACTCCAATTGAGCAACGCGCAGAAGTATTAACGGCTGAACTGCAGAGTCTCATAGCAGCACTGGAGAACCAGGAAGACTCGACCGCCGCTAACATGGCCGTAGGCCTGCTGCGGGTGGCGGTTGACCACGCTCACCTCGATGCAAACCCTTTGCTGACGCTACTGGAACATTGCAATACCCTGCCCCCACTTCCCCCTATTTCGCCCACACCGCCAGGGGAATCTCCCATCGACAATAAGCGGGAATTCCCCATCCTGCTAAAACAGGCACTTTTTACCACCTCACCCACCCTTGAAGCCGTTGAGATTGTGGGTGCCTTTGGAGAACCAGCGTTCAGGCGTTTGTTGGCATCAGGTGTTGCAACGCTGGAAGCCGATTGTAATGTAGTGTTCAGATCGCCACAGCTTCATCGACATGAGCCTAAGGTCAAAAAAGCCATTGCCGATTTTGCGCTCAAATGCCTCAAGCACGACTTTGGATTGACGACGGCGGACACTCGCATCTCTCATCGAGAAGCCCAGGCCATGGTCGACGCCGAGCTGTTCAGCACAAGGCATTGGAAGGCCATCTCTGCCGATTCAACAGCGATGGCCAACATCACCAAGGCCCACCTGCCCTTGGGCATTTTAGAGATGGTGGGTGAGCAGGTACGGGAGATGGCCCTGGGCACTGATCTGGGATTGTAAATTATGAACGGAATTCAAGCATGACCGCCGAACGCCCTGATTACGATGTGTTGTTTGCCGATCAGATGATGCGAGCACTGAACGCAGATCCAGATCCAGATCCTCAAAAATGCGCAGGTATACCTGATGAGCTGAAAAACTTCGGTTTTTTCGGTTTTTGCCGGCGTAAAAAATATTATGGCGAGCCTCACCTAACTTCGGTACTCAACCAGGTCATGAAGGAGTTGTCGATCTCAGATCCAGCATTGGCCGCTCAAATTCTTGAGGATGAATTTCAAGCCGTAGGCATCCGGCGTGCCGCAGAGCTGGTTAATCTGTGTGACATTCCCTACAGAGTAAAGCACCTGCTTGGCACCCTGAAATCCATAGTCCCTGACATGGAAAAAAGATATTCCAAGGAGGAACTGGAAAATTTACAAATTGATTCGAATGATTTTGTAACTCAATTGTCGTATCGAAATGTGCCTTTCAGGCTCTACCCAGATCTAATTTTCTCAGCGGAAACCCCAGAAGAGTTAGAGTTAATTCGTCGGTTGTTTATCAACCGACCTGCCGAAGATATCGGCTATAAGTTGTTGCGTTTTCACAAAGACTTCAATCAAAAAAACTTTGACCTGCTTACGCCCAGCGTTCAGAGCGCTCAAAACCAACAATGGCGAGTATCCACACGTGCAATTAGCCTGGCTCTGCAAGGTCAGTTGAATGTACAAAAGCTCGTGGAGACAGAGAAACCGGATCGTCCGCAGTGGTCTGCCAATCTTCAGTTGGCCCAACTGTGCGGTCAGGATTTATCGGGTGTTGTGTTCAGCGGCTTTGGCGAGTGTTTGACAGAGTGTGTCCTTAACAGTGAGGTCGCGTGTGGCCTGATGCTGGGTGTCATTCAGGAGCACCTGGATGCAACCCCTTATGAGCATCGCAGTGAAGCGCTAGTGACCCAGTTGTTTGCCGTCCGTAAGGCCCTCAATAATTTAACCATCTTGGTTAACCACGAGATGGCCATCAACCTGTTTTGGGTGATGGTGTCATATGCCCACCAGGATGCAAGGCCATTGCTGGCAATCTTGGAGTGCTGCAGCACGTTCAACCAAACAGAATCCGACTCCACAAAATCGCGTGACAACAAATTCTGCATGATGCTGAAATATGCACTGTTCAACACCCCTAAGACCTTGGCTGCTGTTGACGTGCTTGGGTTATTTGGAAGGCACGCCCTTAATCGTTTGCTGCATTCAGGCGTTGCGCTCGTAACGCCAGCCGGGGAGGTGAACTTTAATTCGCCCAACATCAAGGCCTATGAACCTGAGCTTAAGCAGGCTGTGGCCGCATTTGCCCTGAAGTGCCTGACCAACAACCATCTGAGTCATGACTCAGCCATTTCGAGCCACGAAGCACAATCCATGGTGGATGCCGAGCTGTTTTCTGAACAAGACTGGCTGTGGATCTCCAGCAACACAACAGCCGCAACAAACATCGCACTGGCGCAGCTGCCCACCAATATTCTGGAAATTGTCGGTGACCAGGTGCTGGAGATGGCGTTGGGAAATGCTCTGGGCTTATAGTGAAAATAAAAGAGATCTTGGCCATGCAATCCACCGTCGAGCAGTTCCGCGAATTCCTGAAAACCTGTTCATTCTCCAAAGAAGAACTCAGAGAAATCGTGAAAAAGCATGCCAATGACTGGGACTTAGCGAGAAAGGAAAGCGCGGGGACGTTTCCGTTCACCCAGGATCAGGTTCAGGGCATGACCGGCGAGAAAAACCACAGCTGGCTACACCCCTTGACTCAAATCAGCCATGCCTTGCTGCGTCACTTTGGTGTGGTCGATGATCCCTTCATGCTGCTCAGTAACACCAAGAGTCCGGATGACACCATCGACAAAACAGGCTGCCACTGCTTTTACGCCACAGTGACCTTTGGCAAGGACGAGATCATCGTCTACGACAATTACGGCATGGGCGGCATGTGCCCGGAAGCGCCTGAGTTTGTCACCGCCATCATGCCCTACCCGGAATGGCTGCTACCGCATATGCCGGCGTTGCATCAAATGGCCGTAGAGGCGATGGCTGTGCCCGTGGCCGAATACCCAGCGCCGGTACCCAACTACACCTGGTCAGGCCTGCCAGCGCCCAAGAAAGCGCCCCAGGATGCTGCCCTGGAGCTTTGAGGTTGATCAGGGGATGATGGCAATTCTTGGGCCTGAGGCTCAGCCTGGCCCGAATGAACAGCTCAGAAGCCCAGGTCGATCGCCAGCACCTCAGCCTTCAGGTCGTCACTCAAGTCCTCAAGCTTTGTCTTCAAGCAATCCACGCTGATACGGCAAGCTTTGACCAGGGCGGGAGAAGGTGATGAGCGCTCCATCAGCATGTTCAGAAGCAACGTTTCCTCGGCCAGGGTTCTTGGCTTGATGGAATGATTGGAGAGGCGTGCAGTGCGATCAGCTTGCTGCTGAGACAGGTCAAAGTCCTGCAACAGCCGAGCCGATCTCAGCATCGCCGGCACACGACACCAGTTATTCTCACCTCGAATACTTTCCCTGAAGTACAAAAAGGGGCTATCTGGCAGCGTGTCAATGTGGTGCTCCAACCCCACAATATTTTGAGAGTCTGCTAAATCCCTAAGGCTAGGTGTCCAGGCCAGATAGCTGCCGAGAAAGGCCTCTAGCGGAAAGTCGCCATGCAGGTGCTTGAGCCATTCAAACGTCGAATGAAATACCGGGCTGTTGTCGAAATTGAAGTCGCTTTCGACCCTGAAGGCTTGCAGAGGGCCGGCGAGCACCCATTGCTCCAGCAGCGAGCGTGGCTCACCACCGCGTTGCACCCCCCAGATTTGATCCGGGCTCAGGTGCTGGTTCCACGGCCCATCAAACAACGCCAATGCGTTGATCACCATTTGAGAGGCCACTTCATCGACCTTTTCGATGGAGCTCACAAAATGCTCGGCGAGCATCCGCGCAGAGGCTTGCAAGACATTCAGTGTCACCTGCACCGGCTGGTCTTTCAGGTGCATGAGCGCCGCTTTGTCATAGACCATCACTTCGATCAAGATCTTGAGTACTTTTTCCCTGGCGGTCAGGTTGACTGGAAAGCCGCTTGTATTGAGCGGATGCGTTGTGCGCTCGGGGGTGAATTGCTCGCATAGGGTCAACAGCGTGTTGATGGACTCACTGGCCAGTGCCTCATCCAACTCACCGTCGCAACGCGTCAGGTTTTTCAATTGTTCCATCGGCAACCATACGTTGTAGTGACTGATGTCCCACGGATGGCTCCTAAGCTCATGGTACAACTGATACTTGAAGACCTGGCGTAGCTTGTAGAACTCTGGATGCTCCGTCTGGTAAACACCCGATTCATCGAAGGCATTGAACAGCTGGGTGACGGCCTGACGCACCCTGTCTTTGGATTCAAAAGGCAAGCGGCTGACCACCGACGCAATCCCGCTGGCGTAGAAGTGATGCTCAATGTTTTTGAACGAGAACTGATCATCGATTGCCAGCGACTCCAGCAACTGAGTACAGCCAATGCCCTTCGACATCATCAGGTAAAACATGTCCAGGTCGTCGTACAGGGAGAAATAGCTGTGTTTGTCGGTGAATTGTCGAAACAGCGTTTGGCTGGCGCCGTACAGCTCGGACAATGTCCAGGTCTCACCCAGCCCGTGTTCTTCCCGGAACGAGGCAAAGCGTTCGTTCATTTCCTGGATGTAGGGGCGGCGAAAAGGCTTGAAATCCTCCAGAGTCAGACCCTCAAAAACGAACCCGCTGCTCATGACAGGGTCGCCGCAGGGATCGACGCTTGGGCTTTCAGCGAGGCTTCACCGGCCAGCTTGTCAGCACGTTCGTTGTAGTGATGACCGCTGTGCCCTCTCACCCAGGCCCAGGAAACCTCCCGGCCTGTGCAGAGTTTGTCGAGGCGTTGCCACAGGTCAACGTTTTTCACCGGCTTGTTGTCAGCTGTGCGCCAGCCGCGTTTCTTCCAGTTGTGAATCCACTCCTCGATGCCCTTTTTCACGTATTCCGAGTCGGTAGTGATCCGCACGTGCTCGTGGGCGGCAATGGTCTCCAGCGCGATGATCGGGCCCATCATTTCCATGCGATTGTTGGTGGTGTCGTGCGCCCCACCCGACTGCTCGCTTTCAACGCCTTGATTGACCAGCACCAAGGCCCAACCCCCGGCGCCGCTAGCGCGACTGGAGCCGTCAGTGTAGGCCTCAACAGTCGGTTGACCCGAGGCCCGAGGCGCCAGGTTCAGCGTGCCCTGGGCGGCTTGGGGTTTTGATACCGCTGACCTTTCGACTGCTTGACCACGAACCAGATCGACACCCTGGTTCGCCAACTGGTCTGCACGCTCGTTGTATTTATCCCCGCTGTGGCCTCTGACCCAGTGAAATTTAACGTCATGCCGACCCAACTGCTCGTCCAGCAACTTCCACAAATCCACGTTCACCACTGGGCTTTTGTCACTCTTGCGCCAGTTCCTCTTCTTCCATCCCGCCAGCCATTCGGTACAGCCTTTGATCACATATTCAGAGTCTGTGTACAACTCTACGGAGCAGGGCCTGGACAGTGTCTCCAAGGCTTTGATCGCGGCCATCATCTCCATGCGATTGTTGGTTGTATCCGGGTCACCACCAAACAATTCTTTTTCGGCGCCGCCCGCCAGGAGAATCAAACCCCAACCACCAGGGCCAGGATTGCCCTTGCAGGCACCATCGGTATAAATCGTGACGTGACCGGTCATGCGAAAGCTCCAATTAGGCGTATATTGTTGAGTGTTTCACAGGCCGTATTCGCACACAAGAAAATTATGGGCAAAATCGGACAACCCTTGGTCTGCCAGGCTATGATGGGAAAAAATCGAGATTTTCATCATGTCATTTTTTGATAAAACTTCCAACGAACGGGCCATCGATATCCTGGGTGAAGAGCGTTTTCGAGCGTATGCCACAGCCCTGAATGCAATGTGTGACAGGATGTTCGAATCTGGGCATAAGGGCCATCTGACACTCAAAAGTGCGTTTGCCCATTGGGCATCATTGGGTGTTAACGGAGGTGCGAACTACAGCTTCTACAAGGAAGCTTGGCATCGCCCCCTGGAAGTCAATTTGTTGCAAGCGCCTGATCTTGGACTTATTCATATATTGATAAAGGACGGGGTTGACCTCAAGCCGTTTGCTGGCAAAAAAAAGTTGGCCTATGACAAGGTATCCAGCCAAGTGGAAGAAGCAGGCCTCTTGGGGTTTGTTCTGCCGGAAGCGTTGAGTCGAAAGGAGACGCTTGAAGCCCTGGAGATGGTCAACGACACTTTATTGAACCCGGAATTTGTCAAAAATGAAGCGCGATTACTGGCAAGGGTGCAGGAACTGCGCACAACCAATCCACAGATGCGTGCGCTGGTGGAGCAGATCACTGCTTACACCTTCCGTTCCATGCTGGGTAAAAAATCACCGGAAGTGGTCAGCGAGGCGCCACTGCTCGCCGATCTGATGGGCATGGACATCACTGGTGCCATTTCTTTCCAGTCCTGGGCCACTAACCAAAGCGCGTTCAAATCGGCAGCAGAGACCCTGTTCCTGAATATTCTGACGGATAAAACCAAGCCCACAACAGCGGCAGAATCGACCCATTTTTCCTTAGTGCGGCAAATTAGCAGGGCGTTGACCATATTGCCCGCTCAGGCCTTGATTATCCGTGGCGAGGATCCGCAACAAGTCTTTGAGGTATTGACCCAAAAACTGAATTTCTTGCTGACCTATCGTCATGGCGACAACGAATTCACTCAGGGTCTTGTTCAAGCCAGTGCGAAATTTCCCTTCCTGGCGTTCCCCAAGTTATGGCCAGCTTTGAAGATCACCCCGCGTGACTTTCTGGGGTATGAGGTTGGCAGCATTGATTTAAAATCAATCCCCGAGGTCTATGAAAACAGCCTTGCCATTTTCGGGTTGGGCGCGATTCACGAGCACAACCACCTGTGTGATGTGAAAAGGTTAGTTGAAGTCTTGGCCATGCAGGGCGTCGATATGTGTGACCCTCAATACGCTTTGCATTTGGGCTACGCCGCCAAGTACAAGGTTGATGGCTCGCGCATTCCGCAGGTCATCATGGACGAACTTATTGATCAAACAGCGGTAGCCGGCACTCACCTGCCCAACATCCTGGCAAACACCTACAGCCGAGGTGAGGATATCAGCGAGACATACCCGTATCTGGCAAAAGCCTACAACGCCGGCACCCGCAGTAAGACCGCGTATATGGTGTTCAGGCAGATCACGAACCGTACTTCCGATGTTCGAACATTCTGCAATGCGTATGTGGATGACAAAACCCGCTTCATGCGCTTCATCAATACCATCCACCCTGAGCTGTTCAAGGACGTGTTCACCTTGGCTTTGGATGAAAAACCCCAGAAGAAGTCGGTCATTGCAGCGCTACTGACCGTGGGCACACCACACACACGCGACTATGAGAAGCTGCCCATGATCAAGCTGGGTGAAGTCCTCGAACATGAATTAGGCCTTTGAGGAAGTGACCCAAATGACTTCGCTTTTCAAGTACACCTCGAACGCTGATGCCATTCGTGTTCTGGGTGAGGCTGATTTTGCGATCTATCAGCAGGCATTTGCCGAAATGAGCGTTTTTCTCGCCGATTACATCGTCGTACTCGATCACATGACCCGGTTTTCCAAGACCATCAACGAACCGTTGAGTGCACTGGTGATCTGGTCGCACCTTGGTTGGCTGGGGCCTGTTGGCTCCCGCTTTTCACACCAGCCTTGGCATACCACGTTGAGCAAAGCGGTATTTGATGTGCCAGATCTGCGCTTGCTGCACCTGCTGCTGCGAGACGGCTTAATCATGAAGACTTCTCGGCTTTTCCATGACCGGTCAGCTACGCCGTTCAACAGGGAAAAGAAAACCACCCTGGTCGACAATCTACAGTGCACCGGCCTGGGCGGCTATCACCTGCATTTTGATGTCAGCAATCGAGATCTATTTGAAGTGATTGAAGCGCTCCGGGTGCGTTGTTTTGATCACCCGTACCAACCGGCCAAACAGTCCATTGATGAGTTGAGTCGTGTATCGCAGATGCGTCAACACCCCACCGAAATCAAAAGGCTGGGGGCAATCCTCACCAATTACACGCTGCAAACCCTGACCCACAGTTGTTTTTCTGAGGTGGTTGAACATGCTCCGGTATTGGCCGATCTCTTGGGGCTTGATAAGACCGGGTACGTGTCATTCGACATCTGGGCCAATCCCGCTGAACCTTTCAAGGCTGCGGGCCGATCACTGTTTCTGGAGAACATCAAAGCCAAGGGCGAGGCGTCTGTGGCTGCTGAGTCAGCGCATTTTTATGGCTTGCAGAAAACAGCCTTGGCGCTGACGGTGTTGCCGGCGCAGATCTTCATCCTGCGTGGTCAGAATCCCCAAGCCGTCATGGACGGTGTCAGGCGTCGTCTGGAGTTCATCTACACTCATCGCCACGGCCTGGATGAGTTCACGGCGCGCCTGATTGAAACCGGCGTTAAACGACCCTTCCATGTGTTCCCACGGCTCTGGGCACAGCTCGGTATCCAGGCCGAGGATTACCTCGGCGCTACCCTAGTCGACATGACAGGCAAAGACGTGCCCGAGCATTACCGCCAGCTCAATGACAGCCTCACCGGTTTGAGCGCCTTTGTTACACACCCCGCATTCCCATTCACGCCTTTCGTTGACCGCCTGCACGAAGAAGGTGTCGACTTGTGCGACCGCGCCTATATCCAGCGACTGGGCTTTGCAGGCCGCTACCCGGTCGACCTGTCGACAATCCCTGATCAGATCATTGACCAAACCGTAGCCTATTCATTGAGCTGTCTGGGCTCCATGCCGAACATCGTGGTTCAGCAGGATCAGTTGACCGGGGAAGCTCTGCGGGCCTATGTCGGCTATGCCGGCGCGCTCATGAAAGCCTGCCAACGGCAGACCATGGCCAACCTGTTCTACGACCTGGTGATGCAAAAACCAGACATCGTGTCGACCATGGCCCTGGGGTACGTCAATCCAAAGAGACCTTTTCTCAGTGCCCTAGGCTGTGCCGACCACTCGTTATTTGAGGAGGTTTTTACCCGCATCCTTGACGCCACCAAACAGAACCGCAAGGCCATCGACCTGATGTTTTCGCTGGGCATGACCCGCCGTGAGGACATTGGCAAATTGCCCTGGAGCAAACGGGTCAACGCCCTGGAACATGACCTGGGTTTGTGAGTGATCGGATCCCGATACCATTAGAAACATTTTACCCGGTGTCGAACATGACGCCGCCACGACTCTGTGTTTAACTGTATATTGAATCCCCACGAGTGAGAGATGATGAGTATTGCCAATAACAACGCAGCTGTAGCACACAGCTCGGCTGCCAGTCGTGTATTACGTCAAACCTACTTGCTGCTGTCCCTGACCCTGCTGGTCAGCGGTGTGGCCGCATTGATCAGCCAGGCCTTACACTTGCCGCGACCGGGGCTGATTGTGACCCTGATCGGCTTCTACGGCATCATGTATGCGATCCACAAATTCCAGGACAAGACTGCCGGCATTCTCTGGACGTTTGGTCTCGCCGCGTTCATGGGCTATTGCATCGGCCCCGTCCTCGATCGTTACCAGAACATGCAGAACGGCGGCACCCTGGTGGCCAATGCCTTTATGCTCACCGCCTTCACGTTCTGCGGTTTGTCTGCCTACGTGCTGAAAACCGGGCGTGACATGAAATTCCTCGAAGGTTTCCTGATGGCGGGCTTCTTTGTCCTGATGGGCGCGGTGATCTTGTCGTTGTTTTTCCCGATCACTGGTTTGCAGTTGGCGATCTCTGCAGGTTTTGTGCTGTTTTCATCGGCAGCCATTCTCTACGAGACCAGCCAGATCGTCCGTGGCGGTCAAACCAACTACGTGTTGGCCACCGTCTCGCTATTCGTGTCGATTTTCAACCTTTTCACCAGTTTGCTCAGCCTGTTGGGGTTGGGGTCGAAAGACTGATCTCCACTTTGTCAAAAAAGCCAGCGTTGCTGGCTTTTTTTTGGTTAATGTTCATGTAGCCAATTCATCGAGGCTTACTGATGAAAAATAATGCTCAATCTGTGAATCTATTGATATCCCACAGTCAAATTCAATTCCGCTCACGGCCCTTCGACGAAACCTCAAGCCAATGGGGCAAGATTAACTTGGAGCAAGGTGCGGTCATCCATAGCGATTATGTTGTGTTTGACCCGCTACCCGAAGATGCTTTTGGGGCAAACGTGCACCTGAAACTGGAACTCGGTTTTAACCTCGACCCCACCGCCCAGCGCTGCATTGTCGTGCCTTTTCATGTCACGGATCCCGCTCATGTGGAAATTGCATCCGCTGCTGAAAAATTCAAGGTCACGCTTGATCTGGAGAAACGCGACTATGCATTGTACTTCGAGGTTTGTGAGGGTGAAGAAATCCATTATAAAATCACCCTAGTCCCATCAGATAACAAAGTTCCAGCAAAGTATCTCCTGGACGATCCTTGGGGTGGCGAGAAAGACAGAGTACTGGCAGAGGGGCTGCTTTAGCTGCTCAATGCCCCCATAAGTTAGCTTTTTTTGTGCGTCCAGTTCATGCTGGACTGAGTACCGAATGAGAGAGTGTGCTGATGCGCCTGTTGAGAAATACCGATGTTAAAACCCTACCGGCAAGCCTGGTGGAGCACCTGGTCAAAATCAAGACCCTTATCCAGGTGATGAACCCTGGTCTTCGCGATGGTTACATCAGCGATATGCTCAACAGTGCACTCAAAAAAAGGGTGTCGACGGTTGGCACCAAAAATTTCATTCAGGATCTGGCCAAGGATAACTTCAACAAGGCCCTGATCCCCGCACTCCAAGACTCGGTACCGGATAAGCGCTTTACCAAAATGCTAAAGCATGAGGCTGGGCAGGCATTCCTAACCAACCAGGCGCTGATGTTGCTGCTTGAAGACGGCTTGCACCCACTCGCCTCGTTGAGTGGCTGGAACCTGCACGCGGGGATACGCGAAGACATCATCAGCCTCTGTGGCTTGGACGCGGAGTCAGCCGGGTTGTTGTTCCCTCACCGTGAACACACCAACAACCCGTTTTACGAATGCGCCATGCTGATGCTGGAAGACACCCATTTTCTTGCAGCCTTCTCGCCGCAAAGAGCAGTCCGCCAACTGCATCGCTTCGCTCTGCAGCTGTCGAAAGACAACGATGCTCTTGCCATGCTGCACACGCTCTTTTTTACACCCAGGGGCCAACGCGTCGACGCTGGGCGCAAAGGCATGATCTTTAGCCGACCTGGCACGATCGAACACCGCCTGCTGTGGGCCTTGGGGCGAATCATCGACCTATCCCCGGAGTTCGATACCGGGCGCATTGGCGAGGCGAATTGGCCCAATGCGATCATCAATCGCTGGGTACGCAATGGTCTGATCAGTGAGTTGTCGGCAAACCACCCAATTGACTCCTTTGTTCAAGACCTGGAGCGCTTTCCGAACTGCATTACCCCCATGGCCATTCGCAGCCTGGCTTACCATGCCAATGGTCATCCTCTGCAGGACACCCTTGAGCAAGGCTACGTCAACGAAATACAGAACAACCGCACTTACAAACCCTTCTCCTATGCCAACCATGTTGATTCCGGGAGCTTTACCAAAACTCATCACTTTGAGGTGTCCTTTCGACCGGATCTCGCTGAGCGCGTTGGAACGGACTATTTAACCGTGCACAAGGA
>Ga0182007_10000090_pt1 | contig 66706 bp, 53 predicted proteins | sample Sormic07211113_1_FD_123023 | JGI IMG/M metagenome (GOLD analysis project Ga0182007, IMG submission 123023) | Rhizosphere microbial communities from Sorghum bicolor, Mead, Nebraska, USA - 072115-113_1 MetaG | ecosystem: Host-associated > Plants > Roots > Rhizosphere | place: USA: Nebraska...
CAGCGCTGCCTTCGGCAACAAGAACGCGGGTACTGGCAAGGCTGTCAATGTCACGAACGTGGCGCTGAGTGGCGGCGACGCCGGTAACTATGTGCTGGGCAGCAATGCGGGCACCACCACGGCCGATATCGCGGCACGCACCCTGAACGTAAGCTTTAATGGCATCAATAAAACCTACGACGGCACGACAGGCGCACAGGTCAGTTTTGGCGACGACCGCGTCCAGGGCGACGCCCTGACGGTGGCGGGCAGCGCTGCCTTCGGCAACAAGAATGCGGGTACTGGCAAGGCTGTCAATGTCACGAACGTGGCGCTGAGTGGCGGCGATGCCGGCAACTATGTGCTGGGTGCCAATGCTGGCAGCACGACGGCCGATATCGGCGCGCGCGCGCTGAATCTGTCTGGCGTGGCGGGCAGCAAGGTTTACGATGGCACGACGGGTACGCAACTGAGTCTGGGCGATGACCGTGTCGCCGGCGACAGCTTGACAGCCTCGGCAGTGGCCAACTTCGCGGACAAGAACGTGGGCGCGGCCAAGGCCGTGCAGGTGAGCGGTGCGGCGCTGACGGGTGCCGATGCGGGCAATTATTTTATAGTCTTGCCGACGGGCTTGCTGGCCAGCATCACGCCCGCCAGCCTGACCCTGGCAGGCCTGAGCGCCGCCGGCAAGGTATATGACGGCACGACTTCCGCCACGGTCAGCGCCACGGCGAATGGCGTGCTGGGCCAGGACGTGGTCAGCGTGGTGGGCGGCAGCGGCAGCTTTGCCGACAAGAACGCGGGCACGGGCAAGCTGGTGACGGCCAGCGGTTTCCGCCTGGCGGGTGCCGATGCGGGCAACTACACTTTGCAGACGACGGGCGGCACGGCGCAGGCAACGATTGCGCAAAAACAATTGTCGACCTGGGTCGGCAGCGGCAACGGCTTGTGGAGCGATGCCGCCAACTGGGACGGCGGCGTGGTGCCGGAAGGCGCGAACGTGCTGGCCGTCGATTTCTCCCGCAGCAATGGCATCGTCACCTACAGCGCGGCGGCCGGCAACACCATCCTGAAAAACCTGAACTCGGCGACGGGTTTGTTGTTGACTGGTGGCAACCTGACCTTGGGCGAAAGCGTGCTGGACCGTTCCGTGCTGAGCGGCCTGGTCGGCCTGGAAATCAGCGGCGGCAGCTTGCTGCTGAACGGCAGCCTGTCGGCGGACCGCTACGCCCAGGGCGGCGGCGTGTTGAGCGGCAATGGCAACTTGCTCGTCGCCAACAACTTCAACCAGGCGGCCGGCGCCATCCGGCTGGCGGGCCAGCTGGCCATCACGCAAGCAGCTGGCGACCTGCGCTTCGCCAGCCTGGCGGCGAACGATGTACAGCTGAGCGCCTTGACCGGCGCCATCGGCCAGGACGGCGCGCTGCTAGCCGGCAGTCTGACGGCACGGGCGCAAAATGGCATCGTGCTGGGCCATGCGGGCAACCAGGTGGGCAGTTTTAGCGCCAGCAATAGCGCAGGGGGCGGCATTGCGCTGAACAATACCTCGGCGCCGGGCACCCTGATCCTGGGAACGCTCGTCACGGGCGCGGGCAATATCGCCATCGACAATACGGGCGGCATCGCGGCCGGCAATATCGATGCGCATGGCGGCAACGTCAGCGTGAAGGCGCACAGCCCCGTCTCCGTCAATGGCAAGATCGCGGGGAATGATATCGCGCTCAATGCGAGCACGGACGTGGTGCTGGGTGATGGCGCGCAACTGGCGGCAGCGCGCGACATCAGCCTGGTGGCAGGCGGCGACATCCGTGTGGGCGGCAATGCGAATATCGTTAGCGGCGGCAATTTCAGCGCCAGCGCGGGCGCGAATGTGCGCTTTGCGGACACGGCAAGCTTCGTCTTGCCGGCAGCGGCCAGCATGACCGTGCTGGCGAAAACGGGCAGCATCACGGGCGACTCGGGTGTGCGCATCAACCGCCAGCGCAGCGGTGTGACCCTGCTGGCGCCGACCGGCACGGTAAATATGGCGGACGCCATTTTCCTGCCAGCGACCACCATCGACAAGCCCGTCATCGATGCCAGCGCCAGCGCTGCCATCGATGAAGCCTTGCGCATCATCAAGCAGGCCGACCGTGCCAACACCCCGCTCGCATCCACGACGCCCGCCAAGCCTGATGACAAGAAGAAAGACAGCAAGGATATTGCCGATGCCACAGATAAACCGACAGGATACAAATACGATGATGCCGTTAAAAAAATGTACTGCAATTAAGGCCTTCTTGTGGCTGGCCCTGATGTGCGTGGGCGCGCACGCCTGGGCTGGCCAGGTGGCCGGTACCGTCATGCAATTGAGTGGTCCGCTGATGGCGAAAAAGGCCGATGGCAAGGTGAAAATCCTGGCCATCAAGTCGGAAGTCGAGCAGGGCGACACCTTGCTGACGGAAAAGGAGACCTATGCCTTGATCAAGCTGATCGACAATAGCGAAATCACCTTGAAACCGAATACCAGTTTCGTGATCGAGCAATTCAGCTACACGGCCGAGCAGCCCGATGGCGACCATGCCATCTTCAGTTTGCTCAAGGGGGGCTTGCGTTCCGTCACGGGGCTGCTGGGTAAGCGCAACAAGGAGCGCTTCGAGATGAAGACGCCGGCCGCCACCATCGGCATTCGCGGCACGACGTTCGTTGCCAGCTATGTGCCGCCACCGGCACCTGGCGGGCCAGCGCTGCCCAATGCACCGGCGCCCGTGGCGCTGCCACCCGGCTTGTATGTGCAGGTGCTCGATGGCCTGATTCATGTGACGAATCCAGCGGGTACGAGTAATTTTGCTGCCGGGCAATTTGGCTATACGCCCAACTTCAGGCAGCCGCCCGTCCCCTTGCCCGTCAACCCCGGCATCCCGTTCACGCCGCCGCCGGTCTTTTCATCGTCGTTACCGGGCCCAGGCAGCGCGGCAGGCGGCAAGCCTGCCACCGTCGACTGCGTGGTGCGCTAAGTTTTCAGGCAAGCCCGGCACACATGACAAATAGGGCTTGACCTTCCCATCATGGGATAGCAGATCCTGTACGTATTAGTTAATCTTTCGTACAGGATCTGCCATGAACCAGAGTGCACTCGCTCCCGCCGCTTCCCCTCCCGCCGCCGCGCATGCTCAGGCGCTGGCCATCGAAGGCATGAGCTGCGCCTCGTGCGTGGGCCGCGTGGAAAAGGCCCTGGCCGCCGTGCCGGGCGTGACCCAGGCCAGCGTCAACCTGGCCACCGAAGTGGCCAAAATCAGTTCCGGCACGCCGATTCCCCTGGCCACCTTGCAGGCGGCCGTGGAAAAGGCCGGCTACACGGTGGCGCAGCGCGAGATCGACCTGAACATCGCCGGCATGACGTGCGCCTCTTGCGTGGGCCGGGTGGAAAAAGCCCTGCTGAAAGTGCCGGGCGTACTGGCCGCCAGCGTCAACCTGGCCACGGAAAGCGCGCGCGTCAAGGTAACGGGCGGCGCGGATGCCGCCACCCTGATCGCCGCCATCGACAAGGCCGGCTATGAAGCCACGGTGCCCGCAGCCAGCCAGGCCAGCGCGCCTGCGGTGGCCCCCAACCGCGACGGCATGAAAGTGGCGTTCGCGGCCGTCCTGGCCTTCCCATTGATGCTGCCCATGCTGCTCGAGTGGGCCGGCATCCACCTGATGCTGCCCGGCGCTCTGCAATTCGCGCTGGCCACGCCCGTCCAGTTTTACTTTGGCGCGCGTTTCTACAAGGCGGGCTGGAAGGCGGTCCGTGCCGGCAGCGGCAATATGGATTTGCTGGTGGCGCTGGGCACGAGCGCCGCGTATGGCTTGTCCGTCTACCAATGGCTGACGGCGGGCGAGATCTTGCCGCACCTGTACTTCGAGGCCTCGGCCGTCGTCATTACCCTGGTGCTGCTGGGCAAATGGCTGGAAAGCCGCGCCAAGCGCCAGACGGCTTCGGCCATCCGCGCGCTGCAAGTCTTGCGTCCGGAATCGGCCCGCGTGCGCCGCGACGGCGTCGAGATCGACTTGCCCGTGGAACAGGTGAAAGTGGGCGACCTGGTGGTGATACGCCCCGGCGAGCGGGTGGCCGTCGATGGCGTGGTGGTGGAAGGCGCCAGCCAGATCAACGAGTCGCTGATCACCGGCGAAAGCTTGCCGGTCGATAAGCATGTGGGCGACAAGGTCACGGGCGGCGCCATCAATGCCGATGGTTTATTGCTGGTACGCACGCAAGCCGTGGGCGGCGAGACGACCCTGTCGCGCATCATCCGCCTGGTGGAAGATGCGCAGGCGGCCAAGGCGCCGATCCAGCACCTGGTCGACAAGGTCAGCGCCATCTTTGTGCCCGTGGTGCTGGTGCTGGCGCTGCTGACCATGCTGGGCTGGTGGCTCGCTACCGGCGAGCTGGAGAACGCCATCATCAATGCCGTGGCCGTGCTGGTCATCGCCTGCCCCTGCGCGCTGGGGCTGGCCACGCCGACGGCCATCATGGCCGGCACGGGTGTTGCCGCCCGCTACGGCATCCTGATCAAGGATGCGGAAGCGCTGGAAGTGGCGCACGCCGTCAATACTGTCGTGTTCGACAAGACGGGCACCTTGACTATCGGTAAACCTGCCCTGGCGGCCCTGCATGCGCACGGCATCGACGATGCACGGCTGTTGCAGCTGGCGGCCAGCATCCAGCGTGGCAGCGAGCACAGCCTGGCTACGGCCGTGCTGGATGCGGCCAGCGCCCGCCACATCGAGCCCTTGCCGGCCACAGGCCTGTCGGCCTTGCCGGGCCGCGGCCTGGCGGCGAATGTCGACGGCCTGGACCTGAAACTGGGCAGCACGCGTCTGATGCAGGAGTTAGACGTCGACATGACGCCGCTGGCGGCACAGGCCTTGTCGCTGGAAAATACGGGCAACACGATCTCGTGGCTCGCTTCGGGATCAGAACTGCTGGGCCTGTTCGCCTTCAGTGACCAGGTCAAGCCAAATGCGCAGGCGGCCATTGCCCATTTGCACAGCCTGGGCATCCGCACGGTGATGCTGACCGGGGATAACCAGGGCAGCGCCGACGCCGTCGGCAAGCTGTTGGGCATCGATACGGTGGCGGCGAAAATGCTGCCGGCCGATAAAACCGCTAAAATTGTCGCGCTGAAAGGCGAGGGCGCGAAAGTGGCCATGGTGGGCGACGGCATCAACGATGCGCCCGCGCTGGCCGCTGCCGACGTGGGCATCGCCATGTCGACGGGCACGGACGTTGCCATGCATGCGGCCGGCATCACGCTGATGCGTGGCGATCCGGCCCTGGTGGCCGACGCCATCGATATCTCGCGCCGCACCTATAGCAAGATACGGCAGAATCTGTTCTGGGCCTTCATTTACAACCTGATCGGCATTCCGCTGGCCGCCTTCGGTCTGCTCAACCCCATGGTGGCGGGCGCGGCGATGGCCTTCAGTTCGGTCAGCGTGATCAGCAATGCCCTGTTGCTGCGCCGCTGGAAAGCCCGCAGTCATTCAGGTAGCGCGCATACCAAGGAGCAATAAGGATGAATATCGGCCAGGCGGCAAACGAAACGGGCGTATCGGCAAAAATGATACGCTACTACGAGAGTATTTCATTGCTAAAACCCAGCGCGCGCAGCGATGCCGGCTACCGCATCTACACGCCGAACGACTTGCACGCCCTGCGTTTTATCAAGCGCGGGCGGGGGCTGGGTTTTTCGCTGGAACAGATCCGCGAGTTGCTGTCGCTGTGGCAAAACGACCAGCGCGCCAGCGCGGACGTGAAAGGCATCGCCCTGGCCCACGTCGCCGAGCTCAACAAGCGCATCGCCGAATTGACGGAAATGCGCGATACTCTGGCCCATCTGGCGCAATCGTGCCACGGCGACGACAAGCCCGATTGCCCCATCCTGCAAAGCCTGGGGCTGGCCAGCGACACGGACGCGAAGGCTTGCTGCCATTGAAGTAAATCAACGGAGGTAGTATGGCGTATGAACTGTATTATTGGCCTACGATACAGGGGCGCGGCGAATTTATCCGTCTTGCCCTGGAAGAGGCGGGCGCCGACTACCGCGATATCGCCCGTTTGCCTGAACGCAAGGGGCAAGGCGTTCCCGCCATGCTGGCCTGCCTCGATGGCGGTACTACGCCACAGGCCGCCTACGCGCCGCCCGTGCTGCGCGATGGCGACTTGCTGATCGGCCAGACCACGAATATCCTGCTCTACCTGGGCCGCCGCCTGGGCCTGGCGCCGCGCGCGGAAAGCGGCCGTTTGTGGCTGAACCAGCTGCAACTGACGATGGCCGACTGGCTGACGGAAGTGCACGACACGCATCACCCGCTGTCGATGAATCAATATTATGAGGAACAGAAACAGGCGGCCATGCTGCGCAGCGCGGATTTCCGCAGCACGCGCCTGCCGAAATTCCTCGATTATTTCACCCAGGTCCTGCTGAATAATCGCAGCCGCGGTCATTATCTGGTGGGCGCAAAGCTCACGTATGGCGACCTGTCGCTGTTCCAGATGCTGGCCGGCTTGCGTTATGCGTTTCCGCAAGCCATGGCGCGCCTGGCGCCCGAATATCCCTTCCTGTCCGAGTTGCACGATACGGTGGCGGCGCGGCCGAACATCGCCCGCTACCTGCAATCGAAGCGCAGAATCGCGTTCAATCAGGAAGGCATCTTCCGCCATTACCCGGAACTGGACGGGTAAACAAAAACAGCCGGCGCAAAGGCCGGCTGTTGTCCGTGTCAGGCGCTTATTGCGCGCTGGTAACGGGGTAGCCCGCCTCCACGATGGCGGCGCTGATGGCGCCCAGTGCGCTCGCTGATTCCACCGTGACGCGCTTGCTGGCCAGGTCGATCTGCACCTGGGCTTGCGGATCGATGGCTTGCACCGCTTTCGTGACCGAGCCGACGCAATGGCCGCAGCTCATGTTTTCAACTTGTAACTGATACATGACAAGCACTCCTTGAATGATTAAGTGCTTCCACTGTAATCCTTGCCCCGGTGGGAAGGTCAAGCGGAAGCATTGTCGCGTTTTAGTGGAGAAGGAAGTCGACGGCTTGCATGGGCGGCGGCACGTTTTCGTCCTGCACGGATTCGCGCAAGCTGATTTCGATGGCGCGGCACATGGCCGACAGGGGCAGATCGTTGGCATCTTCGCCGAACGGTTCCTCGATCTCGTCGCCCAGCGCATCGAGGCCAAAGAAGGTGTAGGCAACGATGGCGACGACGAAGGGCGTCATGAAACCGAGCGAATCGACGAGGCCGAAGGGCAGCAGGAAACAGTACAGATAGGCCGTGCGGTGCAGCAGCAGCGAATACGAAAACGGAATCGGCGTGCTGCGGATGCGCTCGCACGAAGCGCCCGCCGCCACCATGGCCGAGACCGTGTTATCGATCTGCGTGGCCAGGATGCTGTCGATGCGGCCTTGCCCGATGCAGTCGGCCAGGTCGTGGCCCATCTGCAGCATCAGGTAGTCGGACGGGTTCGCCGCCTTGCATGCCGCTTCCCATTCGGCCTGGCGCAGCAGCGGCTGCAAGTCGGCCGGTCCGCGCGTGTCGCGCAACTGGTGGCGCAGGGCGTGGCAAAAGGCGATGGTGCGGTAAATCATGCGCACGCGCACATCTTCCAGGCCCAGCCTGGCGTGGGCTGGTGTGTTGCTGCGTATCATCGTCTGGCATTGGCGCGAGAAATTACGGCTGCGCAAGACCAGTTCGCCCCACAGCTTGCGCGCTTCCCAATAACGGTCATAGGCGGCCGTATTGCGAAAGCCCAGGAAGATGGCCAGCGGCAAGCCGATCAGGGTAAACGGGATGGTGGTCAAGATCACCTTGTGGTCGAACAAGGTGCCGTGGCACCAGGTGACGAGGGTGGCGATCAGGGTATTGACGATAAGCGTGGTGCGGATGCGCGGCAGGACGGACCCGCGCACGACCAGGAACAGCCGTAGCGCCGATGGGCGCTCGCGCACGATCATGCTGGTCTCCCTGTCGGGAGCTGGGCTGGCGGGGAACGGCGCGCCCGGTGATGGGTAAAAGAGGAAAGAGGCAGTGGTAATGGCCGGGAACAAAAAGCCCGCGGCGTGTGCGGGCTGAGCTGGGTGTGCATGGGACGCAGTGTAGGGGAGACGGCATGAGTATAGGCCGCCGTTCCTCTGCCGGCCAATTCACAGTGATAATGGGTATTATTCATTTCATGAATGAATATTTCATTTGTAATTTATTGTGTGAATTTAGCTATCCGATGCCTGTCGCTGCCGGATCTTCTTGCGGTGTTCTTCCTGCTGCCGTTTCAGTGCGACTTTGTAGCCATAGGCGGAGCAGCTGTCGCGTCCCGTCAGCACGCGGTAGGCGCAGCGAAATCCCTTCCAGGGCGAGAGATGGCGCTGGTAGGCCCGGATCGCCCACAGGGCCAGGTGCTTGCCGCAGGTGTCGAAGCTGAAAATAATGCTTCCTTTGCCGTTTGCCTTGCGGCACTGAGTCGAGCATACGACAGGTCTGCAAAAAAGAATAGCGGCATGCTGGTGCGCATGGCGACACGTGACAAAGAGAGATAGGCAGTTGCTTGCCGTGCTCGCCATGCCGCCTGCGGCCATTCGCCGCTATGTTCGCGTGCGTACTGTCGCGCGGCGCGTCCGCCAGCATACTGCCCAGCTACCCCACGCAGTCCCGGGGTGCCAAGACCAAGGAAACCAGATGAGCTATCAGACCACGAATCCCTACAGCGAACAGATCGAGCAGACCTTCACGCCGCATAACGATGCGCAAATGGACAATATACTGGCCCAGGCAGCCACTACTTTCGAGAGCGTCTGGCGCCAGCGCAGCTTTGCCGAGCGCAAGGTAGTCGTCAAGAAAGCGGCCATGCTGCTGAAGGAACAAGGCGATGCCTTCGCCAAATTGATCACCGTGGAAATGGGCAAGCTGTTCAAGGAAGCGCAGCAGGAAGTGTCGCTGTGCGTGAAAATCCTCGACTACTACGCGGATAATGCTGAGCAATTCCTCGCCCCCAAACAACTTGATGTCAAGCGCGGCGAGGCCAGCGTGGAAATCGCGCCGCTGGGCGTGATCTTCTGCGTCGAACCGTGGAATTTCCCGTATTACCAGCTGGCCAGGGTCGCGGGTCCGAATTTGATGGCGGGCAATACCCTGGTAGTGAAGCACGCGTCCAACGTGCCCCAGTGCGCACTGGCCTTTGAAAAACTGTTCCTTGACGCGGGCGCGCCGGCAGGCGCCTACACCAACGCATTCTTGTCCAGCGAGCAAGTGGCCACCGCCATTGCCGACCCGCGGGTGCAGGGCGTGGCGCTGACGGGCAGCGAGCGCGCCGGCGCCTCCGTGGCGGCCACGGCCGGCAAGGCCCTGAAAAAAACCACGATGGAACTGGGCGGCAGCGACGCCTTCATCGTCCTGGACGACGCCGACATGGACCTGGCCGTCAAGTTGGCCGTCATCGGCCGCATCCAGAATGCGGGCCAGGTTTGCGACGGCTCGAAACGCTTTATCCTGCTCGACAGCATTGCCGATACCTTTATCGAACGCTTCCAGGCAGAACTGGCCAAGCTGCAGGCAGGCGACCCGATGGATGCCGCCACGACCCTGGCGCCGCTGTCGAGCAAATCGGCGCTGGACCTGGCCGTCAAGCAAGTCGGCCAGGCCGTGGAAGGCGGCGCGAAAGTGCTGCTGGGCGGCAAGCGCATTGAGCGTGCCGGCTACTTCATGGCGCCGACCATCCTCACCGAAGTCACGCCAAGCAATCCCGTCTACTACCAGGAATTCTTTGCCCCCGTCGCCATGATTTTCCGCGTCAAGGATGACGACGCGGCGATCGCCCTGGCCAACGATTCGCCCTTCGGCCTCGGTGGCACCATCATCACGGCAGAGGTCGCGCGCGGCAAGCGCCTGGCCAGCCGCATCGACACGGGCATGGTATTCATCAACTCGCCCGCCGTCACGGCGCCTGAACTGCCATTTGGCGGCGTGAAACATTCCGGTTACGGCCGCGAATTGTCCGACCTGGGCATCATGGAATTCGTCAACCGCAAGCTGGTGCTGATCGGCTGACCGGGCGGCCTTGGGGGCGTTTCTTACGCTCCCAGCGCCTGCCAGGCATACCAGCCGAACGCCGCCACCCACGCCAGCAAGATCGCCAGCCCCGGCAGCAACAGCCATTTTGCTGCCGTCTCTTCCCACGTCACATACGGCTTGCCGCCGCGCGCGATGGCCAGCAGCGCCTGGCCGCCATTCAGGCCGGCAAACGGCAGCAGATTAAAGGCGCACAGTTTCAACGAGAACAGGGCGAACACCAGTGCAAAACCATGCGTACGGGCAAATGTTTCCCCTTCACCCAGCAATTCCTGCGCCCTCGACAACGGCGCCAGCGCGCCATCGGTGATTTGCCCGAAGGCGGCGATAAAGCGCTCCCAGCCCGAAGCTCCCATGATGCCCAGCGACAAGGCCAACAGCACGCCGACGCCGCTCAACGGCAACAGCACCTGCTTCCACAGCGACTGGAAGTTGTAGGCATCAAGGCAGGGATCGTCGTCATACAAGGTTTCCTCGCGCGTATCTTTCAACACCACGTTACCGGCCAGAGGCAGCAGCTTGAGGCGGACTTTGTTCCAGGTCAGCAAGGTTGGCCCCACGCCATAGCTGATGCTGCGCACCGTGATGCCGAACAGCCTGGCGCAGGCCGCCATGACGGAAATGTGGAGGAACATGAAGACGATGAAGCAGAGCAGCAACTGCAGGGCGGGATGCATGGGGCGGGTTGTCCAGGAAGAAAGGAGCGGTATTAGAACATGTCGCAGGAAAAAGTTGCGCACATAAAAAAAGCCCCGCCTGCATCGCTGCAGCCGGGGCTTCGAATGACTGGGGCAGCTTGCGCCGCCCGCTATAACTTACAACACTTCGCTGGCGTGGTCGGCCAGGCGCGAACGCTCGCCGCGGGCCAGGGTGACGTGGCCGCTGTGGGTCCAGCCCTTGAAGCGGTCGACCACGTAGGTCAGGCCGCTCGAGCCTTCCGTCAGGTACGGGGTGTCGATCTGCGCGATGTTGCCCAGGCACAGAATCTTCGTGCCGGGACCGGCGCGCGTGACGAGGGTCTTGACCTGTTTTGGCGTCAAGTTTTGCGCTTCATCGATGATGAGGAACTTGTTGACGAAGGTGCGGCCGCGCATGAAGTTGAGCGACTTGATCTTGATGCGCGAGCGGATCAGGTCTTGCGTTGCCGCACGGCCCCATTCGCCGCCATCGGAGTCGGACTTGTTCAGCACTTCCAGGTTGTCGTCGAAGGCGCCCATCCATGGCGACATCTTTTCCTCTTCCGTGCCGGGCAGGAAACCGATGTCTTCGCCGACGGGCACCGTCACGCGGGTGACGATGATTTCATTGTAGAGTTTGGTTTCCAGCACTTGCGCCAGGCCGGCGGCCAGGGCCAGCAGGGTCTTGCCGGTACCGGCCTGGCCCAGCAGGGTGACGAAATCGCATTCCGGATTCATCAGCAGGTTCAGCGCGAAGTTCTGCTCGCGGTTGCGCGCCGTCACGCCCCACACATTGTTCTTCGTGTGGCTGAAGTCGCGCAGGGTTTGCAGCACGGCCGTCTTGCCGTTGATCTGCTTTACTTGGCCGTAGAACGGGGCTTCGCCGTTTTTCGGTTCCAGGTAGATGAACTGGTTGACCAGCAGCGATGGAATGAACGGACCCGTCACGCGGTAGAAGGTGGAGCTGTAGCCATTCTTGCTTTCCTGCCACGATTCCATGTCCTTGCCGTGCTTGTTCCAGAAGTCGTCCGGCAATTGCACGATGCCCGAGTACAGCAAGTCCGTGTCTTCCAGCACATGGTCGTTGAAGTAATCTTCGGCCGGCAAGCCCAGGGCGCGCGCCTTGATGCGCATGTTGATGTCCTTCGACACCAGCACGACGGGACGGCCATCCTGTTCCGATTCGAGCGAGCGCACGACGGCCAGGATCTGGTTGTCGGCCTTGCCTACTGGCAAGCCAGCCGGCAAGTCGGCGCTTTGCAGGCGCGTCTGGAAGAACAGACGGCCCTTGGCATCCTTATTGCCCAGCTTGGACAGCAGGATGCCGTGTTCGATGGCGTCGTCATCCGTGTTGCTGATCAGGGCGTCGAGCGTGCGCGACACCTGGCGTGCATTGCGCGCCACTTCCGTCATGCCCTTTTTGTGGTTGTCCAGCTCTTCCAGGGTCATCATCGGCAGGTACACATCGTGTTCCTCGAAGCGGAACAGCGACGATGGATCGTGCATCAGCACGTTCGTGTCGAGCACGAACAGCTTGCTGATGCCGCGCTGATCGGCGGCGCGGCTGGCGGACGACTTGAGCTGCACTTCCACCGCCTTGTGCTTGGCCGGATGCGGCTGCTCTGCCTGCTTGACGGGCTTGATCGGCGTGACCTTGCCTTTTGCCGCCGGCTTGGCTTTCGCTGCAGGCGCGGCAACGGCGGCAGGTGCGGCCGCAACCGGCGCGGGCGCAGGCGCCGGCTTGGCGACCATCAGGGCAGCGACTTGCTTGATCTTCGTGGCCGCATTGCGGACCGGCTTGGCAACTTCGGCGATCGCCGCTTCAATGATCGGTGCAGCCACTTTCTTGGCTGCCGGGGTTTTGGTGGCCGGGCGCGCTGCGCCTGCGGTTGGGTAATCTTGTGTGGCCAGGATGGTGGCTGGCTTGCTCGGTAATTTTGGCAGTGGCATCAGGATCTCAATCAAAAAATTTCTGGAATGAATCGCCCATGGGCAGCCAGCTTCTGGCGGCACTTCTCATGGGGTGGATGCGGGGGAACAACAATGCTACAGGACGAATAACTGCCGGGAGGCCGGCAGCATGGCCGGTCATGGACGCCATCGGCGGGCTGCAGGCCCGCCTGGCGGAGTGGATGGAGGCGCTTCGTTGACTCAAAATGGCGATAGGTACCGTGAACTGAACTGCGGTTGAACCAGGCTCGCTGGAAGCCGACAACGCGCATTGGATCAAAATGGACGATCAATTCAGATGCGCTACGAATTCCAGCACTTCTTCCACGTGAGTTGCGACCTTCACGCCTCTCCATTCTTTCACCAATCGGCCCTGGGCGTCAATCACAAACGTACTGCGCTCGACGCCACGGACCGTCTTGCCGTACATCTGTTTCATCTTCATGACGTTAAACAGCAGGCAAACGGCTTCGTCCGGGTCGGAAATGAGCTCGAACGGCAGTTCCAGCTTGGCTTTGAAGCTTTCGTGCGAGCGCAGGGAATCGCGGCTGATGCCGTAGATTTCCACGCCGGCGGCAACAAATTGCGGATACGCGTCACGGAAAGCGATGTTTTCCGTGGTGCAGCCAGGAGTGTTGTCCTTCGGATAGAAAAACAGCACGGTGGCCTTGGCCGGACGGCCCAGCAACTGAAAGGTTTTGCCGCTGGTCATCGCGGCGCTAAAGTCGGGTATGCTAACGAGGGATTGGCTATCAGCCACAGGTTCTCTCCTGAACGGTGATCATCAGCGCTGGTTTTTAATCTGGCAACGCATCCAGGTGCAACAATACAGCATTCAGGCCGCTTTGCCCTGCACAATCAGGCGTCCCGAACGCCCGGGCAGCTCATCCCAGGTGATGGGGCAAACTGGCAAATCCGCATCTTTTATCTTTTCATAATAATCGCCCATCGCTGCAAACTGGTAGCCCTGGGCTTTCCAGCCAGCCAGCAGTTGTTCGAAAATGGGGGCGAGTTTCTGTCCTTCAAGTTCCGCGTGCAAGGTATATACGTGGTCGCGCGGGTTGTCCGCCGTCAGTGACAGGATATGCGCGGCAACATTGCCGGTCGTGATCAGCTTGCCGTCGATTTCGCAGCCCAGCAATTCATCCAGGGTGGGCAGGGTGGTGGGCAATTGCACGCAGCGCAGGATGGTGTTGCCATTGCGCACGCGGTGCGGGCCATTGCCAGGATGCACCATGGCGCCGCGCGCGTCGAGCATGGCGCGGCCATCGGAGGCAAAGCGGTAGCCGGCCGTGTCGTGTTCGACAAAGGCGCTGACATTCATTTGCCAGCCAGCCGCGCCGTGCGTGTGCGGCTTGGTGCCGAACACCTGCTCGTAGCGGTTGGCGGCCTTGCGCATCATGTTGATGGTCCAGGCGGCGTTGCGCTTGGCCACGTTGTCTTGCCACAGGGTGTGATCCCAGGTGTGGATGCCGCACTCGAAACCGGCATCGCGCACGGCGCGCAATTGCCCCGCGCACTGCTTGCCGATATCGGGTCCCGGCAGCAAGGTGCCGTACATCAATGTTTTCAAGCCGTAGTGCTCGACCACCGAGGTGCGCGAGACCTTGCTGAAAAAGCCGGGCCTCAAGGCGCGGCGCAAGGCCCAACCCGTGTGGTCGGGGCCCAGCGAGAACAGAAAGGTGGCCTTGGCCTGGTGCGCGGCCAGCATGCGCACCAGATTGCCCATGCCTTCACGGGTGCCGCGATAGGTATCGACGTCGATTTTCAGGGTCAGGAACGGCTTGCTCAACATTAATCCATCAAGGCTTTGGCTTGGGCTACCTGGCTGCGGTAGGCGTCGAAAATATTGCGCAGGGAATCGGCCATCGTGGTGGTCGGCGCCCAGCCCAGCTCTTCGCAGGTGTTCGTGATTTTCGGCACGCGGTTCTGCACGTCCTGGTAGCCGGCACCGTAGTAGGCGCCCGAGGTCGTTTCCACGATTTTCACGTGTTTCGCGCCTTCGGCGTATTCCGGGTATTCGGCGGCCAGGGTCAGCATCATGGCGGCCAGGTCGCGGATCGAATAGTTATTGGTCGGATTGCCAATGTTGTAGATCTTGCCGCTGGCGATGCCGTTCTTGTTGGCGATGATGCGGATCAGCGCATCGATGCCGTCGTCGATGTAGGTGAACGCGCGTTTCTGCGCGCCGCCGTCGACCAGCGAGATGTTTTCGCCGCGCACGATGTGACCGAAGAATTGCGTCACCACGCGCGAGGAACCTTCTTTCGGCGTGTGGATCGAGTCCAGGCCCGCGCCGATCCAGTTGAATGGACGGAACAGGGTGAAGTTCAAGCCTTCCATGCCGTAGCCCCAGATCACGCGGTCCATCAGCTGCTTGGCGTTCGAATAGATCCAGCGCGGCTTGTTGATCGGGCCGCAGATCAGTTCCGAGTTTTCCGGATCGAATTCCTCGTCGTGGCACATGCCATACACTTCCGACGTCGACGGGAAGACCAGGTGCTTGCCGTACTTGGCGGCCGAGCGCACGATAGGCAGGTTGGCTTCGAAGTCCAGTTCGAACACGCGCAGCGGCTGCTTGACGTAGGTCGACGGCGTGGCGATGGCCACCAGCGGCAGGATCACGTCGCATTTCTTGACGTGGTACTCGACCCATTCCTTGTTGATCGTGATGTCGCCTTCGAAGAAGTGCATGCGCGACTTGTAGTTGTCATCTTCCAGCAATTCCGTGATGCGGTCCGTATTCATGTCCATGCCGTAGACATGCCAGTCGGTGGTTTCCAGGATGCGCTTGGACAGGTGGTGGCCGATGAAGCCGTTGACGCCTAAGATGAGGACTTTTTTCATGTGAGATTCTCTTGAGTGATATCAGTGTGTGCTGACGCGGGCGGTCAGACTTGCTTGCAATTGCTGAGCCGAAATCGGCTCCCCGGCAGCCCTCAGCGCGGAAATGGCCAGCATGCGGCCGTCTCCGCAGACGCCAAAGATGCAATTATCCACTACCGCCAAGCCCGCTGGCAAACTTCCTGCTGAATGCTTGCTTAAACGGGCTTTTTCGATGGTGTAAACGACATTATTGACTTCGGTGAACGCGCCGGGATACGGGGGCGCGACGGCCCGGTGCAGGTTATACACCTGCTGCGCGGGTAACTTCCAGTCGATGCGGCCGTCTTCCGGCGTGCGGCCGCCAAAGTAGCCGCCCTGGCGCAAATCGTTGAGATGGCGCGGCGCCGTGCCGTCCAGCAAGGCCGGCAGCACGCCCCACAGCGTTTGTTCCGCCGCCACGGTGACCTTGCCGAACACTTCGAATGCCGTGTCGTCGGGCAGGATGGGCACGGCCGTCTGCGCCACGATGGCGCCGGCGTCCGGCTTGACCGTCATTTCATGCAGGGTGGCGCCCGTCTCCGTGGCGCCGTGCAGCACGGCCCAGTTGACGGGCGCGCGGCCGCGGAACTGCGGCAGCAACGAACCGTGCATATTGTAGGCGGGCGCGACTTCCAGGATGCTGGCCGGCAGCATGTGGCGATAATAAAAGCTGAACAGCATGTCCGGCCTGGCCGCCTGCACCTGCGCCAGCAGCTCGGGCGCGCGCGCGTCCGAAGGCGTGATGTACGGGATGCCTTCGGCCTGGCACAGGCTGGCGACGGATTCGAACCACAGGTTTTCCGTGGGGCTGTCTTCGTGCGTGACGACGAGGGCGATATCGACGCCGCCGGCCAGCAGCACCTTGATGCAGCGCACGCCCACATTGTGGTAGCCGAAGACGACGGCGCGCGGGGCGCCCATCAGCGGCCCACCTGGCGCTTTTCCAGGCGCACATAGGATGGCGCCTCGGCTTCCGCCTGGGTCATGCCGTCCTGCAAGATGGTTTGCACCACGTAGCGGGGCCGTGCACGCACTTGCTGGAAGATGCGTCCCACGTATTCGCCCACCAGGCCGATGCCGAACAGGATCACGCCCATCAGGAAGAAGGCGATGGCGAACAGGGTGAACACGCCCTGCGCCTCGGCGCCCAGCAGGAAGCGGCGCACCAGCAAATAGATCACCAGCAGGGCGGAGCTGACCGACAGCAGCATGCCCAGCATCGAGAAGATTTGCAGGGGAATCAGCGAAAAGCCCGTGACCAGGTCGAAATTGAGGCGGATCAGGCTGTACAGCGAGTATTTCGACTCGCCGGCGGCCCGTTCCTCGTGCTCGACGGTGATTTCCGTCGGCTTGCGCGCAAACGTGTAGGCGAGCGCCGGCACGAAGGTGTTGACTTCGGCGCACTGGTTGACCAGGTCGATCACATTGCGGCCATACGCGCGCAGCATGTTGCCCTGGTCCGTGATCTTGATGTTGGTGATGCGCTCGCGCAAACGGTTCATCATCTTCGAGGCCAGGGTGCGCCAGGCGGAATCCTGCCGCTTGCGCCGGATCGAGCCCACGTAATCGTAGCCTTCGCGCATCTTTGCCACCAGGTTGCCGATTTCTTCGGGCGGGTTCTGCAGGTCGGCGTCGAGCGTGACCATGATCTGCCCGCGCGAGGCTTCGAAGCCGGCCAGGATGGCCATGTGCTGACCATAATTACCGTTGAATAAGACGACGCGCGTGACGTCGGGGCGCTGGCGGAACTGTTCCGCCAGGATGGCCACCGAATTGTCGCGGCTGCCATCATTGATGAAGATGATCTCGTAGCTCGTCTGCAAGGCGTCGAGTGCCGGATACAGGCGGGCGAACAGGCTGGCCAGGCCATCCTGCTCGTTGTAGATCGGAATGATAATGGACAGTTCAGGTTTCATCGGCGCGCTGCTCATTTGATGAGAATGGATTTGACGGTGGCGACGGCGCGTTCCACGTCCTGTGTCGTCATGGCGTAGAACATCGGCAAGGTCACGGTCAGGCGGCCGATCTTTTCCGAGACGGGGAACATGCCCTCGGTAAAGCCGCGTTCGCGGTACATGGTAAACAGGTGGATCGGTGCGTAATGATAGCCCGTTCCCACGTTTTGCTGCGCCATTTGCTGCATGAACGCGGCGCGCGTGCCGGGGCCGTTGTCGGGCAGGATGATCTGGAACAAATGCCAGTTGCTGTTTTCAAAGTCCTGCACGGGCAGCTGGGCGCCGCTCTGCGCTTCGAAGTCGCTGCCGAACTGCGCGAAATAGTGGCGTGCCAGTGCGCGGCGGTGGGCCGTGATGGCGTCGATATTGGCGAACTGGCCCAGGCCGATGGCGGCCATGATGTCGCTCATGTTGTATTTGCCGCCCAGCACGTCGACGTCGATGCCGTCGACGCCGCTGCGCGTGACGCCCTGCAGCCGGTATTTCTCGGCCAGCTTCGCTTCCTCCAGGTTGTTCAGGACGAGGCAGCCGCCTTCGCCCGTGGTGATGTTCTTGTTGGCCTGGAAGCTGAACGAGACGAAGTCGCCAAACGCACCGATGCGCTTGCCTTTCCAGGTGGAGCCGAACGCTTGCGCCGCGTCTTCCACGACCCTCAACTTGTACTTTTCAGCAATCGCGTACAGGCGGTCCATGTCGACCGGCAAGCCGGACAGGTAGACGGGGATGATGGCTTTCGTACGCGGGGTGATGGCCGCTTCCAGCTTGTCGAGGTCGATATTCCGGGTGACGGGGTCGATGTCGGCAAACACGGGCGTGGCGCCCACTTCGATGATGACGTTGGCCGTCGCGACCCACGACACGGGCGTGGTGATGACTTCGTCGCCGGGGCCAATGCCGGCGATGCGCAGCGCGATTTCCATGGTGCACGTGCCCGAATTGAAGGTGCGCACGGGACGCCCGCCGAAATACTCGGACAGCTGGGCTTCGAATGCCTGCACTTTCGGGCCGCTGGTGATCCAGCCCGAGCGCAGCACTTCGCCGACGGCGGCGATGGTCGCTTCATCGATGGTGGGTTTGGAAAAAGGCAAAAAGGGCAGGGTAGAGGTCATGGGGCGCGGTTCTTGGGTCGGTATGGTGTCAGTGTATCGGTGTCACCGAGGCTGCCAGTGCGGTCGAAAGCCGCTGGCAGGCATGGCTATTTTATATCGTCAGTATGGCGGCGCGGCCGGTTCAGCGGTGAAAAATCCTGCCGATGCGGGGGCGGGGCAAGCTGGCCGGGGGGCACGATCACTGCTGCCTCGCGCCCCAGTTAAACATTATTTGTTGGCAATGACCATGCGGCGCGCGTCCTCGGCAATGACACGCATGGGCACGCCACGTTGTTGCAACTCCTTGTAGCGGTCCAGGCTGATGATGGCCATGTCGCGCACGCCGGCGTTGGCGTCGTTCGTCCACTGCGTGATGAAAGGCTCGATGGTCGGGATCGACAGTTCCGGCTGCTGTTTCAGGCCAAACGTGAATTCATCCCAGTAATCGACGAGGATCACGGGCCGCTGCAGGTAATACGTCAGCGACTGTTCATAGATGCCGACCGAATAGAGCTTGGTATCGGCCGTCAGTTCGGCCTGGATCTGCGGCAGCATGTCGGTGCCCGCGCGGTTCTGGCCATACAGTTCGGAGCCGGCCAGGATGCAGTGCGTGGCCAGGAAGCCGGCGCCGGCGATCGTCAGCACGGTCATGTCGCGGCGCAGCTGGCGCGCATGCAGCAGGGCCAGGGCGCCGCCGGCCAGGGCGAAGAAGCCGGCCGCCATCAGCCATGGCTGGTAGCCTTTCAGTGCGATCAGGGCGGCCGGATCGCGCGCGCTGGCCTTGCCGAAGGCGATCGGTCCGCCGATCAGGATGGCCGCGCCCAGCACGCACAGCAGGCCGGCGGCGAACAGGCGCTGGCGGCGCGATGCCGATTCCAGGTACAGCGCCACCAGTAATGCCAGCGCCGGGAAGATGGGCACGATATAGCCGGGCAGCTTCGAGGTCGAATAGCTGAAGAAGAAGAAAATGAAGATGGCCCAGACCAGCAGCATCAGGCGTGGCTGGAAGGCGCCCGGCTGGCGCTGGAAGGCGGCGGCCAGGCTTTGCGGCAGCAGGCCTATCCATGGCAGGATGCCGGGAATGAGCAGCACGAGGAAGTAGTACCAGGCGCCTTCGCGCTTGTGCCCCTTCATCAGGAAACGCTGGAAATGCTCGTGGATGAAGAAGAAATGCGGCTGCTCCGGATTGCGCAGGGCGACCAGCACGAACCATGGCGTGGCGATGGCAAAGAACACCAGCAAGCCCTTGACCAGGTGCAGACGCGTCCAGATGCGCCAGTCGCGCGCGCACAGGGAATACAGCACCAGCACGGCGCCCGGCAGCACGATGCCGATCAGGCCCTTGGCCAGCACGGCCAGCGCCATGGCGGCCCAGCAGGCCAGCATCCAGTTGCGCCGCTCCATCGCCGTGGCATCGTCGCGCTGGGCGATCAGCAGGCTGCCCAGGGTCAGGGTCATCATGCCCGACAGGCCCATGTCCAGCGAATTGATCTGGCCGGAAGCGAGCCAGAACAGGCTCGACGCCAGCACCAGGCCCGCATACAGGCCCACGCGCGGACCGAAGACCTTCTTGCCCGCGTAGGCCGTCATGCACACGCCGATGATGCCGCACAGTCCCGTCCACAGGCGTGCCTGCCACTCGCCCAGCCCGAAGGCGGCGAAGGTCAGCGCATTCATCCACGTTTGCAGCGGCGGTTTTTCAAAGTACTTGATGCCGTTCAGGCGCGTCGTGATCCAGTCGCCCGTGACGAACATCTCGCGCGCCATCTCGGCGTAGCGGCCCTCGTCGGGCGGCACCAGGGTACGCACGCCCAGCGCATACAGCGTGACGACGATGAAGATGCCCAGCAGGGACCACATCAGCACCCGGGAAGAGTGCAGCTCGTTGACATTGATTTTCATGCGGCCTTGCCTGCGGCCGGCGCCAGGATCAGGGCCAGGGTGACTTTGCGGCCTTCGCCCATGAGGATATTGTAGGTGCGGCAGGCGGCCTGGCTATCCATGCATTCGACGCCGATGCGGCGCATGGTCAGCGCGGCCGTCAGCTTCGGATGCACGAAGCGCTGGCGCTCGCCCGTGCCGAGGATGACCACGTCGGGGGCATCGGCCAGGATCTGCGCGAAATGCGCCTCGTTCAATTGTTCGAAACTGTCCACTTCCCACGCCCGCGGCGGTGTTTCCGGCATGACGATCAGGCTGTAGTTGTAGGGCTGGGCATTGATCTCGACGCCGTTTTCGTCATAGCCGGTGACAGTCTGGTATTGTTGGGTGCTGCTGGCGTGGAGTTTCATGGCGATATCGGGGCTGGTCGTGTCGGTTGATCGGTACGCGCGCGGCCAAACTGAGTGCCGCGGCCAAGGGCGTAAGCATGCCATAAATGACAGAAAAGAGCGACTGAAAAGCAATTTCCTTTCCAAATTGCAATGTTCGGCGCCACAGTGGCGGTGCATGCCTGCGCCATGGTAATGGCGCAAGATTAAGGGAAGATGAAGATGGCGCGCGCCTGGATTGTCGTCCCGCTGCGCCGGCGTGGCAGAATCGGCGTCAAATGCTGCAGTTCGCCATGTTTAATTTGATAAAATGGCCTGTTTTCGGCGAGAATGATTGTTTTCGCCTTGCAGTCTTTCGCATCGCAGTTTCACGGGTTCATAGTTCTGGCGCGGCGGCCACGCTGCAAGCTCCGCTCACCGCGCCGCATCACGACAGGGATTTATTTTGCGACCGATTCAGAAATCGAATAAATTGGCGGATGTCTGTTACGACATCCGCGGCCCGGTCCTGGAAAAATCCAGGCAAATGGAAGAAGAAGGCCACAAGATCACCAAGCTCAATATCGGCAATCTGGCCGTATTCGGCTTCGATCCGCCCGACGAGATCGTGCGCGACATGATGCTCAATCTGCAGAATGCGGCCGGCTATACGGACTCGAAAGGCATGTTCGCGCCGCGCAAGGCCGTCATGCACTACACGCAAGGCAAGAATATCGCCGGCGTGACCATCGATGACATTTACCTGGGTAATGGCGCTTCCGAACTGATCGTCATGTCGATGAACGCCCTGCTCAACAGTGGCGACGAAGTGCTGGTGCCGGCGCCCGATTACCCGCTGTGGACGGCCGCCGTCAGCCTGTCGGGCGGCAACCCCGTGCATTATGTGTGCGACGAGCAGAACGAGTGGTATCCGGACATCGAGGACATGCGCCGCAAGATCACGCCTAGTACCCGCGCCATCGTCGTCATCAACCCGAACAATCCCACCGGCGCGCTGTACCCGGTTTCCGTGCTGCTGCAGATCGTCGAACTGGCGCGCCAGCATCAATTGATCATTTTCGCCGACGAGATCTACGACAAGGTGCTGTACGACGAAGCCGAGCACGTGTCGATCGCCTCGCTGGCCGACGACGTGCTGTTCATTACCATGAACGGCCTGTCGAAGAATTACCGCTCCTGCGGCTACCGTTCCGGCTGGATGGTGGTCTCGGGCGAAAAGCGCCACGCCAAAGATTACATCGAGGGCCTCAACATGCTGGCCTCGATGCGGCTATGCGCCAATGCGCCGGGGCAGTTCGCCATCCAGACGGCGCTTGGCGGCTACCAGAGCATACAAGACCTGGTGGGGCCCGGCGGGCGCCTGTTGAAACAGCGCGATCTGGCGCACAAGCTGCTGACCGATATTCCGGGCGTCACCTGTGTCAAGCCGAAGGCCGCGCTGTACATGTTCCCGCGCCTGGACCCGGAGATCTACCCGATCGCCGACGACCAGCAGTTTGCCTATGAATTACTGGCCGAAGCCAAGGTCCTGATCGTGCAGGGCACGGGCTTCAACTGGATCGCGCCCGACCATTTCCGCGTCGTCTTCCTGCCCAATTCCGATGACCTGACCGAGGCCATGGGACGCATCGCGCGCTTCCTCGAAGGTTACCGCAAGCGTCACGGCCGGGGCTGAGCCGGCCAGCAGCAGCAATCTCGATCAACCATACCGATCAACCTGGCGCCGCCCAAGGGGGCGCCACTTATGAGCAGTCAAGCACAACTATGAAATCCATCAAGATCGGCCTGCTGGGCCTGGGCAATGTCGGGTACGGCACGTTCAGCGTCCTGAAACGCAACCAGGAAGAAATCAAGCGCCGCGCGGGCCGCGGCATTGACGTCGTCGCCGTCGCCGTGCGCGACGTGGCGCGCGCCGAAGCGCTGGTCGCCGGCGGCTGCAAGGTCGTCAATGACCCTTATCTGATCGTCAACGATCCCGAGATCGACATCGTCGTCGAACTGATCGGCGGCTACGACCTGTCGAAAACCCTGGTGATGCAGGCGATCGCCAACGGCAAGCACGTGGTCACGGCCAACAAGGCCCTGCTGGCCGTGCACGGCAACGAAATCTTCGCCGCCGCCCAGGACAAGGGCGTGATGGTGGCCTTCGAGGCGGCCGTCGCCGGCGGTATCCCCATCATCAAGGCGTTGCGCGAAGGCTTGACGGCCAACCGCATCGAATGGATCGCCGGCATCATCAACGGCACCACCAATTTCATCCTGTCCGAAATGCGCGACAAGGGCCTCGATTTCGCCACCGTGCTGAAACAGGCGCAGGAACTCGGTTACGCGGAAGCCGACCCCACCTTCGACATCGAAGGCGTCGACGCCGCGCACAAGGCCACCATCATGTCGGCCATCGCCTTCGGCATCCCGGTGCAGTTCGACAAGGCCTACGTGGAAGGCATCAGCAACCTCAATGCCATCGACATCCGCTATGCCGAGCAGCTGGGCTACCGCATCAAGCTGCTGGGCATCACCAAGCGCGCCACCGTCAACGGCGTGGAAGGCATCGAGCTGCGCGTGCATCCGACCCTGATCCCGGCCAAGCGCCTGATCGCCAACGTGGAAGGCGCCATGAACGCGGTGCTGGTGCACGGCGACGCCGTCGGCGCCAGCCTGTACTCGGGTCGCGGCGCGGGCGCCGAGCCGACCGCTTCGTCGGTGATCGCCGACCTGGTCGACATCACGCGCCTGGCCACGGCCGATCCGGAACACCGCGTGCCGCACCTGGCGTTCCAGCCGAACGCGATGACCGATATCGCGATCTTGCCGATGTCGGAAATCACCACCAGCTACTACCTGCGCATGCACGTGGCCGACCAGCCGGGCGTGCTGGCCGACCTGACGCGCATCCTGGCCGAACGCGGCATCTCGATCGACGCCATGCTGCAAAAAGAGCCGGCCGAGGGCGAGACGCATACGGACATCATCATGCTGACGCACCAGACGCAGGAAAAGAACGTCACGGCCGCCATCGAGAAGATGGAAGCCTTGAACAGCGTGGTGGGCACGGTCACCAAGATCCGCCTGGAAAACCTCAGCTGATCGTTGTCAGCGAGCCATGCAAAACGGCGCCCGCGGGCGCCGTTTTTTTATGCGTGATGTCGTCGGATTATGCCGCCGTACCGACGGGGCCCACGTCCATGCCGTCATAGCTGGCCAGCTGGTTGTCTTGCGCAAATGCCATCAGTTCGCCATTGCGCGCGTGCAGGCTGTCGACGCCATGCACTTCGGCCTTTTCCACGTGCAGCACCCACACGGGGGCGGCGGCCGGGTCGTCGAGTTCCGGCTGGTACAGTTCCACGGGGCGGTAGCCCTGCAGCGCCAGCAGGGTGGCGGCCTGTTCCAGCGGTTCGGACGTGGGGTTGGTGAAGTAATAGCCCCACAGCAGCGGCTGGGATAGGTCCCACGGCGCGTTCTCGGCGATATTGGCAAACAGTTCGGTTACGTCGTCTTTGGTCATCATGGCAATGGGCCTTCATTAAAATCTCAGGACGCGATAGTAGCACCGCGCCTGCGCCGGCGCCATGCGCCCGGCGTGCATACGTCATTGCGGCTGGCGGATCGCGGCGATCAGTGCGCGCAGCCCGGCCGAGACATGGCGGTGGCCCGGATAGTACAGCGCCAGGCCCGGCATGCCGGGGCACCAGTCGTCGAGTACCCGTTCCAGCCGGCCATCGCGCAGCGCATCGAGCGCCAGGTGTTCGGGCACGAAAGCGATGCCGATGCCGTCGATGGCGGCATCGACCATCAGGGGCTGGTCGGTCAGGGTGAGGGGACCGGTGACATTGATCGTTTCGACAGCGCCCCGATGTTCGAATTCCCAGCGGTAGATCGCCCCGCTGTCGAAGCGAAAGCGGATGCAGTCGTGCCGCAACAGGTCCTGCGGCACGCCGGGGCGGCCGCGCGCGGCGAAATAGGCGGGCGCGGCCACCGCTGCGAAGCGCACCGTGTCGGTCAGCCGTATCATCACCATGTCCTGCGGCACGGCCTCGACCAGCCGTATCCCCGCGTCGAAGCCGCCGGCGGTGATATCGCTGAGCTTGCCATCGGTGACGATATCGAGATGCACTTGCGGGTAGCTGCGCAGGAAGCGCGCCAGTACCGGCCGCAGGATCATGCGGATCGCGCCCTCGCTGGCATTGATGCGCACCGTGCCGCTGGGCGCCGCGCGCTGCTCATCGACTTCCCCGATCGCCTCGGCGATCGACGACAGGGCGGGCCGCAGCCGGGCCGCCAGCCGTTCGCCCGCATCGGTCAGCGACACGCTGCGGGTGGTCCGGTTGAACAGGCGTATGCCCAGCCGCTGCTCCAGGGTCTTCACCGAATGACTGATGGCCGATGGCGTGACGTCGAGTTCCACCGCTGCCGCACGGAAGTTGCAATGCCTGGCCGCCGCCAGGAATACATTCAGCGTAAAGAGGTCCGTGCCATTCAATTGATGAGTGTTGCTCATTGGTGTGTAAAGAATTGTGGAGATAGTTTTGCTAATTAGTGTCTCATATACTGAATGAACTGACAACTTTGGAGGAACCCATGTCCACACACGGCAATTATCTGCCCGAGAAGGTGACGTTCAAATCGCACGGCGACGATGTGGTCGGCGTGCTCTACCGCCCCAAGGGCCAGGGGCCATTTCCCGTCGTCGTGATCCTGGGCCCTTATTCGTTTTCCAAGGAGCAGGCGCCGACCCAGTACGCCACCCGCCTGGCTGACGAGGGCTTTGCCGCGCTGGCCTTCGATCCGCGCACGGTGGGCGAGAGCGGCGGCATGCCGCGCCGGCTGGAAAACCCGCAGATGAAAAATGAGGATGTGGTGGCGGCGCTCGATTACCTGCTGGCCCGCGATGATGTGGACCCGGCGCGCGTCTTTCTGCTCGGCGTGTGCCAGGGCGGTCCGGAGATGCTCGACATCGCCTCGTATGAAGACCGCGTCAAGGCGGTTGCCTCGGTCACCGGCTATTACCGCGACCGCGAAACGGACCTGTTCATGATCGCCGCCGGCGTCACCGAGAATCCTTTCGACGTCGCCAGCGCACCGACGACGGCCCAGCTGGAAGCCTTGCTGGCGGCGCGGCTCGAGCGTGCCCGCGCCGCCAGGGCCGACTACGCGGCGAACGGCACGGTCGTGTACCAGCCGCTGGTTTCTCCCGATCTGGGCGATCCGGTTGCCGGATCGAATGCCGGCTTGCCGGGGCCCCTCGTGTGGAGCTGGTATGGACCGTGGACGCTGAAAGGATGGGATAACCGCTACGCCATCATGAGCGATCTCGATCACTTCGCCTATACCACCGTGCCTGGCGTGGCCAGGCTTAAAAAGCCGGCCCTGGTCGTGCATTCCGATACCTGCATGAACCCGGCATCGGCCCGGCGGCATTTCGAGTCGATTCCGACGGAAGACAAAAAGCTGATCTGGGAAAACGGCACGCATCACTTCCAGTACTACGAGCAGCCCGACGTGGTGGACCGTACCGTCGGCCATGCCGCCGACTGGTTCCGCACGCACGGAGCCTAGCGGCCAGCACCGCCCGGCCGGCCTGGCCGGGCGCCCCCTTTCATGCGGCGCCGCCGAAATACACGCCGACCTTCAGTCCATGCCCATTCGCCGCCGTGGCCAGTTCCAGCCGCGCGCCGTGCAGCGCGGCGATGTCGCGCACGATGGACAGGCCCAATCCCGCGCCGCCCGGGTTGCTCTCGAGCGCCGCGCCGACCCGGTAGAACGGCGTAAACACGCGTTCGCGCTCGGCCGGCGGGATGCCGGCGCCGCTGTCTTCCACTTCCAGCACCGTTTCGTTTCCATGGCCACCCGCGCGCACGCGCAGGATCACGCTGCCGCCCTGCGGCGTGTAGCGCAGGGCATTGTCGACCAGGTTGGCCACCAGTTCATGCAGCAGCAGGGCCTGGCCATGCACGGGCGCCTCGTCGGGCGCTTCCAGCGACAGGTCGATATGCTTGCCGACGGCGGCCATGGCCATTTCCAGTCCCACCTGCTGCGCCACGTCGCGCAGCGCGACGGTGTCCATGGCCAGGCTGTCGCCGCCATGCTCGATGCGCGCCAGGGTCAGAAGGCGGTTGGCCAGCAGCACGGTCGAATCGGTGGTGGCCGCGATCGAACGCACGATGTCGCGCAGGGCGGCGATGTCCGGCGGCGTGCCCGCCTGGCGGTCGCACTCGCGCATGGCCATTTCGGCCTGGGTTTTCAGCACCGTCAACGGCGTGCGCAGCTGGTGCGAGGCATCCGCGATAAAGCGGCGCTGGCTGGCGATCAGCTGCTGCAGGCGCGACATGGAGCCGTTCATGGCGCTCACCAGCGGACGCATTTCCTTGTGCACCAGGGTGGGATCGACATCCGACAGGTCGGACAGGGCGCGCGTCTCGACCTCCGTTTTCAGCCGCATCAGCGGCTGCAGCACCAGGCGCACGGCAAACCACACGAGCGCACCCATCACCAGTATCATCGCCGCCTGCCAGCTCAGGGTATCGAACAGGATCTGGTTCGACAGGCCGCGTCGCGCGTCCAGCGTTTCGGCTACCTGGATCAGGGCGATGCCGCGCATCGAGTCGTCATACACGGGCTGCAGCAGGGCGGCGATGCGGATCGGCTTGCCGTGGTAGTCGGCGTGGTAGAAGCGCACCAGGGCCGGATAATTCTGCGAACGGGGCACGTTTTTCGGCACGGGCGGCAGGTCGCCATAGCCCGACACCAGTTCGCCGTTGATGCCCGTGACCTTGTAGTAGATACGGCCCAGGGTGTCGGTCTCGAAGCTGTCGAGCGCCACGTAAGGCACTTCGGCCACGACCTTGCCGTTGACGATGGAGACGCGCTCGGCCAGCGCCCGCGTCGACGCCAGCAGCGAGCGGTCGTAGGCCATGTCGGCCGCGTCGAGCGCGTTGCGGTAGACAAAAACGGCATCGAGCAGCACCAGCATCACCAGCGGGATGAGCAGCCAGCGCAGCAGCTGGCTGCGCAGGCTGCCCAGCGGCCGGCCCTGCGCCCAGCGCCGGCGCAGGCGCTCGAACAGGGGCAGGCGCGGCGTGACAGCGCTCATTTTGGCGTGGCCGGCGCCATCGCGCTGCGCGGCTGCAGCAGATAGCCGATGCCGCGCAGGGTGGTGATGACGGCGCCGTCGGGCGAGCCGCTTTCCACGCCGTTTTCCAGTTTCTTGCGTACGCGGTGGATATACAGTTCGATGGCGTCCAGGTTGGCGTCGTCGGCCAGCGCGAAGACTTCGTCGAACAGCTTTTCCTTCGACACGGCGCGCCCCGAGCGCGTGATCAGCGCCTCGAGCACGGCGTGTTCGCGCGGCGTCAGGGCCAGCGCCGTGCCGCCATAGCTGAACATGCGCGTGACGGTGTCGAAACTGAGCGCGCCGCAGGTGTGCACCAGCGCTTCGTTGCCCTGGCTGCGGCGCAGCAGGGCTTTCACGCGGGCTTCCAGTTCGGCCAGTTCGAATGGCTTGGCCATGTAGTCGTCCGCCCCCAGGTTCAGGCCCTGCACTTTTTCATCGAGGCCGCCGCGCGCCGTGAGTATCATGACGGGAGTCTTGCCGCGCGTGCCGCCGCGTGCGCGCAGGCGGCGCAGCACGTCCAGGCCGTCCATCTTCGGCAGGGTCAGGTCGAGCAGCACCAAAGAATATTCCTGCGTATGCAGCAGGGCGTCGGCATCGGCGCCGTTGTGGGCGGTCTCCACCGTCAGGTGCGCGTCGCGCAGGGCCTTTGCCAGCCAGTGCGACAGCTCCAGATGGTCTTCCACTAATAATATGCGCATGGTCTCCGCCATTCGTTTGAAACGATACAGTGTAAGCCTGCCGGCGCCGCGCCGACAGGGGCGGGGATGAATATGTTCGTTCCCCTTGTGGCTGTCCGGCGACACCTGTCATTCTGAAAGCGAATTGAAAGGATCGCGATCATATAGTGTGATCCTGATTCATGAAATTGATCAGGCATATCACCAATAACTATATCTAAGGGAGACACTCTACATGAAGAAAACTGCATTCTCGCTGGCCGCCATGGCGGTACTCGCCGCTGCCGGCAGCGCCCACGCCCAATCCAACGTCACCCTGTACGGCCGCCTGGACGCCGGCATCAGCAACACCAGCAACGCCGGTCCGAACAAAAGCTCGATGACGCAGGTGAGCTCCGGCGGCATGAACACGTCGCGCTGGGGCATCCTGGGCAGCGAAGACCTGGGCGGCGGCCTGAAAGCCGTCTTCAATCTGGAAGGCGGCATCCTGGTCGACACGGGCGCGGCCGATGGCGCGCTGTTCAAGCGCCAGGCCAACGTGGGCCTGGAAGGCGCGTTCGGCCGCGTCGTGCTGGGACGCTCGTTTACCACCGTGTACGACTTCGTGCTGCCGTTCGATCCGATGGCCTATGCGCCATTCTACTCGTGGGCCACCTCGGCCAACGCGACGGGCCCGAGCAAATACGGCATGACGACGGCCTTCGACAACATGGTCAAGTACTCTGGCAAGACGGGGGGCTTCAGCTACGGCGCATCGTACGGCTTCGGCGAACAGTCGACGGGCAATTCGGACAGCGCCAAGCTGTCGACCGCCGTCACCTACACGACGGGTCCCGTCAGCCTGCTGGCCACGTATGAACAGGTGAACGGCAATGCGATCGCCGGCGGCGCGCGCGACAAGACCACCGTGTACCACCTGGGCGCCATGTATGACGACGGCCCGTGGAAAGTGCAGGCGGCGGCGCGCGACTACAAGCTCGATCCGGCAGCAGCCGGCAAGGCCGACGTGCGCGGCACCCTGTACTGGGGCGGCGTCAGCTACAAGACCACGCCGGTCATCACCCTGACGGGCGTGATCTACTACCAGGACGTGAAAAACGTGGCCGCCAACCTCGATGCCGATCCGATCATGTACGTGGCGCGCGTGCGCTATGCCCTGTCCAAGCGCACCGACCTGTACGTGGCGGGCGCCTACGCCAAGGCCAAGCACAACCAGCTGGTCAGCCTGTCGCGCGACGATGCCGGTTTCGGCGACACCCAGCGCGGCGTGATCGCCGGCATCCAGCACCGCTTCTAAGGCATGACGATGCTGCGCTCCCTGTTCCTGCCGCTGCTGTGCCTGTTGCCCGCCCTTGCGTCGGCATCGGCCGAGTGCGTGGTGCCGTCCAAGCCGGGCGGCGCCATGGATCTGACCTGCAAGCTGGCGAAAAAAGGCCTGGCGCAGGAGAGCGTGGCTGGTAGCGTGGCAAATGCGATGCGCATCAGCTATCTGCCCGGCGGCATCGGCGCCGTGGCCTGGCACTCGATGGGCTCGCAGCGCCGCCGCGCGGAGCCGAACACCCTGGTGGCCTTTTCGGGCGGCTCGCTGCTCAATCTGGCGCAGGGCAAGTTCGGCAACGCCAAGGCGGGCGACGTGCGCTGGGTGGCGGCGCTGGGCGCCGACTACGGCATGATCGCCGTGCGCAGCGATTCGCCCTACAAGACCCTGGGTGACCTGATCGCGGCATTGCGCCAGCATCCTGACAAGGTATTGATCGGCGTCTCCGGCACCATCGGCAGCCAGGACTGGCTGAAGATGGCGCTGGTGGCGCGCCATGCCGGCATCGACCCGAAAGTACTGCGCTTCGTCGCGCTCGAAGGCGGCGGCGAAGTGTTTACGGCGATGCAGGCCGATTACGTGCAGGTGGTGTCGGGCGATACGTCCGAAGCCACCCTGAACGCCAGCGCCAATCACGCCCGTGTGCTGGCGGTGCTGTCGGAAAAACGCCTGCCGGGCGTGCTGGCCGGCGTGCCGACGGCGCGTGAGCAGGGGATCGACGTGGTCTGGCCCATCATCCGCGGCGTGTGGATGGGGCCGCAGGTGCCGGAGGCGGACTACCAGCGCTGGGTGGCCACCTTTGACCGCGCCATGGCCACGCCGCAGTTCGCCGAATGGCGCGCGCAGGCAGGCCTGTACCCGTTCGCGCTGACGGGGCCGAAGCTGACGGCGTATGTCAGGAAGGCGGTCGACGAGTATGCGCGGCAGGCCACCGAGCTCGGATTAATGCGCTGAACGGCGTCACATTTAAAAAATATCTATTTCACAGACGGAGACAACCCCATGCAAACCAAGACCCTGCTTCAAGTCGCCCTTGCCACCGCGTTTGCCAGCCTGGCCGGCGGCGCCTTCGCGCAAGTGCCAGCCGGCTATCCGGCCGACTACCAGAAGATCATCGACGCGGCCAAGAAGGAAGGCAAGCTGGTAATTTACAGCGCGACCGACAGCAAGGCGGCCGCGCCCCTGATCAAGGATTTCAGCGCCCTGTATCCGGGCATCTCGGTCGAATACAACGACATGAATTCGACGGAAGTATATAACCGCTTCATTTCCGAAGTGGCCGCCGGCGGCAACACGGCCGACGTGATGTGGTCGTCGGCGATGGACCTGCAGATGCGCCTGGCCTCCGACGGCTACGCTCTGAAATACAAGTCGGTCGAAGCGGCGAAGATTCCCGGCTGGGCCATGTGGGACGACCAGGCTTACGGCACCACGTTCGAGCCGGCCGCCATCGTCTACAACAAGCGTTTGCTCGATCCGAAGGAAGTGCCGAAGAACCATGACGACTTCGTCAAGCTGATCGCCACGCCGAAATTCAAGGACAAGGTCACCACCTACGACATCGAAAAGTCGGGCGTCGGCTTCATGTTCATGGCGCAGGATGCGAAAGAATATCCGCAATTCCTGGCCCTGCAAAACGCCTTCGGCACGGCCAAGGTGCGCGTGCAGTCGTCGACCGGCACCATGATGGAGCGCATCTCGTCGGGTGAAAACCTGATCGGCTACAACGTGCTCGGTTCCTATGCCCTGGTGCGCGCCAAGACCGACCCGTCGATCGGCGTGGTGCTGCCCAAGGATTACACGCTGATCCTGTCGCGCGTGCAGTTCATCAACAAGAATGCGAAGAACGTCAACGCCAGCAAGCTGTGGCTCGATTACATCCTGTCGCACCGCGGCCAGACCATCATCGCCAACGGCGCCAAGCTGTTCGCCATCCGCGCCGACGTCACGGGCGAAACGACATCGGCTGAACTGATCAAGGAAATCGGCGCGGCCAACGTCAAGCCGATTCCCGTGCATCCGATCATCCTGCAATTTTTGGGACCTGCCAAGCGCATGGCGTTCCTGAAGCAGTGGAAAGAGACCGCCGGCAAGAAGTAAAAATAGCCAATGCCGTCTTGGCCGCCCGCGAGCCTGGCTTGCGGGCGCACGCCGCACCCTTCATTCATTGGATTCATCATGCAAACTGCTATCTTGCCGCTGCCCGCACGGTCGCGCTCTCCCTTGTCGCGCCTGAACTGGCCGCGCGGCGTGGTCGTGGCGATCACGCTGGTCGCCATCTTCCTGCCGCTGTTCCTGATTTTTTACCAGAGCTTTTTGAACGCGCCGTTTTTCATGCCCGTGCGCGAATTCGGCTTTGATTCCTACCGTTTCATCTTCGATGATCCCGATTTCGCCATGGCCTTCAAGAATGGCCTGATGCTGGCCTTCGGTCTGACCGTCATCGCCGTGCCGCTGGGCGGTATGCTGGCCTTTTTGATGGTGCGCACGGACCTGCCTGGCCGCGGTTGGGTGGCGCCCATGCTGCTGGTGCCCATTTTTGTTTCGCCGATGGTGATGGGCTTCGGCTACGTCGTCTCGATGGGACCCGTGGGCTTTTACTCGATCTGGGCCAAGGAGCTGCTCGGCTTTGTGCCCTGGAATATTTACTCCTTCACCAGCATCGTCATCATCGCCGGCCTGACGCACGTGCCGCACGTCTACCTGTACGCCTCGTCGGCCCTGAAAAGCCTGGGCTCGGACGTGGAAGAAGCTGCCCGCGTGGCCGGCGCCTCGCCGATCCAGGTGATGCTGAACGTGTAGCTGCCGATGATCATGCCGGCGCTGGCGTATGCGGGCGTGCTGGTGTTCTTCCTCGGCTTCGAAGTGTTCGGCCTGGTGCTGGTGCTCGGCGATCCGGAAGGCCACCTGGTGCTGCCGACCTATCTGTACAAGCTGACGAACAAGCTCGGTACGCCGTCGTACCACCTGATGGCCGCCGTCGCCGTCTGCCTGGTGATGGTGACCATGCCGCTGGTGATGATACAGCGCTGGCTGCTCAAGTCCGCCAACAAATATGTGTCGATCAAGGGCAAGGGCGCGCGCAGCAAAGCCATGCCGCTGGGCCGCTGGAAGTGGCTGGCGTTCGCCTTGCTGGCCGGCTGGCTGATCTTCACCATCATCCTGCCTTTGAGCGGCATCGTGCTGCGCTCCTTCGTGCAGTACTGGGGCGAGGGCGTGCACCTGGCCGACGTATTGACCTTGCAGCATTTCCGCGACATTTTCGACCAGCCTTCGCTGGTGCGCGGCATCGTCAACACCATCCTGATCGGCGTCGTCGGCGGCGCGCTGGCCGTGGCCTGCTACAGCTTCATCGCGCTGGCCATGCACCGCAAGCAGGACGGCATCACGCGCCTGCTCGATTACAGCGTGCTGGTGCCGCGCGCCGTGCCGGGCCTGCTGGCCGGCCTGTCGTTCCTGTGGGTGTTCCTGTTCGTGCCGGCCTGGCTCGACGGCATCTTGAAAGGCATGGACAACGGCGTGGCCCTGTGGCTGAGCGGTCATGTGATCCCCGTGCTGCGCGAAGTGCGCTCGACCATCTTCGCCTTGTGGCTCGCGTATTCGGTGGTGTGGATGGCCTACGGCATGCGCCTCATTTCCACGGCGCTGCTGCAGGTGGGGCCGGAGCTGGAAGAGGCGGCGCGCGCCGTCGGCGCCAGCCGCGGCCAGGTGACGCGCGACGTGACCCTGCCGCTGATCAAATACGGCTTGCTGGGCGCCTGGCTGATGGTGTTCCTGATCTTCGAGCGCGAATATTCGACGGGCGTGTACCTGCTCTCGCCGGGCACGGAAGTGATCGGCGCCATGCTGGTATCGCTGTGGGCCGGCGGCTCGACCGACCTGGTGGCGGCGCTGTCCTTCATCAATATCACCCTGGTGGCCATCGGCCTGGGCATCGCGCTGCGCTTCGGCGTGAAGTTGCATAACTAATTAGAAACTGAGACCACATCATGAATGAATTGACCGTCAATGAATTGCACCTGGACTACGGCACGGGCGCTGCCGCCAACCAGATCCTGAAGGGTGTCTCGATGCACCTGAAAAAAGGCGAAGTGGTCGCCCTGCTGGGGCCTTCGGGCAGCGGCAAGACCACCTTGCTGCGCGCCGTGGCCGGGCTGGAAAGCCCGAAGGCGGGCACGATCCAGATCGGCGAGCGCAATGTCTTCGACGGCGCGCAGCACTTCGAGATGCCGGCCGAGCATCGCAACCTGGGACTGGTGTTCCAGTCGTATGCGCTGTGGCCGCACAAGACCGTGTTCGACAACGTCGCCTATGGCCTCAAATTGCGCAAGATGGGCAGCACGGAAATCGCGGCGCGCATCAAGGAAGTGCTGACGCAGCTGGGCCTGGGGCACTTGGGCGAACGCTATCCGCATCAGCTGTCCGGCGGCCAGCAGCAGCGCGTGGCGATCGCCCGTGCGCTGGTGTACAACCCGCCCGTGATCCTGCTCGACGAACCGCTGTCGAACCTGGACGCCAAGCTGCGTGAGGAAGCGCGCGCCTTCCTGCGCGAGCTGATCGTGCGCCTGGGCCTGTCCGCGCTGATGGTGACGCATGACCAGGGCGAAGCGATGGCCATTTCCGACCGCATCCTGCTGCTCAACAACGGCAAGATCGAGCAGCAGGGCACGCCGCAAAGCATGTATGAAACGCCGGACACCCTGTTTACGGCCGAATTCATGGGCAGTAACAACCGTCTGCCCGGCAAGGTGGTGCAGCGCGAGGGCCAGCACGTGCGCCTGTTGGTCGATGGCGCCTCCATGCAGGGCGTGGCGCGCGGCGCCAACGTGGGCACGGAAGTGACGACGATGATACGCGTCGAAGAGGTGAAGATCAGCGCCACGCAGGTGGACAACGCCATCGAGCTGCCGCTGCTGACCTGCATGTACCTGGGCGACCGCTGGGAATGCCTGTTCGAGCGCGGCGGCGCCGAGAACATCAGCCTGCGCGCGTATTCGCGCCACAAGCTCGAAGCGGGCAAGTACTGGCTGCACATGCCGGCCGATAAGCTCTGGGTGTTTTAACGGTGCCGTGGTGGCCGCGCTGGCGCGCCTTTGCTGCCGCGCTGGCCGCCGGGCTGGCGGGCGCCGCCATCTGCCTGTGGCTGCACACGCCGCTGCCGTGGATGATCGGCCCCCTTTTTGCCACGGCCGCACTGCGCCTGGCAGGGCGCGAACTGGCCTGCCCCGTGCGCGTGCGCGAGGCGGGCCAGTGGGCCATCGGCACGGCCCTGGGCCTGTATTTCACGGCGCCCGTGCTGGCCGTCCTCATTGTCTATATGCCGTGGATCGCCGGCGCCGTGCTGTTCGCGCTGGCGCTGGGGGTATCTGGCGCCATGCTGCTGCGGCGCCTTTCCGGCGTCGACCGCGCCACCGCCTTCTTTGCCATGGCCGTCGGCGGCGCGTCCGAGATGGCGGTGCAGAGCGAGCGCCATGGCGCCGACGTGGGCAAGGTCGCCGCCGCGCACAGCTTGCGCATGATGCTGGTGGTGGCGACCATTCCCTTCGGCGTGCGCTACTGGGGCAGCCATGGCCTGGCCGCGGGGCATGAAAGCTTCGTGCCGGGCGCCGCGCTGGTCGACTATGGCGGGCTGGCGCTGCTGGTCGGCATCACGGTGCTGGCGGCCCTCGCCTTCAAGCGGGGCCAGTTGCCCAATGCCTGGGTCATCGGTCCGCTGCTGGCCGCGCTGCTGCTGACGGCGTACGGCATCCATTTGTCGCGCCTGCCCGAATGGATGATACGCGCGGGCCAGCTGTTCATCGGCATCGCCCTGGGCACGCGCTTCAGCCCCGCCTTCCTGCATGCGGCGCCCCGTTACCTGGCCGGCGTTGCCCTGTGCAGTGTCCTGATGCTGCTGCTGGCGGCCGCCTTCGGACTGGGCTTGGCGCACTGGCTGGGCATCCACCCCGGCACGGCCATCCTGGCCACTTCGCCCGGCGGCATCGCGGAAATGTCGCTGACGGCCAAGACCCTGCAGTTGGGCGTGCCCATCGTCACGGCGTTCCACGTGGCGCGCATGGTGGTGCTGGTATTGCTGACAGGTCCGCTGTTCCGGCTGCTGCAGCGTCCTTAGTTCCGCACGACGATCTCCTGCACCTGCGGCTCGCGCTGGCGCATGAAGCGCACGATGGAGTCGACGGTGACGACATCGATCTGGCGCGTCATGCGGCGCTCGAACGGGTGGTCGTCGAAGGCGATATTGGCGCGGAACATGCGCGCGCCCAGGCGCGTGGCGGCGGGGATGCTCAGCGTTTGCGGCGCGTAGCTGGCGCTGCGCAGCCAGCCTTGCGCTTCGGCGCGCGTTTCGATCTTGCCAGGCTCGTTGCTGGCGGCGGCCAGGGTTTCCAGCACCCACTGATTCGAGTTCTGGTACTTGGTGGAAAACGGGTAGGCCAGCATATTGTAGTGCGCCTCATGCAGGCGCTTGGGCGTGTTGCTGGTCAGCAGGCGCGCCAGTTGCTGCTGCGTATCCTGGCCGGGAATCAGGATCAGGGTTTCATACATGAACACATCATCCATGAAGAAATTGCCCAAGCCTTCGTTGTACAGCGACGATTGCGCCGTGCCGCATTCATTGAGTTCATGCACCACCAGCCAGCGCCCCTTCGGGTGGTCGCGCCAGGCCAGCGCCATGTGCGAATAGCGCAAATTGTACTTCGACAGGTCCTGGCCGGCGCGCGCCACCAGCGCCACCTGCGCGCCCGAAGCGTCGAGCGCCTGCAGGGTCTTTTGCGCCAGGTCCATCGATTTGACGAGGGTGGTCGCATCCGTTTGCTTTTCCTCGCACGAGCGCCCCGCATGGGCGGCACCGGCCAGGGCCAGGCTGAGGACGATGAAGGTCAGGCGTTTCATGGGGTTCACGCTTTCGAATGGTGGAGGATGGCATTGCCGGCCGCGTTCGGCACATAGGCGATGGCCTTGCCCGACAGCATCAGCATATGGCCCGTCGAGACGGCCACTACCTTGACGGCCGTGCCGGCCGCCAGCGACAGGCCTTGCATGGCCTTATGGCTCAGCTTGACGGAAGCCGTGGCGGCGGACGATGCGCCCTTGGCCGCGCTTTTGAGCACGAGCACGCTGCCGTCGGCCGCGTCTTCCACCTTGTCGATGACGATTTCACCGGCGGCGGCCAGCACCGACATGGAGCCGACCAGCACGATGGCCGAGGCCATGCTGGCATTGTCGGAGGCGTTGGTGGTATCGGAGTTGGCCTGGGCCAGCGGCGCCATGGTGGCGGCGCACAGCAGGGTCATGGCGAGTATGTGTTTCATGGAGGTCCTGTTGTCGGTATTACGCTTTGGAATGGTGCAGCAGCGCCTTGCCCAGTTCGTTCGGGATGAAGGCGATGGCCTTGCCGGACAGGACCAGCATGTGGCCGGTGGACAGCGCCACCACATTGACCACGGTGCCGGCCGCCAGCGACAGGCCCTTGGCCGCTTGCGTGCTCATCTGGATGGACGCGCCACCCGCTTCGGAAGCGCCTTTCAGCACGATGACGATGCCTTCGCCCACTGTTTCCACGCTGGCAACGACGACCTGGCCGGAGGCGACCAGCATCGACATGGAACCGGCGACGACGATGGCGGAACCCTGGCTGAGGTTTTGCGAGCTATTCGACAGGTTCTCCGAGGCGGCGGCGTGGACCAGGCCGGGGGCGGCCACGGAAAGCGTCAGCAGCGACAGGGACAGGCAGAGGGGCAGCAGGCGTTTCATGTGTTTCTCCTTCAAGTGTGCCAAGTGGCAACGCCATCATTGTAGACTGTGGGCAATTGGTCAATGAAAACGCTACTCGTAGCGGGCAGGCATACCGCAGGTAGCGTATTGCGCTACTTTTTTGCCGTCTGAATCAATGCTATTTTTATAAAGGAAGTGCATGCCGCAAACCCACGCCCTGATCGAGGCCCTGAAACGCCTGTTGAAAGCGCGCGCCGTCACGTATGCCGAACTGGCCCAGCGCATCGGCGTGTCCGAAGCCAGCGTCAAGCGGATGTTTTCGCAGAAGCAATTTACCCTGCAGCGGCTGGACCAGATCCTGGTCGCCATCGGCAGCGATTTCCAGCAGCTGGCGCTGGCCGTGCAGTCAGCCCAGGCCGCGCCCACCCTGATCACGGGGCTGACGTATGCGCAGGAAAAGGAAATCATCGAGGACACCCGGCTGTTCGTGGTGGCCGTCTCCGCCCTGAACCTGCTGCCGCTGGAACAGATCGTCGCCATCTACGACATCAGTGAAGCGCAAGCCGTGAAGTACCTGCTGCGTCTCGACAAGATCGGTTTTCTGGAACTGCTGCCGAATAATCGGGTCAAACTGCTGGTGGCGCGCACGTTTGCGTGGATACCGAACGGTCCCATCCACACGTATTTCAAACAGGAAGCCTATGGCGACTATCTGAATTCGCAATTCGATGGCGAGACGGAACTGTTGCGCCTGGTGAACGTGATGCTGTCGAAGAAATCCACGGCGGCTTTGCTGGAGCGCCTGAAGCAAGTGGCGGTGGAATTTTCGCAGCAGCACCAGGAAGACGCGCGCCTGCCTGGCGACGAGCGCCTGGCCATCAGCTTCATGCTGGCGGCACGTCCCTGGATGCCGCAGACGTTCAAGGCGCTGCTGCGGCAGTGAGGCAGTAATGTCGCGGCCAAGCGGCTAAGGTTTCTGCTTGTCCGTACTGCCTTGCTCCTCTTTCATCTGCGTCAGCAGGCGCCAGGCGAAAAAGCCCAGCACGGCCACGCCCAGCAGCAATGCCGCCCACAGTGCGGCCAGGCGCCACGGCGCCCCGTCCTTGGTGACGCGTGGAGGGGCATCAGCGCTGGCGTTGGTCTGGAGCGGGCCGGCGCTGGCCATCTTGAGCGCCAGCAATTCGTCCGCCTTGAAGCCGGGCGCCACTTGCGACAGCGGCTGCGCGACGGCGGCGGCGTTGCTGTTGCCGAACGCCAACTGATAGGGCGGCTTGCCGCTGGCCAGGAAGACGATGGTGGCTGGTGTCCAGCCCAGGCGCAAGGCGGGCGCATTGCCGGCGGCGAGCGGCTGTTCCGTGGATGTCTGCAATACCCATTCGCCGGTCTGCGTGACGGGCATGGCCAGGTCGCCCGAGATCCGTTCCTTGCCATCGAGGCCGATGCGGTAAAACGTCGTGCTCAGCAGGGGATCGAAATACGCGCCTTGCGCGGGACGCGCCTGTTGGCGCAGGTGCAGCCGGTGCCGGGGAACATAGCTGTTCTGGCGATACACGCCCAGGGTCACGGGCAGCACCGTATTGGTCTGCGTCAATTGCAGGGCGATGCTGTCGGCGGGAATGGCGAGAGGCGTGGCGTAGCGCCATTCATTCGCCTGCTTGCCGGGCAAGCCTTGCAGCACGACGCTGGCGCGCGGCACGGCGATGTCCGTTTCGCTGACGGCTTGCGCCGTGATCGCGGCGAATGCCAGCGGTTCGCCCGCTTGCCAGCTCAGGCGCGCATAGCGAAATGCGCGCGGCGCAAAGGCGATGCTGTCATTGGCCAGGGTTTGCGTGTCGCTGTTGCTGAGCCAATTCAGGGTGGTGGTGCCGATGGCGTCCCATTGCTTCAGGTCGTCGCTTACTTCCAGCAGCACTTGCGCACTGTAATTGTCCGTGCGGGCCGGCGGCGTGAAGCGCAGGGCGGCGATGCGCTTGTCTTGCGCTTGCTTGCCCAGGTCGAGGATCAGCGCCTGCAGCGCCGTCGTGGTCGCTGCCGTGCCGGCGCGCGTGCTGACCGACAGCAGCCGGCCATCGTCGGCCGTGCGGATATCGATGCCTTGCAAGCCATCGCCAGTTGCCGGCGCGCCCGTCACGGGGAAAATGCGGGCTGGAATGTTCGTGCGCTGCGTGGCCGATTGCGCCGGTGGTGCACCGATGGCATAGGCCAGGCGCTTGCCGTCGGCGTCGAACAGGCGCAGGTCGGCCAGGCTGGCCGAGCTGGCGTGCAGGTAGACTTCCCTGGGCAACGATAGCTGGACGATGCCCGCGCCCGCCGGCACCTGCACGGGCATGCTCCAGGCATAGTCCTGCGGCCGGTCCTGGCCAGGCGCGGCCAGCGCGGCGCCTGCCACCAGCAGGCTGCAACAGATCAATATGGGTTTCATGCGGCTCCCGGGTTCGGTTCGGCCGGCGCTGGCGCGGCAGCCTTGGGGAAAGGCGCCAGGTAGCCGATCAAGACCATCAGCAAGCCTACGCCCACGAAAGACACGATGCGTTCGATGCCGCCCACGTTCGACAGGTCGATCAGGAACAGTTTCAAGACAACCAGGCCCAGCAGCACGGCGCCCATGCTCCATTGCTGGCGCCGCTGCTGGCGGGCCGCATGGCGCATCAGCAGCAGGGCCGTGACGCTCCACACGAGCGACAGCATCGCTTGCACGAACTGCGAGGCCATCATGGCGTCAAAGGTGTAGGGCACGCCGAGGTAGTGCGAGACCGTGCGCAGCAGCATCAGGTTGAACCAGCCATACAGCAAGCACGCGGCCATGACGGGCAAGCGCGCTTGCCACAGGGATGGCAGCGGGATCTGGCTGGCCGGGAATAAACGGTAGCTGGCAATGGCCAGCAGCACGGCAAAGCCCGTGCTCAGGTCCAGCGGATTGAGCAGCGGCAAGTAAGGCAGTGGTGCCATGGCGCCGTCGTCAAAGACGTTCCATGTGGCGATCAGCAGCAGCGACCACAGCGCGCCCAACGGTATCAGGGTGCGCTGGTACCACGCGGCAATCGGCGCCACCGGCCAGGCGCCGGCGCGGCAGCGGCGGATCAGCCAGGCCAGTACCAGCATCATGGCCCAGGCCGGCAAGTAGCGGGCCCAGGCGGGGCTGACGCTGCCTTCGTGCTGCGCCAGCCAGGTGCTGACATGCATAGCGCCCACGGGCCACAGCATCAGCCATGGCGCGGCCGTGCGCAGCGTATGCAGCAGACGCTGCGCCCGCACGTCGAGTGGCCAGCCCGCTTGCGGCCAGGCCCGCAGCAGGTATTCGCCGGCCGCCAGCGCGCAAGCCAGCGCCAGCCAGCTCAAGCCTGTCGGCAGGTAATCGCGCACATACAGCGCCAGCAGCAGGTTGGCGCTCCACAGACCGAGGCCGAGCCAGGCGGCCACGGTCAACCAGCGCAGTTGCGGCCAATCGAGGCGCCGTGCCAGGATGGCGAACATGGGCGTCGTGACGCACACGGCGATCAGGTACAGCGCCAGCCAGTGCTCGCCCGCGTGCGGCTGCATGGTAAGGTCGCCGTCGATCAGGCGCAGCAGCCAGCTGACGAACGGCATGAGGATGGCGGCAAACCACAGCAGGCCGCTCCAGACCAGCAGCGGGCGCGCTACCAGGGCCAGCAGTTCGTCGCCGCCGCGCGCACGCAGCGCAAGGAAACGGGCGCTGGCAAAGGCGCCGGCGCCCAGCAGCAGGGCGCTGAGGAAGGAACCGCCGAACAGGCTGGCCGGATGCTGGTCCCAGGCCCAGCTGGCGTGGCTGAGCATGACCATGCCGGCCAGTACCTGCACGGCCAGCAGCAGCGCGCGCGGCGCATGCCATTGTTCGCGCCGCGCCAGCGCCGCCAGCAGGGCCGCCACTGCCAGCGCGCTGATCGTCAGCAGGTTCAGTTGGGTGGCGGCATCCGTCCGCAACAGGATTTCGCTCCAGATGCCGCCCAGCAGCCAGGCCGTGGCGGCCGTCAGGAACAGCACGGACATGCTGCTCATGAACTCCGGATGCAAGGGGCTGCCATGGCGGCGGAAATTGTAGGCCATCACCAGCGCGGCGGCGGCCAGCAGCGCGCAGCCGAGCCAGATGTTGGCCTGCAGGGCCAATGCCGTATTGAGTTCCTGCATGGTGATCAGGAAGGCAATCCACGCGGCCCCCTGCACCAGCAGGCCGAAGGCCCAGGCCAGGGTCTGGCGCTGGCGCAAGCCGACCCAGACGATGCCCGCGCCTTCCAGCGCCCAGGCGGCTGACGTCCAGCGGCCGTCGAAGGCGAACGGGATGGCCAGCGTGCCGAAGACGATGCCCAGCGCGAGGAAGGCTTCGGCCAGCAGTTTGAAGCCGTTCCTGCGCCACAGGGCCACGGCCAGCCCCGTGTAGGTCAAACCGGCGACCAGGGCGGAAAACGCCAGGCCAAATTCAAAGTGTCGGACCAGGCCGTATTGCAGGCCCATGGCGGCCAGTGGCGTGCCGAACACGAGCGTGCCATCCACGTAATGCTTGAGGCGCGGCGCCTGGCGCGCGCAGTAGGCGATCGCGATGCCGATATAGAACAGCACGAACAGGATCAAAAACAGTTGCGTCGACAGGTAGTTCTCCGGGGTGTAGCGCAGCAGGCCCCAGGTGGTGGCGACGACGAAGGTGAAGCCAAAGCTCAGCACATTCAGCACGCGCCAGGCGCGTTTCAGGGCGATGGCGAAGACGCCCGCATTGAGCAGCGCGTAATAGCTGAACAGGCCGATATGGTTGCCGCTGCCTGTCGATACGAGCAGGGGCACGGCAAAGCCGCCGACGATGCCGAAGACGGCCAGCCAGACGGCGTTTTGCAGCACGGCCAGCAAACACGTGAACGCCGTCAGCACGAACAGCACGGCAAACGCCAGGCCGGCCGGGATCAGTTCATACAGGCGGAAGGCGCCGAATGTCACCAGCATCAATATCGCCAGCGCCGTGCCCTGCAGCGGCAGGCTGATGCCGGGACGGCTGATGCGGATACGCCAGGCCCAGGCCAGCAGGGCGATGTCGGCCAGCGCGATGCCAGTCAGGCGCAGTTCGATGGGCAGCGTGACCTGCGCCGACACGTATTTGAGCAGGAAGCTGACGCCGAGGAAGAGGATCAGCAAGCCCAGCTTGGCGACCAGGTTGCCGGTAAACAGCCAGTTCTTCGCCTTGGCAAACAGGCCATCCGGGCGCGCGATCCAGGACGGGGTATTGGGAGCGGCGGGGACGGGTTTGGCGGGAGCCGGCGCGGTAGGCGGCGCAGGCATGGGCGGGGCTGGCGCCGGCACTGCCGGCGCGGCCTTTGCCAGTTCGACCGGCTCGATCATGGCCGCTTGCGGCACCGGTGCAGGTGTCGGCGCGGAAACAGGCACAGGCGCCGGCACAACATTCTCTTCGGCGCGCGGGGCAACTGGCGCGTCGGCCTGGCCTTCCAGCGCTTGCAGGCGTTGCTGGATGCCGCTGACTTCCTTGCGCAGGCGCGCCGTCAGCAGCTCCAGATCGGCCACCTTTCTGCGGTACTGCAACGCCAGCACGAAGGCGGTAATCAGCAAGCCAAGGATGAACAGCGTGATCAATCCAAACATGGAGTAGCTTTCCTGGAAGGGCAGGGCGAAGGCGCCCGAAGTATGCGCACATTACCTTATTATCAAGAGACAGGCGATTTCTGTTGTGTCAGGGCAAGTGCCGGGGACGGCGCCAGGAAGACATGGCCAGCATGGCGTGGCAGGCTGTTTTCCGTATTGACGCCAAGCAATATGACGACATTCAGATTGTCGCGCGCAAGATAGTGCTGTATTTTAGCAATTCCTTAATTGCCGGTTCCCCATGCCATGAGTCAAAGCAGCCAGTTTTCCTTATTGTCGCAGCGCCGTTTCGGGCCCTTCTTCTGGACCCAGTTCTTTGGCGCCTTCAACGACAATCTGTTCAAGACGGCCCTGATGGTGATCCTCGCCTACGATGCGCTGAGCTGGACCACGCTCGACCCGTCCACCATCACGAATCTGATTCCCGGCTTGTTCATCCTGCCCTACGTCGTGTTTTCGGCCACGGCGGGCCAGCTGGCAGATAAATTCGAAAAGGCGGGCCTGGCGCGTTTCGTCAAATGGATGGAGCTGGCTATCATGGCCGTGGCCGCCGCCGGCTGGATGACGCACACACTATGGCTGCTGGTGGCGGCCGTCGTGGGCATGGGCGTGCATTCGACCCTGTTCGGTCCCGTCAAGTATGCGTATCTGCCGCAGCAGCTCAAACCCGAGGAATTGGTCGGCGGTAATGGCCTGATCGAGATGGGGACGTTTGTCGGCATCTTATTGGGTGAAATCCTCGGCGCCGTCTTGATCGTGCACAAGCCGCTGGGCGTGGAACTGGTGGCCGGCGCGACGATTGCCGTGGCCGTCTTCGGCCTGATCGCCAGCTACCGCGTGCCGCGCACGCCCGCGCCGGAGCCGGAGCTGAAGGTGAGCCTGAACTTCGTCGCCGAATCGTTGCGCAACCTGAATTTTTCGCGCAAGAACCGTCCCGTCTTCCTGGCCATGCTGGGCAACTCTTGGTTCTGGTTTTACGGCGCCCTGATCCTGGCCCAGTTCCCCGTGTATTCGAAGGATTTCCTGCATGGCGACCACAGCGTGTTCGTGCTGCTGCTGACCGTGTTTTCCGTCGGCATCGGCACAGGTTCCCTGCTGTGCGAACGGCTGTCGGGCCACAAGATCGAAATTGGCCTCGTGCCGTTCGGTTCCATCGGCCTGTCGCTGTTCGGCATCGACCTGTATTTCGCCAGCAATGCGTATGCGAATACGCACATCGTCGATGCCTTGGCGTTTGTGGGCCAGGCGGGCGTGCCGCGCATTTTGATCGATATCGTCATGATCGGCGTGTTCGGCGGCTTTTTCATCGTGCCCCTGTTCGCGCTGATCCAGACGCGCTGCGACCCGAAACACATTTCGCGCACGATCGCCGGCATGAATATCCTGAACGCCCTGTTCATGGTGGCGGCCGCCGGCGTGGCCATCGTGCTGCTGGGAAAGGGTTTCACCATACCCCAGCTGTTCCTCGTCACGGCGATTCTGAATGCGCTGGTGGCTGCCTACATCTTCTCGCTGGTGCCGGAATTCCTCATGCGCTTCCTGGCGTGGATACTCATCCAGACCGTGCACCGCGTGAAAGTCGTCGACGGCGAGCGCATCCCCGCGGAAGGCGCGGCCGTGCTGGTTTGCAACCACGTCAGCTATGTGGACGCCATCGTCATCATGGCGGCCAGCCCCCGTCCCATCCGCTTCGTCATGGACCACCGCATCTTCAAGATGCCGCTGATGGGCTGGATTTTCCGCACGGCCAAGGCGATTCCCATCGCGCCGGCCAAGGAAGATCCTTTCCTGATGGAAAAGGCCTTCATCGATATCGCGCAAGCGCTGCATGAAGGCGAACTGGTCTGCATCTTCCCCGAAGGCAAGCTGACCCGCACGGGCCAGATCAGCGAATTCAAGGGCGGCATCGCCAAGATCGTCGAGCGCAGCAAGGTGCCCGTGATTCCGCTGGCGCTGCGCGGCTTGTGGGGCCATCTGTTGAGCCATCGCAACGGCCATTTGTTCGAGCGCGCCTTCAAGGCGGGCTTGCGCTCGCGTCTGTCGCTGGCCGTGGGCATGCCCGTGGCGCCTGAGGCGGCCACGCCGGAACTGCTGCAGCAAAAGGTGCAGGAATTGCGCGGCAAGTGGAAATAAGCGCTATGGCGTTGGCGTAGCCGTCCCTTCCTGCCGCGCCAGGTGGGCGCGCAGCAGGGCGGCGATGGCATCGAAATCCACGGGTTTCGTCAGGTGATGGTCGAAACCGGCTTGCTCCGTGCGCGCGCGCGCCTCGCCCTGGCCCCAGCCCGTCAAGGCGATCATCAGCACGTCGCGCCCCTGCGCGCGCTGGCGGATCTGGCGCGCCGCTTCGTAGCCATCCATGTCCGGCATGCCCAGATCCATTACCACCAGTTGCGGCCAGACCCTGTCGACGGCCGCCAGCGCCTGTGCGCCGCCATACGCGACCTGGGCGGCATAGCCCTCGAGCTGGAACAGGCTTTGCAAGGAATCGGCCGCGTCGCGGTTGTCGTCCACCACCAGCACCTGCACGGGCTGGCCCGCGCCGGCGGGCGTGTCGCTTCCGGCGGCGGACGGCGTGGCGGGTGCGGGACCGCCGGCGCTGGCGGGGAGGGTGACGATGAAACGGCTGCCACGTCCGGGGCCGTCGCTGTAGGCCTCGATGCTGCCGCCATGCATTTCGGCAAATTGGCGCGCCAGGCTGAGGCCGATGCCCAGGCCGCTGGTCATCTGGCCCGCCACCGTGCGTCCCTGTTCGAACATGGAAAAGATGCGCGCGATGGCGTCCGGGTCGATGCCGATGCCATTGTCTTCGATCATCACCTGCAACTGGCCCTGCGCCAGGCGCGCCGTAATGTGGATGAGCCCGCTGTCCGGCGTGAACTTCACGGCATTCGAGACGATATTGGCAAAGATCTGCACCACCCTGGCATAGTCAGCATGCAATGTCACGGCATGCGGCGGTAGATCGACGGTGATGCGGATGTGCCGGCTGCTGGCCGCAGGCTGGCACAATTCGATGACATGCTCGAGCACTTGCTGTAATTCAAATTCCTTGCGCTGCAGCAGGACCTTGCCGCTGGTGATGCGCGCCACGTCGAGCAAGTCGTCCACCAGCCGCGTCAGGTGCGTCACCTGGCGCTCGATCACGTCGCTCACCTTGCCGACCTGCGCCGATGCCGGAAACAGGTGCTTGAGCAGGGCCACCGAGGACTTGATGGGCGCCAGCGGATTGCGCAGTTCATGCCCGAGGCTGGCAATGAATTCGTCCTTGCGCCGCTGCGTCTCGCGCAACTGGTACTGGCGCTGGCGCGCGCGCAGCATGGCGTGCGCCGAGGTGATCAGAGTCAGGATGTGCACGGGGCGTTCCAGCAGGGTCAGGTTGCCCAGGGTGGAAATAGCTTGCCGCACGGGCAGGGAATCGAGTCCCGCGTGCGTCAGCAGGATGATGGGCAAGTCGGACCAGTCCGGCTGCTGCCGGGCATAGGCGTCGAGCACGGTGTAGACGCCGGCATGCAGCGCCTCTTCCACCGTCAGTACGCCGCCGGCGCCCAGCGCCAGCTGCTCGGCCAGCTCGCCCGGCGAGCGGCAGGCGTGGCTGGCGATGGCGCTGCCCGCCAATACCGTGCCGGCCAGGGCGGCATCCTGGCCGGCAGGCGCGTAGATCAGGATGCGCTGCTCCATGGCTATTCCTAAGGGAAAGGCGTGCCGCCGATGGTGGGCAAGCCCGACAGGATGCCGTGAAAGCCGGCCAGGGCCGGGCCGATGCGGATGCCCTGCGGGCTGATCTCGAAGCGGCGGATGCTGCGCTCGTGCGCGCTGTCGCGTTTCTTGAAGACGGAAATGGCTTGCCGCACCTCGCCTTCCGTTTCGTAGTAGCGCAGCATGATGACGCTGTCGGCCAGGTAGCTGGCGTCGGCCGCCGTCGTCATCGAGGTGCCCAGCATGTTTTGCTGCACGCCGACGAGCAGGGTGGCCACGCCGTGCTGGCTCAGGTAATTGAGCAGTTCATGCAGGTAGGTGCTCTGGAAGCGTTCATCGGGCACGGCATGCATGTAGCCGTTCAGGCTATCGATGACGATCACCTTGGCGCCCCGCTGCGCCGCGTCGACCACGGCCTGGGCGAATTCGCCCGGCGTCATCTCGGCCGGATCGATCTGCTGTGCGCTCAGCAAACCCGTGTCGAGCGCCTCCTGCAGGCGCATGCCCACGCTGTCGGCCCGGGTCAGGAGCTTGCTGCGCGCTTCCTCGAACAGGAACATGGCGCACGGTTCGCCGCGCGCGGTGGCCGCGTGCACGAATTGCGCCGCCAGGGTGGACTTGCCGCTGCCGGCGGGGCCGGAAAGGAGCGTGCTCATGCCTTCTTCCAGGCCGCCGCCTATCATGGCGTCGAGTTCGGGCAAGCCGCTCGACAGGCGCTGGTGCCCGCCATCGCGGCGCGTGTCGGCCGCCACCAGGCGCGGATAGACGACCAGGCCGTCACGGGCGATCTTGTAGTCGTGCGTGCCGCTGCGAAACGGCACGCCCCGGTATTTCACCACCCGCACGCGGCGCCGGTCATTGCCATAGTCCTGGTTTTGCAGCTCCAGCGAGATCACGCAATGGGCCACGCTACGCACTTGCAAGCCGTCGTCCAGCGCGGAACGGTCATCGATCAGCAGGGTGGTGCAGTGCCGGCTGGCCAGGTATTGTTTCAATGCCACGACCTGGCGCCGGTAGCGCAAGGGATTTTCCGCCAGCAGCTGCAGTTCGGACAGCGAATCGAGCACGAGGCGGGCCGGGCGGTGCTTTTCGATGGCGGCCAGGATGCGCTGGTTGGTCGAGGCCAGTTCGATTTCCGACGGGTGGAAGATCGTGTACTGGCGCTCGGGGTCGAGTATGTCGTCGCTGGGCGCCACTTCTTCGATGGCGATGCCGGCCAGGTCCCAGCCGTGTGACAGGGCGGCGCCGCGCAGCTCGATTTCGGATTCGGCCAGGGCTATATACAGCACGGGCGTGCCGTGGCGCGCCCCTTCGGCCAGAAACTGCAGCGCCAGGGTGGTCTTGCCTGTGCCTGGCACGCCTTCGAGCAGGTACAGGCGCTCGGGCAGCAGGCCGCCCGTCAGTATGGTATCGAGGCCGGGGATGCCCGTCGACAGCAGTGGCGGCGCGCCCAGGCCGCCCGCGCCATCGTCTTGCGCCGTTCCTTGCGCCTGTGCTGTCGTCATCGCGTCCTCGCTTCGCCACGCTGTGGTCAATATATTAGCGCGTCCGCCGCGGCATGTCTTTTCGATACCATTGGTAAATAATAACGGCCGCCATGCAAGCGAGGGCCGGCAATGTTGCGCACTTGTTGGCAGATTCAGCAAAGAAATCTTTACCCTGCTAAAGTATTCACTCAATCCAACTCTCCCGCTTTGCCGTTTTGCCGCCGCCGGCCTGTATTTCGATGGATCCTGCTGGTGCGCGCCTGCTGTTGTTGTCGCCATTTAATTGCATCATTAGCAACAAAAAACGCTTAAAGGTTACTTTGTTTCAATTGTAACGCTGCTTGACGATTTTAGAATGATCGTTCATTCTTTGATCTGCGTTAATAAATTTAGTCATTTCTAACGACACTAGCCAGCTTCTTTTTCAGAAAGTCCAAGATGCAACCAACCTTTTCCCTGACGTCGCCGCGTACGAGCGGCGCTATTGCCGTTCTGTGCGCCACTGTAATCATGGCCGGCTGCAGTAAAAAACAGGAAGCACCTCACGCGCAGCAAGCGCCGCAGGTGGTCGTGTTTACTGTTAATCCGGCCGCGTTGCCGATGAGCGCCGAATTGCCCGGCCGCACGAATGCCTACCAGGTCGCCGATGTGCGCCCGCAAGTGGGCGGTTTGATCCAGAAGCGCCTGTTCGTCGAGGGTAGCGATGTGAAAGCGGGCACGGCCCTGTATCAGATCGACCCGGCCACCTACCAGGCCGCCTACAACTCGGCCAAGGCCGCCCTGTCGAAAGCCAAGGCCAACCTGCTGACGGCCGGTCCGAAAGCGTCGCGCTACAAGGAACTGGTGGCCATCGAAGGCGTCAGCCGTCAAGAATACGATGATGCCGTCGCCGCGTTCGAGCAAGCGAAGGCAGACGTCGAGTCCGCCACCGCGGCGCTGGAATCGGCGAACATCAACCTGCGCTACAGCACCGTGACGGCGCCGATCAGCGGCCGCACCAGCCGCTCGACCGTGACGGCCGGCGCGCTGGTGACGGCGGGCCAGGCCGAAGCGCTGACCACCGTGCAGCAACTCGATCCGATCTATGTCGACGTGACCCAGTCGAGCACCGACCTGCTGCGCCTGAAACGCCAGATGGCCGACGGCTCGCTGAAGAAAGTGGGCGAAGGCCAGGCCAAGGTCGACCTGATCCTGCCGGACGGCAGCAAGTACGGCGCATCGGGCAAGCTGCAGTTCGCCGGCGTGACGGTCGATCCGACCACCGGCAACGTGATCTTGCGCGCGCTGTTCCCGAACCCGAAAGGCGAATTGCTGCCAGGTATGTACGTGCGTGCGCAGCTGGAAACGGGCGTGGATGAGAAAGCCATTACCGTGCCGCAAGTGGGCGTGACGCGCAACCAGAAGGGCCAGGCCACGGCCCTGATCCTGAACAAGGAAAACAAGGTCGAGCAGCGCGTGCTGACCACCAGCGGCACCATCGGCACCAACTGGCTGGTGACGTCCGGCCTGGCCGCAGGCGACCGCGTGATCGTGGAAGGCTTGCAAAAAGTCAAGCCAGGCGCGCCAGCCGTTGCCGTGCCGGCCAAGGCCGAAGCTGCTCCTGCGCCCGCGCCCGCCGCTGCCGCTTCTGCCGCCGCATCGGCTGCCAGCGCCCACTAATTCAGGAGAATATTAATGGCCCGTTTTTTCATTGACCGCCCGATTTTTGCCTGGGTGGTCGCGATCGTCATCATGCTTGCCGGCGTGATCTCGATCCTCAGCCTGCCGATCGCGCAGTACCCGAGCATCGCCCCGCCGTCGATTTCGATCAGCGGCTCCTACCCTGGCGCCTCCGCCAAGACCGTGGAAGATGCGGTCACCCAGGTCATCGAACAAAAGATGAAGGGTATCGACGGCTTGCGCTACATGTCCTCGTCGAGCGATGCGACTGGCGGCATCAGCATCACCTTGACGTTTACCAGCGGCACCAATCCCGACATCGCCCAGGTGCAGGTACAGAACAAGCTGCAGCTGGCCACGCCGCTGCTGCCGACGGCTGTCACGCAACAGGGTCTTGTCGTGTCGAAAGCCACGAAGAACTTCCTGATGGTGTTCGGCTTCATTTCCGAAAACGGCAAGATGGACCAGACCGACTTGAGCGACTATGTGGCCGCCAACGTCGTCGATCCGCTGAGCCGTGTTGCCGGCGTGGGCGATGTAACCCTGTTCGGTTCGCAGTACGCCATGCGTATCTGGCTCGACCCGGCCAAGCTGCAAAGTTTTAACCTGACCCCGGCGGACGTGATCACGGCCGTGCAGGCGCAGAATGCGGAAGTGTCGGCCGGTGAGCTGGGCGGCACGCCGTCCGTCAAGGGCCAGCAGCTGAACGCGACCGTCTCGGCGCAAAGCCGTTTGCAAACGGTGGAGCAGTTCGGCGCCATCTTGCTGAAAACCACGACCAACGGTGCCATGGTGTACCTGAAGGACGTGGCCAGCATGGAACTGGGCCGCGAGAACTACAACACCGTGGCCCGCTACAACGGCCATGCGGCCACCGGCGTGGCGATCAAGCTGGCGACGGGCGCCAACGCGCTCGATACGGCCAATGCGGCGAAAGCCATGCTGGGCAACCTGAGCAAGCAATTCCCTGAAGGCATGAGCTACCAGGTGGCGTTCGACACGACCCCGTTCGTGAAACTGTCGATCGAGGAAGTGGTCAAGACCCTGGTCGAAGCGGTGATTCTGGTGTTCCTGGTGATGTACCTGTTCCTGCAAAACTTCCGCGCCACTCTGATCCCGACCATGGCCGTGCCGGTCGTGCTGCTCGGTACCTTCGGCATCCTGAATGCCTTCGGTTATTCGATCAATACCCTGACCATGTTCGCCATGGTGCTGGCCATCGGTCTCTTGGTCGATGATGCGATCGTGGTGGTGGAAAACGTCGAGCGCGTGATGAGCGAAGAGGGCTTGTCGCCGCTCGAAGCGACGCGCAAGTCCATGACGCAGATCACGGGCGCGCTGGTCGGTATCGCCATGGTGCTGTCGGCCGTGTTCGTGCCGATGGCCTTCTTCGGCGGTTCGACGGGCGTGATTTACCGCCAGTTCTCGATCACGATCGTCTCGTCAATGGTGCTGTCCGTCGTCGTCGCGCTGGTATTTACGCCAGCCTTGTGCGCCACCCTGTTGAAACCGGTCGAGAAGGGCCATCACGCGACGAACAAGGGTTTCTTCGGCTGGTTCAACCGCAGCTTCGACCGCAGCAGCAACAAGTACCAGGGCTGGGTCGGCGCCATGATCACGCACCGTTTCCGCTCGATGCTGCTGTACGTGCTGCTGCTGGCTGGCCTGGTGTTCATCTTCATGCGCCTGCCGACCTCGTTCCTGCCGGAAGAAGACCAGGGCATCCTGTTTACGCAGATTCAATTGCCGACGGGCGCCACGCAAGAGCGCACCCTGAAGGTGATCGAACAGGTCGAAGACCACTTCATGAACAGCGAGAAAGACAACGTCGCTTCCGTGTTTGCCGTCGCCGGTTTCAGCTTCGGCGGTAACGGCCAGAATACGGGTATCGCCTTCGTGCGCCTGAAAGACTGGTCGCTGCGCAAGGACGTGGCGCAGAAAGCGCCGGCCGTGGCCGGTCGCGCCATGGGCAAGTTGTTGCAGATCAAGGATGCGATGGTGTTTACGTTCGCCCCGCCTGCCGTGCTGGAACTGGGTAACGCCACCGGTTTCGACATGCAGCTGCAGGATATCGGCGGTGTCGGCCATGATGCCCTGATGGCGGCGCGTAACCAGTTGCTGGGCATGGCGTCGCAGAATCCGGCCATGGTGGGCGTGCGCCCGAACGGCCAGGAAGATACGCCGCAGTACAAGATCGACATCGACCAGCAGAAAGCCACCGCGCTGGGCTTGCAGATCTCGGAAATCAACCGCGTGCTGAGCGTGGGCTGGGGTAGCTCGTATGTGAACGACTTCCTCGACCGTGGCCGCGTGAAGAAAGTGTTCATGCAAGGCAATGCCGAATCGCGCATGCTGCCGGAAGACTTGAACAAGTGGTTCGTGCGCAACACGGCTGGCCAGATGGTGCCGTTCTCCGCCTTTGCCACCGGCAAGTGGATTTACGCGTCGCCACGCCTGGAACGCTACAACGGCTTGCCGTCGGTCGAGATCCTCGGTACGCCGGCGCCGGGCCAGAGCACGGGCGCCGCCATGAACGCGATGGAAGAGATGGTGGCGAAGTTGCCGCCTGGCATCGGCTTCAGCTGGACCGGCGTGTCGCTGGAAGAGCGCGAATCCGGTTCGCAGACGCCGCAGCTGTACGCGCTGTCGCTGCTGATCGTCTTCCTGTGCCTGGCTGCGCTGTATGAAAGCTGGTCGATTCCATTCTCCGTGCTGCTGGTCGTGCCGCTGGGCGTGATCGGCGCCGTGCTCGGCACGTGGCTGTTCGGCCTGTCGAACGACGTGTACTTCCAGGTGGGCTTGCTCACGGTGGTGGGCCTGTCGGCGAAGAACGCCATTCTCATCGTGGAATTTGCCAAGGAAATGCAGGAATCGGGCATGTCGCTGCTGGACGCGACCTTGCACGCGGTGCGTCTGCGTCTGCGTCCGATTCTGATGACCTCGATTGCCTTCGGCCTGGGCGTGCTGCCACTGGCCATTTCCAGCGGCGCCGGTTCCGGCAGCCAGAACGCCATCGGTATCGGCGTGCTGGGCGGTATGTTGACGGCCACGTTCCTCGGTATCTTCTTCGTGCCGGTGTTCTTCGTGCTGGTGCGCGGCTTCTTCTCGAAGCCAGACGCGCCCGCCACGCCGGCGACGCCTGGTTCGCCAGCCGTCACGCTTTCCAAGGATGCACATTAATATGAAAAAATCACTACTCTCCATGGCGGCGCTGGCCTTGCTGGCCGGTTGCAGCCTGGCTCCCACGTACGAGCGTCCGGCAGCGCCGGCGCCGACGGCGTGGCTGACGGGCCCTTCCTACAAGGCCGACACGGCCGCCGCCGACGCCAAGCCGGTGGCGGACATCGCCTGGCGCGAGTTCTTTGCCGATGCGCGCCTGCGCCAGGTACTGGAACTGGCGCTGGCCAACAACCGCGACCTGCGCGTCTCGATCCTGAACATCGAGAAGGCGCGCGCCACGTACGGCATCGAACGCGCCGCCCTGATCCCGACCCTGTCGGCGTCGGGCGGCCAGTCGGCCACGCGCATTTCGAAAAACGCCAGCCCGACGGGCGAAGCGTCGATCAACCGCCAGTACACGGCGAACCTGGGCGTATCGGCCTACGAGCTGGACTTCTTCGGCCGCGTGCGCAGCCTGTCCGACAGCGCGCTGGAACAATACCTGGGCACGGAAGAAGCACGCCGTGCACAGCAGATCAGCCTGGTGGCCGAAGTGGCCAGTACCTATCTGAACCTGGTGGCCGACCAGCAGCGTCTGCGCGTGGCGCAGGACACCTTGAAGAGCCAGCAGTCGTCGTACGACCTGGCCGTGCGCCGCTTCAGCGCGGGCGCCACCTCGGGCCTGGACAAGTACGATGCCCAGACCAGCGTCGAGTCGGCCCGTTCCGACGTGGCTGTCTACACGAGCCAGGTGGCGCTGGACCAGAACGCGCTGGTCTTGCTGGTGGGCGGCCCCGTGCCGGCCGACCTGCTGCCGCCAGCCGAGTTCGACACCGTGACGGCGCTGACGGACATTCCGTCCGGCGTGCCGTCGGACGTGCTGCAACGCCGTCCCGACGTGCTGGCGGCGGAGCGCACCTTGCGCGCCGCCAACGCCAACATCGGCGCGGCGCGCGCGGCCTTCTTCCCGCGCATTTCGCTGACGGCCACGGCCGGTTCGGTCAGCGACAACCTGTCCGGCCTGTTCAAGGCGGGCAGCGGCACCTGGAGTTTCCTGCCGCAGATCAGCTTGCCGATCTTCGATGGCGGCGTGAACCGCGCCAACCTCGATATCGCCAAGGTGCAGCGTGAAATCTCCGTGGCGCAATACGAAAAGGCGATCCAGGTCGCTTTCCGTGAAGTGTCCGATGCGCTGGCCCAGCGCGGCACCATCGACGAGCGTCTGCAATCGCAGGTCTCGCTGGTCGAGGCGTCGACGAAGAGCTACACCATCCACGATGCGCGCTACAAGCAGGGCGCCGAGTCCTACCTGAACGCCCTGGTGGCCCAGCGTGCGCTGTACACGGCGCAGCAAAGCCTGATCACGGCGCGCCTGGCCAAATCGACCAACCTGGTCACCTTGTACAAGGTGCTGGGCGGCGGTTGGCAGCCTGAGCAGACAGCCGTCGCGGCGGCTGGCGGCGCCCAATAATCACGGGGACGCCGACGCCGGCCTTGCCCTTGTCCGCAAGGGCAGGGCCGGCGCGCTACTGGAAAAGTCATGAACCAAGTTGAAAAGAAGCATCCAGATCCCGAGCGCGCCAACACGCGGCGCAAGCAGGTGCTCGATGCGGCCGAAAGCTGCTTCAGCCGCCGCGGTTTCCACGGCGCCAGCATGGCCGAGATATCGAAGGCGGCCGGCATGAGCGCGGGCCACATCTATAATTATTTTGACAGCAAGGATGCGATCATCGCCGCCTTCGTCATGCAGAATACGGAGCGGGTGTCGAACCTGATGCAGGACCTGGCGCAGCGCGAAGATCCGCTGCAGGCGGTGATCGACAATGCTGGCGAGCATGTGCTCGAAGCGCTGGACCCGACCACGTGGATGATGCCGCTGGAAATCTTTGCCGAAGCGTCGCGCAATCCGGCGATCGCGGAAATGCTGCAATGCTCGGACCGGCGTTCGCGCCAGTTATTTCTCTCCATCATCCGCGACGCGCGCATCAAGCGTGGCTTGCCGGCCGACGAGGAAATGCTGCAGGGGCGCCTCGATGCCCTGGTGGCGCTGTACCAGGGTTTGCCCGTGCGCTTCATTCATCATCCGGACGTGAAGGTCGAACCGCTGATCGCGGGCTTTCGCATCGTCCTGACGGCGCTGCTGCTGAGCGAATAGGGCGCTTGAGCGGGGCATGCAAAAAAGTTTGCGCAGATCGACATGAATCGCGTGCAAAAGCATGGCAAAAACCTAAAAGCGTCTGCTATAATTCCCACCTCGTCGGGGCGTAGCGCAGCCTGGTAGCGTACATGCATGGGGTGCATGGGGTCGGAAGTTCGAATCTTCTCGCCCCGACCATTAGATTCAAGGAGTTACGGCGCAAGCTGTATCAAAACCCGGCACTGTATATTAGATAATTGTCTAATATCGGTGCCGGGTTTTTCCGTTTACGCGACGTATGATTTCATTGCCGCGTGCCGATGTCCGTTATCGGCCTGTCGCGTTGAAGAACGCCAGCTGCGCGCGCGATCGCTACGGCTTGCCGCTGTCCCGGCAAACAAAAGGCGGAGGCGGCGATGACGGGGCGTCAGGACGCCAGGCGAGCTGCCCGAGCCGCAGCGGGGAATTGCTGCCGCATCAGCGGATATCGGCCGGTATTCCTTGCCGTCAAGGGAGGGTCATGTCCAGACCGACCATCCTGACGACGAAGAAGGTGACGATCCCCAGAGCCAGCAGCAATAGTGCGAAGATGCTCACTACCTTGCCGCTCGCGCGCAGCACCGCGCGATTCTGCTTCGCCTTGTCCTTATCCTTCTTCCCTTGATCGTAATGCCATTTGATGGCGAAGAACATGCCCGTGGCGAGCACGAGGGCCTTGAACGTCACGAAGACTATGGGGGTCCAATCGATCATTTTGCGTATTTCCAGTCTATTACTTGACACTGTCTATCGTGAGGAGCACTACCTCAACACGCTGCTTCAGCAGCTTCTGTTCACACCATCTCCCAGGCATCCTGTTTGACTCTTTCATTATATCTACTATGAAATAAGCATGGCATCGAGCGCCGTGATTTGCCGAATGATGCACGCGAGAGAGGAGAAAACGTCAGCGACTGCCATGCCAGGATGGTGTTGCTGTGCGTTATGATGCATACTAATTGAAAACAATTTCCATACATTGAGACAAAATGTCCCAGTTGAAAACCATACAAGATGAACATTTGACTATCTGGTTGCCGCGCTTGGCAGGGAACAAAGGGCCACGTTTCTTGCAGATTGCCGATGCCTTGCAGGCGGCGGTGGCAGACGGATCGGTGAAGCCGGGTGAGCGCCTGCCGACGCAGCGCCAGCTGGCAGCACAGCTGGGCGTCGACCTGACGACGATCACGCGCGCATACGACGAAGCCCGGCGCCGCCACTTGCTGGAGGGCCGCGGTGCCCGGGGCACGTATGTCGCGGCGCCGAAAGTCGAATTGACCGCTATCCTCGACCTGAGCATGAATACCCCGCCACCGCCGGAGGGCGTGGACTTCGACGACATGTTGAAACAAGGTTTGTCGCAGGTCTTGATGCGGGCCGATAATGAATTGCTGATGACTTACCACCTGGGCGGGGGAAGCGACTCCGACCGCAAGGCTGGAGCCCATTGGCTGGCACCGATGTTCGGATACCTGGATTTTCGGCAGCTTGTGGTCTGTCCGGGCGCGCAGGCGGCGATCGCCGCATTGATCCTTGCGCTGACGGAGCCTGGCGATGTGATCCTGGCGGAACCGACGAGTTATCCCGGCTTGCGTGCCGCGGCGAGCCAGTTCGGCCGCCACGTCATTGCCGTGGAAGCGGATCAGCACGGGATGCTGCCCGGGATGCTCGAGGAAGCGTGCCGCCAGCACCGGCCCGGGCTGGTCTACCTCAATCCGACCTTGCAGAACCCGACCGCCGCCACCATGCCGGAACGCCGGCGCAAGGAGCTCGCCGGCGTCGCGCAGCGCTGCAATGCACGCATCGTCGAGGACGACCCCTACTGGCTCCTTGCCGATGCCCCGCCGCCGCCCATTGCCACGTTTGCGCCGGAACACGCGGTCTACATCTCGACCCTGTCGAAATGCCTGACGCCCGGCTTGCGTGTCGCCTTCGTGCTGATGCGCGACCCGATAGAACGCGAACGTTTCCTGGTCGCGCTACGATCCTTTGCGCTGATGGTCGCTCCTCTGACGGCCGCACTGGCCACGCAGTGGATACTCGACGGTTCGGCTGACGGATTGATGGAAGGCGTACGCAACGAGGCGCGCCTGCGCCACCGGATGGCGCGCGATATCCTGGCGGGGCGCTACAGCGGCAGTGGCGACGGCCTGCATGTCTGGCTCGAGTTGCCGGCATATTGGAACTCCTCGCAGCTCGCGCGCGCAGCCGCCAGCTCCGGCATCGCGGTCACGCCGGCGGAGGCCTTCGCCACGGGCAGCGCATCGGTGAACGCCATCCGGATCTCTTTGGGGTGCATCAAGGACCGTGGCCGCTTGCAGGCGGGTCTTCAACGGCTGTCTCATCTGCTTGCGCAGCGGCCCGAATCGTTCAGCGCTGCTGTGGTTTGACTGTCCAGGAAACACTGTGCTTCATCCGGGAATTCTCTCAACCTCGAACCGAGCCCGGAACGGATATTGGCGCAGCCTTTTTGCGCCGGGAACACGGACTGGCTGATCAGTCCATACTTGATTTCCATGCCACGGGCGCTCACTTCTGCACGATCAGAAGTGACGACGATATCGACTGCCTGGATTGGCCTGGCGTTCTGTTATTGATGCAGAATTGATTTATCCCAAGTCATTCAACCAGCAAGCGAGCAACAATCATATTTCCTGATCACATCTTGTGGTGTGTATGTCCGAGGCCCGTGTCGTCAGCGATGCTATTTCTCATATCCTCGGCATTTCCATGCATATCGTCACCCAGTGAAGGCCATCATGCTGGAGCTTCAACCGCAAGATAAGCGCGGCTACTTCATGCTGCCCCAGGCGCCTGAAGGGGCGGGCTATTACGTTTATGGAAATGTGGGTGGCAGGCTCAATACTGGTCACCTGGCCCAGTATGCTCACCCCAACCTGATGACGCTTATTCTGTGCATTGAGCGTGAGTGGCAAGCGATTGACGAGCGTAAATTTGGCATCGGTAATATCAGTCTCGCCGGTGGCGCCGAATATGATGGCCACGTCACGCACCAGAGGGGGCTTGAAATGGATATCCGGCCCGTCCGGAAGGACAAGCTGACAGGGCCGGCGGCGCGATTGACGCGTTTTGATCCTGCCTATGATCGTGAGGCAACAACCCGGCTGATTCGATTATTCGCAAGGCATATGATGGTCCGTGTCATTTACTTTAATGATACGGAAGTGCAGAAGGCGATTGGAGGTGCAAGAGTCCGATCGGCGATACGCCATGACGATCACTTTCACGTCGAGATCAGGAGGTATGCGTGAATTTTCACAGGGCGGGAATTGTTGGCGCATGCGCACTGATTTCGTTGGCACAGTCTGCCGAGCGGCGCGTGGAAACGGCTGAAGCCAAGGCTCTCAGCGGCCGTTATCAGGTGTACGGCGGCAGCCTGGCCGAGATGCTGCCGCCGACACCGAACGACCGCCATGTCTCATTCCGCTTCAAAGGGCAGGCTGCCCGGGATTTGTTCAATGGTATCGGGCCTGACGTACGGCGCGAGCTTGCCTGTAGCGGCGACCCGGATTTCCGCCAGCGTCGCAGAGGGCATCTTTTGTGCGTCTACAGCAAGGAAAACGGCTACACCTGCCTGCTTGGACTCGACCTGCGTACGGGCAAGAGCGAGGCTGGCGGGGTTTGCTAGTGAGCTCGCAATTGAGTGACCTGTCCGCCGCGTGCCCGACATCGCTGCAAGTTGCATCGCCATGGCTGCGCGGTGCACGCCAGCCAGCCCCCGTTTTCGCCATCCTGTCCCCCGATTTTAGACCCCTGTCGCTGTCATCAACCTGGCAGCACGGCTTTCGCCTATGATGGGCTGGCACGTGCACAATGATTATGTTTTCCCTTTATTCAACAGCCATGAGGTGTCCATGATTCGCTATGTCCTGCCTGCCCTGTTGTTCGCCAGCGTACTGCCGGCGCATGCCCAAGTCCCTGTCAAGGAAACGCCGCTGATCGAGCGGGCCAAGCTGTTCGGCAATCCCAGCAAGTCTGGTGGCAAGCTCAGCCCCGATGGACGTTGGCTGTCGTGGATCGCGCCGCGCGATGGCGTGCTCAATGTGTGGGTGGCGCCGGCCGGCGATCTGGCGCAGGCGCGGCCGCTGACGGATGAAAAGGTACGGCCCATCCGCGGCAGCTTCTGGTCGCCCGACTCGACAACCTTGCTGTTCATCCAGGACAAGGGCGGCGACGAGAATTTCCTGCTGTACGGGGTGAACGTGGCGACCGGCAAGCAGGTCAATTACACGCCGTTCGAGAAGACGCGCGTGCGCATCGTCCAGATCAGCAGCAAGGTCAAGGACCGCATCCTCGTCGGCATCAATAACCGCGATGCGCGCTGGCACGACGTGTACAGCCTGGACCTGGCCAGCGGCAAGCTGACCCTGGTGCAGCAGAACGATGGCTATGGCGGTTACCTGGCCGATGAATTGCTCAATCTGCGTATCGCCAGCAAGGCGCGCGCCGATGGCGGCATGCAGTATTTCCGCCTGACGGACGGCAAGGTCGAGAGCACGCCGCTGACCGAAGTCGCTCTGGAAGACTCGCAGACGACGGCGCCGCTGGCGTTTACGGTCGACGGCAAGACCTTGTACTGGACCGATTCGCGCGGCCGCAATACCTCGGCGCTGCTGGCGCAGGACGTGGCCAGCGGCAAGACCACTGTCATGGCGCAAGACCCGCGCGCCGACATCGCCGATGCGCTGTACGACACGCGCACGGGCCGGGTGCAGGCCTATACGGTCAATTACCTGCAGCAGGAATATCTGCCGCTGGCGGACGACCTGAAAGCCGACCTGGCTTTCCTGAAGAAAAATACCCAGGGCCAGTTCACGGTCACGTCGCGCACCGATGCCGACGATAAATGGCTGGTGAATGTCGACGCCGTCACGGCGCCGCCATCGAGCTGGCTGTACGAGCGCAAGACCAAAAAGCTCACGCGGCTGTACGTGACGCGTCCGGAACTGGAAGGCGCGCCGCTGGTGCCCATGTATCCGCAGCAAATCAAGGCGCGCGACGGCCTGAACCTGGTGTCTTACCTGACCCTGCCGCAGGCGTCGAAGGCGGGCGCCGGCGGCAAGGCCACGCAGGCGGTGCCGATGGTGCTGCTGGTGCACGGCGGCCCGTGGGCGCGCGACACCTATGGCTACAACGGCTACCACCAGTGGCTGGCCAACCGCGGCTATGCCGTGCTGTCGGTGAACTACCGGGGGTCGACGGGCTTCGGCAAGCAATTCATCTCGGCCGGCGACCTGCAGTGGGGCCGCAAGATGCATTACGATTTGCTCGACGCGGTGCAATGGGCGGTGAAAAGCGGCGTGACGAGCGCCGACAAGGTGGCCATCATGGGCGGCTCGTACGGCGGCTACGCCACCCTGGCCGGCATGGCGTTCACGCCGACGACGTTTGCCTGCGGCGTCGACATCGTCGGCCCGTCGAACCTGTTTACCTTGCTGCAAACCATCCCGCCGTACTGGGAAGCGGGCAAGCAGCAGTTCTACAAGCGCATGGGCGATCCGACCACGGAAGAGGGCAGGGCGCTGCTGAAGGAACGCTCGCCGCTGAACTTTGCGCAGAACATCCAGCGCCCGCTGCTGATCGGCCAGGGCGCCAACGATCCGCGCGTCAACGTGGCGGAGTCGGACCAGATCGTAGCGGCCATGGCGGCGAAGAATATTCCCGTCACGTATGTGCTGTTCCCCGACGAGGGCCATGGCTTTGCGCGGCCCGTCAACAACATCGCTTTCAATGCCGTGACGGAAAACTTCCTGGGCCAATGCCTGGCTGGCCGCGCCGAACCGATCGGCGCCACCCTGAAGGCATCCACCGCGCAGGTCAAGCATGGCGCCGAGTTCGCGCCGGGCTTGCAGGAAGCGATGCGCTAGGTAGCGAAGGCCGCATGGCAGTTGCAGTGCTGGCGGCCGGGCTTGAGGGCCCGGGCCGCCGCATTGCTGCCGGGCGCAGGTGGGGAGAAGTTCATGTCAAAAGCTGTGCCAGAGCGGCAATGCTTGCATTAGAATAAATCATTGCTTCAATCACAGCGTTCACGGAATGGACTACCTGCAATGATGAATGTATTGACTCTGGAACACTTCGCCACGTGCGTCAACGATACATTTGCCGCGATCAGCGACGGGAATGCCGCTTTCATCCTGAAGGAGGTGCGTCCCTTGCAGTCCGCCACGCTGGAGGGCATGCTGCGCGCGCCGTTCAGCTTGGTGTTCCACAATCGTTCCCCCATCCTCTTCAGCCAAAAAATCTTTCAACTGCAGCATGATGCGTTGGGCGAAGTGGGCATTTTCCTGGTGCCGGTGGCGCGCGACAGCGACGGTTTTCTGTATCAGGCGGTGTTCAACTGAGCGTGTTGCCGAAGGGCGCAGACGCGGGGGCAGGCCGGGCCAGGCAGGCGCCACGCTGGCGCCGCCCATGTACCCGTTCAAGTATCAATCAAATGCGGGAAACTCGCCTTGCAGGGCGATGCAGAAATTCAGCGCCAGCATGGGCTGGCGGTTTTCGTGCGCCTGCCCGCCGCCCGCCGAAGCGACGGCCTGTGGCGCGAACGTGGCGTTGGGTGTTGTCGCCGGCACGAAGGCGTTCGTACCGGTGATGCTGGTGAGGCCATCGCCCGTTTGCGGCACGTTGCGCTGCAGGCTGGCATTGGTCTGGCGGCTCAATGTCAGTTGATGGGTGTGCGCAGGGATCTGCGTGGCGTCCAGCTGGACCGTGTTGGTGCCGAACGTCTCGCCCATCACGCGCGAGGTGAGTCCCGGTCCTTGTCCCTGGCCGCAGGGCGCGCGTCCCGTGAAGTTGGGCAGCTGGAAGGTGTTGACCCCATCGCCGCCATATTGCGTGCCGATTAATGAAAACAGGGCGGTGTATTGCCGTATCTGCAGGGTGGCGCCATTACAGCTGGCCCAGCCGTAAGGTGTGAAATTGAAACCGAAGACTTGTATTTCGCCGAGGTATGGTGAGGACACGGTAGTTCTCCTGATCGATTCTGTTGGCAGCGTATGCGTGCGGGATCTTATTGCTGGGACGGGAAAATGCCTGCATAGGCGATGCAAAATGACGCGGTCAGGGTCGGCATGGTGTTCTCATGCGGCAAGTTGCCGCCTGCGCTGCCCGTTGCCGCCGGCGCCAATGCATAGGTGGTGAGGCCAGTCAGACTGCTGGTGTACATCTTGTCGTTATTGACCGGGGCCGCCAGTTGCGTGCTGGCCGCTGGCGTATTCTCCGTCGCCAGCGAGCTGAGCGCACTGACCACGTGCGTATGCGCGGGAAGCTGGGTTTGCTGCAAGGTCACCGTTTCGCTGCCGCCTTTTTGCCCCATCACGCGATTGGTCAGGCCAGGGCCCGTACCTTGGTGCAGGGGAACCTGACCGCGCAGGTCGGGCACGCCGAAGGTATTGACGCCGTCGCCGCCGTAGGTGGTGCCCAGCAGGGTGTACAGCACTTCGTTATTGGCGATCGGTTTCAGGCTGCCGTCGCAGGCAAACCAGCCGGAAGGAATGCGGGGAAAGGAAAACAGGCGGATTTCGCCGACATAGGGTGTGGACATGACTATGCTCCGTGGGAAGTGGCTGGCACGTTAGTTGCGCGACGGGAAGATACCGCTCAGGGCGATATTGAAATTGAGCACCTGGAATGGCTGCATATTGTTATGCGCCTGGTTGCCGCCTGTCTGGGCCAGGGTCTGGCTGTTCAAGGTCACTTGCGGGCCCGCCGTGCCATAGATGGCTTCCGCGCCGCTGCCGCCGTACAGCGTGTTGGTCGGGTTCTTCGTGGTGCCGGGCGTGGTCGAGGCATTCAGCGCATGCGTATGCGCGGGAATCTGGGTCAATGTCAATGTGATAGCTTCCGCACCCGCGCGCATGCCGATCGGATAGGGACTGGGTTGCCAGGAACCGTCCGCCGAATTGCCTGCACCGACAGGAGTACTGCCCTGCAGGTTGGGCAAGGCGAAAGTGGTGGTGCCATTGCCGCCATACGCAGTTCCCAACAGCGCAAACAGCGCCTGATTCTGCGCAATGGGCAGCAATTGCCCGTTACATGCTGCAAATCCTCTCGGCGCAAAATTGAAGCCGCTCATCATGATCTGTCCCAGATATACATCAGCCATCGTCGCTCTCCCACGGTTGCAATGTCATCAAATGCTAAATGGGTAATATTTTCCATTTGCAATCAATATTGTTTTTTGAAAAACCCTTTTTGTTATAGTTACTTTATTGAAATCTCGGAGTAGCATACGTTGTCATATGGCAAGCGTCAACATCTGTTGGCCCTGTAGAAGAGCCTTGACTGGCCTGGCTTGCAGCCTGAATTCACGTTCCTTTTTTGTCTAAAAAACTGTGTATTGGAGAAATCATGTTGCGTACTAGCAACGATGTCCTCGTCCGCCCGGCGTTTTCTTTTCTGCTTTCTTTTTTTTCTGAAAACAAGGAACGCTTGCCAAACCGGGCCGCTGACGGGCCGTCAGTGTCCGGCCGTTTCCTGCACTGGTGCGCTTCGCTGTGCCTGCTGGTGCTGGCGTTCGGCGCAGGCCCGGCACAGGCGGGGCCGAGCATAAAATGTCCTCCCAATCAGAGTTTTACCGTCGCCTCCGGCGGTTCCTATGTGATTGATATGTCAGGGTGCAGCAGCTTTGGCCTGACGGAAAACATCCCGGGGGCGCAGCACGGCACGATTACCGGCCTTGTCAATAACGGTACCGGCATCGCGACCTATATCAACAATGGCGACGGGGCGCTGTCCGACAGTTTTGTCCTGCTGGATGAGGATAGCCAGACCATGACGTTTACGGTGACCGTCTTGCCTGCCGCGGCGGCCTTTACCGTGTCGCCGGGCAGTTTGACGGCGCCCGTGATTGGCGTGCCGTACAGCCAGGCCATGTCGGCCAGCGGCGGCGTGGCTCCCTACACCTATGCGCTTGATTCCGGCACCTTGCCGCCAGGTATCACCGTGTCGTCGAGCGGCGTGATTTCCGGCACCGTGACGGCGACCGGCGCCTATGTGTTCGCCATCAAGGTGACGGACTCGACATCAGGCACGCCGCTGACCGTTACCAAGAATTATTCCGTGTCGATCGCGGTGCCCACCTTGTCCATCACGCCCACCACGCTGACGGCGGGCGGAGTGTCTGCACCCTACAGCCAGCAACTGAGCACCTCCGGCGGCACCGCGCCCTACACGTATGTGGTGGAATCGGGGGCCTTGCCACCGGGCCTGACCTTGTCGGCCAGCGGTTTGTTATCGGGCACGCCCAGCGCCATCAATACCTATAACTTTGTGATCAAATCGACGGATGTCACGGGCGGCAATGGGCCGTACAATACGTCCAGAAGCTATTCGATGGTGATCAACGCCCAGCCGCCGCCAACCATCACCGGCGTGTCGCCCGCGTCCGGCCCGACGGCCGGCGGCACGAGCGTCACCATCACGGGTACCGGCTTTACGGGCGTCACGGCGCTGAAGTTTGGCGCCAACAATGGCGTCGGCGTCACCGTCGTCAATTCCACGACCATCACCGCCACCTCGCCAGCCGGCAGTGCCGGCACCGTGAACGTGACCGTGACGGCGACCGGGGGCACCAGCGCCACCGGCGCCGCGAACCAGTTCACGTACATTCCTGCGCCAACGGTCACCAGCATTTCTCCCACGGCGGGTCCTTCCGCCGGCGGCACCACGGTCACCATCACGGGCACTGGTTTTACCGGCGCCACCACAGTGACCTTCGGCGTCACGGCGGCCAGCGGCTTCACCGTCAACAGCGCCACGCAGATCACGGCGACGGCGCCACCCGGCACAGGCGCGGTGGACGTGAGCGTCACCACGACGGGCGGCACCAGCGCCACCAGCGGGGCGGACCAGTACACCTTTGTGGCGCCACCGACGGTGACGAGCATTTCCCCGACTGCCGGGCCGGCCGCTGGCGGCACCACTGTCACCATCACAGGCACGGGTTTTAGCGGCACCACGGCGGTGACCTTCGGCGCCACGGCGGCGACCGGCTTCACCGTCAACAGCGCCACGCAGATCACGGCGACGGCGCCGGCCGGCACCGGCACGGTGGACGTGCACGTCACCACGACGGGCGGCACCAGCGCCACCAGCGCCGCGGACCAATTTACCTATGTCGCGGCACCAGCGGTGAGCAGCATTTCACCGACCTCGGGTCCTGTCACTGGCGGTACCACAGTCATCATCACAGGCACGGATTTTAGCGGCACCACGGCGGTGACCTTCGGCGCTACGGCGGCGACCGGCTTTACCGTCAACAGCGCCACGCAGATCACGGCGACGGCGCCGGCACGCAGCGCCGGCACGGTGGACGTGCTCGTCACCACGGCAGGCGGCACCAGCGCCACCAGCGCTGCGGACCAGTTCACCTTTGTGGCTGCACCTGCTGTGACGAGCATTTCCCCGACTGCCGGCCCGGCAACCGGCGGCACCACGGTCATCATTACAGGCACGGGCTTTAGCGGCACGACGGCGGTGACCTTCGGCGCCACGGCGGCCACCGGCTTCACCGTCAACAGCGCCACACAGATCACGGCGACGGCGCCAAGCGGCACTGGCACGGTCGACATACGCGTCACCACGACGGGCGGCACCAGCGCCACCAGCGCGGCGGACCAGTACACCTTTGTGGCGGCACCTGCGGTGACGAGCATTTCCCCGACTGCCGGCCCTGCCACTGGCGGTGCCACCGTTACCATCAGCGGCACGGGCTTTAGCGGCACGACGGCGGTCACTTTCGGCGCCACGGCGGCCACCGGCTTCACCGTCAACAGCGCCACGCAGATCACGGCGACGGCGCCGGCCGGCAGCACCGGCACGGTGGACGTGCGCGTCACCACGGCAGGCGGCACCAGCGCCACCAGCGGGGCGGACCAGTACACCTTTGTGGCGGCACCTGCGGTGACGAGCATTTCCCCGACTGCCGGCCCGGCCACTGGCGGCACCAGCGTCACCATCACCGGCACGGGCTTTAGCGGCACGACGGCGGTGACCTTCGGCGCCACTGCGGCGACCGGCTTCACGGTCAACAGCGCCACGCAGATCACGGCGACGGCTCCGGTCGGCACCGGCACGGTCGACGTACGCGTGACCACCATTGGCGGCACCAGCGGCACCAGCGCCGCTGACCAGTTCACCTATGTTGGGCCACCAGCGGTGAGCAGCATTTCGCCAACCTCGGGCCCGGTTGGCGGCGGCACGAGCGTCATCATCACAGGCACG
>Ga0182007_10000091_pt1 | contig 65452 bp, 49 predicted proteins | sample Sormic07211113_1_FD_123023 | JGI IMG/M metagenome (GOLD analysis project Ga0182007, IMG submission 123023) | Rhizosphere microbial communities from Sorghum bicolor, Mead, Nebraska, USA - 072115-113_1 MetaG | ecosystem: Host-associated > Plants > Roots > Rhizosphere | place: USA: Nebraska...
CAGAGCTTTTGCTGCTGTTAAAAGAGGTACGCCATACCTCCTGGAGCCTGCTGCATAAATCTAAAGTAATGCTCCTCAGAAAAAAAACTTTTTATTTGCATAAACCATAGAATACAGGTTTAGTTGTTGCAGGCCGGTACGGTTTGGGTGAAGTTGGAAAGCATACTGTAACCTGGATATTCTGACTTTAAGGTTTATTTCCGAAGAATTACTGGTTTAGTGAAATAAACCTGATAGAGCGTATAGCCCACAGCGTAGCGAGGACTAAAAGCGATAGCAGGACTTTCGGAACCGAAATGCACAAGCCCTTGCTTTTCAAAATAATATGAGCACGTCAGTGAAAAGAAAAAATCTATTGAAACGATTCTGATAATATAAACTCAGCAGGTTTCTGCAACATCAAATGTGTGTTTCAAAAGTAAGATCGTAATGACGAATGTGTGAATCTCATATCTATTTCTTATTTTGCACCAAATGCAGTTTAAAGAAATCATAGGACAGGAAAGAGTAAAGCAACAATTGGTGCAAACGGTTAAAGAAAACCGCATTAGCCATGCACAACTGTTTTTGTCGCCTGCTGGTTCTGGCGCTGTACCGCTGGCTATTGCCTACGCACAATACATTAATTGCCTTAACAAAGGCGAAAATGATAGTTGTGGCGAATGTTCGAGCTGTAGAAAATACGAACGTTTAATTCATCCCGATCTCCATTTCTCCTATCCGTTTTTTGCTTCTGCGAGTGTAAAAACAGCTGTAGATGTGTTGGAAGAATGGCGGGGCATGTTAATGCAGGATCCTTATTTCGATATCGATATATGGCGGTCGAAACTCGATGCAGCTAATAAACAGGCTAATATTAATATTGCCGAGTGCCACGATATTATTAAAAAACTAAGTTATAAAGCCTTTGAGGCAGAGACTAAAGTTTTAATTATGTGGCTGCCCGAATATTTGGATAAAGCCGGAAATGCGCTGCTTAAATTAATTGAAGAGCCACCTGCAAATACTTTATTTATTTTAATTGCGCAAAGTCAGGATCAGATTTTAACCACCATTTTATCCCGGACACAAATTGTGAAGGTCCCAAAGCTTTCATCGGAAGAGGTTACCGGATATTTATTAAATGCGAGCGGATTAACTGAGCATCAGGCCATCGACTATTCATTTTTGGCTGATGGAAATCTAATTGAAGCAAAAGCATTGGCTGCGGATACGCAAAGCGACAGTTCGGGTACGTTTACGGCCTGGCTGAGGATGGGATTTGGGAATAAAGTACCCGATCTGATCGAGTTTACCGACGAGGCAGCCAAGTGGGGAAGAGAGAATCAGAAGAATTTTTTAAAATATGGCGTAAATTATTTACGCGAATGCTGTTTAATTTTAAGTGGTGCTGAAGAATTGGTGAAATTGCCTCCCCTAACCTTCGAAACGGCGAAAAAACTCAGTACACACGTCCTTACCCTGCCTATGGCGGAGGCTATAATAGGCGAACTGGAAAAGGCACATTACCACATTGAAAGAAACGCAAACCCGAAAATTCTGTTTTTAGATGTATCTTTACAATTGGTAAAAATTATCAAGTTTAAAACGCTCCCCGCGGGGACTCAATATATATATAATTAATATGGGATGTGGAAGTTGTTCAACAGGTGGTGGTTGCACCCCTAATGGATGCAAAAGTAATGGCTCATGCGGCACCGGTGGTTGCCAAACAATGGAAGTTCACGATTGGCTATCTAATTTGGATATGCCTTCTAATTATAAACCTTTTCAGGTTACAGAAATCAAATTTAAAGGTTCACGCAAAGAGTTTTTCCTCAATAACGATAACATTTACCTCGAAATTGGGGAACTTGTTGCCGTTGAAGGGCCAACTGGTGGTTTTGATGTGGGGCACGTTTCGCTTACTGGCGAATTGGTAAGGATCCAGATGAAACGCCGCAAAACTACGCTTGATCAGGTAACTAAAAAAATCTACCGTAAGGCCACCGAAGCCGATGTAGAAAAATGGAATGCCGCTAAAGGGATGGAATGGGAAACCATGCACAAAGCCCGTAAACTGGCATTGGATTTACGTTTGCAGATGAAAATCAGCGATGTAGACTACCAGGCCGACAAAACCAAAGCGACATTCTTTTATACAGCTGATGGACGTGTGGATTTCCGCGAACTGATTAAAAAAATGGCGGAGAGTTTCCGTATCAGGATTGAAATGCGCCAGATTGGGATGCGCCAGGAAGCTGGCCGTTTAGGCGGAATTGGCTCCTGTGGTAGGGAATTATGTTGCTCAACCTGGTTAACCAACTTCAAAACTGTATCTACGGCTGCGGCGCGTTATCAAAACTTATCATTAAATACTTTAAAGCTTGCGGGGCAGTGCGGTAAATTAAAATGCTGTTTAAACTATGAGCTGGATACCTATCTGGATGCTTTAAAAGATATTCCCGATAGAATTGAAAACCTTGATACGGAGGCTGGTTATGCCCGTCACCAGAAAACTGACATTTTCAAAAAAATCATGTGGTTCAGTTACCAGGGTGATGAAAACTGGATTCCTGTTAAAGCTGCGCGTGTAAAAGAGATCATGGCGATGAACAAGGCAGGCAAAAAAGCACCTAACTTAAAAGAAGAGGCCGTTCAAATTGCTGTGCCGGTTGTGGTAGAAAAATCTTTCGATTACGAAAATGTAGTCGGTCAGGATAGTTTAACCCGTTTAGATGAACGCTCGCGAGGTAAAAACAACCAGAACAAAAACAATAATCAGAAAAACAACCGCAACAACAACCAAAATAAAAGAGAAAGAATTCCAGCCGGAGAGAAAAATGCAGGACCTAATAATAGGGTCCATCAACCTCAGCAGGGGATACAGAAAGCTCAACAAGGCGGAAAACAACAGCCTAGCGGACCAAAGCCACAACAGGCGGTACCTAAACCACAGCATGTTAACGGGCCAAAACCGCAAAACAATAAGCCAAAACAACAGCAACCACAAGGACAAAAGCCTGTAGTAAAAGCTGAAGGAAACGTAGCTGCGGAGGGTGTTAGGCCAGAACAGAGCAAAAATAAGAATAGAAATAACCGTAGGAAAAACAATAACCGCCGAAACAATAATAATGGCTCAGAAAATAAACCTACTGCTGAATAAAAAGCAAATAATTTTGCTTGGCTTTTTATTAATGGTTACCCTATTTATGGGCTGTACGGTCAGCGTAATTGATAGTAATGTAGAAATTGCCAGCCGCAGGTGGACCTACCGTAACCATATTTCTACACCTTTTGAGATTAAGGATAATACTAAGGCCTACAACATTTATTTTAAGCTTAGACATACCGCCGATTATAAATATGCCAATATTTTTATCCTTGCCCATTTTAGAGATGGTAAAAAGATGATAACCCGGCGTTATCAATATAAACTCGCCAAAAATGATGGCGAATGGCTGGGAAGTGGTTCAGGGAATGTATTCAGTTATAACCTGCCGATGTTAACCAACTACCATTTTCCCCGAAATGGTAAGTTTGAGATCGAAATCGAGCAGAATATGCGCGATAATCCACTTTTAGAGATAAGTGATGTGGGTTTATTGATTGAAGAGGCAAAATAAGTTTTGTTTTCACTTAGAATTTCATTGATTATTTAATCTATTGTCATTGTTTATTTGTCTTTGAGTGTGTTTTTCGAAATTTTATTTGGAAAAATTAGATATCACGCTAAATCTTTGTAATAAAATTGTTATTATTGTTTATAAACCTATGAACTATGATACGAATTTTACTCAAAAACATCCTTCCCCTTCTCCTCTTTTTAATTTCTACTCAATTATTTGCCCAAGGCTTAAAGGGTAAGGTAACCGATTCTGCAGGATTAGCTATTCCAGGTGCTACTGTTCAGGTAGTTGGCTCAAAAATTGGAACATCTTCTGATGGAAATGGGCTTTATAGCTTAAAGTTTCCTTCACCCGGGGCTTATAAAGTCAGGATTTCTTTTACCGGTTATCAAGTTTCCGAAGTAGCTGTTCAGATTGATAATACCGTAAAAACCATGGATTTTGCGCTGCAGGACACAAAAGAATTGTTAAGTGATGTAGTTGTGGTTGGATCAAGATCAACGCCAAGAACGAACATCGAAAGTGTGGTCCCTGTTGATCTGATTTCTGCAAAAGACGTTAAAGTGTTTGCCCAAACAGATTTAACGCAGATTTTAAACTTTGTAGCGCCATCTTTTAGCTCTAACCGACAAACGGTTTCTGATGGAACCGATCACATCGATCCTGCGTCTTTACGCGGTTTAGGACCAGATCAGGTTTTGGTGCTGGTAAACGGAAAACGCAGGCATACTACAGCATTGGTAAACATTAACGGTACTTTCGGTCGGGGTTCTGTTGGAACCGATTTAAATTCCATCCCAGTTTCGGCAATAGAACGCATTGAGGTGCTACGTGATGGTGCTGCGGCACAATATGGTTCAGATGCGATTGCAGGGGTAATCAACATTGTATTAAAAAAAGTTACTCCTTATAATTTTTCTACCTCTTTCGGGCAATCTTCTTCAAGTGCCCTCGGGCGCGATTTTAGCGATGGCAGAACCTTTCAGGTTGATTTTAGCAAGGGATGGGCATTTAAAAATGATAGAGGTTTCATCAATTTTGCGGCACAATACCTCCAAAGAGGTTATACAAACAGGGGTGGCTTAGATACCCGTCCATTATTATATTCTGCGAGCCCAACTAAAGGTTCAACAGAAACAGAAGCCGCTTTTCAGGCCCGTTTTGCAAGTTTAAAGGCCGCTGATGATGCAAGGGCAAAAGCAAACGGTTTGGATAGAAACAACATGCGGGTGGGTAACTCCGATTCAAAAAATGGAGGAGGTTTCTTAAACGGACAGTTTAATTTTGGTAAAACCACTCAATTGTACTATGCAGCTGGCTTTACCCATAAAACAGGAAGTGCAGCTGGTTTTTATCGCTTACCAACACAAACCACACAGATTGATTTGTCCATCTATCCTAACGGATTTTTGCCTTTCATCGATACCAAGATTAATGATTATTCATTTTCTGCTGGTTTAAGAGGTAAGATAGGCACATGGGATTATGACATCAGTAATACCAGTGGTGAAAATACCATCGCATTCAATATCAATAATACGGTAAATGCTTCTCTGCCTACTGGAACAAGTCCTACATCGTTTTACGCAGGGGAATTGCTATTCAGACAAAATACCAGTAACCTTGATTTAAACAAAAAACACACTTTTGACGGTGGGTTTTTAACCTCATTAAATACTGCCTTTGGCGGAGAATTCAGGATAGATAATTACCAGATCAAAGAAGGCGAGCTTTTATCTTATTCAAATGGCGGAAGATTGATCGGAACATCCCCTACTGCATCAGGTGCGCAGGTATTCCCGGGTTTTAAGCCAAGCAATGCATTGGACAAATCGAGGCACAATGTTGGTGCCTATGCCGATCTTGAAGCTGAATTTGGCCCCCGGGTAACGTTAGGAGCTGCAGGACGATACGAAAATTATAGTGATTTTGGCTCGAACTTTTCTTACAAATTTACAGGTAAGGTTAAACTTTTTGGTGATGTTTCGTTACGTGGCGCGTACGCCACAGGGTTTAGGGCACCATCTTTGCACCAACAATATTTTAATAATGAAAGCACGCAGTTTGTAGGCACCAATGCAACACAGGTTTTAACGGTAAATAATGCAAATCCTATTGTTGCCCAGTTTGGTGTTGGCGCATTAAAACCTGAAATTTCTAAATCGGGAAGTTTAGGTTTAGCAGGCAAAATCGCCAAAACCTTTACTTTTACCATCGATGCTTATAATATTGATATCAGCGACCGTATTGTTTTCTCAAGCCAATATGCCCGCGAACGTGCTGGCGGTGTTTTAGTGCCAACCGGTGTGGTGAACCAGATTTTAAATACGGTAGATCCTACAGCGCAGATTAACAGTGTACAGTTTTTTACCAACGCCATTACCACTAATACCGCAGGTATCGATGTGGTCTTAACCAACAGGTTTAATTTGGGTGCAAAAAGCAGTTTAATTTTAAGTGTTGCTGGCAACGTAAACAAAACCGTGGTAAGAAGCATACAGGGTTCTGATAAAATTGAAAGTGACCCTACATTAAAGGCTAAACTTTTCGATCGTTTGGAACGCTCCCGTTTCGAAAGTTCAGTACCTAAAAACAAACTGAATATTACCGCAACCTATAATGTAAATAAGCTATCGTTTGTTGCAAGAACAGTTCGTTTTGGCGAGGTTACCTATTTAAATGCCATTGATCCAAATATTCCTGCCAATGGCTTACCAATACAATTGGATCAGACTTTTGCGCCGAAATGGGTAACTGATTTCTCGGTAAGTTACGCCGCAAGCAAAACCTGGTCGGTAACTGTGGGAGCGAATAACATTTTTGATGTTTACCCTGATAAATTATATATCAACCCACGCAATAATGAAAATAATTTGAGCGGAGACGCTGCCAGTAATTATTCTGGTGGATTAGACAATACCTCGAACGGTAGATTTTTATATCCCAGGGCAGTAAGCCAGTTCGGCTTTAACGGGCGCTATGTTTATGGTAAAATTGCCTGTACATTTTAATGTTATCTAAAATAAAAAAGTGTTCCGGGTTTAAATCCGGAACACTTTTTTGTTAATAATTTAAGGCTATAAATACTGTAATAAATTTTCTAGTTTCATTCCCCTCGAACCTTTCAGTAATACCAATTGGTCCTGAACCGGGTTTTCCTGTAAATATGCTGCTGCTTCGGCCGGGGTTTCGAAAAATGTACCCTTAAAATTGTCTTTAAATGAATAGAAATCCTTCCCGATAAAAATTAGCTGATTTAAACCACTTTCATTAGCCTGTTTGGCAATGAGTTCATGCTGGCCATGAGATTCTGGTCCAAGCTCAAACATATCACCCAAAATGGCAGTTTTTTTATCAGCCGATAATACAGCGATATTTTTCAGCGCTGCTGTCATGCTGCTTGGGTTTGCATTATAAAAATCGCAGATTACAGTATTCTTTTCTGTTTTGGTTAATTGAGAACGGTTATTCTTGGGCTGATAATTAGCAAGGCCAGAATTAATTTCGTCGGGGTTCATATCAAAGAAATCGCCAATACAGATTGCAGCAAGAATGTTTTCGAAATTATAGCTTCCTGTTAAATTGGTTTTTACCGATGATGAAACTTCATGATTGGTCCAGGCTACCTCAATAAAAGGATCGCTGCTTTTTAATTCGCCTTTAATGGTGTTGCCATTTTCTGTTCCGTAATAAATAAGTTTGTTTAAGCCTGCAGCCGTACTCATTTCAAGCAAGTATGGATTGTCTCTATTGATAAAAGTATAACCATGGGTTTCTTTTAAATAGGCATAAAGTTCTGCTTTGCCCTTTTTTACCCCTTCAAAACCGCCGAATCCATCTAGATGTGCCATACCCACATTGGTAATAATGCCATGGGTGGGCTGGGCAATGGTACAAAGCAGCTCTATTTCCTTTTGGTGGTTTGCACCCATTTCGATTACCGCAATCTGCACCTCACCGGTGATGGATAAGATAGATAATGGAACACCAATGTGATTGTTTAAGTTGCCGAATGTGGCAAAGGTTTTATATCGCTCTGCTAAAACAGCATTTACCAATTCTTTGCTGGTTGTTTTGCCATTACTGCCCGTTAAACCGATTACCGGGATATTTAATTGTTTGCGGTGGTGGCGTGCCAGATCCTGCAAAGTGCTTAATACATCTTCAACCAGCAGACATTGATTGTTTGTAGCATATTTTTCTTCATCTATAACTGCATAAGCTGCGCCCTTTTCAATGGCTTGAGCAGCAAATTCGTTGGCATTAAAAAGGTCTCCTTTAAGCGCGAAAAAGATACAACCTGGGCTAATGTTTCTTGTATCGGTAGAAATAACAGGGTTTTCTTGGTAGTAATGATATAGTTTTTCGGTTGTAATCATGCCTATGGTAAAAAATATGATGTAAAATTAAGCTTTCGCATCAACAAAAAACAAAATTAGTACATTAGGTAAAATATTTACTATGAAAAGACTCTTAACGTTCTGCCTGATCTCCCTTAGTACCGTTTTGTTTGTGCAAGCGCAGCTAAAATCTCCTGATGATTTTTTAGGGTACGAGCTAGGTTCGCACTTCACTCCTCATCATAAAGTAGCCGATTATTTTAGGCAAACTGCTGCAGCTTCTGCTAAAAATATAAAGCTGATAGAATATGGTAAAACCAATGAAGGCAGACCGTTAATGGTTGCAGTCATTTCTTCGGCAGAAAATATAGCCAGACTGGAACAGATCAGAAATAACAATTTAGTTTTGGCAACAGGTACAAATAATAGCGTCGATTTAACAAATCAACCTGCCATACTTTGGTTAAGTTATAATGTGCACGGTAATGAGGCAAACTCAACTGAAACTTCAATGAAGATGCTTTATACCTTAGTTTCGGGTAATAATAAACCCGCAACAGAATGGTTAAAAAATACAGTTGTGGTGATTGACCCTTGTTTAAATCCCGATGGAAGAGACCGTTATGTGAATTATTTTAATAGCGTAGTAGGGAAAACACCCAATTCCGATCCATTATCCAGAGAACACATAGAGCCGTGGCCGGGTGGCAGGCCAAATCATTATTATTTCGATTTAAACCGCGATTGGGCCTGGCAAACACAGGTTGAAAGCCAGCAAAGGTTAGCGCTGTATAACCAATGGATGCCTCAGGTACATGTCGATTTTCATGAGCAAAGCTATAATGAGCCTTACTATTTTGCACCGGCAGCAGAACCGGTTCACCAGGACATCACACCTTGGCAAAAAAGTTTCCAGGTGGTAGTAGGTAAAAATAACGCCAGGTATTTTGATGCAGAAGGATGGCAATACTTCACCAAAGAGCGTTTTGATTTGCTATATCCATCCTATGGTGATACTTATCCCTTGTACAACGGATCAATAGGTATGACCTATGAGCAGGGTGGAATCAGGGCCGGATTATCAGTGGTAACCAATGATGGCGATACCTTAACCTTAAAAGACCGTATCGCGCACCACTTTACAACAGGAATGTCGACCCTTGAAGTAACCTCCTTAAACCATCAGAAATTATTAGAGGAGTATAAAAAATATTTTCAGCAGGAATTAGCCAATAGTCCTGGGGTTTATAAAAGTTATATCATAAAAGCGACGAATTTATCCCGCTTAAAAAAATTGGCCGAACTGCTAAGCAAAAATAAAATCGAATTTGCTTTTGGTGGCGATAAAACTGGAAGAGGTTATGACTATGATACCCAAAAGGAAGAAAATTTTAGCATCGGGCGTAACGATTTAATTGTTAATATTCAGCAGCCAAGGGCAGTTTTGGCTAACGTTTTATTAGAGCCCCAAACCCTCGTAACCGACTCTAATACCTATGATATTACAGCATGGGCCCTACCTTATGTGTACGGATTAAAGGGTTATGCCAGTAAAGAAAGTATAAAGGGAAAATTCTCAGTGATTGAAGAGCCAAAGATAATCAATAATGAACTTGAGAAGCCCCTAGCCTGGTTATTTAGCTGGGGAACAAGCGAAGATGTTCAGGTTTTAACGGCACTGCAAAAAGAAAATATAAAAGTTAGACAGGCCGATCAGCCATTTTCTGTAAATGGTAAAGACTATCCTGCCGGAACCCTAATTGTGTTGAGGGCAGAAAATGAAAGGCAGATCAAAGGGATGAAAGATAAGGTTGCATCGATCGCCAAAACCTTGAACAGGCCAATTCAGGCAATTAGCAGTGGTTTTGTAGAGAAGGGAAAGGATTTTGGCTCTAATGTTTATCCATTGTTAAAACAGCCTAAAATTGCCATTGTATCTGGTATGGAGGTTTCTTCTCTCGCGTTTGGCGAAGCTTGGTTTTTTCTTGAACATGATCTAAATCTTTCGCCAAGTATTATTAATGCTAAGGATCTGAATAACCTTGATATTAATAAGGTAAACACCTTGATTTTGCCAGATGGAAGTTATAGCGCATTTATAGGTGATGGTTTAACCGCATGGCTAAATAAGGGAGGAAGATTGATTTTGATGGAAGATGCCATCGAAAGTGTATTCGAGAAAAAAGGATTTGATATTAAAAAAAAGGAAGCGGTTGTAAAAAAAGATGAAAAGCCAGAGGCAAACAAACTTCTTTTCAAGGATAAGGACAGAGATGATTTCGAAACTACCATACCCGGTGCAATTTATCGGATCAATCTCGATGCTAGTCACCCGTTTTCCTATGGTTTGGGTAAAACTTACTACAGTTTAAAAACAGACCGTAAGATTTATGAACCTTTTGTTAAAGGTTGGAATGTGGGTTTAATTAACGAAAAAAGTTTAATGGCTGGTGTAGTTGGTAAAAAAGCAAGGGAAGAGCTTAAAACCGGACTTTTAATTGGTGTACAAGATTTCGGGCGAGGTCAGGTAGTTTATTTGGCTAACGACCCACTGTTTAGAAACTTTTGGGAGGGAGGGAAAACCTTATTCGGGAATATAATTTTTTGTGGGTATTAGTCATTTTTAATCAATTATACCAAAAATAACCACTAAAATAATACAAATGTATCTTTTTGATTACTAGCGAGATATGCTTTCAGTAAGTGGGTTATGTTAAAAAATGTTAAAAATATCTTGGCTTGAGCGATAGCAAAGCCTAAATTTACCGAACATTTAACTAACCTATTTAAAACGATGAAAAAACTTCTACAGAGTTTGTTCATGCTGATGCTGCTTGCGATTTCCGCGAATGCACAGGATCGAACAATTACGGGGACAGTTACGGCGCAAGATGACAAATTGCCCATTCCTGGAGTCAGCATTAAAGTACTAGGAACAACATTAGGAACATCGACTGATCCTAGTGGAAAGTACACATTAAAAGTTCCATCTACAGCAAAATCATTAGAATTTTCATCTATTGGTTTTGCAACTCAAACACGGGAGATTGGCTCTCAAACTGTAATTAATGTAGCTTTATCTTCAGATTCTAAACAACTTGGAGAAGTAGTGGTTACCGCTTTAGGGGTTTCCAGAGAAAAGAAAACCTTAGGTTACTCTTCTACTCAAGTTGGAACAGACGACATCAACAGGGGTGCCCCAACCAACGCGGTTGCAGGCTTGCAGGGTAAAGTTGCCGGGGTAGACATTTCTACTACTTCAGGCTCTCCAGGCGGATCGAGTAAAGTGATCTTAAGAGGCTTCTCTTCGGTTGGTGGTAATAACCAGCCGCTTTACGTAATTGATGGGGTTCCAATCAATAACTCAAGACCAGGAGGTACGTCAGCAGATGGTTCTGTTGGAGATATTTCTGAGAACTACGACTTTGGAAATGGTGCGAACGATATCAATCCAAACGATATTGAGACAATCAGTATCCTTAAAGGAGCAGCAGCAAGTTCATTGTATGGATCTAGGGCATCAAATGGTGTAATCTTAATTACCACTAAAAAAGGCAAGGCAGGCGCGTTAAAAATTGACCTGAGCTCGGCAGCTTCTTTTACTAATGTTGCTATTGTACCAAGTATTCAGGATCAATATGGTCAAGGTTGGAGCAAGCAGAACTGGTTAGCTGAAAACGGAAGCTGGGGTCCGAAATTGGATGGTATGACCAGACCCTGGGGCCCAATTGTTAACGGCGATCAGGAATCAAAGCCATTTGTAGCTGTTAAGGATAATTTCCGTGATGCATTTGATACAGGCCAGGAGTTTAACAACACTTTGGCACTGAGCGGCGGTAACGAAACCTCAACTTTCCATTTTTCTTATGGTAATATCTATAGCGATGGTATTTTACCAGGATCGAACGACATGTATAAGCGTAATAACTTGTCATTAAATGCTTCAACCAAGTATAAAGGACTTACTATAACCGCTTCTGCAAATTATGTTGGCAAGAATACCAGGGCCGTTCAAACTGGTCAGGCAGTATCTGGTATAGGGTCGTCATTTTATGAAGATTTATTACAAATTCCTGTAGATTATCCGTTTACCAATTTTAAAGATTACAATAATAAATTCTACAATGTAGATAATTATTTTAGTCCATTTGCGCAAAACCCGTATTACTCTATTTACGAAAATGGCTCGCGTTTTAAAAGTGATCGTTTTTATGGGAACGTAGATGCTAAATTTAAAGTAACAGATTGGCTATCGTTCCAGTTCCAACAAGGAGCCGATCTAACCAACAACGCAACTAAGTTCTGGAACGCAAAAAACAATCCTGCTATTGGTAGCTGGGCTGGCGGTGGAAATGATGAAGGTGCTGTTAGGCAAGAGAGTGTTGGTAACGTAGTTGAAGGCGCAGAAAGATACTTTGAATACGATTCGAAATTCAATGCCCTTTTTACTAAAAAGTTCGGAACCGATTTTGATCTCAATGGCTTAATAGGTGTTAACTATAACGATAGAGGTTACCGTTCGCTTTATACCGGAGTAGAGAATTTAGCTATCCCAGGTTTTTATCAGATTAACAATAGTGCAAACGATCCAACTAGTACAAGTGCAGAAAGTGAAAGAAGATTATTTGGTGTATATGCTTCTGCTACATTAGGCTATAAAAACTATGCCTTTTTAACTTTAAATGCCAGAAACGACTGGAGTTCTACCCTTCCTGCTAATAACAGAAGCTTCTTTTATCCTGGCGCAAACTTAGCTGTTGTGGTATCAGATGCTGTAGATTTATCATCTGCAAACATCAGTTTCCTGAAAGTTAGGGCTGCGGTTGGTCAAACCGGTAGTGATACTGATCCTTACCGCATTTTCAATACTTTATCCAGAACAAGTGCAGCATTAGGCTTTGGTAATATCATCTTCCCAATTGCCGGCGTACCAGGCTACTCTGTTTCTAACGTGTTAAATAATCCGGATCTAAGACCTGAGATCAGTACAGAAACGGAGTTTGGTGGAGAGATCAGATTCTTTAATAACCGTTTAGGTTTAGATGTTTCTTATTATAACCGTGTAACTAAAGATCAGATTATCCCTGTTGTTACTGCGCCATCATCAGGTGTAACTTCAAGAGTAGTAAATTTTGGTAAGGTTCGTAACCGTGGTGTGGAGATCGCATTAACAGGTACACCAATTAAAAACGAGAACTTTACCTGGGATATTGGCTATACCTTTACAAGAAACCGCAACCTGGTATTGGAGCTGCCTGATGGATTAGATAAACTAATTTTAAACACCGCATACGATGCTCAGTTTGTGGCAAGAGTAGGACAGCCATTAGGCGTTTTAGAAGCCCCTGTTGCAAAATACGATCCACAAGGTAGAATCGTTGTAGGCAGTAATGGTTTCCCGTTGCTTGCTGACAATAATGGAAGTTATGGAACTTCACAACGTGACTTCATTATGGGTTTAACCAACTCTTTTAAATTTAAAGAATTTACCTTAGGTTTTACCTTAGATTATCGTAAGGGTGGCGTGTTTTATTCAGGAACAGCAGATTTGTTGAATTTCGTGGGTAATGATATCAAAACCTTATACAACGATAGAAGAACATTTATTATTCCTAATTCGGTTGTTCAGGTTAATAACCCTGGAGGTGGAGTAAGTTACGTAGAAAATACAACGCCTATTACTGAAGGAAATGTAAATGCATTATATTATACCAATAATGGTAAAGCAATTGCCTATCAAAATAGAATTTTAGATAAAACCTTCTTAAAAGTAAGAGATATCACATTATCTTATTCATTGCCAAAATCGATTGCTCAAAAAATCAGAGCAGATAGGGCTACACTAACTGTTTATGGCCGTAACCTGATTACCTGGTTGCCAAGAGAGAACAGGACTATTGATCCAGAGGTTTCTAACTTTGGTAATGATTTAACCAGTGAGTTTGGAGAGTTCAGAACAGGGCCTTCTGTTCGTAATGTTGGTCTTTCTTTAAACTTAACCTTTTAATCGCATCTAAGTATGAAAAATATAATAAGAAAAACGCAAGTTTTAGCTTTTTCGACTTTGTTGATTGTTGCGAGTTGTAAGAAACTCGACATTAACCAAAGTCCGAACAACCCCCCTGTTGAATCTGCTACGGTTGAGACCCTGTTTCCCTCTGCAGTTATTTCGACAGTATCCAGAACTGGTGGCGACTTGTCGATTATTGGAGGCTTATGGGCGCAGTTTTGGACCCAAAACAGTAATTCAAGCCAGTTCAGAACCGTAGATTCTTATGACGTTCAGGCAACATCTAATTTCGTTAACGGACCTTATTCTGAATTATTTGCAGGTGCTTTAACCGATTATCAATTGGGTATTAGCAAATCAGTGGAAATGCAAGACTGGAGATATAATCTGATGAATACGGTAATGAAAGCCTATACTTACGAAGTATTGGTCGATTTGTTTGATAAAGTTCCTTATTCGGAGGCGCTTAAGGCAGGTGCAAATCTTCAGCCTAAATTTGATGATGGCTATACTATCTACACTTCATTAATTGCTGAAATTAATGCTGCGCTGGCTAAAGATTATAAAACAGCGCCGCTTACTGATGCTCAGATTAAAACAGATTTTGTTTTCGGAAAAAAAGGAACATCTGCTGATGTTATGGCTAGCTGGGAAAAATTTGCAAATACCTTAAAACTGAAAATGTATTTAAGGATGGTTAATGCTAGACCTGCTGAAGCACAAGCTGGCATATTAAAGCTTTACCAGGATGGGGCTAAATTTCTTGATGAAGATGCAAAAGTGGATATATTTACAGATGTACCTAATAAGAGTAATCCTTTTTATGAGTATAATTTCAGGAGGTTAAATACACCTGATAACTTAAAAGCAAGTGTTACATTTACTTCATGGTTAATTAAAAACCAGGATCCAAGAGTAGAAGTGTATTTTGGAGAGGCCAACCCGATTTCTATCAATCAGGGAGATTACCTTGGAGCGGCAGCTCATCCCGAATACAATAATGCTGTTAATGTTGTAGTAAACGCAACAGATGCTGTTCCGCTGATTTCCAAAGACGAATCTTATTTTCTGCAAGCCGAAGCACGTTTGCGCTATTTTAGTGGTGCTGGAGCTGAAGTACTTTATAACGATGGGGTTAAAACAGCATTTAGTAAACTTGGTTTAGATGGAACTACTTTACTATCGACAACATATAAATATCCGGCATCAGCTGATAAAGAAGTAAATCTGGAAGCGATTATTGTTCAGAAATGGGCATCTTTATTTGGTTCACATGCTTTAGAGGCTTTCTTTGAGCAAAATAGAACCGGATATCCTAAAACCACCACAGTCTATTCGACAGAAGCAGGTTATACTCCGGGTCAATTGGTTTATACACCAAATGGCGTAACAGGTGCAGGCAATTTTCCGAGGAGATTTGTGTATCCTGATTTTGAGAGAAGCAGAAACTCTAATACACCTGCGCAGGTTCCTATTTATACAAAAGTTTGGTGGGGTAAATAATTGGTTTAATAATAAATTGATATCATGAAAAAGATTAATATAATATTCATTTTTATAGCACTCATCACGGTTGCAATAAGTGCTTGTAAAAAAGATCCCGAACCGGGCGGTACAGCAGTTCAGGATATGGCTGGCGACTGGCATGTTAAAGTAAACGAGGCAGGTGCTTATTCTACCTTATATACTTTTAACACATCAGAAAATACACCTAATGTAATGTGGGTACAGGCCGCAGGATTAAAATCTGGGGCTACAGTTTTGGCTATTAAGGGAAAAACCGGGGTAGATTATCCAAATAAACTTTTCTCAGGTGCAAACATCGCCAATGTATCTACCACTGCCGGGAAGCCCGCAAGTTTTTCCATTGCAAATGGAAAGATTATTCCGAATGGTACCAAAGGCCCTGTTTCTAAAAGCCCAACAGATTCAATTTATTTTGAATTAAATGTAAGCGGAACTGTATATAAAGTAAGCGGCTACCATAAAACGGGATTTTTGGAAGACCTTCCTTAAATACGATTGTTATTATAAAGCTCGTTGATGAGCAATTGTTAAAATAAAAGAGATCTCCATCTAGGAGGTCTCTTTTTGTTTGTGTTAAGAGCTGTGTAGTAAGGTTTACACAAAAATTGATTTTTTGGCACAGTTTTTTTCGCCTTAATAATACTGATTATAGGCTTGTAAATGTTAATTTTCGTCTATTTCAGGATAAAATAAGAACATAAGCTTTCTCTTTCGCTCCATATTTTGTGGAAAATTTCCCCAAATCGCCTTTTTAATCAGACAATAATATTGTCAAAATAAAGTCATTATATATAGGGCATTTGTTAAAGTTTGTTAAATTGTAGGTTATCTCTATTATATTTAGCTGTTCAAATAACTATATCATTAACTAACTTAAATTTCATGAAAAAACTTCTACAAAGTTTGTTTGTATTTTTGTTTATTGCTACGTCTGCAATGGCTCAAAATCGAACAATTACGGGTACAGTTACATCATCTGATGACAAAGCAGCAATCCCTGGGGTTTCTGTTTATGTAACTGGTACAAAAATTGCAGTTCAAACTGCAGCAAATGGCTCTTTTACCATTAGTGTTCCTCAGAATTCATCTACATTAACATTTACTTTCATCGGTTTTGTAACAAAAACTGTATCTATTTCAGGTAAAAACACTGTGAATGTTAGCTTGGATAACGATGAAAAATCTTTATCAGAAGTTGTAGTTACAGGTTACCAAACAGTAGCGAGAAAAGATTTGGTGGGTAACGTTTCTACTGTACAATCAAAAGATGTTTCTCAAAAGCCAGCAATGACTTTACCTCAATTGCTTCAAGGTAAGGCTACAGGTCTTCAGGTTACCGGTGCTAGTGGTCGCCCGGGAGCTACAGCGTATATCAAAATTCGTGGTGTAGGCTCTTTAGGCGCTGGTACTGATCCTTTAATTTTATTAGATGGAGTTCAAATCAATTCATCAGCTTACAGTTCATTGAACCCAAATGACATTGAGGATATTTCAATTTTGAAAGATGCATCTTCAACATCAATCTACGGTTCTAGAGCTGCCAACGGAGTTATTGTGATCAAAACCAAACTTGGGAAACCTGGTTCGGAGCCAATTCTGCAATACTCGTTCCAGTATGGTAAATCTGAAACTCAGGATTTAAAGAATGTTACATTAATGACCGCTGCTGAAAAACTTCAGTATGAGTATGAATTAGGTTACACGAATGCAAACCTTATCCAAAATGGAATTCCGAACATTACCACTGTAACACCTGCAGCTCGTCAGGCAGCTTGGGATAATTTGATTGCTAAAGGCGCTGGCGATTGGAGCAAATATTTATTGCAAAAAGGTACAGTAAGAAGCCATGAAGTATCTCTTACAGGTGCTGATACCAAAATAAAGTATTTTTTATCATTAAATAGCACAGATAACGACGGTACTGAAATTTTATCTTTCTTTAACAGAAAAGGTGGCCGTTTAAACGTTGAATATCAGGCTAAAGAATGGTTTAAAATGGGAACCAATATTGGGGTTACAACTTCGAAAGAAAGACAAGTTAGAGAGCCTTTCAATACTCAAAATCTTTATGCATCAGTATTCCTATATAATCCTTACGAGCCAGTTTTAAATCCAGATGGTTCTTATAACATAACAAATGTTGGTTTCTCATCTATTGAAGGTTCTACAAATAACCCTGTAACATATGATAGAATCAATAGTTATGGTACAATTTACGCTGAAGGAAAGTTTTTGAAACACTTAACATTAAGAACTCAAGCAGCTGTAAACTATAATTTGATGAAATATCAAAGTTATTTAAAGCCAGGATCTAACCTTGCTGTTTTATTGGGATATAACCAGAAAAATGATCAAGGAAATCAGGATTTCTTTTATACTTTAACAAATACCGCTAACTGGAATCAAACTTTAGGGGGAAAACACAATATTAACATTCTATTAGGACAAGAGTTTAGCAAAGATAATATCTACTCTTATTCATTAACAGGAAGAAATTTCCCTACAGCATCGGTTGAAACTTTAGAAAATGCTTCAACTCCGACTGTTGCTTCAACTTCAATTTCAGAATACGCCCTTGAGTCTTATTTTGCAGCTGCAAATTATAACTATGACGGCAAATATTACATATCAGGATCGTTAAGAAGAGATGGTTCATCTAGATTTGGTGCGAACAATAAATACGCAAATTTCTGGTCTGTAGGTGCAAGATGGAATATCCTTAAAGAAAAATTCATTAACGTTAACTGGTTAAATGAATTAGCAATTAGAGGGTCAGTAGGTACAACAGGTAACAACAATATTGGTAACTATACCAATTTAGGTACTTATGCACTAAATGTTAAATATAACGATTTACCTGCTGCGGCACCTTCTGTACTGCCAAATCCTGATTTGACTTGGGAAACTTCAACGCAATATGATGGATCTCTTGTTTTCTCAGTATTTGATTCACGCTTAAGCGGTGAATTTGGTTATTATTCAAGAGATACCAAAAACCTATTATACCCAGTAAACGTTTCTGCTACTACTGGTTTTACATCTTACCAAGGTAATATTGGTAGCATGAATAATAAAGGTATAGAGGCATCTTTAACTGGAATTGTATTTAGAAATGCAGACTGGAATATCAGCTTAATGGCAAACATCTCAACCGTTAAAAATAAAATTACAAGTTTATACGCTGATGATCAACCTGCAACTTCATCTGGTGGTATAGGTAGATTTAAAATAGGTGAAGCAGCGAACACTTACTTTTTGGTAAAATGGGCTGGAATAAATCCAGCAAACGGTAAGAATCAATTCTTCAACAAAGATGGTTCAGTTACTGAGACTTATTCATCTAGTCAAGCGCAAATTTTATCTGGCAAATCTCCAATCCCTACGCACTATGGTACTTTTGGTACAGATGTAAGATATAAAGATTTTGACTTGTCAGCAAGGTTCTACTACACTGGTGGTAACTACGTTATGAACTATATGGATCAGGTTAATGCTTCTGATGGTGAAAACGTAAGCAATAACCAGTATACTTCTGCTTTCGATTATTGGAAGAAACCAGGTGATATAGTACGTTATGCTAATCCACTAGATCCAACTCAAAACACAACTTACGATACAGATAAATATCTTGAAAAAGGAAATTATATCTCTTTAAGAGATGTAACAGTTGGGTATACCCTTCCAGTTAAATATGCAAAATATATAAAATCTCGTGGTGTAAGAGTATTTTTCCAAGCAACCAATTTAGCGCTTTGGACTAAATTTAGAGGCATTCCAGAAGTTGGCGAAGCAAACAGAGAAACAACTGTTTTTGCCGGAACTTACAACCTTTATGGATATCCTCCAATCAAATCTTACAATTTCGGTATAGACGTTAGATTTTAATTAAAATTAGAAAAGGAATTATGAAAAAGATATTATTAACTTTCGGTATTGCCACTATACTTATCTCTGGTTGTAAAAAGGATCTTACTTTGTACCCATACAATCAAGTGGAAACAACACAGGCATTTAATACTGAAGCAGATGTTGCACTTGCAGTGAATGGTATGTACGCTGGTTTGCGTACATCAACCTCATATTGGGTAAGCGGTACTTTCAATATTTTACCAGATGTTTTAGCAGATAACCTGGTTCTAAACCCATTAGGTAGATTAAGCCTAAAAACGCCATATTATGAATGGAGATATACAGGAGAAAGTACATCCGGTTTATTTACCAGCGGATATAATATTTCCAGAAGGGCTAATGCGATTTTGGAAAATATTGGAAAGCTTCCTACTACTACGGCAACTAATAATGCTCGTGGCGAGGCTTTAGCTATTCGCGCTATGATTTATTTCGATATGACCAGATTGTATAGCAAAACTTATACAAATGCAACTGATGCAGATTTGACTATCCCATATGTAATCACTACAGATCCAACCATAACTCCAGCAAAAGAATCTTTAAGAGGTTTTTACGATAAAGTCATTACTGACTTAACGACTGCTGAAGGTTTAATTAATGCAAGTAATGGTGTTGGAAGATTGAATAAAGCTGCAGTTGCCGGCTTACTTTCAAGAGTATACCTTTATAAAGGGGATTATGCAAACACTATTGCTGCTGCAACAAGAGCATTGGGTGCAACACCTTCTATTGGTTCATTAACAACGTTTCCACAAATTTGGACCGATGCTACGGAGACCGGAGTGCTTTTCAAAATTAAAAACACTTCAGTAGATAACATAAACTCGCAAGGTGTAAACTATTATCAAGTTACCGGTGGACAAAAGAAATCTGAGTATGTTGTAGATTATACATTCTTTCAGTTATTTGCGAGTAATGATATTAGAAAAACCGCTTATACCGAAACTAGCTTGTATGCAGGTAATAACATGAATCATGTAATCAAATATGCAGGAAGAGCTGGTCAACCTGCAGGCGTGGTAGATGGTAAAGCATTAAGATCGGCAGAAGTTTTGTTAAACAGAATGGAGGCAGAATATTACACAAACCCTACTGCAGCATTAGCTGATTTAGTTCTATTGAAAACAAACCGTTATACAGGTTATGTCGCCGAAGTTTTGGCGGGACCAGCATTATTGGCTGAAATTCAAAAACAACGCAGGTTGGAAATGGCCTTTGAAGGCGATCGTTTCTTTGATCTCAAAAGACTTAACTTACCAGTTCAAAGAGATGCCGTTCATGGACAAAATGCTGATGGTACTGGAACACCTCCGGTTTTCGCATCAATGCCGCTCGGTGATAAAAGATTCTTATTACCATTTCCACAATCCGAACTTAATTTCAATACGAATTTAAAACAAAATCCTGGTTACTAATTGTTAACTTAGTAGCGAACACCGAGTTAATCGGTGTTCGCTTTTTTAAATTTAAAAGATATGATAATAAGATTTTTATTTTTGTTCTTAATATTTAGCGGCTCAGTTTTTGCGCAGACACAACAGCAAACTAGAAAATATTACGGCGATAAAGAGTCGGAATATGTTGAAGGATCACCATACTTATTTGACGATTTCAGAACAGCTACTATCTTAGATAAATCTGGCCAATTGTTTAATGATTTTAAGGTTAAATATAATTTGTTCACTCAGGAAGCCATTTTCATGAATAAGGAAGGTGTGGTTGAAAAATTTGGAAACCCTTTAAGCGAAATCCGTATTAAAAATTTAGGAACATTTAAAAACGGATATGCTAATCCGATGTATGGAACTTCAAATACATTGTATGAAGTTTTGTTTAAGGATAAATTAGAATTGTTAAAATTGAACGTTAAAAAGATTGAAGATGGCCCTTTAGGTTATAATGATGCACATCCTCCTAAAAAATACGTTTCCGAAACTAAATATTATCTGATTATCAACAATAAGTGGGTTGAGGTAACCAAAAGCAAAAAAAGCTTAATAAAGGCTTTTAATGATAAAGAAACGTTGATAAATGAATATATTTCTAAAAACAATTTAAATATTTCAAATCAAAACGATTTAATTTCTCTTATAACATATTGTAATACATTATTATAGTTTATTCTGAAGTTAACAAACTATATTGCTGCTTTAAACAGATGGGTCTAAACATCCGCTTATAACTAGTTACAAATTTTGCCCCTAATTAGGGGCTTTTTTTTGCTCAAATTTTTAAGAATCACATCTTTTTAAGATGATGGGATTACCCTATAACTAATCACTTATTATAATGTAATACTAATCCGAATAACGGTTGAGTCAATAATACTTAGGTTGTTTTTGCTGTTTAAATTTTACATACAGCTGATATAGGCCCGCATATTCCATAAATAAATTTCGAGAGTATATAATTATGTATTTTTTATCTTGAATTCCCTTTTTTGGGCGGTTTTTTTTGGTTTTTCTGTTTTTTAGCTGATTTTTTATGGGTAATTATTTTTTTTTCGCTTTCATGTCAATTATTTTTATTTTTTATGGGAATTAGTTGTATTTTGTGGTTGGTAATTAAACTGAAAACTAAATTTTATGAAAAAACTTCTACGGGGTTCGTCCGTGTGTTCGTTTATTGCTGATTTTGCAATAAATTACGATCGAATTGCTACAAAAATCCCTATCCTGCGGAATGACCCATCGCCCTTTTCTGATTTAAGTATTAAAATGAAATTACAATTGTTAGAACCACCTCGGTTGTAGATTACGATAACATATTTATCCATTCAATTAATAATATTGTTTCTATTAACTTTTTTAAAAAAACCGATTTTTAATTGCAGAGGGCTAATCGCTTCTTTACAATGGCATTGATTTCCATTAAATAATGCAAATTTTAAATTGTAAAATTTGCATTACACAATACTAAATCATATCTTGGATTATTATTAACTAAACTAAATTATTTTTTATGAAAAAACTTCTACAAAGTTTGTTCATATTGCTATTTATTGCCACCTCAGCAATAGCGCAAGATCGAACAATCACTGGAACAGTTACAGGTAAGGATGATGGAATGCCACTTCCAGGTGTAAGTGTTAAAATTAAAGGCGCAACCGGTGGAACAACGACTGGAGCCGACGGTAAATTTACCATAAGAGTCGCATCAACGGAATCAACATTAGAATTCAGTTCTATAGGTTATCTAAACCAATCTATTTCCATTGCTGGTAGAAATTCAATCAATGTAAGCTTGGCTACAGATGCTCAATCTTTAACTGATGTTGTAGTGGTAGGTTATGGAACAGCTGCTCGAAAGGATGTCATCGGAAGCGTTGCAAAGGTATCTGGAGAGTCGCTTCAAAACATTCCGGCACCTTCTTTTGATCGTGCATTAGCTGGTAAAGCGACTGGTGTTCAGGTTATTACTCCTTCAGGGTTGTTAGGTCAAGCACCACAAGTAAGAATTCGCGGTATTAACTCTATCACGTCAGGTGCATCACCATTATATGTAGTTGATGGAATCCCAGTAATCAGTGGTGATGTTGGTGGATTTACCTCCGTAAATGCTTTGGCAGATATCAATTCTAACGATATTGAATCGATTGAAATTTTAAAGGATGGTGCTGCCACAGCTATTTATGGTTCAAGAGCCGCGAATGGTGTAGTTTTGATTACCACCAAAAGAGGTAAATCGGGTACGCAATTTAACTATGATGGGTGGACTGCAATCGCAAATATATCTAGCCGATTCGACCTGTTAAATGCAGATGAATTTGTAACTATCGCTAATGAGCGGTTCACTAATGCAGGTCAAACACCACAGGCGAAACCTACACCAGATGGTTCTGGGGGGTTCATTGATACAGACTGGCAAGACGCTGTTTTTCAGCAATCAGTACAACAAAGCCATTCAGTATCTGCTTCCGGTGGAACAGATAAGACTAAGTACTTCATGTCACTCGGTTTTACAGATCAAAAAGGCGCAATTGTATCTAACTCTTTAAGGAAATATAGTTTTAGAGCAAATCTAGATCAGAAAATCACTAATTTCTTAACTTTTGGAATTACATCGGGGGTAACATATCAAAAGAATTTAGGGCCATTAGCGGGTTCGAATAACTTATCTGGAAATATTTTTGCCGCTACACGTATGCTGCCTAATGTTCCGATTTATAGTGGTACAGATATCACTGGCTACAATATCAGTGCTGATAGAAGATCGCTCGGTCCGGGAGCGAACTTGAGTCCTATTTCTGATAACATTCCTAACATTAGATTTGTGTTAGATAATAATGTACGTCAATCGCAAACTATTCGTTTAATTGGGTCTACTTATTTAGAAGCTAAAATTTTAGATGGATTGAAGTTTAAAACTCAGCTTGGTATTGATGGATCATATATTGAAGATTTTGTTTATACTGATCCTCGTCATGGTGATGGGTTTAGTAGTAATGGATCGATGTCTCAAGCATATAGTCCATTTTTCAGATGGAATTGGCAAAATATTTTATCTTATACTAAATCTATCGATGGCGATCACAATATAGATGTTACATTAGTATCAGAACTTCAAAAACAAAGATCATCGTTTTTTCAAGCCAATGTATCGAATCTGTTGAATATCTACTTTAATCAAAACATTACATCCGGAACATTCATTACACCAACCGTATCAGGTGGTTTAACTTTGAATGGCATCGAATCATATTTGGGTAGATTAAATTATAACTATAAAAATAAATACTATATCACAGGATCAATTCGTAGAGATGCTTTATCCTCATTACCGATGGGAAACAGAGTGGGGTATTTTCCAGGTGTTGGTATTCAATACCGTATTAATCAAGAAGAATTCTTTAAAAATGCAGAAAGTTTAAGTTTTATTTCTGATTTAAGACTAAAGGCATCATTTGCAGAGGTAGGTAATACAGATATTGGTTCCTTCCCATACTTTGGTACTTATGGTGCTGCTCTTTATGGTAACCAGGGAGGAATTGGTTTCAATAATACGGGAAATCCATTATTGAAATGGGAATCACAGAAGAAATATGATGTTGGTTTAGATATTGGATTATTCACTAACCGTGTTAATGTTGGTGTTAACTATTGGAAGCAAGATACTAAAGATTTAATTTTGGCGGCACCAACTGCCCCTGTGTTGGGCGTGCCTGGAAACTCAATCAGCAGAAATGTGGGTAGTATGACAAATAAAGGTTGGGAATTCTCTGTAAACGCAGATGTTCTTCCTGCCGGTAAGGTAAAATGGAATACTACATTGAATTTCTCAATACAAAGTAATAAAGTTAAAGGGCTTGTTGATGGAAATGATATCGTAGGTGATTATAATTTAACCCGTGTTGGCGAATCAATTAGAACGTTATACGGTTATCAGTATGCTGGTGTAAACGCAGCCAATGGTAATCCACTATATGTTAAAGCTGACGGTAGCTTAATCCAGGGGAGAATAAGTAACACCACTTACTACAAATACGATCCTGCAAATCCAAATTATTTCTTCAATGCAGCGCAACCTGTAAGTGCAACTAATCCAGATAACCGTTCATCTTTAACAGCAGATGATAAAGTGATTTTAGGTAACTCATTACCAAAATGGTTTGGCGGCTTCAACAATACCATTACTTATGGTGATTTTGATTTAAATGTATTCTTAAGATTCCAAGGAGGAAACTATATTATGAATAGGACCAGACAGGATTTATTAAGCAACAACTTTGTAAACAACAGTACCGAAGTTTTAGGCAGATGGCAGAGTGCAGAAAATCCTGGAAATGGACAAATCCCAAGATTGTGGGCTGCTAGAGGTGCGTTTATCAATCTGGATAACAATGCAGTATCAAGATTTGTTGAAAAGGGTGACTTTTTAAGAATGGATAATTTAGCTTTAGGTTATTCGTTGCCAAGCTCAATTTTATCAAAAGGGAGCATCAGAAAAGTGAGAGTTTATGCATCTGCACAGAACCTATTTGTAATTACAGGCTACAAAGGCCTTGATCCAGAGACAAATACATCGGGGGCTGGTGTTGATTTCAACGGGAACCCTCAGTTGAGAACATTTACTTTTGGCTTAAACCTAGGTTTCTAATCGTCTATCAAAAATCAAAGGAAATGAAAAGTATAATCAAAAAAATAAATATCCGTAACAGTGTAACTGTTATGATAATTGGGCTTACACTTTCTGTAAGTTCATGCAAAAAGTTCACAGATTTAGTACCCAATAATAGTTTCGCTGAAGAAGAAGCCTTTACTACACCAGATCGCGTTGCTCAGGCTGTTACCGGTGTTTATAGTGCTGCACAGGCTGGCGCCTATACTGATGGGACCAACAGGGGCTATCCGTTCGGTGCAGCTAATACAGAGCAGCAAGATGCTAGAGGAGAAGATGTAATTGCTGTTCCATCGTTTTATTTAATTACTTATGAAACAACTAATGCTACAAATTCGCCTAATGGAACCGCCATGTGGGAGACACTCTATGCCTTAATTAACAGGGCTAATGTGGTGATTGAAGGGGTGCAGGGAGCTGCTTCCAAGGGCGTTATCCCTGCAGATTTAGCTAAACAGTATGAGGGGGAGGCTCGTTTTTTAAGAGCTTTGGCGCACCATGAATTATTAATTCATTACGCACGTCCTTATGGACATACCGCTGGAGCAACACATCCTGGTGTGCCATACCGCACGGTCCCAGTAAATACACCTGAAAGGGTGGCTCAGAACAGCAATCAAGGTAGAAACACTGTAAAGGAGTGCTACGATAAAATTATTGAAGATTTAACCTATTCAGAAAACAATCTTCCTCCAACTTATTCTTCAGCTAGTTTAAAAATTACGCATGCAACAAAAGGAGCGGCGATCGCACTTAAAACCAGAGTGTACTTGCATATGAATAACTGGCCTAAAGTAATTGAAGAAGGTAATAAAATTGTATCACTAACGGCACCGTTTAAAAGTGCTGTGGGCTCATACGAATTGGCAAGTTCTCCAGATGCCCCATTTGCTCAGAACTATGGTACAAACGAGTCTGTGTTTTCGATTGAGAACAATACCAACAGAAATTCGGGAACCAATGGAGCTATTTCAACCATGTATAGCAAAGCTCCGGGGCGTGGCTTGATTGCAATTTCTCCGATCGTTTGGAATGCGGCATTTTGGAAGCCTAACGATTTAAGAAGAACCTTGTTAGCCAATAGCGATGCAAGTTCAACAGTGGCTGCTAGAGCTTACTTTTCTAATAAATATCGCGATCCGGCTACCTTTACCGATGCCAACCCAATTATTCGTTATTCAGAAGTTTTATTAAACTTGGCGGAAGCACTTGCTAGAACGAATAGTCTTGATTTGAGAGCCTTGGCCTTGTTAAATACAGTACGCAACAGGGCAGTAACTACAGTAGCAGATCAGTATACTATTGCGAATTTTGCAACTCCGAATAGCTTAATTCAGGCTATTTTAGATGAAAGAAGAATTGAGTTCTTGGCTGAAGGACACCGTTGGGGAGATATACATAGGTTAGCCACTGATCCAGTATTTACTACTGGCGGTATCCCTGCTAAAGTTTCGTATGCAAATACAACGTTTGCTTCTTGGAATTCATCTACACCATATACAGGTTCAAGATCTGTGGCTGCAATCCCATATACAGATTACAGATTTGTATGGCCTATTCCACTTTCTGAAACAACCAATAACCCTACCTTAAAAGCACAACAAAATCCTACTTGGTAAATAAATATTTTTAATAGGGAGCCCTTTATGGGCTCCTTTATTTTTTTAGCTATGAAATTAAACGCCCAAATTTTGAGGACTATTTTATTTATTCTGCTTTTTGCAGCAAAAAATTTAAGCGCACAATATCAATTTGTCGCTGATGAAAAAGGAAGATTGCTTACTGATAAGAGATATGAAAATGTAGAAGGTAGTGCTTATTTATTCCCGGATTGGAAGCAAGGTGAGGTGATTACTAGTGAAAATAAATTGGTGCCAAACCTTTCTTTGAAGTATGACCAAGTTGCTGACAACTTACTTTTTCAGGCCAATGGCGCTAGCTATGAATTTATACCGAAAGTGCTATCATTTGTTATCAAATCAGGAAAAATAAGCCAAAAATTTGTTTACCTTAATCAGAATGATGGAGCGCCAGATATTGGGTATTTTGAAATTTTAGCAGATGGAAAATTCAAACTTTATAAAAAAGTAAAAAAAATAGTTCTAGAAGCTAAGGGATATAATTCTGCTAATGTAAACAAGGTAATTGATGAAAATAAAAAGTACTATTACCAAGAAAATGGCAGGGTTAAGGAATTAAAAATCAATAAGAAAGCCGTCGAGAATGCTTTTGCTGATCATAGGGCTGAAGTTGATGCTTATTTAGCCACGAATAAAAGTTTAAAAAACGAAGCTGATATAATCTTGTTGTTTCAATTCTTAAATCGTTAAAAAGTTATATCATAAGGTCGTTTTTGATGAGCCAATGGCAATAAATCTTAATATTTGTTACTTTATAAAGGAAAACAGCAATTTTTAAGCTGAAAATTGCTGTTTTCCTTTAAGTTTTTAGTTGCGAAAACTAAGCATTAAAATTAAATTTGCTTATAAGTTACAGTTTTGACTTATGATGCGGCCTCTTCTCACTTCTTATCCACACTATACTTCCCCGGGCCAATAAAAATCAGTCCGAAAAATACAATGCCTAATTCTATTGCATGACTGGCACCGCCCAATCCGTCTCCCTTACCAAAATGAACCAGCGCTGCTATAATCATCGTAAAGATTAATAAAATTAGCGCCGGACGGAAAAACAACCCTACAATTAGCAAGAAACCACCAAAGGTTTCGGTAGCAGCGGCCATAAAGCCCCAAAATATAGGTAAAAAGTCTATGCCGATTACCTTCATACTCCCTCCTAAGCCAGTCCAGCCGTTCGGGCCGCCTGCAAGTTTCGGGAAACCATGAATGATAAACATTACACCTAAACCAATGCGTAGCAGCAACAAGCCTGTATTGCGGTATTTTCCTAAATTATCTAAAATTGCCATCCTATAAATATTTAAATTGAACGTTATTTGTTTCTATTTTTAAGTTTACCTCAGCACCTAAAACCATACTGAGGTTGTTATTTATGTGTCCCGTTGGAAAATTAAAGCAGACCGGAAAATCATAGTCCTTAACAATATCCCAGATTACCTCATCGGCCGTTTGCCCGAAAGAAATCTTTTCTTCTTCAATTTCATTAAAGGCACCAATAATCAAACCCTTTAAGGCTTTTAGTTTACCCGCTCTTTTCAGCATACGCAACATGCGGTCTATAGCGTATTCTTGTTCGCCAACATCTTCCAAAAAGAGAATTTTATCTGTAAAATCCATTTCCGAAACCGAGCCCTGTACCATGGTGAGTAAACTTAAATTCCCCCCAATCAAAAGTCCGGTCGCCTCTCCTGCCCTGTTTTTAAAGGTACTTTGGTAGGCATACTCCTGTTTTTCACCAAATAGCGCCTTTTTTAAAGAGATTAAAGCTTCCTCAGTAGATTCATCAAAAGTATAGGGCATTTGCGCATGCATGCACTGGGTATTACATTGCGCAATAAGGTGTGATAATAGCACGGTAATATCGCTGAAACCTACAAACCACTTAGGGTTCTTGTTAAATTCTGTAAAGTCCAGGTCATCAATAATCCTGATGGTACCATAACCGCCACGCCCCGAAATAATCGCTTTTATAGCCGGATCGTCTAAAAAATGCTGAATGTCTTTGGTTCGTAAAGCATCAGTTCCTGCAAACTGGTGGTGGCTGGCATATACGCTTTCGCCAACAATAACCTCCAGGTCCCAGCTTTCTAATCGTGCTATGGCATGGTCTATAGGTTTGGGTAATTTCTTTGCCGGACATACCAGGGCAATCTTATCTCCTTTTTTTAAATACGGGGGCTGCTTAATCATCTTCAAAACACTTATCTTTGCCAAATTAATAAAAATTGTTTTGGATAATAGTAAAATAAAAAGATATACCGTAACTGCAGCGCTTCCATATACCAATGGACCAGTTCATATTGGGCACCTGGCTGGTGTTTACATCCCTGCAGATATTTATGCCCGTTACTTAAGGTCGAATAAACGCGATGTAAAGTTCATCTGTGGATCTGACGAAAATGGTGTGCCCATTACTTTAAAAGCCAAAAGAGAAGGGATTACGCCCCAGGAAGTGGTAGACAAGTACCATAAGATTATTGGCGATTCTTTTAAAGAGTTCGGCGTATCTTTCGATATTTATCACCGTACCTCATCGCTTACCCATCACCAAACCGCTGCCGATTTCTTCGAAACCCTTTACAATAAAGGTGTTTTTACCGAAGAAATTACCGAACAATATTACGATGCCACCGCAAAACAATTTTTGGCCGATCGTTACATCACCGGTACCTGCCCCAAATGTGGTAACGAAAATGCTTATGGCGATCAATGTGAAAACTGTGGTTCTACGCTCAATGCGACCGATTTAATCAATCCAAAATCGACCCTATCAGGTGATAAACCAATTTTAAAGGAAACGAAGAACTGGTTTCTGCCGCTAGATAAATACGAAGACCGTTTACGTACCTATATCGAAAGTCATAAAGAATGGCGCCCTAATGTATATGGCCAATGCCAAAGCTGGTTAAATGCAGGTTTACAGCCAAGGGCCATGACCAGAGATTTAGATTGGGGCGTTCGTGTACCGCTTCGCGATGCAGAAGGTAAAGTACTTTATGTGTGGTTCGATGCTCCTATTGGATATATTTCTGCAACCAAAGAGCTTTGTAACTATGCCAAGCTCGATGTGTGGAACCCTAAAGCCGAAGAATATTACATCAGCAGTTACGAAAACGATAAATGTGGTTGGGAAGAATACTGGAAAAGCGACGAAACCAAATTGGTCCATTTTATCGGTAAAGATAATATCGTTTTCCACTGCATTATTTTCCCGGCAATGTTAATGGCGCATGGCGAATATACCCTGGCCGATAATGTGCCGGCAAACGAATTTTTAAACTTAGAGGGGCAAAAAATATCAACTTCTAAAAACTGGGCCGTTTGGCTGAACGAATATTTAAGGGAATTTGAAGGTAAACAGGACGTTTTGCGTTATGTATTAACCGCAACCGCTCCCGAGACCAAGGATAACGATTTTACCTGGAAAGATTTTCAGGCGAGAAACAATAATGAATTGGTAGCCATCCTGGGTAATTTCGTAAACAGGGTTGTGGTACTTACGCATAAGTACTTTGGCGGTTCAGTGCCTACCTGCATGGAAATTACGGATGTAGATCAGGCTGTTATTGATGAACTGGCCGGGTACCCTGCTAAAATCTCTGCGTCAATCGAGAATTACCGTTTTAGAGAGGCCTTATCAGAAGTAATGAATGTTGCCCGTTTAGGTAATAAGTACCTGGCCGAAACCGAGCCGTGGAAATTGATTAAAACGGATGAAGACCGGGTAAGAACGATATTGAATATTGCGCTTCAAATTGCCGCCAATATTCAGATCCTGATCGAACCTTTCTTGCCATTTACAGCAGAAAAGTTAATGAAAATGCTTCAAAACGGCGGTCATGATTGGGATGATGCTGGTACGGTAAACCTCTTAAAACGTGGCCACGAAATTGGTGAAGCTGTGCTCCTGTTTGATAAAATTGAAGATGCAGCGATCGATTTCCAGATTGAGAAATTAAACCAAAGCAAGGCGAGTAACGCGGCCAGTAATGTAGTTGCTGTTCCGGCAAAAGAAAATATCCAGTTTGACGATTTCTCGGCAATGGATATCCGTGTAGCCACCATTGTTGCTGCCGAAAAGGTAGAGAAAACAAAAAAACTTTTAAAATTAACGGTAAATACCGGTATCGACGAAAGAACAGTGGTTTCGGGCATCGCCGAATATTATAAACCTGAAGATGTTATAGGGAAACAGGTAAGTATAATCGTAAATCTTGCCCCACGCGAAATCAAAGGGATTTTATCACAGGGAATGATCCTGATGGCCGAAAATGCCGAAGGCAAACTCACTTTTGTGGCACCAGCAAGTAAGTTTGAGAATGGGAGCGTGGTGAGGTAAGGCAGTTTAGAGTTCGCAGTTGTCGAACTGATGATGAAATTATTCTGTGCACAGAGTTGCGCTATATAAATAAAAATAAATCCGATAGGAGTCCGAATATTTTCATAAAAGTCAGACTCCTATCGGATTCATCTACTCTTTAATAACTGGATTTGATGAATATGGACGTTATTTCAGTTTAATGTGCGCGGAGGAGCGGTTAAGGCAGCAAATATTTTTTAATCCTAAAAACTGGCCCTGTCAATAACTATTGTTGTTTAAAACTTCAATCGCAGGTTAACTTCAAAATCGCCATTGGTGTAATTGGATAATGATGTGGTTTGCAAAGTATGTGAAAAACCAAGGAGATATTTTTGCTGATAATCCATTCCAATACCAAAACTTGCGCTTCCACTACTGTGGTAAAAGCCGTTTAATAATATCTGTTTCTTTGCAAAACTTAGTTGCGTACCTGCATCCCATATATGATCAAAACCTTTAATGCCTCTAAAAACAACTTTTGGTTCTAATTCTGCCTCATTTACGGCAATTTTATAACTGAAAGCCGAATAAAAAACAGGTAAATCAGCTACTATGCCATTATTATTCCAAAATAAATTCTTTAGGTTGGGCAATGATACTTCCAAGCTGATTTTACCAGTCGTTAGCGCCAATCCGAAATCACCATCGAAATAGTTTTGACGTTGGTTATAAAGCCCGACCAAATTATCATTTGGATTACCGTTAATCTCATCTACAGCTAAACGTTGGTTCCTTATTCCTGCTGAAAGGCCAAAGTGCAACGTGGATACCTCATTAATTTGCAAGTGATAAGCATAGCTGGCCAATGCACGCACATACCGTTGCAGGCCAGCCCTATCTAACGTTACATTAAGACCAATACCAACCCTTTTGTAACCATACTCTGCCGTCAGGTTCTGCACTACTGGTACGCCCGGAATATTGCTGAACTGTGAACGATGAGATAGGCTTAATGCCCATCCTTTCTCAATCCCTGCCATGGCCGGGTTGCCTAAATAGCGGTTCGTATAATATTGTGCTTGCAAGGGGTTGAGCTGTGCCCTGAGTACCGTTGGAGCGCAACTAGCGATAGCAATAATAATTGAAAGCCTGATTTTCATATGAGTTAAATTAGAGGAACCTGACTCCAAGTTCCTCATTGTGTTATTGTTGCCTAATTATTGTGATGAAACCTTTTTGTTTTAACTTTTTAGGCCCAAAATCGATGACGTAATAATAAGTACCTTCTGCCAGCGTTTGTCCGTTTACCGTTCCATCCCATGTATTGTTATATCCTTTTTGGGTGAATAAAATTCTTCCGGCCCGATCAAACACCTGCACCAGATTGTCTGGATATACATCTATGTTTGCTACGGTCCAAAGATCGTTTACCCCATCACCGTTCGGGGTAAGAATGTTATTGGCTTTTACCACTTGGAAATCATCACGAACGTCTATGGTAAAGCTACTGTTCTGGCTACAGCCACTGGCATTCCTTGCTGTAACAGTGTAGGTAGTGGTTTGGCTTGGCCTAATATTAAGCACAGCTGTATTTTGACCTGAAATCATTCCGCTAGCATTGGCCCAACTATAGGTATTACCTCCTGTTGCCGTTAAGCTTAATGTTTCGCCTTTACTTACACTATTTCCCTTACTGCTCGAAATCTCAATAGCGGGCAATGCATTGATGGTTAAGTTTCCATTTACATAGTTAAAACTATAGTTATTGGCAATTGCACCAGCGGGCGTTAATGTGTATGTACCAGCCAAAGAATTGTTATTGGCATTAGCAATTACCATGGGTTTGGTAATAAGGTTATTTTCATTGTCGCCATATTTAAAACCCGAATAACTTACATCAAGAGCCGGAAGATTATTATTTTGACACATCGCCTTATTATTGGCTGTTATGGTGAGCATAACTTTGGCGATGGTTAGGCTGGCTGGATTATAAGTAATGGCATAATTTGTGCCAGCCCCCAAGTTTCCTTGTCCGATGGTATAACTACCTGCGTTTTCGCCAACTGTTCTTGCTAATGAGCCTACAAGCACATCAGTACCTAACAAGCCGCTGGCAGTATAGGTTAATACCGGATCAACATCGCCATAAATCTTACTTTTTGCAGCCGCGGTAATGACTAATGTTTTTGCAGTAATCGTTAAGCCAGCCGAAACATAGTTGATGTTGTAATTGCTTCCTGCCGTTAAATTCCCTTGATTAATGCCATAGGTGCCAACATTCTCGCCAATAGCCCTTAGCAATGAGCCCGTAAGCATATCTGTGCCTACCAAACCTGTGCTGGTATAGGTTAGTGCAGGATCGGTATCGCCATATACTTTGTTTTTTGCCTGTGCTGTTATGGTCAGGGTTTTTGAAGTAATTGTAAAACTAGCTGGTGCATAAGCAATGGTATAGTTGGTGCCCGCCGAAAGGCTTCCTTTGGTTATTGCATAGGTACCCACATGCTCGCCGGCAACTCTGACTAATGTACCTGTAAGTGTATCCGCGCCTATCAGGCCGGTACTGGTATATGGGAGTGCGGGATCGGCATCACCGTAAATTTTACTTTTAGCCTGCGCAGTAACACTCAATGTTTTGGGTGTAATGGCAAACATAGCTTGATTAAAAACAATGCTATAATTAGCGCCTGCGTCTAAGGTTCCTTCATTGATGGCATAAGTACCCACATTTTCGCCTATTCCCCTGGCCAACGTACCCGTAACCATATCCGTGCCGACCAAACCCGTACTGGTGTAGGTAAGCGAAGGCTCGCCATCGCCATAAATTTTGCTTTTAGCCTGGGCAGTAACACTCAATGTTTTGGGTGTAATGGCAAACATAGCTTGATTAAAAACAATGCTATAATTAGCGCCTGCGTCTAAGGTTCCTTGATTAATGGCATAAGTACCCACATTTTCGCCTGTTGCCCTGGCCAACACACCCGTAACCACATCCTTGCCGACCAAACCCGAGCTGGTGTAGGTAAGCGAAGGCTCGCCATCGCCATAAATTTTGCTTTTGGCCTGGGCAGTAATGGTCAGTACTTTATTGGTAATCGTTAAGTTGGCTGGTACATAAGTAATGTTATAATTGTTCCCTGCGTCTAAAGTTCCTTGATTGATGGCATAAGTACCCACATTTTCGCCTGTTGCCCTGGCCAATACACCCGTAACCATATCCGTGCCGACCAAACCCGTACTGGTGTAGGTAAGCGAAGGCTCGCCATCGCCATAAATTTTGCTTTTGGCCTCCGCCGTTATAGTTAATCCCGTTTTGGTTATCGTTAAGCTTCCATCCTGATAAGTAATGGCATAGTTATTTGAGGTATAACCTGTTGGGCTGATAAAATAACTCCCCACATCCCTGGCTCCAATTGCCGTGCCTGTATAACTTAAGGTACCTTGCAGAACCTGTTCATTTTCTCCATTGGCAAATCCATTATAGCTTACCCCATTTCCTCCGGTATAAGCTACCGCATTATAGGTTTTATTGAAATTATTGGCGGTAATAGTTAGTGTTTTTTGTTGCACATTGATATTGAAACTTACCGGGGTGGCCGCACTGTGGTTCACATCTCCGGGCTGACTGGCTGTTATTGTCGCCGTTCCTGCAGCCAAAATCTGTACTTGTCCGCTTGCATTAACCGAAGCCACCGCAGGATTGCTGCTGGCATAATTTGCCGGCAATCCCGATGAAGCAACAGCCGAAGCATCAACAACAGTATTTCCGTATGTTAACTGAAGTATGGCACCCGTTACCTGGTTATTAAACGTAATTACGTTGGCCCCAGATGGCACGATGCTTAGCGTTCCGTTTTTGTAGTCGAAATCGTAATTGGCGGCAAGCAATCCGCTAGGCGCGATTACATAATTCCCCGTATTTATAGCACCCTGCGAGTTACCTCCATATACTAATGTTCCATTTAATACGGCCTGGGTTTCGCCATTTACAAAGCCATTACAGCTTACGCCATTGCCGCCGGCATAGGCAAGTGCATCATAAGTTTTGCTAAAATCATTGGCTGTAACTGTTAACAGTTTTTTAACAATCTGCACCTGGAGCGTAATTGGGCTTGCCGGGCCATAATTCGCGTCGCCGGCTTGGCTTACTGTTAGGGTGGTTGTACCTGTTCCTAACAAGCTTACCTGACCTGATGCATTTATGGTGGCTACCGATGGATTGCTGCTTTGGTAAGTTGCCGTTAACCCGGAACTGGCATTGGCCGATGCATTGAAATCGGCATCGCCATAGGTTTTGGTTAATATACTGCCCGCAACTTGGGCATTAAAAGTTAAAGTATTTACATTATTAAGCGAAATAACCAACTGTCCGTTTAAATAACTGATGGCATAATTAGTTGCACTCAATCCCTGAGGAACAATGGTATAATTGCCCGTATTTATTGCGCCCTGAGCGGTGCCACCAAAACTCAATGTTCCAGAAAGCACGCTTGGATCTTCGCCTAAGGCAAATGTACCATAGCTTACTCCATTGCCCCCGCTATAGCCAAAACCATTGTATACCTTGTTAAAATTGTTTGCGGTAATGGTCAATGGCTTTGGCGTAATTGAAGCTGCAGAACTTGAGAGATCGCTAATATTTGCTACTTTATAATTTCCCGCATGTGTGCCGGTCAATAAAACATTGGCTATGGGCAGGGTAATCGTCTTTCCGGTTCCGGCATCTTTGTTATCGTATAGAGCCATGCCAGAATTTAAACTCAGTTGTACATCATCATTGTTAATGATATCGCCAATGCTCAATTCAAGGTCTGTAGCCTGAACCATTCCCGCAGTATTGGCATCATATGTTTTGGTTAATGCAACAGTAGATTTTAGGCTAACTGTTACAGGCCTTTGGCCAATAGTGAGGCTGAACACCACATTTGGCGCAGGACTATAGGCCCCATTACCAGCCTGGCTTGCCGTAATGTTTACCATTCCGGCCTTTTTAATGTTCAGTTTCCACTTGTTGCCATCTGTTGCATCCTGAAAGGCTTCGGCAATGCTATTATCTGCCGATGCATAGGTAATCATTAAGCCCGAACTTGCAGTCGCACCGGGTTCGAAGGCCAAATCGCCATAGGTTTTACTTAAATTATGGGCAGTAATGGTTTGCGATTGTACCAGAGCTTCGTAAGCACCCAAATCGATATTGGCACCTGTTAAACGTGGACTGCCATCAAGGTCTTTGGTGTTGGCAGTCAGACCCGAAAAGAGGGTTTGGTCGCCGGTATTTATAAGAGCGCCTCCAGTTTTTGGCCTATAATCGCCAACAGTTGTTAAAGCTGGCGCAGGTGGTGATACAAATAAATCCGTTGCCGTTCCATTAAAAGCGATCAATCCGGCACCACTTGCCCCCTGTACCAAACTATTTTTATAAATGGGCACATCTGTACCTGCGTTGTTTACTATGCCTGTACTATTGCCAAACACAATGGTATTTTGTACTTGTGGCGAAGCGCTATTGGTATTGAAGATTACACCTCCTGTATTAGACAGGTTGCCACCAATAGTAACATTAGTTAATACTGGCGATGAATTGTTATTATAAATGCCCGCACCATTGTTAGCGGCATTACCACTAATGAGCACATTACTAAGCATTGGTATTGCTCCAAAACTGTTATACATGGCTCCTCCATTGGCATCTGTACTGTTTCCAATCAGCACAACATTAATTAGCTTAACCGCACCTGTACTAATATTGGCTATTCCACCGCCTCCACCGCTGGTTCCGAGTGAAAAATTATTACTAATGGTTACATTGTTAAATTGAACTGTTGATGCCATGTTAGCAATTGCTCCGCCGAATCGGCTACCTGTAACCACGTTGCCCATAAAACTGCAATCTGAAATAACTGGACTTGAACCAGCATTGTACATGGCCCCTCCACCTTCATCGCCCCAGCCCTGACCAGCAATATTGCTACATTTATTATTTACAAAGCTACTTTTAGCAATTACCGGACTGGCCGCCGCGCCATTAGTTGGAACACTTGTAAAAATGGCCCCGCCCATGCCGGATGAAACATGGTTGTTTTCAAAAATACAATTGGTAATCGTGGGGCTGGATGAAGTGATGTTCATTCCCCCTCCCTGATTTTTAAATATGGTTAAACCGTTAACCGTGATATTGCTTCCGGTTCCATTCCCTCCTTTAATGTTAAAGCCATCTAATTCGGCAAATCCTACATCACCCGCAGAGATGAGCACATGACAGGCATTTTCACTGTTGTTGGCAAAGTTAATGGTAGCTCCGGCACCGCTTATAACATCGTCATTGTTAAAATCGCCACTGAGTGTACTTTTATTAACTATTAATGTCAGATCCCGTTGGGCAAGCGTTGTTTCTGTTCCGGCGAAGCCACCGTAAAGTTTTACATTTTTAACCAGCAAAAAGGCATTGTCCCGCCCTGCAGGATTGCCGAAATCATTATCGGCCGGATTATATAATGGTTTGTAAGTACCTTCTGCTACCCAAATCTGCTTTACCGTGCCCGCTGTAATCATATTTAGGTTTCTGGCTGCAATTAATGCATCGGCCAGTTCAGGCATGGCATTGGCCCAGCTATCTCCAGCACCATTGCTTCCTTTCTTTACATAAAGGGTACCATTTGCATCTGGCAAAGGCGGCGGATTTTTTACTGTTAAAAAATATACTCTCGAACCTGTATAAGGCCCGGTACCGTTAGAGGCATCGGTGCTCGTTACAGTGAAATTAAAAGTCCCGATGGTTGTTGCCTTGCCACTCAAAACACCTGTAGAACTAAATGCTAAACCCACTGGCAAAGCACCTGCTGTAATGGCAAACGTATAGGGTGCTGTACCCCCACTGGCCGTAATTGCCTGGTTATAAGCAGTAGCTGCGGTAGCATTTGGCAAAGCTGAGGGGCTTACCACAATAGTTGGTGTATTTACCACTAAAGTATAGGTTTGTACTCCAGTATGTGGTGCGCCTAATCCGGTTGATGAACCTGTTGCGGTAATTGTAAAACTAAAAATGCCCCCACTGGTTGGCGTTCCACTTAAAACCCCACTATTGCTTAATGTTAATCCTGCAGGCAAAGTTCCATTAGTTACTGCATATCTATATGGTGCAATACCACCGGTTGCAGTAATTGCCTGGCTATAGGCAGCACCAACGGCAGCACCGGGTATCGAGCTGGGCGCAATTGTAGTTACCGGAGGGGCAACAACCAAAGCATAGAGGCTGGTGCCCGGGTAAGATCCTGAGACGTCAGTGGCATCAGTGGCTTTTATCGTAAATGAAAAGCTTCCGGAAGCTGTGGGGGTACCCGTCAAAATCCCCGAAGTCGTATTTAGGCTTAACCCTGCAGGTAATGCCCCTGCACTAACCGCGAATGAATAAGGGGATGTACCCCCGATACCGGTAAATCTTAGATTGTAAGAACTCCCAACCGTAGTTGACGAAATGCTGGCCGGATTAATAACTATGGTAGGAAGTGTATTGATTAGATTGCTATCCTTTACCCAGGTAAAGCCATCTAAACCAACATATCTGAATCCCCCGTTTGCAGTAATCTGCAGCTCATCAATTAATAGGTTCGAATAGTTTTGCCCGTTAAGATTGGTCAGATCAATCAGCGTATAGCCATTGGTACTGCCTAGGCTTGTTGCAAATCCGGTAGTTTTGGTTTGCGTAAATTTTGTTATACCACTTAGTTTTCCGGTTACGGTAATACTTCCAGTTACATTCTGATTAAAATCCAGTGCCGAAAGAAACATCCAGAATCTATTTACTTTAAATAAATTAGAGGTTGTTTTGATGCTGAAAGAGGGAGGGGACTGTGTATTGTTAGAATTGTCGATGTATCGGTTATCAACCGTATTTCCATTCCACCCTGTTCCCGCGTAATTCCCTTGAATGTCAAAAACACTTACATGTGAAATGATATTAAAAATAACACCATTATCTGTAAAACTTGTGCTCCCATGAGATTCGGTTTCAAAAGCTTCGGTACTGGTTTGCCCCCATAAAGTTGTTGCATAGAATAGGGTGATAAGCAGCGGTAAAATTCTTTTCATTTTATAAAAATTTAGATAGCGGTCAAGCGTGCCCAATGATAAATAAACCGGAAAAGGCATACTTTTATCGTACGTTAAACTTGTTGCATACGTTGATCAAAAAGCCACCAAACCAGTAGCATAACCAGTAAAGTCACCAAAATAATGAGGGTTATAACTTGTAGTCTGTTCGTTTTGGGCATAGGCCAAATTTAGGCTCAGCAAGCGCCATCAGACAAGAAAAAGGTGCGGACAAAAAGCGGACAATTGACAGCTTTGGTTATGGATTGCGGGTTTGGAGTTGAAACTGAAGGGTTCAATGCCAAGTATAAGTGGAGGACCGAAAACGAAAAGTTGAATAAAATTAGCGCAAAATACCAATTATTAACCAAGCCTAAACCAGATCGTTCAAATCGCAAATATAGCTTTCGATGGTTTGCCCTTCCGGAACGGCAATGCGCTGCTTTAACCTGCGCTTGCTACGGGCAACACTAGAGGCGCTAATGCCAAGCATATTGGCAATTTGTTGGTTATTTAGGTCGAGGCATATTAAACTTGCCAAGCGTTCTTCTGCGGGATTTAAGTGAGCAACAATTTGTTTCAATCGGGGAAAAAACAAAGGATAGGCCTTGCTAAAAGCTTCCTTAAACCTGAGCCATTCCTTGTCTGTTACAAGTATATAATTGAGCAAGCTATCGTTGAGGTTGTCTGTTCCGTTTGCTTTGATCGTTCTTTCAAGGTTTCTGATCAGTTTTTCCTTTTCCCCTATGTTGAGCGCAAAGGAATTGATCCGCTCCTTGGCTTCTTTTATTTCGAGGTCTTTGGCCATCCGATCGCGATTTAAAATCTCGGTTTCGTGCTTAACTTTCAGGTTCTGCCTGTTGTAAAGCAAAAGGCAGATTACCGCTAAAAGAAAAATCCCCCCTAAAATAAAATTCCGGATCATTTTCTCCTGCCGCAATTTGGTGCTGGTGTTTTCCAGGCTAGTTTGTATATTATCAAACTCTATTTTAGTCTTAATGGCCGACAGCTGCTGAGAGCCAAGTTCTAAAAGCCGTTCGTTATTGAGTTTATTGTATAAATCATCATATTTATAGGCACTATCGGGCTCTTCAAGTTTCCGGTAACACATCACCATCCCCTTTAACGAGAGCAGTTTTTGCTCCACTACATAATATTCGCTCTGCAAAGCCCAGTGGTAAGCCTGTTTCCATTTAGACACTGCTTCTTGGTATCTTTTGTACTTAAAATCCAGGTTGGCTAGGATGTTCTGGGCAATAGCCATGTTATTGTACGATTTGATCGCCGTACTGTTTTGTAATTGCAAGTTTACCAAAGGGGTGCCCTGCGTTTCTTTACCCTGCAAGATTAATGCATGCCCGATGTTTCCTTTAGCAATGCCCAGCCATAAAGATTGAACATTTGCATTTTCATCGGGTGTCTTTGTTAAGGTATCTATAATCTGCTGATAGTAATACCCGGCACTGTCGTACTGATTAAGCTTGAGATAGGATGCACCAACAATATCCAGCTGAAAAATATAAACTCGTGGGTCCCAGGTATCTTTTCTTACATTTTTAAACGCCAAACATTGCAGGCCATAATCGATACTTTTTCTGTAGTTATTGCTCTGGTATAAGCCAAAGCTTACATTAAAGAAACGGTTATGTACATATTTAAAATGCGAAAATCCAACCTTACGTTCCAGTTCGATCGCTTTTAGGTTATACAGCACATATCTGTTGGTTCCCTTGCCAACATCTGCACAGAGGGTGTATACTTCGGCCTTAAGCTGGTCATCTTTCAATTTGTGGGCAAGCTTTATGCAGTCGTAAATATTTGTTGAATCCTGCGGAAGAATTTTCAGGCCCAATTCAAATTTCCCCAAAATTTCGTACATGGTTAGCCGTACTTTTAACCGATCATCTGAATTTTGGTCAAGATAAGCATGTAATGCTTTCATGAGGTGCCGATACTGGGGCAGGTATGTCTTCTTATTTTCTTTTTGCAGCTTTAATTGGGCATAACCAACTTCAGCCCGAAGGGTTTGGCTGGTATCGCCTACTTTCCAGGCATTAATAAGGGGTTCGATCAGCTTTTGCTGGGCAAAAACAGGAACAGAACAACAGCATAAGAGTAGCGCAAGGAGAATTAACCTGTTCATCATCTAGAGGTATCGCTAAAATACAGTTAATAGTTGAAGGTTAATACTAAAAAATTGGGCAGGTTAAGCAGATTGCGATGCCGGGTTGCAGACTATGATCTGGTAAATTGCGATTCAGCGTTAGGGAGAGACTAGAAAGGTAAGACTTTTTATACCTCATATGGGCGTTTTTAAAAAGCCAAAAGGCTTTCGGAAAACGTAAGAACTTGTTTGAATTCAATACGCTGATGTTTTTGATGGCGAAAATTGTGGCCCCGGGGAGTAAAAGAACACCCTGCCTGCTATGTATAAAAAAGGTTTTAGCAGCGATTTCGACCAAATCGCATCTTGAGGCATGATCCTGATGGCCGAAAATACCGAAGGCAGACTCACTTTGGTGGCACCTGTAGAAAAGTTCGCAGCAGGCAGTGTAATTAGATAGTTTGCCTGCCATAATTATGTAAAAGCCGTTTGATTAATTTCAAATTACTTTTTATTACTTATCCCTGTATAATAATCTTAAAGAGCCCTTTGTTATAACTGATTTTTTATTTTTTTAAAGGCAATTCTCTTTAGATAAATGCTTGTTAAAATGAATTCTCTTGCCACAAAACTTTTGTTATATTTGCGCAACAAATGGTCCCGTAGTTCAACGGATAGAATAGAAGTTTCCTAAACTTTAGATATGAGTTCGATTCTCGTCTGATTGTCAATACTTTAAATGATTTAATCTTAGCCTTGGGGCATCAAATGAGGTTAAACCATGTTTACAACACCAAAAATCTTTACACCTAAAACGTCAAAAGGACGTTGCTATGTAATTTACAATTATGATGGAAAAAGAGTTCGTCATTATAATGGCAACTGCTTAAATCTTAACATCAATCCCAATCAGTTCACAAATACTAAAGATAGGGACAGACTTGCTCAGCAACTGTTATTTGAGGTAAATTCAGCTTTAAAAAATGGATGGAATCCTTTTGAGATCGAATCTGAAAAACCAAGTCTAAGACAGTCACTATCAATGATACTCGCTGAGAAATTGGAATCTAATCTTTGTGACCTTTATAAACGTAATCTAAAGGCTGTACATCGAATGTTTATCGATTTTCTCCCAGCGTCTGACCTAAACAGTAAATGCGATAGCTTGAAGCTTGATAAGGTTGAAACTTTCTTGAATAAGTTTCAAACAAGTGAAAGGAATTATATTAATAGGCGTAGATGTCTAGGTATGTTCTTTAACGAAATGGTTAGAAAAGGATTTGCTGTGCAGAACATTGTCAAGAATACAAAGCCTGCTAAAGCTAAAGCATCATTGCATGTTCCTTATTCAGATAAGCAGTTGAGAGGTGTGCTTGATTATTTAAAATCCCATCAACCAAATCTTCATTTATGCTGTCTGCTGACTTATGGGTGTTTACTTAGGCCACACCATGAAATACGGTTATTAAAGTTGAGGCACATTGTTAAGGATTTTACTCAGATTCAGCTATCTGGCAGTGAAAATAAAAGTAAACGGATTAGAACAGTTCATATTCCTGTTTATATTCAGGATGTGCTTCGTGAGCGATTGCAAGATATTAATAATCCAGAGGCCAACATTTTTACGTTCACTAGTGAACCGTACAGCGTTGGTTATTTTAATTTGATGTGGGGAAAGGAGAAGATCAAGATGTTTAAAGAAAAGATACTGGAAGCGAACCAAACCATTTATTCATTCAGACATACAGCAGTTATTAATGTTTATCAGAAAACTAAGGACTTACACATCGTGCAGCAACTTTTACAACATTCTAATATGATCGTTACCCTTAATTACTTGAGAGGCTTAGGTGAGATGAATGACGATAAATTGAAGGATGTTCTTCCGTCATTATAGATAGAGCCTATAATCATTTTATACATGATAAGATTATAATGCCCTGGGCGATTAGCCCAAGGCATTTTTTTTTACATCATGCATTCGTCAGCAAAACTGTAGTAGCTATAATTGGTAACTATCAAATGATCACACACCTCAATATCCAACAGCTTCCCTCCATCTGTTAACTTTTGGGTCAATCTTTTATCAGCATCACTGGGGTTTGTATTGCTGCTCGGATGATTATGTGCTAATATTATTTTACTGGAATTGGTCTTTAAAGCGACTGAAAATATAATCTTCGGGTCTGCTAATGTCCCCTGTACTCCACCAATAGATATATCCACTATTCCCAATACTCGGTTACTGGTATTTAGTAAAATCACCTTAAATTCTTCTAACAGTTCAATCTTACCCAATTGCCAATGTTGCATTAATATTCGGTAAGCATCTCGAGAACTATTGATTTTTGGTCGTTCCGTAATGTTGTAGTTTGATTTGTAGCTTACTTCGACTTCTGCCACCTTAAATGAGTTTTGTTCTTGTACCATAAGATTTAAATTAATTATGGTACGATGGCAAGCTTTAATCAATTCAGTCCAAGAAGCAAACGAATAAATGGCCTGTGGGTAGGGATTGAGCGTTTATGCGGGAAGTTCTTGGATGCTTCAGCAGATTAAAGCTTAAATTTGTTTAATGATTAATTATATATATAATGGTAATTCAAATATTTTTCTCCGTAAATAAGGATTTTAGCCTATTTGTTGTTCAAAAGAATTTTAATCTTCAGCAACACAGAGTTGAATTCAGAGATCAAATCTTCCCAAGTCGGATGATTTCCATGGGCAAATCTTAGAAAAGGATCGCTGCAATTCCTAAAAAAGTAACTAAAAACAGTTGTTTCTTCATCTTTAAATGGGTTTTCGTTTAAGACTTTCTCAATTTGATTTTTAATTTTCATTAAGTGCTCCATACTTGCCGTTAAGTGCAAATCGCGCTTAAGTAAATAAGAAACACCATAGAAACTTTCATTAATGTACCACAAATCGGATAACCATTTACTAAGCTCAAGTATATTTAAAGGAGTAAATTGATTTGTTCGATCACGTTCAAATTCTCTAATTAGAAAGTTAATTCCTAAAATAGGTTCCGGATCTGTAAAATATAATGAGCTGTTTATTTCGCGAACGGAAAATGCAGGTATTAACTTTTCATTGGGCGCGACGTAATTTTTTATATAACTTTCAATCTTTGGAATACCGTTAGTTTCAAATTTAATTATCCTTAGTGTAAGCCCTTCAGGATTTTGAATGTCTAAAAAACACCTTTCTTCTTTTCCTTCATATAAATGTAATACACTTACAAAATATGTTTCATCATCACGAAACGAGGGGAAGATGTCTAAATCAGTTGGTACTATATCCCAATCTAGTTCATCACCAGAATAACACCCAGTTAATCTGAATATCTTAGTACCCTTATCGTTAAAAATATCCCTTAGCTTCATCCGTAAACTGAAATGATCTGAATATATAAATCCTTAATTATGTTGAGATTACAAATCTTAGGTTTGTTTAATGATTAATCATATAATGGTAATTTAAATAATTAAGGACAATATATAATTTGTTTTTAACCATTAAAATAAATTGTCTTTTTTAGTGGGATCTATATTCAATCATTATATTATTCGTAAGTGTTTCAAATTGTTCTTCAGCGTAGCAATAATTTCTTTTCTATATACAGGAGGTTGCATTCCATCAAAACAATTTATTATAGCGTAAATAGTAGCCTTTTCAAAAGGAGAAAAACAACTCGAACTAAAGTCAAAAGTTGCGTCATTAATCTCGAAGGTTAATACTATGTTTTCTCCTCTAAGGGCAGAAACATACTTTAGAAAAAATATCAATGCCGTCTCAACATCCCTTTTGTAATTCTCATGATATTTTATTATTTCTGCATCATTAGCATTCCATATTATTTTACTTCTTCCAGATTCGTCAGATACAGCCATATACATTTTTAAAGCTATGAATGCTTTACTGCGAGGCTTGTTATAAAACCCTTCTCCAACGACAGGTTGGAAATCCCATCGCAATATTTGGCTATTTACCCTATTTAGTAAACTCGCGGTAAACACTTCAACATTTATATCTTGGGTTTTCATGTGGATACTTTATCAAAACAAGTTAACATTTAAAGATATGTATTTAGGACACTAAATAGTTATACTATAACCCTTAATAAAAAGTGTCCTATTTTAAACAATATCATAAAATATTATTAGTTGTCACCAACTAAATCTTCTATTTTTTGTAATAAGGCTTCATATATAATGTTCAAATCCTTTTCTGCGTCTAATTCTGTTTTATACTGTTTTAAGGTGAAATTAGCTTCCTCCAATTCTAACTTTTTTAAGTAATAATTGTAAAACACTTGCGCCTCTTTTACCGTTTCACAGTTTGCATCCAATTCTCTAGCGAAATCCCAAAGCATTTGCATTGACCTAAATTTTGTTGCGCTGTCAAAATAGAATGTAAATACTTGTCTATAATCAACTATCATTTCAAAAGCAGCTCCTGAAATTAATTCGCATCCAAATATTTTAATTTCACGTAGTCTCCAATTAGCAAGAGGTATGAATGAAGAATATGATTCATCGTCGACATTTTGATAGTCAATGATGTAGGCATCCTTTCTTCGGCCATAATTCATATATTGATGCACGTAAGCACTTAGCACATAAATTGGGTTATCTGTAACCGCCTGACTTGGCATTTCACTCTCCGTAACCTGGCCATTTTGGTAGATTGACCAATAGTATGGTGTTACAGAAATATTTTCCCTATTAGCAATAAAGTTAGATTTTGCAAGTTCATATTTGCTTTGTAGGCATTCGATTCGTGTCATGTATTTTTCTTATAATTTCTAATTGTTAGCTCCTGCTGTATTTATAATCGCATCAGCTAATTCAATACATCTCTAATTTATTCGAATAACCATTTTGCTCTTTTCTTCAATTGACCATTGAACCTGCCACACCCTTCCGTCAATTTGATCAAGCAAAATGAAGTTGTACATGTTTTGAGTTGGATAAAGAAAAAATCGGCCATTTTTCTCTTCTTCTCTTGAAACGCGAGTTATTAAACTTAAAGGATCTTCTCTATTATTATCTTCTAAACTGTATTGAACTTGCCACATTTGTCCGTTTCTCGTATTCAACTTAATAAATGTCCATTTATTCCGAGTGGAAAAAAGTCTGTAAACGACAGCACTATCAGTTGAAATATTTTGAACAGGGGCTTCTGAAGTGCTTTGAGCGCTAGCTGCAATTGATAACAAACCAAGAGTTAGAAAGATGATTATAGTTTTCATCGCATTTAATTTCTATATTAATTAATAAGTAACGCAATAGGTGGATAGTGCGCTGCCTCGTGGGTTTATGGCGAAATTTCTTTAACATGATTATATTACGAGCTTAAAGTTGATTAATTATTAGTGTATTCAAGCTCGTAACACTTCATTCCAATTAGATCAGGTTCTATTTCATCAAAACGACCATGATTTAATCTAAATTCATTAATTATTCGAAATTCGCTATCTCGTGGTAATATAATTTCTTTTTCATCGACTTCTTCTTCATTCCACTGCAGCGGACACCCGGTAAAGTTTTCGTCCAATTTAATTATTAACAAAACGTTATCATCATCATATGTTAAGAATCTCGCGACTGTGTTAAAATCTAATGCCGTAGATAACCATTCTCTATTTTGATATACTCCGTCCTTTATGAATTCATCAATTCTTTGTTTGGATGTACCCTTGTAGAGTGTAAGTTCTTCTTTAAGTTCAAATGAAAACATTATACTATTCATCAGTTCATCTTCTGCTTTATAAGTCAATAGAGCTAATTCTTTGTTTGTTAGTAGCATCTGGTTAAGCTTATAAACATTGCTATTCATCTCATAAGCTTTGTATTGCTTACCAATATCTCTCTGAGCTTCATTTAAATTACCATAGAAAGTCTCTGCTGCGGGATTATTGACTAGTAAAAAGTTTGGTAACATATTGATGAATAATATTAAAATTATCGTTAGCAGTTTTTAGTATTTCCTGAACGTTTCGCCGTATTTGCTAATTAAATCGAATGACAAGGATCTTGCTCGTCGAAGTAATTCCAAATCGCCCACCATATGCAAATCTGTCTGCTGCAGAATTATCATCTTCTCTAAACACATATTATGGCGAACTCAGACGGCCATCGTTTAGTCATGTCAAATTTACTTGGATCATCTATTTCAATTTGTTAATGGTATTTATTTTCTGGCTTCCTGTTTTGCTGATATTCTGCTATGGCGACCTGAATTATCCTCTCGCTTATACCTTTAAGTATGTTAAATAGCGCAATGAAGTTTTCTGGAGCATTAGCTGAACCTTTAAGCTCATTTAGGATATCTGCCAATAAGCTTTTAACAGGATTAAAATCAAAATCGCTATCGATGATATAATAATAAGTAGGAATTGACACACCCATGTAAGAATACAAAATAGAACTTTCTATATCTCTCAATATATTATCATAAACATGGTTTTCCAATATCAATCGATGGTTTCGATCAATGCCATTCCCATATCTATCTAGAACTAGCTTATCGTGAATTATCTGTATTTGATGAATTAGATTATGAAACCTTGATCCTGTAGAAGGTACTTCCTCAGATTTAGATAGAAGAGCACGCAGTTGTTCTAGTTCTATTTCAAGGTTTTTAAGAGTTTCTCTAATCTCGGTTGCGTCTCTTTCGTATCTTTCATATGATTGAATCAAGCTTGATAACTGCTCAATTTCCCGATGCAGTCCGATAAGCCGCTGTATATTCTCATACTCTTTATCTTGGTTCATAAGTTACCAGTATTGTTTTATGAGCTAAAATAAGAAGTTAATCTTAATCTTAATTAACTGGAAACCGTAAATACTCAAACTTAAGTATTGCCTTGATCTAATTATATTAGTAAATGTATAAAGAATATCATCTGAGTTGATTTAAACTTTTAAACATCCAAACAAAACCCTATATTGACAATACACCAATTATAATGAGATGCAGCACGGCATAGTTTGTATTATTGATGCATTAGCGACCAAAGGAGTTTGGAGTATCGATGAACCCAATAATTATTTAAGAAAGCTAAATAGAATTCATAAACAATTAGATGAATATATTAAGTATTTTAAGAGCCTGCGCTCTCCTCACAAATTAGAATACATAACCTTTTCCGATACTATTATTATAACCTTAACTCTAAGTGGTTTCCCAAATGAAACATCAATTCCTATGATGGTTCGTGCAATTGACGGTGTGTTTAGTACATGCTTTGCTGAAGACTTGCTAATGAGGGGTGCGATATCCTTTGGTAAGTTCATTAAAAGAAAGAATATTTTGATTGGTCCAGCTGTTGATGATGCTGCCTTATGGCACGATAAGGCTCAGGTTATTGGCTGTGTTCTTACACCCAACACCACAATATTATATGAAAGTGGTATTGATTATATGATGCGAGATCCAAATCAGACATATGACTATAGTCAACATGCCATCAAATACAACGTACCATTTAAAGAATCAAAGACCTATTTATTATATATGGTTAATTGGCCATTAAGTATGTATAAGGCATTTGCTCCTTTAGGTCCACCAGATCCAATCCTTAGGTTTAAGGGCATTTTAGGTAAATATCAAATTCCTGCAGAAGCTTATCAAAAGCATTTGAATACAATCTCATTCTTCGAATACTCAATTAATCAAGCCAAATTAGACAAACACATTTAAAAGCGTTTTCCTAGATTAAGGATACTGAACACTATAATTAGTCTTCAACTATTGTTTTATGTTTAAGCATAAGTACATTGTATTCAGTCTTATCAATTTTTAAAATGTTAAATATGTCTTCATCTTTAAGGATGGTCTTTCTTTTAAGCTCATTGTCGCAGTTCTCATATTGATATTCTGTAAACGGAAATAGTCCATGTTTGATTGGGTTTTTGGCGAAAGGATTGTGCCAAACAGAAATTGAGCATGTGTCTAGTGTGAAGAGGTCGAAATTCCTGAAGATCACAACCGCTGAAACGCTAGTGTTCACTGGAATATTATTTTGTAAAAGAAATCCGTTTGTGTTTGGTTCCTTATATATCCTTGTTGGATCAGACTGTCCAAACAAGGCTTTAAAGTAACACTCTTCCTTTGTAAATAAATCATCAGTACTTAAGCAAATTACATACGGATTGCCATCAATTCCATATTTACTTGGAGCCTTGTCTTTCAGGGCTGTGAGAATAGGCTTTGCACTATCAATGGGCTTAACGCCACCCATTATAAATCCTAGTGATTTGCGAATTGATTTATCTCCTTTCTTAATGAATGTAAATTCAATCTCCCAATTGTCAATTGAGAAGTCAGCTTTTATAGGCTGTCCATTATCAACAATCATAAACTCTGGAGAGCTTATAGTTCTGGTAATCCAGCTAATAAGTTTCTTCTTGGCTAGACTCCTATCTGAATCGCACTTAATATCAATTCCAATCCAATATGGAAAATATTCTAAACTATCAATAATCTCTTCAATGCTTTCTGATTTAGACTTTTCCTTAGCATTAGTAAAGCTATTACTAGATAATGTACATTCAATATATATATCTTCATTTTTCCCTTTTCCTGTTAACTTGTAGTCAGGTAGTTTATTAGTTTTCGTAATTGGATGTTTCTCAATGCCTCTATCACTGTTCAAAATAATACGATAGACAAGAAGCTCAAACATAGCGGCGTAATGTTGTTTATTGTCTTTGGACTTCAGCTTGCTTATGAATTCATTATCATAATCAAATTGCTCTAGCCAATTTGAAACTATATTCCTCATATATGTAGCTATTGGCCATGCTGAATCATCTAGAAATTCAAATGCAGATTGCTTCCGGATCTTTGGTAGATTATTGGTTCTGATGTGCTTAGAAAATATAGACATGATTTATTGAGGCTTTGGCCTAATATAAGAGTTTTATGTAAGTTCTTTGCGTACCGACATGCGTATGGAGCGAGGGTCGTTGCAGTAAAGCTCGTTAGAGCGATGCAACGATATGTTTTATGAAATTATCAATCTGTATGCAGGAAGTACAATAGATAATATTCGCTATCTCCTTTTAAAATATAATAATCTGAAGATATTCCGAATTGGTAGGAGTCGCTAAGTTCGCTAATCTTATATACTTCATTTAGGGTAAGCTCTTTATTGAATAACTCGTAAAGATGATTTACTTCTTCATCTTGCTTAGTTTGTGCAACTTTTAATACCGAAATGTCCCCACTCTTGTATAGCCAAGACTTAATTTCAGATAGAAATGTTTCTTCTGGAATCAGCGTAAGCTGGAATGACTCTTCCCTAAATTCAATAAACTGTTCTTTGACTAACGAAATCACATCATTGGATTTACCAATTGTAATTAAATCAAAATCGTATGAAAGACCAGAAGAATTCTCATTTAGATCTGCATAGGTATGCAATATGCCTTTTAGGTAATCTATTGAGCAAATTTCATAGGATTCTCCGATATATGGTCTTCTTTGCATACGTTTTATTTAGAACTTCAATATAGTTAAAATCAAATTTCTGATCGCCGATATATTTTTTTAATAAAATATGACGCTTAGCGATGTGCTTTTAAAAACACCAACCATTCTTCTAGGATCATCTTAAAATCTAGTAATGGTATGGTTTGTAAAACTCCGGTAAAAGCAGATGAAAGTCCTGTTATTTCAACCCTATCATCCGTTAACCGAGCAGAAAAGACATTATAAGAAAACCAATCCTTTTCTTTGTGGTTTGGAGCTCCTTCTAATTTCTCAGCGCACCGATCTATAATCTCGGGGAGGAAATCTTCATCTTGAAGATCGTCAAGAAACCAAGCTAATCCTCTGCCTTTAGCATAAGTCCATCCTAAACCATCTACACCGAAATTGACTTCGTGTAGTTTTAATAGCTCATTAATATTCATTTATCAATTTCTTCTTAATTAAACGTAACGTTAGTTATTGATTAAGAGTTGCTCCAACCTTAAAGGTATGTAGAACGATGCAACGATATGTTTTATGTAATTGTATTATTTTAATTGATGGTGTCTATTACTTGAATCCAATACAGATATTTTGAGTTCCCGATATAACCACTCGTTTTAAGTGAATCAAGCCTAACAAGAATTAACTCTAGAAGTGGGATAGACTCGACTTTATTCTCCTCGAAAAAGAATATAAGCCACTGGTCTAAAATAGCTGTGGCTAGTGAATCATCAGCCAAAGTAAATATATGGCCTAATGTGAAATTATCATCAATTGTTTCTCCATGAAGGTCTCCGCTATACATAGTATAAGCTAATACCTCAAGATCTTTGTTATTCCATTTAGGTAATTCGAAATTTAGAGTGCTCCAATCGTCGGCATCAAAAGTGTTAAGTATTTGATAAGAAACATGAGCTAATCCATCCACTTCAGATAAAATTTGTATCCTATCACTAAGCTTTGTAAGTTCTTCATGTAAGAGTCTAACTTTATCTTTTTGCCGCATTCTATACAAAGATACTAAATCAATGGCGATATGCTCGCCTCTGCGAATTGAGAAAATGTGTGAGAATCAGCAGTTGCAAAGCAGCGGGATTCGATCTATGTTCTTTACACTAGCAACTGGCGAGATATTTGGATCAAATATCGTGACAGTTGCGCAGCATTTTCGATTGCGCAGGTGAGCTGAGAAGTGGAGCCTGACTAGGTTTATCCAGGATGAAGCGAAGCAAATCCTAGATAAAGATAGAGAGAAGGCTCACGAAGCCATCCGCATTGCCAAAATTAAAACCATGACAGAACGTATGTGATGGCGAGCGTTTTAAGTGGCATTAGACATGGCGTAGTACCGATCTTCCTATCGGTTTAGCAGTGCCCAGAGCTAAGAATTACCGGCTAAAAGAACCGCAGATACTTAAAAGAAAGCTGACCATTGCCCCACCAATGATATAAAGACTAAACCAATCCATTCCCTGCGTAAGCAGCAAAGTTGGGGATGGGTTTGGTTGTAGGATGCAATAAGCTAGAACGGCAAATCAGCATCTTCATCTATCTCATCTTCTGCCTGAGTGCTATCTGCTGTTCCAACGACATCCTCTTTTGAAATTTCAGCTAGTAAACTGTCCATTGTCTCATCAACGTTATAGTATGAATCTCTCGCGGCTTTATGAAAAGCGGTAAGTAGTTTAATGCTCTGCGCATCCTCTTCTTCCTCAGTATTGTATCTCTCCACCATCTCACCCTTTTGATTATAGACAGCAATACTTGTGAAGGGTCTATCATAGTTTCCATAATAAATTGAAACAACTATGGACGAACCTTGACCAATTTTAAGTTTGTATTCATCATCACCGCTTGTTTTGTTCCAAATTGCCTTATTAGCAATAGTCTTATCTTTCAGAACGGATATGATTTGTTTTAATTTCTCTGGTATCATGGCCTAGTTTTCTTCAGTTTAAATTCAACGCCTAATAGAATAGTGGATAATTGCTCAAGATTTGTCATTATCTTTTCTTTGTCAATCTTGTTTTTATTATTGAGGAGGAACTTGTGAAAGTTGGTCAAATCGATGTTAAAGTCCGCATACGCGTTATTAAAATCTTTCTTATTAACAAGTGTGCCAAATTCATCATGATTGCTAAGTTCACTTAGAAGTATTTTAAGATCTTTCATCCTTAATATGCACATGTCAATTTTGTCTGCCTTTAGGAAGTCTTGAACATCCCCAATCATTGAGAACTTTTTAATGAGGTCTGATATTAGATTCAGTGAATTTAACCTTTTGATATTCTCTGTGACTTCTTTTTGTGTTATTAGAGCAACTTCTTTTACTGATAGGATTTGCAGATAGGCTATGATTAGGCCAGCTATAGATAAGAGAAAACCAACGATTCCTATATAATTAATAAATGTCCTGTCCTTAGATGGTAATATTAGAACGCATCCTATTAATAAAATAAGAGCGATGCCACCAATGAACCAGATTTTATTTCTATTTGACACTAAGAGAGCTTTATATAAAGGTATAAAAGTTTACGCTAAAGCAAGTGAAATAATGATAAAACCTTTTCTTTCTCCGACTTAAGACACTTTTACTAAAACGCTTTGTTTAGGGATGAAACGCAGACAATTAGGCAAGCTTATGACTGACTGTACTCTTCCTTAGCTGTATCGTATGAAAAATATCTGGCCCTATTAGCATGATAATTGGTATTTAACCCCATTTTCCACTTGTATTTATCGATAGGTCTATAGTCGTCATCATTATCCCTATGTATGCAAGACTCTGGAATTATCATATTATCAATTACCGCCATAAAATGATTTTCCTCAATAAGATCAGCCCATTCACTATACCACTCTATTGCCCAGGAATGCATATCAAGACTTTCCACGAGACTTATTAAAACCTCTAATTCATTATCTCTGTATTTCTCATCTTCAAAACTAAACATGAAGTCCTTTTGCTTAAGGTCATTAGCAAAGTCAGGAAACGTTACAAATGTAGAGGCAAGCTTAATAAATTCAGAGACATCATTTGGGTATAAGTCTAATACTATTACTGTCAGGTCTTTCTCGGTAAAATGAATAATTGATTCTGGAATGTTAATTTGTTCCTTCGTAACAATTGTTGCAATTGCTTGTCCCATAATCCAAGTATAATAAAAAAGAGCCATATTGTTATCCCCTAAAAATGTAGTAAAGAATCCACAGCACCACATAAAGACTAAACCATTCCTTTCTCCGCGTAAGCCACTATTTGGAGAGCGGAATTGATTAGGATGATTAATATATCTTATGTGAAATAATCAAATGATAGGAGATAATTCTGAGAGTTATAAGAAATAACATAATCAGCCTGTTGGTGATGGTCGAAAACTAATTCATATACTTCAAATTGTTTAGTGCCAAAGATTGACCATATAGAGAATAAAATCCGGTTTCTAATCACATCAAGACCATCCTTATCAAGCTTCAATTTTGTATTTTCAAAGGGGCTTCCAATTTGTTCTAGTAATTCCTTTAGGATATCGAATCCACATCTATTAGTCGACATCAACACCTTTTTAAAATATTGCGGCTCTCCATTTATCCATCGAAAGCACTTGATTTCGTCATTAAAATAACCAAATTCGTAACGCCATGTAATATAATCATCAGCAAGATTATCATAGTCGCTCGCGATTTTAAGATAATTCTTGATTAATCCAATTTTATATTCAACATCATTTGCCTTTTGGAAGTTTGAAGGAATTTCCGATAAATTGAATTTGGAGAGACCTTTAGCAAATTGAGTTATAAACCAAATTTCATCCCATTCATCAGTAATATCATCATTAAGTTGGAGAAAGTTATTCCATTGCCATTCCTCCGGAACTAATCTTCCATTATCTTCTATCCAAAAACTAGGTTGATCATTATCTGTTATCTCGATCTGATCCTTAATGATGTAATTAACTTTATTTGATTCATCTAAAACATAATAACAGTTAAGATCCACACCTAATATCAAATATTCAGATTTGATAAGGTCCTTATCATTTATGCTTATTTCCTGCTTTATCTTTCCTTTCATAGTGTCATAACAAACCGATTAACGAATTATATAGCTTGCAGCAAAAAAACTTATAGTAAAACATCTACTATGTAACCTGCAAGCATACTGAAAACTAGGTAAAGCTAATAAAAACATTTTTTGCGGTAGGTTAAAAAAAATGAATCGAAATGCTGTAAATCTGGAGTATTGCCCTCCATAAAAAACACAGGACAGAATCCATGTCACAGACTCAATGACTAGAGCGAGCCTTTCCACGGTTAAGCAGCAAATGAGTGAAAGGCTTGGTTTAGGAATGAGTTCATTACTAATTGCACTTCGTAAATGTTGTAAGCCCCTTGCTATTGTTGATATTCTTTGCGAGTTTTCAACAAAAGTACCACAAATACAAGTACGCTAATTATTATTAGTAAATTTGGATCAGAAACAAAAAAGGAGCATAGAAATATGCTCCTCTATCAAGTTTTGGAGAAATGTTGTTCTAGCAAGAACAACATTATCCGAGTAAAAGTTAAATCGCAAGTTTAACCGTAATCAAGAACCTCGAAGCTGTCACTTCGGGGTTTCTTTGTTTAACAATAGCACAAATTTATGTTATTATAAAACACATAACAACTTTGTTCGTATATATTAATCAACAAGTTTATCAACACATTATGATTGATACTTTTTGTGGCTCAGGTGGATTTGTTTTAGGATGTCCACCATGTCAGGCTTAGATTTTCCTTCTTCTTTTCCGCCTAAATTTTGGCTCTATAAATTCCTTATAACCAACATAGGCTGCACCAATTGCTCCCATTAAGAGGATAAAACCTAAATCATCATTGTTTGATGTAGATATTGAAACGTTGTTGTTAGCCCGAACCATCGATTTCCTCTCTTGACATTCTATAACATCGAATTTTAATTGCTCCATATCGAAAATCCTATTATAATCACTTAAATCTATTAATAAGCAGTTATTTAAGGTTTCAGTAAAGCGAAGTTCTTTCTCCCAACTTATCTGATTAGAAACAATAACCTCAACATACAAAGGTTTTTCATTATTAATTAAAGTGATATCGGGTCGGTATTTATCCCATTTCTTTTCTGGTAACGCTTGGGTATAATGGAAGCTAGATCCGTCTGGAAGTTTAACTCTATTATGCTTTGTAAGTATTTCTTTGACTGTTAAATGTAATAACGTTTCAGATGTAGCATTACATCCTATTCCACGGTGTTTAAAATGTTTTGTTTTCATTGGAACATTTAAAACGCATGTTAATTGTTTACCACAATCAAGACAGATAAAATTATGTTTGTTAGCAAGGTTAACAGTGGTGATATTTGTTGGTTCGTTGGTAAGCTTGTGCCTGCCTAATATAAAGTGAGCGCTCATAGCATAATGATAATAAAAAAGAGCCACATTGCTGTAGCTCTCCCTAAATAGTCTTTATTTATCGGCGAACTTTACTGGTTAATCTGCCCTATGCTTCTAATTATATTGCGCATATAAATACTTTGGTTAACCCTTTTAATATCTCCGTCCATTGACAATAGAATTCGTTTGTAAATGCCCATTTCAGTATCATAAACATATAAAGAATTGGTAAATGATCCCGCATCACAGGCAATATCTCCATGATCCTCAATTGGAGACTGTAGTAGATCCGCTATCATTTCTTTGGTTATGATATTAGTTTTCTTTTTATATCCAAACCACGGTTTATACTCAACGGAATTCAATAGGTTTTCAAATAGGTCAGCAGGTGTTATTGTCTCATATTCTTCGTGTCTATACGCTGTGTTATCTGATGGGGCAACCTTATCGATAGTTTCACACAAATTCCATTTATCGCTAATCGCATAGCGATAATCTTTTGATAATCTGTAGTTGTATTTCCGCCCTTGAGGATCGATAAAGAAACCATAATGCTTTATTCCCCATGCTATGCTATAAAATTCACTTTGGTAAATGAATGGTTGATTATGTACAGTAAATTCCATTTTTATCATAGTTAAAGGCCAGACTTTTCTTCGCTGATTATCTTGTTTCTGATTTGGATATCATAGAAGGCATAATTTGTTACTCCACCAAGAAATCTAAGCAATACTTTCTTGCCATATAGCTCATATTTTGCTGTTCTGCCGTATAGCTTGTCTTGCGATGTCAATTCCTTTTCTTGAAATCCTCCGTATTGTTTTTGAACACGACTAAGTATATCCTGGTGAATTAGCTCGTTCTGTTCACTGCCATAGACAAAAGACGGGCTTATGCTTATACAATATAGCTTTGCATCGTAAAAGTACAATTCGATGCTTTTTAAAGGATATTCAAAGATTTTAAAGTCTTTAATGTTCTTAACCTCGTAATATGCGATGCTTTTATTCTCAGGATCACTTCCATGTGATTTTAGTTTGGCTAATTTCTTAACCTCTGAGATATCTTCACCTAAAACAAATATGTTGAATCCATTCTTGTCATCGAGTTCTTTAGCATATTGAGCTTTACAGAAACTTATTGATGTAAGCAGTATAATTAGTGTTAATGTAGTTTTCATGATTATTTCTAATTATGGGGTATCCATGTATCCAGTAAACTTTAGAAAGGTGTCCTTTGAGCTAATTGTACAGGAAAAACTAGTTCCCTCATTAGTATATATCTTAAGAAGATGAACATCGGCTATTCCTTTTATATTATCGTAATTGTTGCTAAAAGACCACTTAAATTTGGATGTTTGAGTCTTATAACTGGTTGGGGTTGCTGCTTTACTGCTTAGTTCAGGATTAATCATTATCCCTGTACTAATCGATTTACTTAGAGGTAAATAGTTTGCAAAGAAAATCTCCTTTGAATCGTTTTCGGTATAAATAACTAAGCACGCTTCATTATTTACATAGTGTTCAGAGTAATCTTTACCATTCACCGTAGCCTTTTGAATAACGAATTTGGCTATTACATTTGTTTCTGTCTGTTGTACTGGTTGTTCTGAAATCCTCTCTCGCCTTTGAGGTTTCCATGTTTGTATTGGAGGTGGTGGTACTCTTTGAATTGGGGGTAAGGGTTTATAAACTGGGTATTCAACTTGTGCATAACCAATACTTCCCATAAATAAAAGAGCAGTTAAAACTAGATATTTTTTCATCTGATTGTTTTACCGATAGTCTCAACTCGGTTTTATGGTTTACATTAAGGCAAGACTGTTCCTAAGATATATGGAAAGTTAATCCTGACATTACGGGAATCCGTAATTGGAATAATTCGGTAGACATCTGTTAGAACCTCAATGTTTAATAAATATCGATAGTCCAACTCGATGTTATAAATGCATAAAGCGCAGGACTGAGCTATGTCTGCGTCTAAGAGGTTCTGGAAAAACCCGACAACAACAAACAAGCCACCACCTGCGCTTTATGCACAGGCGTGAACTTATCTGCTCTTGTTGTCTTTGTAATTTTCCAGATTTCTTAGACAAGAACTGATAGCTTACGCTAAATCTTAAATATGTATTTTACTTACTGCTTTATATACCGTTCTTTATAATCCTTTTTATTGATAACGGTAAAGATAATAAGCAGAATTAAATAAAGCGCATTACTGCGCTCTATTTTTATGATTCTAGTTTATCAACCGTTGCAATTGAAACGTAGTTGTTCTCACCTTCAGCAATTCTGCGATAAAAGAAGTTGTGGTGCTGATCGGCTTCTCGGAAGTTTACCCTTAGTGCGTATTCGATCCCACCTGTATTATCATTTGATTGGGTAATTTCGTATGCTTTACGAAGGAAAATATTGGTTAAACCCGAGCCAAAGCGTTCTAAAGCTTCAGAACCTAAGTCTATAAATATGAATGATCTGCCATCCTTGCTGTTGGATAGCGTAATGTTCCAGAAGTAATTTAGGTGTTCGCTAATCATGTTGCTTTTGTATTCGTTCTTTACATGGTCAACTGTGGCATAGGTTCTGTATTTAGCTAGATCGAACTTCCTTAATTGTTCGGTAGCTGCATCAACGATTAGATTGTATGCTTTTTGTACTTCGGTGTTTACCAATACTTGTTGCTCGTTTATAATAACAAATTGTGTCTGTGTTTTTACTGCCTTTGCAGTTCTTGCTTTTGTTTGCATCTTAATAGAATTTTAAATGTTAAACTTGGGTTAAATGAAAAATGCCTCCGTTTGGAAGCATCTATGTTGAATTAGTATATAAATGGAAATGCACCATTTTTAGGCGGCGCATTGTGTTATTGTCGATTTTAATGTAGTTGTATTGCTGAGGATATTTAGTCGATTTTACCCAGTTTAGATCCTTTTAGAACTAAAACGTCGTATCGGTATAATGGTGAGTTTTGGTAATTGGTAAATCGGAATTCATCGGTTTTTAAATCTAAAGTAGTGGTTTTAGGTAGGCTTGTTGTTCGATGTTCAGACTTGATTTTATAGTGGTAAAGTGGGAAATCTTTTTATCTCCCCCTAGAGAAAGGTGTGGGGTATGAGGTTAGATAGGTTCGCTTCTGGATACACAGACTTCAATTTAAGTAGCTAGCCGAAATTATAAAAAAAATATTTTTTAAGGGGGCTTACGTGTTTATTCCAGGGTCTCTATAATATTTGGTTGAGGCTATCCTGTATTATTGTGTTTAGGCTTAAGCATATGGTTGCTATCCTAAAAAATAACCGATTTCTATATTTCTCTCTATAAAGAGGATTTTTCTTCAAAATATTGGTATTCTGGTTTTACCTTAGATCTCATAAACTTGTAAGAAGTAATACCATCTGTTTTTGTAGTAATCGATTTAGTAAACAGTCTTTTGAATTCAGCCACTTTAGGGATCATATAAGTATTTTTAGGTTCATTAGGTTTGAATACTCCGTACTTTACGTATAAATCTAGCATTACTATATTAAATTCTTCTTTGTAAATCGTATTTTCTCCAATAATATCAAAATAGTCCCTAATTATATACTTCTTAACCCTTTCATTATTAGATTTTCTATATGCTATTTTGATGCTTTGAGGGTTGAAATCTAGCTTTCGCATTGCGTCACCACCCAATTCGACAAAATACGCCCTTACGAATTCAAGATCAATAGGTAGGAATTTCATCATCTCCTTATAGTTCTTCACTTTGTCATTATCGTTCAATTCTAAAGATTCTAAGAATTCAACTGCAACTTTAATCTTATGTGATTGGCTTTTAGTGTTCACATTTTCCGATATGTTCGGAACGTAGTAGTGATATAAATTGGAAACTTTATACCAAGCATTTTGCCAAGCTTGCTTTATAAAGTTAACATGATTGTACTCCTGCTTGCTCATTTCTCTATTAACCCATTGATCAGTCTTGAAGTCATTATATGTTGCAAATTTGTCCTGATAATTAATATCACCATACAACAACACAACATCTTCCAGTGGTTTACTGTGAACCTCGATGCCGTAAATATCATTTTTGTGATCATTATATCTTTGTATAATACTATTCCCAAGTTTGACAAAGGATGCCTCGATACTGCTAAATGGTTCAAAATTAAGTATGTTTCTATCGGTGGTTATATGAATAATTCGTTCAGAATCCTTTCTGTTGCGGCCAGCGGCTTGAACACATTTATTGGATATACCAGTTTGTAATGATTGATTATGTGTATCGGATACAATAATGATTGTAGCACCCTCATCAAATAAATCCCACCCTTCGTAATATTTGGAAGTATAAAAGTTAAACTTAGAAAACGTGGCTTCATTTGGTGCATCTTGATAGTATCCTCTTAACTCATCAAGTTTTTCCATATTATCATTATCGTACTTGCAGAATACTGAGCAATCTGTAATCTCTGCCTTGTTTATAGCATTTGCAATCTCTTTTACTGAGTTTAGAAACACGTGCACACGTCCTGTAGATTGTTCTGGATTTACTAAGAATGTATGAAGTAGCGCAAGCACATTTTCAGCGTGATGTATTTCTATACTGTTACCCTCCTTCGTAAATTCTATATTATATTGGTTAAAGAGCTTAAGTTTAGGTGTTGAAAAGTAATAAGGAGTTGCACTAATGAGAGCCTTATTTTCGAAATTAAAGAAGTGTTCAAATGCTGAAAGTATATTCTTTCGAAAGCTGTCAGTTATGGTAGTGTGTGCCTCATCAAAGAGAATGAACCAACTTTTGTATAATTCGTCCAATGGGAAATTACACTTAGTTACTTTCCATAAAGATTCCGGTGTGCAAAAGATCTTTTTATTGACATCTCTATTAGCCATAAAGTTATTTAATGCAATGAAATCGCTTTTTTGAAACTTTCCCCTAACTGGATAGTGATTTGGCTTAAGTTCACCATCTTCCGTAAAGCATTTATTGTCAATTATTGCATTAGTTGGAACTACAATTATTGAATTTCTCTCAGCGTTGATTTCTAGATATGTGCCGCCAATACCACACCTCCCTTTGTTTATGATAGCATCAGTTGGTATTAAGTCAATAACTTCAGAAAGGTTTGTTATGGGGTCAACTTCAAATGTATATTCAGTTCTGAATTCTGTTTTAAGAATACTTGTAGGTTCAATTATATGCTTTCCCTGTATCATCTTTTGCTATTTTATTGTGATTGTATAGCAAAGATTCAGGTATTGCCTAGCGGATATTGGGTAATGGATTTAGGTAGTTTAAACTGGGTTTATACCATTGATTATCAGTTGGTTTGTGGTGTAATAAAAAAGAGGTCTCAGATGAAACCTCTTAAGTACGAAAGTATTAATTTCAAAGTAGTGGTGTGCCTTTTATCAGTGATTAGTTCTATTCGTGGTCTTCATCTTTTTTATCTGGTAATAATTGCATCTCGATCTGCTTTTGTTGTTGGTAGTCAGCAGAAAACAAATTGTTTGCCATGTCCATATCTCTAGTGCTGACCAGATAATCATCATACAAAAATTGATTAGCCAGTTCACTTTCTTGTTCTTCTTGAAGAAATATATCTGCATTTATAGCGTCGTGCTCATCTAACATTCGTTGATGTTCCTCGTCAATGATTACGTCCCAAATAGCTTTATGAAAGATCTTATCTGGTATAGTGGGGTGTGGCAATTTTATCAATTCTTTAATATGGAGCAGGTAATTTGGTAACTCCTGAACCCCAATTTCTTTGGGACCATCTGAGATCTGATTGTACAATGCCCCAAGCCTTATCCTAACAAATTGATCGCTATATCGAAGACTAGATTCAGATTTATGATGCCCTTCGCCAATTGGTACTAATTTACCGTTGTGTTTTTCGAAGGTTACTTTGTAGAGCATATAAAGCCCTTTTTTGCAGCTAATAGGTTGCATAATCTTTAATTTTAATGTGAATAATGTTTAGTACCTCTTTGGTACACCACAAAATTGACTTAAAACTAAAGGCTAGAACGAGCATAGACTTATGCTGATTTAGAAAGGATTTATACCATTTAAAATCAATAAGTTAACTGCCTTTTAAGTAAACCTTAATGCCATCCTTTTTCTTGCCGTTATTGAGCACAGCTTTGATATAGTTTATCTTTTCGTAATCCATATCGTGGCTAACGTTTAATATACCATAAACGCTGCAAGCTTCATATATCACTCTAGCCTGATCGTTTGTTAAAAAGGCAGTAGGATGGGTAATGTTGGATTCTTCATTTAGATAGTTTCTAATTGTTTTACAGACAGTATAAATGAACTCACTGGTAAAAACTTTATCTTTTATACTAATGAGCTTGTCATTTAGCTCCGATAACTTATCTATATCAAGGTCACTTAAATTTTTAACCTCGTCGATCAGTTCGAATGGGATGGAATTTACATCTTGTTTGATCTTATTCAGTAGTGCGTGGCCAGCAGAATTTAAGGAAGCTGAAACAACTATTGGATCTGATAGTGCTAGATAATCCTCAAAATCCTTTCCATAACTTTTATGTGTAAACTCCATATTAATAGAATTGGGATTATCTCTAAGCTTTATGATTTGGATTAGTTGCTCAATTTTAAATTTTAGCTGTTTGTGCAGTTGTGAATCTTGCTCAATGAAATTACCTTCGAATTCAACCATATTTTTAATTAGATAAGCAATATGTGCTGCATGGTAGAAAACGCCTAGATCTTTAAGCCTTATTAGGTAATCAACGAATTTTTGTTTTGCTTCGTCGTGGTCATTTGCAGCAATATTAACCTCATGTTTGAAATTTACCTCAAATGGCTCGTTTCTCTCCTTGCACATTTTAAGTATACTTTCTGCCGAGAAATGATATTTGCTAAGAATCTCATAGCTGATCATTCCTGTATGATCTAAGGTGTAGATATCCATATTATATCGGAGCTATTTAACTCCGTTGTAAAGTTATTACTACGGCATTGATTTAAAAAGAATTGGCAAAGAATGTTTAATAAATAATGGTCTAGCTTAATTTAAACAATGATTTTTTTATGAAAATTTGGGGCATCAGATGAGGCAAATTGATAATAAACTTTTGATATAAATTGATATATTTGCAGCAATTAATAAAATATGAACAAAGCCTTAAAAGCTCTGATTAGCATTTAATTGATTGATAATCATTCTATTGCATTATGTTTTTTTGCTTTAGAATAAAATGGTCCCGTAGTTCAACGGATAGAATAGAAGTTTCCTAAACTTTAGATATGAGTTCGATTCTCGTCGGGACCACTTCCTTAGATTTAAACCAGAACATTGTCGCGCGAATCGTTGATTTTCAAGGCTTTGTTTTGGTTTTTTAAGACTCATGCTCATTGAGTTGTAAAAGTCCTTTTGCATGTTACTTTCGCTTACTGGTAACATAGATACCTATTTTATGTAAGGGATTACCATTTCCGTTATCATCAAATTTATAGTGGTTGGCAAGGATAGTAGACATATAAATTTTGATTCCGTCTTTGGTTGTCCAGGAATCGGATCTGCTCAGGCCTCTGTTGGTGTCGATTTTCGCCAAATCTGTCAGATCACCTTTCGTTTCAGATGCGCCGAACCGGGCAGTAAGCTCCTTTAACACAAGGTTATATTTTTTAATCAGGGCTTTATCAAATTCGATGGATTGAGCGGCCGGTATTCCTTCTTCAAAATTCCTGGGATCCCAGCTGTATTGGATTTCGTGAATAACGGAGTCTCTTTTTGTAAAAATATAATTTATAGTGAGATCGGGAATGCCTTTTTGTGCTCTCCTGTATAGGATCGGCATCTCCATCCCGCCAGGAATAATGATATCACCTCCTTTTTGATAAACCTTGCCTTTAAGTTTAGCTTCCAGCCGGATAAAGTCACTCATTTTTTTACCTGTTATGTCGGTATTAATCTCTTGTGAAAAAGCAGCTGTAATTTGAGAAAGCGACAGGATAAGCATCGCGAAGAGTAGTTTTTTCATGATGGAACAAGATATTGAAAATTCTTCTCTTTTAAGAATAAGGCGATAAATGTTTACTCAAATGCTTTTTGTAGCTGGCTGATTATCCTGCCCCTATTCAACGCTGACTGGTATCTGAAAAGCTTTCTGATCTGGTAAAAAAGGCTCAATTAACCGTAAGTCCCATGTTACAATTTCGGCATTTCCCTTTAGCTCTTATAAAGGAAGTTTTTTCTGATAAGAAGCTTTCAGGCTCCTGGGAAGCAGAATGTCTAGATTTAGCAAATCTGGCTGTAGAATTCGCAACAGTTCGTCTAGAAATTACAGGCGTTGGTCTAGTGGTTACCAACGCTGGTATAATACCGGGTTTTTGCCTGCAACGTTTGCTGTATAGCTGCGTCTTAATAACAAACAATAGCAAAAACCTAAAATATAAAAGATATGAAAACTTTAGCAAAAACAATATTCGCAGCAGCATTAACCGCAGTAGTATTAACCTCATCAGCCGTGGCAACTTTTGCCGCCGAGCCAGTTAAATCAGAAACAAAAAAGCCTTCATTATCAAAGTTCAACAGGATCTGGGTAAGTGGTAACGTGAAGCTGATCTTAACACAAGGCGATAAACAAAACGTAGAAGGTACCAATAACTACGATGCTGCAAAAACCTCTGTATCAACTGATGGAAAAACCTTATTCATCAATTCGTTGGAAACAAGTCAGGTAACGCTGAACATTACCGTAAAAGATTTGGAAAGAATTGAAGCTTATGGTCAATCGGTTGTGGTGACCAGCAATAATTTTGATGTAAAATACCTTCAGTTATTTTTGGGCCAGAGTGCCACAGCAAAAATCAAAACTACTGCAGGCAGTTTATATACCATCGTTAAGGAAGATGCGGTATTAAAATTAAACGGCACTGCCGGC
>Ga0182007_10000093_pt1 | contig 64511 bp, 91 predicted proteins | sample Sormic07211113_1_FD_123023 | JGI IMG/M metagenome (GOLD analysis project Ga0182007, IMG submission 123023) | Rhizosphere microbial communities from Sorghum bicolor, Mead, Nebraska, USA - 072115-113_1 MetaG | ecosystem: Host-associated > Plants > Roots > Rhizosphere | place: USA: Nebraska...
AAGGCCCGAGCGAGCCGTTCCGCACGGCGGCCGGCGCGTCGATGCTGCGCGGTGACGCGGCGCTGCCGTTCAAGGACGTGGTGCGCAACTTCGACATCTTCACCGAGTCGGTGATTACGGCGCTGATCGCGTTCAACCGCAACTTCAACCCGAACCCGGACATTCAGGGCGATTTTCAGGCGGTGGCGCGCGGCGCGACGAGCCTGATCGCGAAGGAAGTGCTCGGCCTGCAGCTGGACAACCTCGCGCAAACGCTGACGGACGAGGAAAAGCGCTACGTGAACTTCCGCAAGCTGGCCCGCGCGCGGGTGCGCGTGCGCGACCTGGACTCGGACGACATTATTTACGACGACGCCACGTGCGACCAGATCGACCAGCAACAGCAGCAGCAACAGCAGCAGCTGCAGGATCTGCAGACGCAGCAGCTGCAGGCGCAGGTCCGGCAGGTGCTCGCGGGCGCGCTCAAGGATATCGCGCAGGCCGGCAAGAACGTGGCGGCGGCCGATGCGACCACCGCGAACGTGATTCTCAGCGCGCTGGAGAAAGGGCTGGAGCCGGACCAGCTCGATCCGAAACTCATGACGGGAGCAGGAAATGGCGGGAGTACCGGAAGCGCTGGAGGCGCGGCAGCGGGAAGCGGGGTTGGTCAACCAGCTCAAGAGCTGCCGGGAGGAGCCGCTGATGCAGTCCCTCCGGCAGCTCTTGCAGCTGCGGCTCTCCCGACAGGATCTCCTGCTGCGGCGATGCCAGCAGCCTGAGTTCGCGGCAGCGCAGGCGAAGGCGCAGGTGCTGGAGCAGATGCTAAGCGAGCTTTTTAGTTAGTAATCCTTGACATTCATAACGACTACGGATAGAAAGCGACCATGAGCGACACGACCCCGACCCCCTCGAAGCCGGAAGATGACGAGTTTGCATCGGCGTTCGCCGAAGCAAGCGGAGCCCCGGCGACCCCGACAGCTGCCGCCGCGCCGGACGCAAACGCGAGCACCGAGGCGTCCCCATCTGCGACGGACGCGCCCGCGACTCCCGACCCGGCGGCGGCTGTGCCCCCGGGGGGCACCGCCCCAAAGCCTTCGGAAAGCGGCGACCAGCCGGCCGCCGCTGCCGCGCCTGCGGAAGCGAGTTCTGGTACTGCGGACCAACCTGCCGCGAGCACGGCCCCGGCCGCGACGGCAACGACGACGGCGACTGAAGGTACGCGCACGGTCGACTACGCCGCGCAGCTGGCCGCGCTCAACGCGCAGATCGAGGAGCTGAAGCGCTCAGCGGCAGCACCGGCCGCCACGCCGGCCCCCGCTGAAGCACCGCCGCCCCCGCTGTACAGCGACGACGAAACGGGCACGCTCAAGAAGTACCGCGAGGAGTGGCCGGACGTGGCCGCAGGCGAAGCGCTCGCGCGGCGCGCCGAGTATCAGCAGCTGATCGGCTACATCTTCGATACGCTGCGCCCGCAGTTCGAGGCGCTGCAGTCGTTCCGCGAAACGCAGTCGACGCGCTCGCAGTACCGCGATCTGGTCGAGCTGGTGCCGGATTACGACGACGTGCGCGATCAGACACTGGCGTGGATCGAGTCGCAGCCGGACTACTTGAAGTCGGCGTACCAAGCGGTCGCGAACTCGGGCTCGCCGCAGCAAGTCGCGGATCTGATCGGGCGCTTCAAGAAGGAAACGGGCTATGTCGCCGCCGCGCCGGCCGTGACCGCGCCGGTTGCCGCAACGCCGGCAGCGCCGGCAGCTGCTCCCGCCGCGCCTGCTGCGCCGGCCGCGCCGCGCGCCGTTGCTCCTGCTGCAGCTGCCGCCGCCGCGCGCCTGAAGCCGGTCGAGTCGACGCGCAGCACGCCGACTGCGCAGCCGGACCCGAACGACTTCGAAGCGGCGTTCAAGGAATTTTCTGCTCTCTAGGAGTGAGTCATGGCATCGACGATCACGGACACCGCCATCAATCAGGCGATCCTGAGCAACGAGCAGAAGAAGTTGCTCACGAAGGTGAACGACAGCACGGCTACGCTCCAGGACGTCGGGGCCAGCCTGCTGTCGCTGGACGAGAAGGCAACGCTCGCCGAGCTGGTCGCCGCCACGGCGACTCGCCGCAGCATCAACACGCGCGAGACCAGCCTGCCGTTCAAAGACGTTTGCTTGAAGATTGCGAACGTGTAAGCACTGATTTATAGTTTCACCTGATTCGCACTGCGACACACCCAAGCAAGCGGGATGTGGCGGCACTGCAAAGGTTAGGAATCCAAACCTTTTTGCATCCTGATTTCATAGGAGCCGCCACATCATGACCAATCTTGTCCACTACGGCGATATCTCGCCCCGGGTTGCCGCATACGCAGTCTCGCAACTGCTCAAGCGCGGCCTGCCGTTTCTCGTGATCGAGAAGTTCGGCCAGACCTACCCGATCCCGAACAACGCGACGAAGGTCGCAAAGTTCCGTCGTTACTTCCTCGCTGGTGCGACCGGCGGTGCGGGTGACGGCAACCCGGCAAGCCCGTTCAACACGCCGCTGGCCGTTACGCCGCTGGTCGAAGGTGTGACGCCGGCAGGCAAGACGCTGGCGAACCAAGACTACACGGTCACGCTCGTCCAGTACGGCGACTACCTGACGATCACCGACGTCGTGCTCGACACGGCCGAAGATCAGGTGCTCGCGCAAGCGACCGAAGCGCTGGGCGAATCGGCCGCGCAGACGATCGAGACGATCCGCTTCAACGTGCTGAAGGCCGGCCTGAACGTGTTCTACGCGAACGGCACGGCGCGCAGCTCGGTGAACACCGCGATCACGCTGGCGATGCAGCGCAAGGTCACGACCGCGCTGAACCGCCAGAACGCCCGCAAGCTCACCTCGGTCGTGAAGTCGACCCCGGACTTCCGGACGGAGCCGATCGAAGCCGCGTACATCGCGCTGGTGCACCCGGACCTGGAGTCCGACATCCGCAACATGAGCGGGTACGTGAACACCAAGCAGTACGGCACCGTCACCCCGTTCGAGAACGAGATCGGCTCGGTCGAGCAGGTCCGCTACCTGTCGTCGACGGTGTTCGCGCCGTGGGCGGACGCAGGCGGCGCTGCCGGTTCGATGCGCTCGACCACGGGCACGAACGCGGACGTCTATCCGGTCCTGTTCCTGGGCCGCGATGCGTACGGCATTGTGCCTCTGAAGGGCAAGGACTCGCTGGTCCCGATGGTGGTCAACCCGAAGCCTGCAGCAGGAGATCCGCTGGCGCAGCGCGGTACGGTCGGCTGGAAGGCCATGACGACGGCTGTCATTCTGAATGACGCCTGGATGGCCCGCCTCGAAGTTGCCGCGACGGCTTAACGGGCGTCGGTACATCTGTACTGACGTATATACGCCCGGCGCGCCGGGCGCTCCGCTTCACAATTTCGGAGTCCTATCATGACCAACCAAGTTGTTACGCAAACCCCCTCGGTGGCCCCGAACAACTCGGCGGGCATCGTCAACTATTCGTCGGGCGGCTTCTCCACCGACGCGGGCACGGCGGTCGCCTTCTCGCTGAGCATCGGCTTCAAGCCGCGCAAGTTCCGCCTCATCAACCTGACCGGCGGGGGCAACGGCCCGATCGAGTATGAGTGGCTCGACCAGATGGCGGCGGCCAACTCGCTGACCAAGACGCCGGGCGCGACGAACACGTTCACGGTCGCGCAGAACACGAGTTCGCTTATCACCGTCACCGACGGTGGCGTGACGCTTGCAGCCGGCGTGATGGCGGCCAGCAGCGCGTTCGTGTGGGAAGCGTTCGCTTAAAGCCTTAGCGCTTTGACCGGGCGTTTCGTGGGGGATGCCCGGTCTTTTTTGCCCCACTACAACAAGGATGAATCATGAGCGCGAACGAACTCGACGACGGCTTCCCCGACAACATCACCGGTGGCGGCACCGACCTCTTGCCGGCGCGGCCGGCGAAGCGTGAAAAGGCTGCCGCGAAGAAGGCAGAAGCGACCGAGGAGCGCGTTCGCATCATGCTGGAGGACAACGACCAGATCGGTCCTGCCGGCCAATTCATCCAGGTCAACGGTCGCAGCTTCCAGCTGCAGGCCGGTGTCGAGGCTGACGTGCCGCGCTGCGTGCTCGATGTGCTCGATCACGCGGTGATGGGCGTGCCGATCAAGAACGCAAGCGATCAGGTGATCGGCTTTCGCGAGCGTCTGCGCTTCCCCTACCGTGTCATCACGGAACACCGCAAGGCGTAAGCCATGAACCTCGGCGATCAACTCGATGAACTGCGCGACAACATCCTGCGAGACACCAGCGATCTGATCGGTGGTCCGCAGGACGACCTGTGGTCGGATGCAACGTTGCTGCGGTACATCGAGGACGCCGAGCGGCGCTTCGCGCGCCAGACCCTCATCATTCGCGACGCGACCACCCCGGCCTGTACGCAGGTCGTGTTGCAAACCGGCGTGTCGATGTATCCGCTGCACCCGAGCGTGCTCGCGGTCATCAGCGCGAATTACACGCCGGCCGGCGGCCAGCAATACGACTTGTACCGCTCCGGCCACGCGCTCGTCGCGCAGACCGTGCCGCTCGAAGCGCTGCAGTTCGACCCGACGAATCCGTACAGCTCGGCGCTGCCGCCGGGCGCGCCGCTCGCCTACTTCACCGACGAGACGCTGGTGTACGCGCAGCAGTCGCGCGTGACGCTCACCGTCTACCCTGCCCCGTCCGACACGCAGAACGGTACGATCGTGCCGATGCGCGTGATCCGCCTGCCGATGTGCGGCTACGGCCAGAAAGACCTGGGCCGCGAGTCCGAGATCCCGAAGGATTACCAGCTCGACGTGCTGGAGTGGGCCGCGTACCGCGCGCAGCGCAACTGGGACGGCGATGGCGGTGCTCCGACGAGCGCGGCGCAGCACAAGCAGGCGTTCGACGACGCCGTGACGCAGGCCGAGAAGGAAACGAAGCGCAAGATGTTCGCGAACACCGCGATCCGCTACGGTGCGAATGGATTCTCGTGGACACGCTAAGGGGGCGGCATGGCCGAAAACCAGACCCAGCAGCGTGACCCGGATGTCGTCACATACAGCGCCTTTTCCGGCCTGCGTAACGACATCGCGCCCGAGCGCTTCTCGCCGTCAGACCTGACGATCGGCAACAACGTCGATCTCGACAAGAGCGGGTATCTCGCGCGGCGCGCGGGCTACACCCGCCAGTGGTCGGGAGCGGCGCACTCGCTCTGGTCCGATCCGACCGGCACGCTGTGCTTCTTCGTCACGAATGGGCAGCTCACGCAGCTGAACGCCGATTACACGACGCGCGGGCTGGCGACGGTCGCCAATCTGCCGATGAGCTTCATGCGTGTGAACGATCGCGTGTATTTCAGCAACGGCCTGAACACGGGCGTGATCGAGAATGGCGCGGTGCGTAGCTGGGGGCTCCCGGTGCCGTCGCTCCCGAACATCGTGACCACGGTTGGCCAAATGCCGGCGGGCACGTACCTGTTCACGTGCACGTACATGCGTGGCGACGGCCAGGAATCCGGTGCGCCGCTCGCGGGCTCGTTCACGGTGCCGGACGGCAGCGGCGTGATCTTCACGCTCACCGCGCCCACCGACCCGGCCGTCGCGTTCACGCAGATCTACCTGTCGACGCCGAACGGCGAAGTCATGTACTGGGTCGGGATGCTCCCAGCCGGCACCACGTCGTTCACGTACACGGACAGCACGGGTCCGATGGATCTGCCGCTGAACACCCAGTTCCTCGGGCCGGCCCCGGCCGGGCAGCTCGTTGCTTACTATCGCGGCATGACGTTCGTCGCGGCGGGCGACACGCTCTACCCGTCCGAGCCGTTCGCTCACGAGCTGTTCGATCTGCGCAAGTACATCTCGCTCGATGGCCGGATCACGATGATCGCGCCGCTCACCGACCGCGAGATGTACGAGACCGGCAAGAACAGCGGCCTTTTCATCGGCACCGATCGCTCGTGCGGAGTGCTGGTGGGCTCCGGCCCGGGTGAGTTTCAGTACGTGCCGAAGGCGAATTACGGTGCGGTGGAAGGTGCGCTGACGTTCGTCGACGGATCGGTGTTCGGAGATGACTCGCAGGGCATGCGCGAGCTGCCGATGTGGCTGACGACCCAAGGAATTTGCGTCGGGCTGCCCGAGATGGTCGTGCGCAACCTGACGCGCACCAAGTACCAGTTTGCTGTCACCGGTCGCGGAGCAGCACTGTTTATGCCCGGCCCTAACCGGCTTATTTTTTCGGACAATCTCTAAGGAGAACGAATCATGACGATGCGGCTCTCGACCGGTCTGCGCAACTACCTCGCCAAGCAAGGCGGGATTGCGGAAGCGCTGAACAACGGCATCATTGAAATCTACTCGGGTGCGCAGCCGGCTACGCCGGACGCCGCGCCCACGGGCACCCTGCTCTGCACGATCTCGTCGGGCTCGGGTGCGGTGACGTCGGAAGTCGTCGCCACCGGCACGCTGACTCTCACGGGTGGCGCGGCCGGCTCGGTCAACACGCTGACCGTCAACGGCATCGACATCCTCGGCGGGGCCGTCAACTTCGATGCGACGCTGGGCCAGACGGCGGCCGACATCGCGGCGCAGATCAACCGCTTCACCGGTAACGTCGACTACACCGCGACGGCCAGCGGCGCGGTCGTGACGATCAGCGCGCTCCCGGGCACGGGCACGAGCCCGAACGGCTTCGTGGTTGCGGCCACGTCGACGACGATCACCACCAGCACGGTCAACATGGCAGGTGGCGTGGCTGCGGTGAACGGCCTGAAGTTCGATAACGTCTCGGCCGGCGCGCTGCCGAAGCTCAGCTCGCAGGTGTGGTCGGGCGTCAACGGAGCCACGGGCACCGCCGGCTGGTTCCGCCAGTACGGTTCGGTCGCCGACTCGAAGGCGCTCGACTCGGTGGGCGTTGCGCTGCGCATGGATGGCGCGATCGGTACGAGCGGTGCGGAGATGAACCTGAACAGCACGGCGTTCGTCTCGGGCGCGACCACCACGATCGCGTCGTGGTCGATGACGGTGCCGGGTCAGTAAGGAGCTGATCCGTGGCCAACCTCACGCTTAACGTAAGCGGGGTCTCGTCACAAGGCGTCGCCGGCTCGCTCATCATGCCGGTGTTCGCGATGGCGCTCCCGGTGCCCACGCTGTCGATCAGCGGCCAGGGTGCGATTCCGCTCGTCAACGTGGGGTTGCCCGCGCCGCAGCTCGCGGCGACAGGTGCGCAAGGGGCGATTGCGAGCGTCGCGCTCACGCTGCCGATGCCGATCCTGCAGACGCCGGGGGTCTCGCTGGCGTTGCCGATGCCGCGCCTCGCCGCGAGCGCGATCGTCGGGCCGGTTGCCACGGTGGCGCTCACGCTGCCTTCGCCGGTCCTCGCGATCAACGCGCCGAACGCGGCGCGGCTGACGCTGCCCACGCCGCAGCTCGCGGCTTCGGGTTCGACGGGGGCCGTGGCGAGCGTCGCGCTGGCGCTGCCGAGTGCCCAGCTGGTGAGCGCGGGGGACGTGCCGTACACGGCGAGCGTCGCGCTGGCGCTTCCGGTGCCCACGATCGAGATCGACGCGAAGGCGGCCGGCCTCGCCGCGTCGACGATGTACCTCGGGCGGCTGGCGCTCGCCGCGCAAGGTGTGACGGGCACGATCGGCTCGGTGGCCGTGGTGCTGCCGGTGGTGCATATCAGCGCCTCGGGCTATCAGGCGACGGTCGGCAGCGTTGCGCTGCGGTTGCCGGCGTTGCAGCTCATGACGATCGGTGGCAATGCCAGCTCCGGGACGGGCACCGGCACGAGCGCCGCGAACACGGTCGTGATGCACTCGGAGTCGCAGGCGCTGTCGACCTACTCCAACTTCCCCTTCAATTCGTACGCTGCCTTCAACGGCGTGTTCCTCGCGGCGGACGGCAACGGGATCTTCGCGCTGACCGGCGACACCGACGATGGCACGCTGATTCAGGCGAACGCGCGCGTGGGCATCACCGACTTCAACACGTCGCACCTGAAGCGCGTCGATCGAATCTACGTCGGCTACCAGACGACCGGCGATCTGGTGCTGAAGATCTTCACGGACGGCGGGGTCGAGCGTGATTACGCGTTGCGCTCGAACCAGTTCCCGGGTCTGCACAGCAACGCCGCGCGCCTCGGCAAGGGGCTCATCAGCCGATACTGGCAATTCGAGATCGCGAACGTGAACGGCGCGAACTTCACGCTCAACGAGCTGGAGCTGAAACCGATCGTCCTGAGCCGCCGCGTAGGTGGCCCGGATGCGTGAGGTCGGCGAGATCCGCAAGACGCTGGGCGAAGATCCGGCCGGCTCGGCTCCGTACATCGGCACCGCGCGCACGCTCCTCGGTGTGCTGAAGAACCAGATGGCGCTGGGCGGCCTGTCGCAGGGAACTCGCACCGTCCGGCTGCCGAACGGCGTGACGATCACCGTCGAGTCGCGGTTTGGCCAGGACGCGGTGCGCATCGTGCCGCCGCCGGGCGTCTCGGTGCATGTTGACGTCCAGCTGCCGCCCGGCGCTGCGCCGATTGCTCCTGAGCCGCTGGAGTCCAGCGTCTCGTACCCGTGGTCGCCCTCGCACGTGTGTGTCGGTGGCGCATTCAACAATACGGTCGGGCTCACCGGGATTTACTGGCCGACTGAGAAAGTCGCGCCGATCGACGTGGGCGCGTCGTTCGGGAACTCGGACATCGGCCAGTACCTGACATCGGTGACGGCGGACGGGCATTTTGCTGTGGGCTGGCAAGGCAACAACGGCGTCAGCTACACGCGCAGTGGCGGGCTGCGGGATATTCCGATTCCGGGCGTCGACAACGACCCGAACGGCAGTGGCAACTCTACGGCAGCGTCCGTCTCCTACGATGGAGGCAAGGTTGGCATCGCGGCCGTATCGCGCACCGGGGCGTTCTCGCTCGGCTACGTGTGGTTCCCGAAAACCGGTGCTGTTCAAGCGCTGCAGCAAATTTCGGTGGCGACGCAGTTTGCCTCTGAAACGGTCGTCATGTCGGGAAACGGCAAATTCGCGGCCGGGCGTGGCCCCCATGGTGCGATCGAGGCGGCGGTGATCGTCGACGTGACGACCGGCGCGACGGTCAAGGTGATCGACAACGCGAAAATCCTCGCGCTCGATTACGCTGGCACGACCGCCGTGGGCTGCATCAACTGGGGCCAGTCGAACTCGCAGGCGATGATCTGGACGCCGCAAACGACGATCTCGCTGGGGCAAGGCCAAGCCGAGGGCATCAGCGCGGACGGCACCGTGGTGTGCGGGACGCTCGGCTACCAGTGGACGAGCAACGGCTTCATCTGGACGAAGAAAGGCGTCATCGGGCTCGGCGCGCTGACCGCCGCGCATTGCGTGTCGCCCTGCGGCACCACGATCGGGGGCGCGAACGCGTCGGCTCCGGTGGTGTGGGACATCCACGGCAAGCCGACCGTGCTTGCCCTCCCCGCCGGGTCGTATATCTATCGCCCGGATATGCACGGTGTGCTGGGGCTCGCGCAGCGCGCGCCGCTCGCGTGGCTGGGCCAGGGTGACACGACGCTGACGTTCTCCGGCTGACCCCTACCACAATTCCGGCGGTTTTCATCCCTGTGAATTAGACAGGATTCCTAACTAGATATAGACTTCGCGTAGTCACCCACGGGGCCATGCGATGTCCATTACCACTTACGTCGTCGATCAGGTGTTCGGGGACAACGCCTCCGGTGAGCTGCCCCCACCGCCGCAATCGACCGGTGCTGCGAACATCGTCAACGAAGGCTTCAGCACCGCGCAGCAGTACGCGCAGAACGCGTTCAACACCGCGAGCAGCTTTCTGAGCCAGATTGCCGGCGCGACGACGAAGCTGCAGACGCTGCCACCTGTCGACGGCACGTTGCCTCCGGTCAGTGACTTCGTGTCCGCGTTCGTGCCGCCGACGCAGCCGGTGCCGCCCACTGGACTGACGATGAACCTGCCGGCCGCGCCCGGCGCGCCGTCGCTCACGCCCGTGCAGGGTGTCACGGTGGGGCAGGCCCCGCAGTTCACGGCGCAGCCGGCCGCGATCGATCTGTCGTTCGGGCCGCCCGCCCCGCTCTCGGCCACGGTGCCGACCGCGCCGACGCTGCCGGCCGTGAATGTTCCGACGTCACCCGCGATCGTGCTGCCGGATGTGCCGACGTTGCTCGGCATTAATGTGCCGGGTGAGCCGCTGCTCAACCTGCCGACGTTCACCGCTGTGCAGCCGGGCTCGCCGCTTGCTCCTGACTACATCTTCTCGTTCAACGAAAACGCGTTCACCGAGCAGCTGCTGACCGATCTGAAAACGCAGCTCGACGCGTGGGTCAACGGCGCGTCGACGGGGCTCGCGCCGGCCGTCGAGCAGGCGATTTGGGACCGCGATCGCGCGCGTGAGATGGTTGCGAGCCAGCGCAAGATCAGCGAATCGATGCGCATGTTTGCGCAGCGTGGCTTCACGAAGCCGCCGGGCGCGCTGAACCTCGACATCCAGCAAGGGCTGCAGGATTCGATGGGCGTGCTGTCGTCCGCCTCGCGCGACATCATGATTAAGCAGGCTGACCTGGAGCAGTCGAACCGGCGCTTTGCGTTCGAGACGGCATGGAAGGTCGAGGAAGGGCTGATCCAGTACAACAGCCAAATTGCCGGCCGCGCGTTCGAAGCGGCGAAGTTCGCGCAGCAAGTGGGCATCGACATCTTTCACGAAGTCGTGGCCCGCTACACGGCGGACATTCAGGCATATCAGGCGAACGTCGAGGTGTACAAGGCGCAGATTCAGGCCGAGCTGGCGAAGCTCGACGTGTTCAAGGCCGAGATCGAGGCGCAGCGGCTGATCGGCGAGATCAACCAGCAATCGGTCGAGATCTACAAGGCCCGCGTCGAGGCGGCGCATACGATCGTTGACATCTTCCGGGCGCAGGTTGAAGCCGCAAATGCCTCGGCAATGGTCAACAAAACCACGATCGATGCCTTCGCCGCGCAGGTTGGAGCCTATGCCGAACAGGTCCGCGCAAAAGCTTCGGAGTACGAAGCATATGCCACACACGTCAAGGCCGAGGTCTCGAAGCTGGACGCGTTCACCGCGCAGGCGAGCGCCTACGACAGCCAAGTGCAGGGCTTCAAGGCGACGGTCGACGCGCTGGTGGCCGCGAAGAATATCGAGATCGACGTCAGCCAGCGGCTGCCGCTTGACGTGTTCAAGTCGCTGACCGATGTGTACCGCGCGCAGGTGGGTGCGGAGACGGAGCGCGTGGGCGCGCTGGCGCGTGTGTTCGAGACCGAAGGCAACGTCTACAACGCCGAGGTGCAGGGCGAATCGGCGCGCGTGAACGCGGAAGTGTCCGTGCTGAAGGCAGACACCGAGCTGGCCGTAGCGACGGGCAATCTGCGCATCGAGGCGGCGAAGGCGAACATCCAGCTGCTGACCGAACAGGTGCAGCTGCTCGTCGAGTCGATCAAGGGTGGTGCTCAGGTCGCAGCGCAGCTCGCCGCGTCGGCGCTGTCCTCGATCAACCTGTCTGGCCAGATCGGCGATCACGTCACGTATGGCGTGGGCTACAACGTGAACAACTCGTCGCAGGCCAGTGTCAGCAGCTCGATCACGAACAACACGTCGAAGCAGACCAGCGAGTCCGAAACCACGAATACGTCGACGCAAACGAGCACGTCCGATGTGACGTCGCACAACTACAACTACACCCCGTAAGGAGCCGACGATGGCTGGCCCGCTGAATCAGGACGTTCTTAACTCGCTCGGCAACTTCACGGTGCCGGGCCTCGTGACGCCGAACAACATTCCTGTCGGCAAGCCGTCCGCGCCCGTGCCGGCGACGCCGCCGGTCGGCTCGCTGATCGATCAGATGCGCGCGAATGGTCAGTTCGCGGGGTACGGCATCCCGGGCGCTCCGGTGCCCGCGCCGGCCGCTGCTGTTCCGGCTGCTTCGGCTGCGCCCGCCCCGGCTATCGGCCAGCCGCCGGCCGCCCCGCCGATGACGCCCGCGCAGCGGCAAGCGTTCTTGGCCGGAATGCCGGACTACGTGCCGGGGAAAACACAGGGTGCCGCGCAAGGTGGGCTGCGGCCACCGCTGCCGGATAACATGCTGGGCAACTCGGGCGTGCCCGGATTGCCGCAAGGTCCAGTGCCGGGTGGCCCGGCCGCAGCGTATTCGCCTGCGGCTGCGAATGCCGCTGGCATGTGGGCGACACCGGTTACGACTTCCGGCGGGGGCGTCGGCGCGCCGAGCGTGAACGGCCGCTATATCGACCCGACGCAGGCGATCCAGCATGGTTACGACCAGCAGCTTGCATATCAGCAAGCTGCGCTGCAGAACATCATGGCCGCCGCGCGCCAAGGCAACCCGGATAACTACAGCTTCCGCCTCGCGCACTTGATCGGCGCGATGGGCGCGAACAACTTCGCGGGCATTCAGGGGCAAGGCGTCGACGCACTCAACCAGTCGATCGCGGGCGTGTCGGCCGCTGGCATGAACGCGGGCGCGGCGATGTATGGCTCGGATCAGGCATTGAAGGCTCATTTGGCCCAAGTCGGTGAGGAGCACTATCAATCCTCCACCGGCTCGGTGCAGACCGGCACCACGCTCGTGCCGGACGCCATGACTGGTATCAGCGTGGCAGTGCCGACGTATGGGCAGCGGCCGGCAGCGGCCGGTGGGATGCCGACGCCGTATCCGACGACGCCGCAGGGTAATCGCCCAGTGGTCGGAGCCACTTATCGTGACCGTAACGGGCAACGTGCGGTCTATCAGTCGGATGGTACCTACAAGCCGGTAGCCCAATAATGGCAGAATTCGACCCGACCTCGGCCTCGCTCGAACCCGGCCAATTCGATCCGTCCTCGGCGACACTCGAACCGCCGCCCGCGCCACGTGGAGCGCTGGGTGAGATCGCGACCGGAGCCCTGCGCGGGCTCGTCGCTGGCGTTCCTGAAGCGGTCGGCAAGTCGTCGCAGTTCCTCGGCAACATGATCGGTTCGCAGGGGATGGTGACGGAAGGCCAGACGATGCGCGGCGCGGCCGATATCCTTCGGCAGAAGTCGTGGCTCGCCCCGCAGACGGCTGAGCACGGTGGGTTCACGAACACGGTTGCGCAGGCGGCCGAAGGCATCGGTAGCTTCCTGCCGACGATCGCGGCCGGCGCGGTGAACCCGCTGGTGGGCCTCGGCCTCGGCGCGGCGCAGATGGCGGGCACGGCCGGCGAGGAAAAGCTGGAACAGGCGCGGGCTAAGGGCATGTCGCCGGAAGCGGCGCGCTCGAACGCACTCACCGACGCCGGTATCGCTGGCTTGGCCGGGCTCGCCGGAGGCGCGCTGGGCGGCAAGATGATGGGCATGTTTGGCTCGCTGGCTGGCCGCGTGGTGGGCCAGGACGGCTCCGCGCTCGCGGCTGATGTGCTGGGTAAGCTGAGCGGCCAGCAGGGCACCCTGATGCCGTTCCTCAAGACGCTGCCGAAGTTCGCGGCCGAAGGCACGGGCGTCATGGTCGGGCAGGCCGGCCTGCAGGGAGCGGTCGATCAAGCGTACGGCAGCGACGATGCCGGCCCGCTCGAAGCGATGAAGAATGCGTTCCTGCCGTCGCTCGCGACGATGGGACTGCTCGCCCCGCTCGGCCTCGCCGCATACGCGAAGTCGGTGGGTATGGCGAAGTCGTCGGCCAACATGCTGTCGGCGGCCGAGACCGATCCGGTGCTGCGGCAAAAGCTCGCGGCGCAATACGCGGGCGAGCTTGGGAAGGTGAACCCGGACGCGGCGACAGCGTTCATGTCGAATGCCGCGACGGCCATCGGCAACAAGCTGCCGATGGCGATCGACCCGAAGCTGTTCAGCCCGGGCACGATCACCGTACCGCAGCCCGAAGCGCCGCCCCAGCCGCCGCTGGCACTGGGTGCGCCGCAGATGCGTGTTGGCGAGCCGACGTTGCCCTCCTACTCATTCCCGGACGGCAGCTCGACGAACGACGTCAATCAGGTCTACGCGTACCTCAACGGTCTGCCGCCCGAACAGCGCGCCGCTGCGCGCGCATCGATCTTCGGGTTCGAGGCACAGCCGACCACGTTCGACGCCGCGACGATGCCGCCCGCGCCGGAGCCGCCGGGCAACGCATTGCTGCCGAGTTCGACACCGCTGCTGCCGGCTCCTGAGCGGGCCACGCGCGGCGATGGGACGGTGTACGTCAACGAGCGCGGCGAAGCGGTCGCCGGCAAGTCGGGCGCGTTTCAGTTCCCGGACGGCACCAGCACGGACGATCCGGTGCAGGTGTCGAAGTATGTCGACTCGCTGCCGGAAGATCAGCGCGCGCTCGCGTGGGCGAAGATCGTCGGCTCGCCGGAGGCTGCGGCGCGCCCCACGGCACTCGTGCCGACCAACACGATCGAGGTGAACCGCGAAGGCACCGCGATGACGCCGGCCGAGCGCGAAGCGTACGCGCGCATGTCGCCGGTCGAGCAAGCTGCCGTGTCGCCCGAGGCGCAGCAGATGCACGCGCAGATCAAGGACGAGCTGACGGCTGCCGGCCAAACGCCGGCCGAGCCGATGTCGCGCGCGGAGTTCAACAAGTCGGAGCTGGCAGCAGGGCTGAAGGGACAAGCGCTCGCGAAGGCGTACAGCGACTATCTGAAGTCGCCGAGCACGGCCGCCGAGCTGATGCGCGAGGATGCCGAGGCGTACACCGCGTTGAAGGAAACCCAAGCGCCCGAGGCAACGCCGGCAGCCGAGGTGCCGCTGGAAGCGCCGGAGCCGCGCCTGAACACGCAGCTCTCCGACGCGCTCGAAACGGCGCGCAAGGAAAGCGACGTCGAGGCCGCACACGCGCAGCTCGACACGGCGAAGGCGGCCGAGACGGAAGCGCTGGCCAATCGTGCTGCAGGCGAGCGCGAAGCCGCCGCTGCCGCCGCTGGCGAGATCAAGCCGGACCTGAACGCGCCGAAGCAAGCCGACGAGATCCATAGCGATGTCGCCGCCGTGAACGAGGCGAACGGGTTCGATACGCGTGCGCAGTCGATGGTGCCGTTCATGAAGCGCCTGGATGCGCTCGGCCTCGATAAGCTGCCCGATCACGATGCGCAGATCGCGAAGCTGCAGGAGGTGCTGTCCGATCGTTCGGTGAAGATGTCCGACGTGATGCGCGACCGCATGCAGGCCACGCTCGATGCGTGGAAGGCCGAGCGCACGCCGGAACCTGCCGCACCTGAAGCCGCAGCGCCGGCCCAGCCGGCACCGGTCGTGAAAGCGAACGGCACGGAAGTCGCCGCTGCAAAGCCGAGCGAAACCGCCGGCACGCCCGTGCAGAAGATCGACGAGATGGGGCACGTCGCCTTGCTCGCGGAAGCGCGCAACACGTATCAGGCGCTCAAGACGGCAAACGAGAAGCTGATCGCGCGCTGGCAGGAAACCGGCCAGAAGCTCACGCCGGCCGATCAGCGCCGCTGGAACGACGTGCGCTCGAAGCTGCAGCTGTTCAGCGACATGACCGGCGAGAACCACGCGAATTACGGCGACGACTTCGTGCGTGGTGAGCTGCGCAACGCCGACAAGGTGCTGACGGGCGATTACTCGAATGGGCGCGGCCCGCTCGCGCTGGTCGCCTCGAAGAACATGGACGAGGTGAACCCGTCGCTGTTCGCGAATTCGAATCGGCTCGTCGACACGCTGGCCAACATCCGCGACTACGGCTCGACGCCGGCCGCCCGCGCGATGGCTCGGCAGTTGATGCCGCTGGTCGGCGACACGAAGCTGGAGCACGGCTGGGCACCACCGCCCGAGAGCCCGCTGATGCGTGGTCAGTTCGACCCGATGAAAAAGCTCGTCAGCATCTTTCAGGGCGGCGAGACCGAGCACGCGATCCTGCACGAGTCCAGCCACGCCGCGCTGGAAGCTGCGATCTACCGCGCGCAGTCCACGCGTGCGCTGACGCAGCGCGACGTGCAGATGAAGCGCGGGGTAGCCGATCTCGAAGTGATCCGGCAGGAGGCAATGCGCGGTATCGGGCAGGCGGATCAGTACGGTCTGTCGGACGTGCACGAGTTCGTCGCGGAGCTGGACAGCAACCCGCTGTTCCAGCAATGGCTGAAGGGGCTCGGCGAGAACAAGTCGCTGTGGGATCGCGTGGTCGACACGGTGCGCAAGATCTTCGGCATGTCGGTCGACCACCGCGACATGCTCGAAAAGGCGCTTGAAGCCCGTGACACGCTGTTCAACATGGTCCGCGATCAGCACGAGTTCTACAACTCGCCGGAAGGCGCGGGCTACGTGATGGACCGCACCGCGCACGCGCTGGTCGAGAAAGGCGATGAGCTGACGAAGGTGGTGAGCCTGGACAAGGCGAACCGCGCCGTGGCGCGCACGATGCTGCCGACCGTCACGCTGCACTACATCGCCGACCGCATGCGCGCGATTCCCGAGATCGTGCAGTCTGGCTTCAGCCGTGGGCTCGACGCGATGAGCCGTGCGTATGACAGCCGCGACCTCGTGGCCAAGCGCATCGAGGAAACGAACGGTGCGTATGTGAACAGCGTGCGCCAGATCATCAACAAGCTGCCAGCGGAAAAGCAGTCGGCCATGCAGATGCAGATGATGAAGCTGGGCGGCGAAGCGGCGATCGGCCAGTTCGATTACAAGCTCAACTACGCGGAGAACAAGAAGCTGTACCCGGACCTGAGCGATCAGAACAAGGGCTTCATCGACGGCATTCACCGCGAATTCAAGCAGCTTCAGGCGTCGAACCCGGAGCTGGCGAACTCACTCGTGCGTGGTGAGCAGCTGAACCGCAAGATGCTGGTGAACCAGTTCTCGACGATGGTGCGGCTCGCACTCGAAACGCAGGCTGGTGTCACCGGCCGTCTGGAGGCCGAGCTGTCGCGCATGGCCCCGGAAGATGCCGCACGCGCGCGGTTCGAGCAGCGCGTGGCGAACGCGCGTATCGACAGCCAGCTCGCAGCGAAGCATGCGCAAGGGCTGGATTTCATGGCGAAGGATCTGGACGCCGTGAAGAACCCCGACGAGAAGCGGTACGTCGACGGCGCGTCGGCCATGCTCGCCACGCGCTTGAATGCCGCGTTCATCGATGCGCGGGCGTTGCCGCAGGGTTCGAATCTGCGGCAGGTTATGGCGGATCTGGAGGAGGCGTACCGCCCGCAGGAGCGCTCGCCCTACTTCTCGCTCGGCCGCAACGGCAACTTCTTCGTGAATGCCGCGTTCCGCAACATGGACGCGGCGGCCCACGCTAAGGTGCAGGACGCGCTGCGCGGTACGAACAAGATCGTCGGCGATCTCACGGGCGACGGGCACGCCTTCTTCCGCTTCAAGACCGAGGATGAGGCGAACGGCATCTACACGCGCCTGAAGTCCGCGCTCGGCGACAAGATCGATCTGTCGCGCTCGGGCTGGGGGCCGCTGGCCGAAGATCACATGACCAGCGTGTCGGGCGTGACGCCCGCGCTGCGGCAGATGCTGGCGGACATCCACGACGAGTATGAAGCCCAGCGTGCGGCCGGCGGCATGAGTGCCGAGCAGGCAGCGCAGTACAAGGCGATCGCGACGCGCTCGCTGATGTCGCTGCTGCCCGAGACGGCCGCGCGTAGCGCGAAGATGGAGCGGCGTGGCGTGGCGGGTTACGACGGCGACTTCACCGGCAACTTCGCGCGGCGCGCCTCGGGCGCGGTGCAGGATCTCTCGAACATCTACACCGCCCGCACGTTCACCGACGCGCAGAAGCAGATGAAGGACGCGCTCGGCCAGATGAACGTCAGCGGCAGCGCTGATGCGAAGATCCGTGCGGCCGACGCCTACGGCGAGGTGATGAAGCGCTACGCGAACAGCATGACGCGGCTGGACAATAGCGCGATCAATCAGGCTGCGTCGCTCGGCCACAGCTACTACCTCGCCGGCAACATCGCCTACATTATCCGCACGATGGCCCAGCCGTGGCATCGTGGCTTGCCGCACATCGGCAGCAAGTTCGGCTACATGAACGCGGTGCAGGAGCTGCCGAAGGCGACGGCCACGGCGCTGCAGCTCATCAAGAACACAATCGCGGCTGGCTATCAGGCGGGCGGCGGCCGTGGCGTGCTCGATGCGAACATGGTCTTTAAGGACATGGGCCTCAAGCCGAACGAAGAACAGTTCATGCAGGAGATGCACGACCTCGGCAAGTTCGATCTCGGCCAGTCGCGCCAGCTCGCGCAGCTCGCGGTCGGCGGCAGCCAAGGGCGGCAGGATCTGATCCGTATCGCCTCGATGTTCCCGCAGTACACCGAGATGGCGAACCGCGTTATCTCGGGGCTGGCCACGTACCGGCTCGCGATGCGCGAGCTGCCGAAGCGCCCGGGCAACGAAGGGCTGTCGGCCGACCAGCTGCACGCTATGGCGAGTGACACGGCGCGGCGCGCGGTCGAGTACGTCATGGACGACTTCAGCCCGTCGAACACGGCGCGCATCCTGTCCAAGCACGGCCCGCTCGGCGCGACCGCCCCGCTGCTGACGATGTTCCAGAACTTCAACTTCCAGACCACGCAGCAGATCGCACGCACGATTCACGACGGGTATTTCAGCGGCGAGGCGCAGAAGTACCTGCAGGCGGCCGGCGACCAGAAGGGATTGGCTGAGGTGCAGCAGCGCTCGCGCGAGGCCAGGAGCGAGTTCAAGGCGCTGCTGGCGACGACCAGCGTGATCGCGGGCGTCATGGGGCTGCCGTTCGCAAATGCGATCGCGGGCGCGTACAACCTCGTGACGAGCGACCGCGACGCTCCGAGCGACATCCGCATCAGCGCGCGGAACGGCTTGGCACGCCTGCTCGGGCAGCCGATGGGCGATGTGATCTCGCACGGCGTGGGCAGCCTCGTCAATGTCGACACGTCGAACTTCGGGCTGGAGAACCTGCTGCCGGGCTCGGAGTTTCTGGCCGATCGCCGCAGCTTCCAGGACCGCATTGAGTCGCAGTCGCAGCAGCTGCTCGGGCCGGCCGTCAACGCCGCGATCGACGTGGGCACCGCGTTCCATAAGATCAGCCAAGGCTATGTCGTCAAGGGCATCGAGTCGCTGCTTCCACCCGCACTCAAGTCGCCGTTCAAGGCGGCCGAGCTGGCGGGCGTGGTCGGTCCCGGTGGTTACACGGACACGAAGGGCAACCGCTATCCGATGCAGCAGCAACCGAATGCGTGGAACATCCTCGCGCAGGCGGTCGGATTCCGGTCGGCGGATCTCGCCTCGCATAGCGAGCTGCAGCAGGATCTGTCGACGAACAAGCAGCTGCGGGCGGAACGTCGTGGCGTGATCGCTGACGAGTTCTACAAGGCGGTTCAGCCGGGCGCGTCGCCGGACGACGTGAAGGTCGCGGTCGCCGACATGCAGGCATACAACGCGAAGAACCGCACCGAGCCGATGCTTGGCATTCAGCAGTTGCTGCGCTCGCGGATGCAAGAATTCGCGATTGGCCGCAGCCTTGGCGTCGGCGTGCCGGTCGGAAAGCGCGAAGTTCCGTATGTGAGGCAGGAGGGGTATTTCGCCATGCCCGAGCGAAAGTGACGGTTATAATGCGCACATTTGTTGGAAGTCCTAATGATTGGGGGCGGCGATGACGTGCTGCAACACACAGGATTTTTGCGTTGCTGCGGGTGAAACCTTCCACCCCACGATCCGCTGGTCGACCGACACGTACACGAGCGTGCCGATCACGGCGATTACGCAGGCAGCGCCGGCCGCGATCACGGCCATGAACCATGGCTTGCCCGATGGCTGGCCGTGCGCGGTGGTGGGCGCGGGTGGCATGAACCAGATCAACGCGCAGCACTACCCGCCGACCGCAGCAGACTGGCAGAAAGGCACCGTCGTCGATTCGAACACGGTGGCGCTGGGCAACGTGAGCAGCGCGCTGTACTCGCCGTACACGAACGGCGGCTTTCTCGTCTACGGCAAGCCGGGTGTGCTGACCGGTGCCGTGGTGACGCTGACGATTTGGGACGGCCCGAACAGCCCGAATGCGCCGCTCGTCGCGCTGTCGAGTTCGGGCGGTGGCATCGCGATCGACATGAACCTGATGACGATCACGCCGACGCTTCAGACGGCCGCCCTTGCGTGGAAAACCGGCTTCTACCGGCTGGACGTGACGGACGCCAGCGGGACTGTGACGCAGCTTTCGAGCGGCACCATCACCATCGATTAAGGGGAAAGTCATGTATCCAGTCACGCAAGTCGGGCCGTCCGCTACGGTCGGCGCAGCGAGCGCGGTCGCGGCGACGGTCAACGGCGCGTCGTATGTGCTGGTGAGCAACACCGGCAGCACGTCGGCCTGGAGCGATTTCGCGTTCGCGCGGACTGCGGCCGTGCCGGCGACGCCGCTGATCCCGGTGCCCCCGGGTGGCCAGATTCTCGTGCGCCAGACCGGCAATGATGGCTACTGGGCGTCGTCGATCGGCGGCATCACCGTGACACCCGTCGAGCGAGGTGCGTGATGAAGCTGGATGCGAGCGCGCGCAAGAAGATCTCGGGCGACAAGTTCGCTGGTCCGGGCCGCACCTACCCGGTCGAGGACAAGGCGCATGCGGCGAACGCGAAGTCGCGCGCGAGCGCGGCCGAGCATGCTGGGCGCATGTCGAAGTCCGAGGAAAAGCGCATCGATGCCAAGGCCGACCGTGTGCTCGGTGGCAAGGGCATGGTCAAGAAGCCGGGTTAAGGAGACGGGAATGGCAATCATCAAGGTGCTGATCGACGGACAGCTGGGCGAGATGGATGAGTCCGAGCTGGTCAAGACGGAAGGCAGTCACGAGAACGACAACGAGATCGCGACGTGGGTGGAGTATCGCTTGCCGGGCAGCGACGTGATCGTGCATCGGAGTGCCCACGTACACCTGAAGATCCCGTTGCTCAGCGATGCAGTCGCAGCATCGATTGGCTAATTTTTCTCGCATCAGTTAGGAGTCCATCATGGCAAACTCGCAAGCAATGTGCACGTCGTTCAAGCAGGATCTGCTGAACGGGCTGCACGCGTTCGGCACGTCGGTGGTGCGTGGCTCGACGACGGCGGACAGCTTCAAGGCTGCGCTGTATCTGACCACGGCGTCTTTGGGCGCGGCGACCACCGCCTACACGGCAACCGGCGAAGTGTCGGGCACGAACTACACGGCGGGTGGCGTCGCCGTTACGTTCGGCACGGCCCCGACCACGAGCGGCACCGCTGCGTTCGTCACGCCTTCGGCGAACATCGTCTATTCGAGCGTCACGCTCTCGACCGCGTTCGATACGATGCTGCTCTACAACAACACGGCGTCGGGCAAGAACGCCGTGTCGGTGCATACGTTCGGCGCGCAGACGATCACTGCCGGCACGCTCACGCTGACGATGCCGGTGAACGCCGCCGGCACCGCGCTGATCCAGCTGTCGTAACCCGAGGTGAGCCATGGCCGTGACTCTCTACCTGTCGACCGACGCGTCCGCGCCCACGCTCAGCGGTACCGTGGGCTCGCTGGTCAGCTTGCTCGATGCGTGTCTGGTGAACGGCTACGGCTCGAAGTCGGCTGCCGGCTGGACGATTGCCTACACAGCGACGAACAAGCGCGACTACAAGCAGGGCACCGGATCGAACGGCTACTACCTGGACGTCGATGATTCGGGTCCGGGTGCTGGTGCTGCGCGCGAGGCGCGGCTGCGTGGCTACGAAACGATGTCGGCGCTCGCGACCGGTACATTGCCATTCCCGACGACCGCGCAGTCGTCCACGTTCGGCGTCGTCTGCCGCAAGTCGACCACGGCGGACTCGACCGCGCGCCCGTGGTATCTCATCGCGGATGCGACGTGCTTTTACCTGTTCGTGGATACCGGCGACGTGGCCGCGTATTCGATGGGTGTCCACTTTGGCGACTTCTTTTCGTACTCGTCGGGCGACACGCACAATACGATCTTGATTGGGCGTAACGCCGAGAACACAAGCAGCCTTGCCAACGAGGCGATGTCGGCGCTTTCTCCACCGGCTTACCCCTGCAGTGGGACGCTCGGCGGCCATTGGATCGATCGGTCATATACGGCCGTCGGCGGATCGGTCGCAGCCGCCAAGCATACGCACGTGCTCGGCTATGGGAACGTCTACGGGGGCGCGGGTATGCCCAGTGTGATGGGGAATGCGTCAGCCGTCGCGCTGTACCCGAACGGTCCCGACAACTCGCTTGAAATGGCCCCCGTCTATCTCGGCCATAACGGTCACGTGCGCGGCTACCTCAAGGGGTTCTGGTGTCCGATGAGCTACCAGCCTCTCGGGCATGGCGACACTTTCGCGGGCACGGGCAACATGGCGGGCAAGTCGTTCATCGCGCTCAATGAGCAAGGGTGCGTTGCCGCTACTGTGGGCGGTTCGAGCACCGGCAATCCGGCCAGTAACACTAGCGGGCAAATCATCATCGAGACGTCGAACACCTGGAGTTAATCATGGCGCAAGGAATCACCGATTCTTCCGCGTCGGATCATCAATTGACGGCCAACGGCGCGGCATTTATCGACACGGCTCAGGCCAAGTTTGGCAACCGGTCCTTGAACGTGATCGGGAGCGGTGCCAGCGTGAAAACCGCCAGCAGCCCGGATTTCAACTTTGGTGCTGGACAATTCACGTTCGAGGCGTGGGTGTATTGGACAGCCCATACCGGGACCGCTATCGAAGCCTTCCAAAGCCAGTGGGGGACATCGGGGACGACGAATAGTTGGTGGCTCGGCATGCTGTCGGGAACGCTCGAACTCAACGTGACGCCCGATGGTTCGACCATGACAACCGTTGGCGCGGCCTATACGCCGACTTTGAATACATGGACGCACATCGCAGCCGATCGTGATGCGTCGAACGTTGTGCGCGTGTATGCAAACGGTGTTGTGATCGCGAGCAGCACGGTCGCCATGACGCTCTATGCGAGCGCTGAGTCCGTCTACGCCGGCAGTGACGTCAGTGGTTACAAGCTGACGGGGTATATGGATGAGCTGCGGGTCAGCAATACTGCGCGTTATGGCGGGGCATTCACGCCCCCGACGAGCGCGTTTTCACCGGATGCGAGCACGGTGCTGCTCGTCCATTTCGACGCGCTCAATGGGGCTGCGGTCGGCCGCAAGGTTCCCGCTTTGCAGCCGGCCTTCGCACTCACGGTGCCGCCAGCAGCAGTGTTGCAACTCGGTAAAGCGCCGACGCCGGGGCCGCATACCGTCTCCGGCACCGTGCAGGTCAACGGCGTGCCGACAGCTGGGCTGCTGGTGCGCGCGTATGCGAAGGCCACTGGCGAGTTTCTCGGGCAGACGACGACGGACGGCAGCGGTAACTACACCATCAATTGCGGGAACAACTTTACTGATGTGACGGTCGTGGCCTACAACCCTCCCACGTACGAGGCACTTGTTGCCGACCAGATCACGCCGGCATAAGGAGCGGCCATGACCCTGCAGATTCAGGATCGCGTCAAGGAGAGCACCGCGACGACCGGCACGGGTGCCCTGTCCCTCGGCGGCGCATTGACCGGGTACCGTGCGTTCTCGTCGGTGTGCGCCGACCAGGACACGTGCTGGTATTCGCTGCAGGAGGTCGACGGCAACGGCAACCCGACCGGCCTGTGGGAGGTCGGCATTGGTACGTACACGGCGAGCGGCAATACGCTCGCGCGCACCACGGTGCTGTCCTCATCCAACAGCAATGCGCTGGTCACTCTCGCCTCCGGTTCCACGCACGTCTGGATCGGCCTGCCGGCCGAAGTGATGCGGCAAGGTGCGTTTCTGGCGGGCGTAGGCGCGGCAGCCAACATCCCGCAGATCAGCAACTTCGCTTGGACGAACCAGGGTTCGTGCACGGCCACGCAGCAGGCGAATGGCGTGGCGCTCTTTGCGCCAAGCGGCGGCAGCGAGAACGTGCACGTGTTCGATCAGGCGAAGCCGGCGGGCAGCAGCTGGGCGGTCGTCGCCGAGTACGATCTGACCGGCCCGAAGACGAACTATATGCGCGCGGGCCTCTCGTTTCGCGACAGTGCGTCGGGCAAGATCGTGGCGTTCTGGATCGGCATGTGGGAGACCGCGTACGACTACGAGTATTACAGCAACACGACCTCGTGGGCCGGGCGCACGAGCGTGACGCAGATCGTCGGGCGTATCGCCCGCTGGCAGAAAATCACGTACGACAGCACCAACTTCAAATGGTACCTGTCGAATGATGGCGTGACGTGGACGCTCATCTACACCATCGCGGTGAACAACTACTTCGGGTCCGGTGCGTTCACGCACGTGGGGGTCGCGCTCAACCCGTTGAACGGCGACATCGCGATGAACCTCTACCAGTTCTCGGCAGGCTGATGCCATGAGCTTCGGCGGCCAGCCCTTCGGCACCGGCCCGTTCGGGGCGCTCGCGGGCGTAAACATCCCGCAGAACCCGACAGGCGTTCATGCGACTGGCAGCGTCGGCGCGGTGTCGACGAGCCGCACCATTGCGCTCACTGGCGTGCAGGGCACGGGCGTCGTGCATTCGCTCGCGGGCGCTGGCTCGCAGCCGGTCAAGTTCAATTTCGTCACGGCTGGTTACACCCCGCCGAGCGCGCACAACGCTCACCTCAAGTTCGGCTCGGGTGGCACGCCAGTCACGGGCGTCACGGGCACAGGCGCGGTCGGCAGCGTCGGCGTCACGCACACCTCCGCGCTCACGCAGGTCACGAGCACTGGCTCGCCCGGCGGCGTCACGGCAAGCCAAGCGGTGAGCGTTGCCCTCACCGGGGTTTCGGCAACCGGCGCAGTGAGCAACGTTACGCCGACGCAGGGATTGACGGGTGTCTCGTCCACGAGCGCAGTGGGCAGCATCACGCCGACGCAGGGTCTGACGGGCGTCTCGTCCACGGGCGCGGTCAGCAGCGTCACGCCGACCCAAGGTTTGACGGGCGTCTCGTCCACGGGCGCGGTGGGCACGATCAGCGAGTTGGACAAACCTGCCCTCTTGCAGGTGACCGCAACGGGCGCGCCCGGCGACGTCAGCGCCGCGATCTCGGTGGACGTCACGCAGGTGGCCGCCACGGGCGCGGTGGGGACTGTCACCACCGGCATTATTGTCCTGTCGCAGGTGGCGTCGACGGCCTCGGCCGGTAACGTCAGCGCAGTGATCGCGCCCTCTGTAACAGAAGTTTACAGCACGGGCTCTCTAGGTAGCATTACGGAGTCCGAAGCATTATCCTTGTCGGGCAACGTTTGCGCGGGTGGTGTCGGGGGCGTCACGCCTGCGCAAAACATTACGTCTGTGGGGGCCGCCGGCAGCGCCGGGTCGGTCTCGACCGCAGCATCTCTTGCTGCAGGGGGCAACCTTGCCTCCGGATCGCCGGGCATCGTTGTCACGGGCTTGGCGATCCCTATCTCGGGCACTGCGACCACCGTAGTCGCGGGCTCGGTCTCGGCCAGTCTTTGGCTGAGTGGCGTCGCGGGAACAGGTTATGAGGGGACCGTTAGCCCGTCGATCACCGTATCTCTATTGGGTGTCTCGGCGATTGGTATCTCAGGAAATATTTTCGCTGGCGCAGCAGCAGGCGACGCTATTTCCGTATTTTTGACTACCTACAACCATGAGCACTCCTTTACAATCCAAGCATCAGACTCGGCCATCCACCAGCCATCGAGCGAAACCAGCTGCCGCACCGCCGCTTCCGACTGGGTTGCCCGACGGTCTGTCGAAGAACGTAACGTTGCTTCAGCTGTGGCGCAAGACGTCACCGCTGTCGCATAACACGGCGGGAATGGACATGACTGTTCCGCACTCGGAAAGGAAGCTGACGCCGGCTGACATCGATTCGATTGTGGATCAGCTGGAGGCCCGAGCACTTGCCCGACTTCAGGCCAACATCGGCCGTGGCGTGCTGTCGATCGTAAGCACGTGGATGATCCGCGCGATCATCGTGGTCGCAGCGTACGGTGCTGGGTCGGGCGGCCTCCTCCGCAAACTGGGGCTGTGATATGAGCCGCATGCTCGAATGGCTGTTGATGGCTCTCGCGTGTTACGCCGCGTGCATCACGCTGCGTACGCTCGACATCGAGCCGCAGGTGCAGGTTCTGCTCTGGAAGCTCGGGAACGTGACGGTCTCGGCCTACGCTGGTTACTGGGTCGATCGCCGCGCGTTCTCGCGCGTCCTGAAATCCACCGCGCCCCTCGAACAGATTCGACGTGCGATCGTAATGGCAGCCGCCATGCTCTCCGTAGCTATGGGGCTGTAGATATGCGCGACCTCGTATGTGCGGCTGTATGTACTGCCGTATGTACGGGACATCTCGCATATGGCGCTGACCCCGCTTTGCAGTACCGGTCAACTCTCATCCGCGAGGCGCAGGCCGTCCATGGCCTCGCTGCGCCCATCCCGATGTTCGCCGGCCAGATCCGTCAAGAGAGCGGCTGGCGGCCCGGCGTCACTGCCTGGGACAACGGGCGCGGCCTCGCGCAGTTCATGGACACCACGGCAGCAATGATCGCGCGCACGTACCCGGAGCTGGGCGCGCCGGACCCGTACGACCCGCGCTGGGCGATCAGGGCGTTGGTGCGTTACGACGGCTGGCTGTACGCCCGCGTGAAGGGTGCCGATGCGTGCCAGCGCTGGGGCGCGGCACTCAAGGGATACAACGCCGGCCTCGGGTACGCGCAGCGCGCGCAGCGGCGATCGCCGCGACCGCAGCAGTGGTTCGGTGCCACGGAGTTCATCAACGCCGGGCAGAGCCCGAAGAACTTCGAATACAGCCGCCTCTACCCGAGGTGGATCTTGTGGAAGCACCAGCCGCTGTACCTGGGCTGGGGACCACGCACCTGCGGAGAAAAGCCATGAGCCTCGTGACCCTGCAAATCCTCGTCCTCGCCCTCTACGCCATGAACGCTGTCCTCATCATCCGCTACACGGCGAACCTCGCGGTGGCCGTCTGGAATCTGATGCGCGCGTGGGTGGGCGCGTACCACCCGAACGGCGCTGGCTATATGCCCAGCTGGTGGTACTCGCTCGACTGTCTGGCCAACACGGTCATCGGCGGCGATCCGCACGAGACGATCAGCGCGCGTGCCGGCAAGGCGCGCACGGCCGGCCGCCTATGGGGCTGCGTGCTGTGCCGCATGCTCGGCTGGATCGTGACGAAGGTGGTCGGCCAGCCGACCGACTACTGCGCTGACAGCATGGCGCGCGACGCCCTTACCCCGCACGGAGAGTGACATGGCCCTGATCTTCGAGAAGTTCTTCCCGTACATCGTCGCGGCGCTGGTGGGCACCGGGCTCGGCATGTGGGTGCGTGGCGTCGACGCCGACCGCGTGCTCGCGCGCGAGAAGGCTGACCATGCCGCCGACGTCAAGACGTACCGCGACCAGATCGCCGCAATGAACGCAGCCGCAGATTCGGCGTTCCAGAAAGCCGTGGCGGACCACCAAGCGCAGGAAGGGAAAATCGCGTCCCTCGATGCGCAGTACACCGAGGAGAAGAACCGCCATGAAGCCGACAATGCCCGTTACGCTCGCGCTCTCGCTGCTGGTACTGAGCGCCTGCGTGTGCAGGTCTCCCACTGCTCCGTCAGTGGTAGTGGCAAAGCAGCCGGAGCTGCCAGCGCCGCCCGCGTGGACGATGGAGAAACCTCCTACGCAGACGTCGCTCCAGCGGCTGCAGAGCGCGTTGTCCGGGTCGCCACTGACGACCAGCACGAAATCGACAAACTGACCGCGCTGCAGGCGTACGTGTGCACGATCAAGCCGGATCTCCCGGCGTGCGTGGCTGGTCAGTAAGTCCGTCGCCCACCCACTCCCAGCTGTAACCGCTGCGCCTCATGCGCTCCACGGCAGCGGCTGGCGAGCTGCCCACCATCCACTTGACGATCGGCGCTGCGTGCGTGCAGCGCCAGTCGCCCCGCTCGTCCTTGATCCAGACCGCGCCGGCCACGAAGTGCCGGGCGCTCACGCGGAGCAGCTTCTCACTCACGCTCAGCACGCAGCTGCACGGGCATGAACGTGTCGTCGTCGATCTGCTCGCGAACGCAGCCGCCGGCCGGCATCTCACGTGGAGCGTCGATGCAATACTCAGCGTCGTAGGCTGCGGTATGCAGGAGCCAGCGGTGCGGGCGCACGTCGCCGTACTGCGTCATGATGCGGCCGGCCATCTCGATCATCATCCACGCGCTGAGCGAGAACGATGGGCTATGGATGTCATCGGCGATCCAGCGGTATGTGCTCATAGGGATCACTTTGGTGAGATTTCAACGCGCAGGCGGTAGCCGAACACGTCCAGCAGGTCGCGCATCACCGCGAATGTGATTGTCTGCCTGCCGTTCTCGATGTTCGTCACGGAGGTACGTGACAGCCCGACGAATTCGCCCAGCTGCGCCTGCGTGTAGCCGTGCGCCAAGCGCAGCTCGCGGATGAATGCCCCGAGGTCGCCGGGGTTCATGGTTTCACGTCGCTTCATTTACAGCCACGTCTCCACAACGTGCGGTGGATCGTTGTCCGACCGCGTGATGCACACCAGCCCAGGCGGCAGCTTCCGGCGCAGCTCCTCCAGCGTAGCCGCCTTGAGCACCGTGTGCGTGCGCATCGTATCGCCGCCCGCGAGGATCAGCCACATGCGCGCTACGAACAGGTTCGGGTAGTCGGCCGGGTGCTCGTAGACGGTCCACATCGCGAGGGGGTTGGCTTCGGTCATGGGTAGATGCGCTCAAAGGTATCGGTTCGCCGGTACAGCTTCGCGTGCATATCGTACGCCATGTTGCCGGGGGCCAGCTCCTGATATAGCCCGAGATCGTTGCTGGCCTGTGGTTCGGAGATGCCGAAGTAGTCGCGCAGCGCACCGCGCCGGACGGTGCCGTAGTGGAACAGCAGGAAGTCGATGAGCCGAATCCGCTGTTCCACTGCGTACGACAGGTCGGGCTTGAGCATCAGTGCACCGAGCCGCGAGGAGGCAGGAAGTTGGTCATGCGGCCCTCCGCGAGATCCCAGTTCATGAACTCAAGCGGTTCGAGCACCCGAGGCTTGCACCCTACCGTGACCGCAGGCATGGCCATCCACGACCCTTCGTACGTCTCGACCAAGAAGCTGATGCAGTCGTAACGCTCGGGGTCGTTGCGTACCGCGTACCCGTCGTCGTGGAAGCCCTTGATCTCCTCCTCGGTAGCCTTGCGCTTGCGCCCCCACGCCTCGACGATGAACACCACGGCATCCGCACCGGACTTCTTCGCGAGCCTGCGGATGAAGTCGGCGGCCACATCCTTCGACTCGACGCTCGTGAATGGGACCACGACGGGCATGATCGCGGACAGGTCGCGGCTGAGCAGGAACCATGCAGGCGGCAGCTCCTTGCCCTCGGCCAGTTGCGCGCGGACGCTTTTCTCGATGCCCGCGAGCAGGGTCCGCAGATCCTCCGGGATGGGCCTGTTCATGGCTTGCGCCCCAGCTTCGCCTCCAGATCCGCGAGCAGCTTCGCGACCTCGGGCGTGGCCGACTCGACGAAGATCTTCGTCATCGTCAGCCGGGTGTGACGGCGCAGGCGCTCGATGTCGTTGTAGAGCGGTAGCGGGATCTTGATGCTGACCATCTGCACCGGCACCACGTCCTCCAGCAGCTCAAGGCTCAGGCCGTGCGCGTGGGCCGCAGGCGGGGCTTCTGCCGGTGCAGCTGCGCGAGTGGATACGCCGCCTTCGAGGAATGCGTCCGAAATGACAGGCGGCTTGAGGGGTGGATGTTTACGCGTAGCCATGGAAAACCTCTGCATAGATAGATGCCATTTCAGCTGTCGCCTTGTCATCGGCAGTGCTGCGCGGCAGTTCGTGGACACCGAGACCAACACGTGCGGCTGTGCGTACAGCCACGCGATCCCAAATGACTTGTGTATGTACGTCGAATAGATCCTTCATCTCCGACAGCATGGCTATCGATTCAGCCGCTTCGCGCGTGCAGCTGGCGGGCACCTTGTTCAGCACGGCGAGCACAGGCGTGTCCTTACCTTCAGCCCGCAGTTGGGTAATCAGCTTGCCCATCGTGCCGAGCGACCATGTGTCAAACTGACCAGTGGTCACAGGCATGACAATCACGTCGGCCGCAGACGCAGCCCCTCGGGTCTCCAGCCCATCGTCACCCGGGCAGTCCACAATGACTGCATCCCATAGCTTCGCCTCGGCGACCAGATCCTTATAGATCTTGCCGGACAGATGGGCACGCGCAATGGAAGGCTCGATGCCCGACTCTGCGCGTGTCTGCACCCATGTATCGGCGCTCTTATTGACAGGATCAGTGTCGATCAGCTTGACGTTAAACCCGCTGCACGCATGTCTAGCCGCTAGGTTCGTCGATATGGTCGACTTGCCAACCCCACCTTTGCCGTTCACGACGGCCACAATTACGCCCATGTTTCCCTCCGTCAAGTTATGGGTCGAGTCGAAAGCATACCACAACATAATTGCATGTGTAACTGTTGATGTGCGTACGTCATACTGACATATGTACGTATCGATATGTCTGCGTATAGATCGGTGTCTTTATTGCAAGCTGTAGGGCCGCTGTTATGTGGGGAGGGAAGGGCGGCTAGGAGCGTTAGTTGCAAGTGTAGGCGAGGGCGATTTGATACCCAAACCCCGAACCGTTGCAGAAGCGCGACGCCGGGTAAACGATAGGGGAGGGGACGGTTTACAAAGTAGTGAATAGAAACTTAATAGCGGGGTGTAGATAACTCATGTAACTATCTGATTCTGAATGTGAAAATCGTTCGTCACCGTATCTCAAACCCCGAACTTTTGTATCTCAAACCCCGAACTTCCGTATCTCAAACCCCGAATTTTGTATGTCAATCCATATCTCAAACCCCGAACTTCATATCTCAAACCCCGAATTTTGTAGCTCAAACACCGGATCGCCTATAGTTTCGTACGAAGTTATCCACAGGCAGGGTGTTCGATCCTTTGGTACGATTCGACCTGGACTCGGAGGGGGTGGAAATGAGCGCAGTGGATCTCGTGCAGCGAATGTCACAGCGGCGCGTTACGGCGAAGCAGGGCGGCCAGCTTGAGTTTTGGCACGAGGACGTCCGTGGCATGTCGAAGTGCTTGTCGCAGTGCGCCCTGTTCTCGGTGCGTGATAAGCGTACGCCTCGGGCCGTCTACAAGGAGCAGGTGCTCCAATCGCTTAGCAATGTCAAGGTCGTCTACACGGGCGAGCAGCTTGATCTGGACGACCAGCTTGTGTTCACGCAGCTTGTGCATCTCTCCCGCGCGCTCCCGCTCGGCGATGTCGTCGAGATCAGTCCGCACCAAGCGCTGCTCGGGCTTGGGTGGGATACGTCGCAGGAGTCGTACGTGCGGCTTCGAGCTTCCTACCGGCGAATGTTCGCGAGCATTGTCGACATCAGTTATGGCGAAAAGTGTGTCTACTCGACGCACCTGATTCACTCGATGAAAGCGGACGAGCACGTTGATACGGGCGGACTTCTCGCGATCAAGCTGGATCTCGATCTCGCGAACCTGCTGACAGGCGATTCGGTGATGCTCGTTCAATGGGCGCAGCATCGCAACCTGCCACCACTCGCGCGCTGGCTGCACAGCTTCTACTCGGCCTATGCGGAACCGCACCCCTACAAAGCTGAGACGTTGCATGGCCTGTGTGGCACGAAGCAGACGAGCATGCCCGCATTCCGGCAACGGTTGAAGGGCGCGCTTGAACGTCTCAAGACGGACGGTTTCCTCATCGACTATGACATGGGGGCACGCCCATCGTATCTCGTGAGCGTGCGCCGCAATCCGAAGAACAGCCCTCGCGTGGTAGAGGCGTCGTGAAGATCGACCCACGCGAGCGCATCGAGCTGGAGCACGCGCAGCGCATCTGCACGGCGAACGGCTACATCCACTACCGCCGGTTCCCGTCCGGCCGCGACGCTGCGATATGCAAGCTCATGTTCACGTGGGCGATCTACGCGGATCTCACCGCGTGGGGCTACGGCGATCGCTGGTGCTTCAGCAGCTACGCGAAGGCGCTCACGGCGCTCGCTGAGTGGGATGGCGCAGACGACACGGAACCGCAGGGCTGGCATCGGCACCCGGACAGCGGCCGGCGTCGCGAAGATGGTGATCCTGCCCGCGAGACCGTCAACTTCTGAAATCGGAGCGAGCATGACCGAGAAGGTAAGCCTCACGAAGGAGATGCTGGAGCGCATCGACCGCGACTCCGACGTCCTGGCCCAAGCCGCTCAAATCGTTGCGCGCCTGCGGCCCGAACTGATCGATCTGGCCAAGCGGCGCATCGAGGCATTCGAGCACGATGAGGGTTCGGCCAACTTCCTCGTCACCGCGATGCACGACCTGCTTGGCGATCTCGCCGAGCACTTGGCCGAGGGATCGCGCCGTGGGTATGCGTACCTGAACAGCCAGCGCCATTGATGCGTTAGTAACTATTATGTCAAGTCATTTCGGCACGTGTAACAAACTGAAGATTCATGTACACTGAGGACTGCAAGCGATTTGGTCTCTCTTGCATTGCCAACCCCGCTCCCCCCGGGGCGGGACCATTGGCCCCCGTGTGGTAAGTTAAGCAGGGCAGCCTCCCAAGGGGCTGCCCTCTTTTTTGCCTTCACCAGTTGCCGCCCGCCGTGTCCGCGTCGCCGAAGGCGCACGGGCCACACAGCTGCGTGGGGTGAACCGTAGGCGTGCAGCCGCAGCACAAACACGGCGTATGCCAGTCCTTGTCGCCGTCCTCGCTCGGCGCGACCTGCTTGCCGGCGTCGCGCTCCTGCTGCATGAACTGGTAGCCTTGCTGACGCTTCTGGATCATCACAGCCTCCCTGTCCGCAGATCGTCCAGCACCGCTTGAACGTCGTCGGCCGGCTCCTGCAGGCGGTCCTCGACAAGCTTGGCGTAGCCGATGATGTCGTGCCAGTTGTCGAGGTAGTTCGGGTCGCCGTTCACGATGCGCGCCATCTTGTCCGCAATGACCTCCAGCGCCTGCTTCTGGTCGTCGGCCAGCCGCTCCCACCCAGGGTGCTTCCACATCGATCGCTTGATCGACTGCGCGACGATCGCGTGTTCGCGGAACTTGCCGTAGCGCTCGCCGCGCTGCGCCAGCGTTGCATCGATGTTTCCCATACGTCACCTCCTCAGTGCATCGTGAAATTGCCTTGGGTGGATGCCGGCTTCGACGGCGCGCCCACGAGCTGCAGGTCCGCGTCGAGCTTGCGGTTATCGATCAGCCAGCAGCGCGTCTGGCCAGTGCGATACACGGTGTCCGCGCCGAGCACCTTCTGCGCCGCGCGCTTCACGAGAATGCCGGACTCCTCCAGCTGCTTCTCGATCGTGCGGAACGCGATGCGGTTCTCGGCGCAATACTTGAGCATGGCGCTGCGCGAGATGTACGTGAGGCCCACGTCGTCCTCCTTGCGCACCTCCATCTCGTCGAGCGGCTTCTGCACCACGTTGTCGATGTTCGAGCTGGACTTGGCCGACAGGATCAGCGTGTTGCGCAGCTTCGAGTCCAGGAACTGCGCGAGCAGTTCGGCCGGCGTCGTGCCCGACTCGCGGATCGTCAGGCGCTGGCTCACGAGCAGCTGCACCATCCACTGCAGGTCGTCCTCGAACGGGAAGTCGAGCAGCCCCAGCTCGGCGCAGATCTGCGCGGCCGTGTAGCAGGCGGCGACGGCCGCCGACCAGTAGCGTTCGGCCGATGCGTTCGACGATGACAGCAGGCGATCGATCTTCTCGACGTTCTCGATGAAGCGATCGCGCACCTTGGCGTAGTGCTTGGCGACGTACTGCGCGAACAGCGGGCCGGCGAGCCCGTGGTGCTCGTTCAGCTCGCGCAGGAACTGGTCGGCCGCCAGCTTCGCCTCCACGCCCGTGTCGACAAGGCGGAAGTCCACGGAGATGAGCCGCATCAGGTGCGGGTCGAGATCCTTGCCCGTGGCCATCATCGCGGAGATCGTGTCGGCGTTCGTCGTCATCGCGCCCATGGTGGCCCACGTGTCGAACCGCGAGGACATGATGCCGTCGTGCTGCAGCCGGCGCTTGCCTTCGCCCTGCGTGAAGTTCAGCAGGAACTTGCGCAGATCCTCGTTCTCGCGCTCGGTCACGTCGTCGATCAGGAACGGCAGCGAGTGCACGCAGCCCAGCGCCGAGTACAGCGCGTTGATCGTCGCGCCGTCCTTGTTGCCGTTCACCAGCAGCGACATCGGGTGCCCCCACACGCTGCTCATCGCCTTCAGGCAGGAGGTCTTGCCACGGCCGCTCGCGCCGCTCGCGCAGAACAGCACGCCGTTGTTGCCGGTGTCGTTCATGTGGAACAGGATCGAGCCGAACGAGTGGTAGAGGAACATGCGGTGCCCCTCGTAGCCCGGCCGGTTATAGAACGACATCGCGCGCTTCCAGCCCCCGAGCGTGCCGGTCGGCTTGAGCTTGCCCTTGGTGACGTTCGCGACCGCATCGCTGGGCGAATGCGCCACTACTGTCCCGTCTTGATGCACGACACGATCGCCGAGCACGAACACCTTGTGCTCATCGTGCCACCCGAGGCGTTCGTACAGCTTCTCGCGCCCGGCCTCGCGGGCGAGCTTCTGCAAGTAGGCGGTCATATAGAGCTGCGTCATTTTGGATTGGTCCCCGCCGAGCACGATGCCCTTCGAGAACAGGAGCTTGGCCAGACCCTTCGGGTCAGCCAGCAGGCCGAGCGGCACCGCGAAGTCACGCGGCTCCGGCGGTGCGCCCTTCTTCAGCGGCAGGTACACCCGCCACATGCTGCGCTCATCGATCTCCTGATCGATGCCGTTCTGCGCGCGGATCGCGAGCGGAAACAGATCGTAGGGGCACACGACCTGCTGGCGCGGCCGGCCCTCGTTGTCCTCGGTCTCGATGATGACCGCGCCATCCTTGCGGCGCTTGTAGCCGGCCGGTGGCTCGGGCAGCGTGATCTCGGTTGGCGCGGCCGGCGCGTCGTCGCTGTTCGGCATCTCGTCGTTCTCGATCGCGACGCTGGGGGCCAGGATCTTCGGCGCGGGCACCGCCTCCACGTGGCGGCCGAGCTGGGCCGGCGACGTGAGCTTCGTCCAGTGCGGGCATGCTTCGCACACCGAACTATTCAGGGCGTGAAAATGATCGCAGCGGGTCGGACCAGCGTGCCAGTTGTTGATCTTCTCGACCATCGCGTTCGTGCTGAAGTCCGCGTGCCGATCGGACACGGACAGGCCCGCGAGCGTGCGCGGTTCGCAGAACTTGACGATGCCCAGCGACGCGCGCCACAGGGGCTCGCTGGCGCGGCTCCCGTGCGTGGCGACCATCGCGCCGAGCTGGCCGCACGAAAAGACGATCCGGTCGAAATTCAGCGGATCGTTCGTGGTGCCGATGTTGTCCATGCCCTCCCACACGCCCGTGGCGGGCCTGCTGCCACCGAGGATGAGCGTAGGTGCCACCGATGGCACGCGCGCCCCGTGGTCGGCCGCGTAATCGGTCACGCGGTGGGAGAAGTCGACGAAGCTGACCACGCCGGCATCGCGGAGCACGCTTACGGGCGCATTACGTCGGACGTTATAGCTGCCCGGCACCCGCAGCACGCGGGCTTGATCGGCCGGGACAGCCATGTCGGTGCGGAACCCCTCGGCCACGCAGATCGCCTTCAGGCGGTCGGCCACCGGCCGCCACTCGGCGACGGGCACCGCGATCGCCAGCGCCCAGTACGCGTGAATGCCGCCGCCTGAGTCGATCAGCATCGGCTGCGGCAGGCCGACCTTCTTGTAGAACGCCTTCAGCTCGCGCACCGCGTCGCGCTTGCTGGGAAACTTCTTCGGGTCAGTCGGGTCGACGTCGAGGTCCAGATAGAAAGACCGCATGAACGCGACGTTGGCTTGCGTGCGCGTGCGGTACTTCTGCTTCTCGGCGTCCCAGTAGCGCGCCTCTTTGTACGTGCCCAAGGCAACGTACGCCGGCTTGCCCTCGAAGGTCAGGTGGTTGACGTGCGCGAGTGCGCTGTCGATGGTGGTGTGCGCGCGGTTGAACCAGCCACGCTCGGCGGGCGTGGCGATGAAGATGGTCCCCGAAGGAGCCAATACCTTTTCGAGGAATTCCCGCGTTGTCATGTGAGCCCCGTCAGGGTGGGTCAGGCGGCGATCGGCTTGGGCTGCGGCTTGTGCGTGCGCACCACGCGCTGCATTGCCTTGCATCGTTCTTTCACGGTGCCGGCAAGCGGCAGATCCTTGGCACGCTTAGCCTTGCGAAGGATCGTGATGAGGCGCTTGATCTTGATGATCTTGTCAGCGTCGCGCGGGCGCGCTTCGCCGTACATCCAGCGATAGATCGTCACGTCTGAGACGCTGAGCAGTTCAGCGACGACCTCGACCGGTACGTTGCCGTCGATGATGAGTTCCGCCAGCGTCGGACCCAGGGCGTCGGGGTCGGCGATGCGCGCCTCGGCGATTTGCTTGAGCCGGGCGTCCGTCAAGATGCGAGTCATGGAAGGTCTCCAGTGGTACTAAAGGGCGCGCGTGGGGGGCGCGCCCGGCGAATATTACTCGGTCTCGTCGTCCCAATCGTCGAGGAGAGAACTCACGCCGTCGCCAGCGGAGGCGGTTTCCACCACGGTCGGCTCAGGCGTCGGAGCCGGCGCAGCTGCGGCCGTTTCCTTCGGCTTACGCGTTGCCTTCGGCTTGCTCGTCGCGGCCGGCGTCGGAGCTGGTGCTGCCGCTGCCGGCGTTTCCGTGTCGCCCCAGTCGGCGTCACCCTCCGACTCGGCTGCGGCCGCCGCTGCAGCTGCCAGACGTTGCGCTTCCGCCGCTGCCGCTGCCGCAGCTTCCGCCGCGCGCTGGGCCGCCGCCTTCGCCTCGGCCTTCTTCGCCGCTGCCTGCGCCTGCTTCGTGGCCTCGGCCGCCGCCGCTGCCGCTGCCTGCTCACGTGCTGCCGAGTCGGCGGCATCGTCGTCATCGTCGTCGTCACCACCGGCCGCAGGGGCAGTCGGGATGCCCGTCATGCCGTCCGTGGCCGGCGTGCCGTTGAGGATCTTGTCGATCACCTCCTTCTTCTCTGCGAGCACCTGCTTCGTGACTTCCGACTCATCGTCGTCCAGCCAGCGGTTTGCCTTGAACAGCAGCTTCGGGTACGGCGTGTCGTCGAACTTCACGATCGTCTCGACCATGCCGGTGTACGTCACGCCGCGCTGACGCAGGAAGTCCACGTACTGATCCCACGCGTACCAGCCCTCGGCGTTCTGCTTGGCCGCTTCCTTGTCCCACAGGCTCGTCTGCGGCAGCTTCAGCAGCATCGGCGGATGCGTGCCGATCAGCTTGCCAGACGGCACCACGGCGAGCCGCTTGTTGGCCGTGCACAGCGTCGTCGCCTTGCCGTCGTCGGTGATCTTCGCGCCCTTCACCGCCATCGGGCAGCTCGCGCACGTCGGGGAGCACGGCTCCTTGATCGAGGCGTCCGGCTTCTCGCCGTCGAGCGACGAGCAGATCGGTGCCTTGTTCTCGCCGTCTACGTACGATCCGCTGAAGTAGGCGCGGCTGCGGTTCGTGCGCGCGTCGAGCACGACGAGGTTGATGATGCGCACGCCGACGCGCTCACCGGGGTTCTCCTTGTCGGGGCGGGTGATCTGCTCCTTCTTGCCCTTGATGACGCGGTACCAGTCCTTGCCCGGGAACACGAGCTGGTCGGTGGAGTTGCGTGCCGCGATGTTGGCCAGTTCGCCGAAGGCGGCCTGGATGTGCGCCGGCATTCCTGCGCCGGCATCGAACGGAATGATGTTAGCCATGATGTGTACCTCGTGGAGTTACGCCGCCAGCTCGGCGGCATTCGGGTTGAAACCAAGCGCCTTGTAAATGCTGCGCAGGTGAAGCGCCTGCGACAGCGCATCGTCGAGCGCGTTGTGATGCGTGCCGTAGCGTTCCAGCTTCGCGTGCTGCGCGCCCGGCAGGTTCTTCACCGTGCGGTAGCAGCGCTCCTTGTGCCACGCCCACGGGATCTGCTTGCCGCACACCTTGTACGCAGCTTCCAGCAGGCCCGCATCAAAGCGCGCGCTGTTGCCCCAAAAGCTCATCGGTCGCGAGCCCCACCAGTCGGTGAAGGCATCGAGCGCCAGCGGCAGCGTCACCGCGTCCGGGTGGCTCATCACCATCTGCGCCGCCTCGCCCTGATCGCACCAGAACTTGATCGCGCCTGCGTCCGGCCTCATGCCCAGTTCGAGGCACGATTCCAGATCGATCGGCTGGTAGAACAGATCCATGATCGGTTCGTCGTCGAAGTTGAAAGCAACCGCGCCGATCGACAGGAGCGGGGCGTACGGCTTGGTGCCCATCGTCTCCAGATCGACCATCGCGTTCAATGCGTTTTCCATCGTCAGTCTCCCTTACGTACGCGCATGACGCGCTCCTCGAACTTGTTGAGCCCGGGCGGCAGAGCGTTATCGTTCGCCGCCATGTAGTTCTTCACCTGCTGGACCGCGACCCGCCGTTCGAAGAAAACGAACGGGTGCTCTTGCTTGCGCAGCCACGCCTCCCACGCCACGTCATCGGCGATCGACAGCTTCATCGTCTTGTCCGTGTACGTGGTGCCGTAGACCGTCTTGAAGCCCAGCACCTTCTGCTCGTCGGCATGCTTGAGCAGCAGGTTCTCGATGCGCTCCATGATCCGGTCGTACTGCGCTTCTTCCGCTGCCCACACCTTCGCGCGGGCCGACTTCATTTCACGCGTCTTGACGAACCGCTTCACTAGCTGGTCGGGCGTGAGGGCCGCCAGCGAAGCGAGGGCCGCCTCGAAGCGTTCTTCTAGGGTCATGTTCATTTGGTCTCTCCTTCAGCAACAGATGTAACTAATATGCTCGCAATCCTAACTAAATGCAAACCGGCCGAGTGCGCCGCAGCCCCCGTGTTTACGCTGCGATCCTCACTTGCGCGAGGTCGAGCCCCAGCTCTCGTTTGTACAGATCCAGCATCGATTCCTGCGTGATGCGCCGCCCTTCTACCATCGCGTAGATCTCCTGCTCGAAGCGGTTCGCCGCGATCCGGGCGATCGTCATCTTGCGCTTCTGGCCGGGGCGGTTGATGCGGTCCATCACCTGCATGCTCTGGTCGTTCGAATAGATCGGCGCGTAGAACACCACCATGTCCGCGTCGGTCAGTGTCAAGCCGTGCGCCATCACCTTCGGGTGACACACTGCCTCGGTCAACGATGCGTCATTGCGGAAGTCATGCCAGATCTTGTCGCGCTTGGTCTGGCTCACGTCGCCGTTCACCACCTCCACGCGCCGGCCGTCACCGCGCAAGTTGTGCCAGATCCGCAGCTCCTCGGCCAGCGCCCGTGCAATGCCCTTGAACGGTACGATAATCAGCACCTTCGAACTCGACTGCTCGATCAGCTCCTGCAGCACACGCAGCCGTGGCTTGTGGTCGATCGTGATGTACGTGCCGTCCTCGCGCTTCACCGCACCGCAGAGGATCTGGCGCAGCTTGATGATCTTGATGGCCGCGTTCGCGGCCGTGATCTTCTCGCCCTGCGCCTCGGCCACGAGGTGATTCTTCATGGCCAGATAGGTGCGACCCTGCTCCACCGACAGTTCGGCCGACCGGTTCAAGAACGTGACGGGCGGTAGCTGCAGGCAGTCGGCTTTCTTGAACCGGATCGCTGGCTGCAGCGCGTTGTACGCCAGCTCGTTGCTGCCCGGGCGCGGCACCCACTTGTGCTGACTGACCTGATACATCGTCTCGCGACGCCACTGGCTGAAGAACTTCGGCACCCGCGACTTGTCGACGAGGCGCGCCAGCGCCCATGCGTCGGTCGGCGCGGTCGGGCACGGTGCACCCGAGAGCATCCACAGCTTACGGCCCTGCGTGATCTGTTCCAGGATCTCGTACTGCTCGGTCTGGCCGTTGCGGTAGTCGCTGCACTCGTCGACGATCACCACGTCGATGTCCTTGCGCGCGAGCAGATCCTTCTTCAGCACCTTCAGGCCGGCCGGGTTGATGATGTAGAAGTCAGCCGGCTTCGACAGGCGGTCGCGGCGGCGCTCGGCGTCAGCGTGCAGGATCATGCCGGTGCGGTGCATGCACACGGAGAAGATCTCCTGCAGCCACGTATCCTTCAGCGTCGACAGCGGGGCCACGATCAGCGCGCGCTTGATCTTGCCGAGGCGCATCAAGTAGTCGGCCGCCCACAGCACGCACGCCGTCTTGCTGGTGCCCATCTCGTTGAGCACGAAGCAGCGCGAGTGCAGCGTGAGGAAATCCGCCGTCGCGTACTGGTGGTCGAACACGCTCTCGAAGCGGGCGGGCCGTGGCCAGTCGTAGTAATAGCGGATCGGGCTCGGTGCCTTGATGCCCATGTTGCGCAGCACCTTCACCACCGCGAGGTTATGCGGCACGGCGATGTTGTGCCCGTCATAGTCGAGCAGCTTGTGGTGCGACGGGAAAATGCCCATCAGCTGCGCGAGCGTCTTGGGGCGCACCTTCAGCACCAGACTCTTACTTGGCTTGTGGACGATCATTTGGGTTCACTTGGGAAACAGCAGCAGGAGCACGAGCGTTTGTTCCATCCGTGCCAGCTCGTCGTCGTTAGACACAACGAACACGAAGCCGCCGGCCTTCTTCATCTCGGCGATCGTGACTTGCTGACGTGGGGTGGGTTGCTTGCCTGGAGCCTTGGTTTCTACCGCAATGAAATAGCCACCGCCGCAGTTGATGAAATCCAGCGACGGTTCTCCGTATCCGTTCAATACCGGCATGTGCACGTACAGGCCGAACCTGCGCAGCACCGCCTTCACCTTGTCCTTTACTTTCCCTTCAGGAGTGCGCCGACTCATCGCGCGCCGCGACCGTGGTATTCGCAGCTCGTCACCGGGCAATGCTTGCGGCACAGGCCGCTGGGCTTAGCCACGAAGATCCCGCACTTGAACGCCTTCAGGTAGTCGCGCAGCTTCGGCACCAGCGAGTCCCACATCTCCTCCATCTGCGCGCGGGTGAACGTCTCGCGATCCTTCGCCGACTCGTCAAACCCGTACTGCAGCCAGTGGAATGCGCAGTGCACCGTGTTCACTTCCGGATGGCAGTGGAACACCGTCAGCGCAAACACGATCAGCTGCTGCATGTCCTTCTTCCGGTTCTTGCCCGTCTTGTGGTCGTCGACCCACGCTACGTCGCCGTCGATCGTCAGCACGTCGATGATCGCCCGGCACCACACATCCTTCGCGAAGAACTCGGTCGGCTGCAGCTGCTTGTTCAGCGCGTAGCGGCGCTCCACCAGCGTGCGGCCCGCCCGATCGATGAAGCCCTGCGCGTACGCCGCGTACAGGCTCATGTTCGCCGGCAGCGGCACGCCCGCGCCGATGTGCTTCTCCAGCGCCCGGTGCACTTCATCGCCCCACAGCGACGCTTCGTTCTTCGTTTCTTGAAAGTGCTTGAGCACCTTCACTTCTTCGTACTGGCGCGGGCAGGTGTCGAACGCCTGCAGCGCCGAATGACTCCATGCGAGCGGCTTCACTTCATCCCCCCTTTGGGGTTACGCGGAAAGCTCCGATTCTTGTGGGGCGTTTCCACGCGCAAATTCTTCGGATCGGTCTGTGCCCCGCCCTTGATGAGCGGCACCTTGTGATCCACATCCTTGCCGTCGTGCGGCTTGACCATGCCCAGCTTCTCGGCCTCACGACGAGCGCGTTCGCGAGCGGCGTGTCTCGGGCCATCGCCCCGCGCCTTCGCGGTTGCTTCCTCGCGCTTATAGTTACGTTTGTAATTCGGAGAACTAGGCATGTCAATTCTCGCTGGTGGTTCGGATGTCAAAAACACGCTTAACCATGTACGGCACGAAGTTGTGGTCGACGTACACGGTGCCGTCCTCGGCGCGGAGTACGGCTCGGTGACTCACCTTGTCGTACTCCAGCACCTCGAACGTCGTGCCCTTCACCTTGCCGACGATGAACGTCGTCACGCGTGCTCCGTCGCCGGCAGCACCTTCTCGTCCACCTTCACCACCTTGAACCCGTACTTGTTCAGCATCTCGTCCGTCAAGGCACGATCGAACGGCACGCCCGTATCACCGAGCAGCGTGCCAATCCGTGTGTCCTTGTTGAACTTGATGATCTTGAAACGCAGCCCGGGTGCCTTCGTCGATTCCACGTAGAGCGCCATGACACTCTCCCGAAGTCCAGATCGTTACTTACAGTGCGGCGCGGATGTGCGCGATGAGATGGCGCACTTCGTTCCACGCGTCACCACCGAGCTGCACAGCCAGCTCCTCGATGCGCTGCAAGTACGACTCGGCCGGGTGGGCTTCAGAAGGGGATTCGGGTGATGCGTCCGACGAACCCGAATCCGGCGCGGCCACTAGCGTCAACGGCGACGTAGCAGCCGCTTCGACGTTTCCCTCCGGGGCCGGGGTCGGTTCGTTGGTAGGCTCCGGCGGCGTCGCGTTGGCAATCCAGTCCGGCTCCGGCTCCGTCGAGGCCGGCGCGGCGTCCGTCGCCGGGGTTACGTTCTGGTTCAGATCGTCCGACATAGTACGAACTCCTAAATATTGGTCGCAAAAAATTTAGCCCGTCACACCTGCACGCCGTGCTTGCGGAGCGCCTTACGAGCGAGATTGACGGCGGCAAAATCAGCCTCCGTCAACGGTGATCCATCGACTCGTTTGCCCTGCTTCAGGTGCTCCATTTTCACGTCGTACAGCCGCTTCAGTATAGCTGCAAGCGTTGCGGGATCGTTAGGAATTCCAACTTGTTTTTTACTCATGACTTTCCCTCGTCAGTGCTTCGCAAGACCATAACGCCTGTGCATGCCACCCTCGCTATTCAGCGGCAAGTCAGGTGCCCACGCGGGCGGAATTTTCATCTTCGCCATCAGGCGCTCGAACGCCCACGGTGCCTCAAACTCATGTGCAACAAAGACACCTTCGTCGTGCACGCTGTGCACCCACCACACCGGGCGGCCCTTCGCCTCCTGCGCGAACGACAAGCACTGGCCGAGCACGATCAGGCGCGCCAGCGCCTGCACGATGTTCTCGACCATCTTGGAACCGTAAATCTTCTCGCGCGACTTGCCGTTCCAGAACGTCCACTCCATGTAGCCGGTCTCGGGGTCTTTCTCCCGCTTCAGCTCCGGGAACAGGATCTTCAGACCGCCGGGCAGTTCGATGCCGTCCACACACGTCTTAACTACTCCACGGTAATCCACGTTCACGCCAACCTGTCCACGCGCGATGCACGCGAGTGCTTGGTTGCAGCGGTCCCACAGCGCCGTCACGCGCTTGTGCGAGTTACGGTAAATCTTGCACACCTCCTCGCACAGCTTGATGTCCAGCACCAGCGGCTTGCCATCCTTGCCCTTCGCCTCGCGACGCACCGAGGCTTGGAACGTCAGCGCGCCCTGCCCAAAGCCGAACGCCAGCTTCACGCGCTTGCCCATCTGCCGCTCGTCCGGGTCGAGCGCCTTGTCGATCGGCCGGCCGTAGATCTTCTCGGCCATCACGCAGTAGATGTCTGGCCCCTCGCCTCGGTCGTAGCGCCGGTATGCCTCGATCATGTCCTCCTGGCCGGCCAGCCAGTCGAGCACGCGCGCCTCGATGTTGGAGCTGTCGCCCACCACGATCGCGTAGCCCAGCTCGGCCATCAGCGCATCGCGCAGCTTGCTGCCGCGCTTGAGCGCCTGCCAGTTGATGCTGTCGCCTGCCGACAGCCGGTGCGTGCCGCTCGCGCCGCTGTACTTCAAGTAGATCGTGGCCAGCCCCCGCTGCGACATAGCGATCAACCGCTCGGCACCCTTCTCCGCGATCGTCGTCTTGTTCTTCAGCCGCGCCTCGACCAGCACCTGCACGCGGAAGTCCGGGTGCTCCTGCAGCTTCTGCATCGCCTCGTCCGTTTTGGCGAATGCGTACGTGAGCGGTGCGATCGGCTCGCGTTCGGCCGGCGGCTTCTTCAGCCACGTCGGACTGATCTTCATCGGCGGGTCGACACCCAGCGCCTTGAGCGCCGTGGCGAACCGCTCGTTGCTCATCAGGTCGTCCTTCGCGACGCCGGCCTCCAGCATGAGCCGTTGCTTTTCTTCCCGCAAGTCGGCCGCGTAGTCACTGAGCATCTGCGCATCCAGCTGCACGTGCGGCTCGGTGAACATGCGGATGATCCGGTCGTTCAGCTGCAGCTCCGACTTGCTGAAGTGCGGGGCCATGCGCATGAACAGCTCGTACGTCAGATCGACGTCATTGCAGCTGTAGCGGCCGTACTGCGCGAGCCTTGCCGGCCCGAAGTCCGCGTAGTGCATGCCACGCACCTTCAGCACTTCGTCGCCCTTCTTGCCGATGCCGTACCGCTCGGCCAGCTTGTCGAGCGACAGCCTGCCGTTCGCACCATGGAGCGCCCGCGCCATGCCCAGCGTATCGAGCCAAAGGCGCGGGAAAATTCCGTAGTGGTACGAAGTAATGAGCCCGTCAAAATGGGCGTGGTGGCACAGCACGGCCTTCGATTCCAGCTTCAGCGACTTCAGATGCTTGCCGATCTCCGGCCGGGGCACCCAGTACGTGCGCTCGTTATTCACGCGCACGCTCACCAGGATCGCCTCGAAGCGCGGGTCACGGACGTACGCCTCCGTCGTCATGGAAGAAAGCGTGTAGCCGTCACCATAAAACGTCTCGTAGTCCAGCACGACCAGATCCATCATGTCCCCCGGCGGGCGGCTTCCAGCATGCGTTCCAGCAGGTTCTGGTGCGGCTCGTACGAGACGCCCAGTGCCTCGCGCAGCATGTCCAGCTCGGAGCGTGCATCGCTCAGCATCTCGCGCACCATCGTGGCCATCTCAGGCAGGTCATGCCAGCTATGTGCGGTGCCCGGCTCCGGCTCGCCCTTCAGGGCGTTCGCGGTGCGTTCGAGCAGCGTCGACAGACGATCGTTGAGCCCGGCGAACTCATCCTCTGGCAGATCAGATTGTCCCATCAGTCGTCCCCTTCCCACGTCAGCAGATCACCATCCTCGTCGGCCGTGTAGCGGCCGGGCGGGTACGGTTCGCCTTCACGCCGATCCTTCTCCTGCACCCACGGGCCGTTGCAGCAGCCACACGCATCGATGTAGAGACCGTGCTTGCGCGACAGCTCGCTCAGCTCCGACAGAAACGCCAGCAGCTTCTTCTGTTCCATCACGCCCTCCCCAGTGCGACATCGATGCGGTGCATCAACGTGTGCGGCACGTTGACCGTGATCGCGCTGCTTTTCCAGCCACGTGCGGCGTTCGGATCGTAGCGCTTCAGGTTCGCCAGCTCATCGAGCAGCGTCTGCAGCTCACGCATGCGCGCGGCGGCGCTGCGCAACACGTCTCCCATTGCGTCATCAGCCATGGTTGAACTCCAGCACGACCACCTTGTCGTCGGGGAAGTACCGTGCGCCGGCCGGCACGAGCCAGCCCACGGTGGTGTAGTCGACGTCGACCTTCACGCGCGTCGCGGCCGGCAGGCTGGCGAGGAACGTGGCCAGCTCCGAGGCGTTCGCACTGCTAAACGAAAAGTGTTGGCTAGTCATCATGCCCCCGTGCGCTCCCACTCCGCGACCAGCTCCTTGATGACCTCGACGCCGCGCCCGGCCGGCGTGAGGTTCGTCGCGTGCACGCATCCCTTTTCAGGGAACACGAGCAGCACGAACGGCACCCGATCGCCGGTCGAGTCGATCAGCGCGTTGTCGATCGCGCCGATCAGCCCCGGCATGCTATCCAGCAGCCTCGCTACCGCCACCGGCTGCTCCGGCGTCACCAGATCCGTGAGGTTCGGGTTGTCCACTGCGTTTGTCATCGTCGGTCTCCTTTGCTGCGATATACGCGGCGACCACCGCCGCACCCATAGTTCCATACGACAGCCGCTTCTGTTTCTGCCGTAGCGCCTTCACGGCCGCGCAGATGATCTTGTGCTGGCGCTCGGCCTGCTCGTACGTCGAGCAGCGATCGCAGTACACGTCTTTCCTCTTGCCGGAGAACACCATCGTCTCGAACAGGACCGGCGTTGAGCTGAAGAAGGAATGGTCGAGCCCGAGGAAGATCGTCGATACGCGGATGTGCCGCCCGAACTTCGTGGTGGCGATGCGTCGGTTCGGCTGATCGAACATCCTGGCCCATGCGACCAGCTTCTCCGGATCGAAGCCCCAGCGCGTGCCGTCGCCGACGTCAAAGCGCACGACTTCCTTACCAATCAAAACGAAGTGGTCACTCATCGCGCAGCCCCTGTGCTTGCAGGATCTCGGCGCGCAGCTGCGCGCACATCGCGTAATTGCGGCGGTATTCAGCCCACTCGCGCATCGCTTCACGCGTCGAGCGGTACCAGCGCCAGAGGCAGAGAATCGACATCGCCGCGCCGCTGCAGCTGATGGCCAGCGCGAAATCACGGCCGGCCCCGGCGTTGCCGGCTGCGAGCCACAGATTCAGGCCGAGCGCGCCCGCGTTCGCACCAAACACGATCGTTGCGTGTGGGAGGAACTTCGGAGGAAATTTCCCCGGTTCCGGTGGCAAATCAGGAAGGTTCACGCAGCGCTCCGACAGGGCCGAACTCCAGCACGCCGAGGCGCGTGCCGTTGCATACCAGTGTCGCGCGGTCGACCTGTACCCGCTCCTGCTGGAACGTCGTGAAGATGCGGCCGACCGACATATCCATCGTGTCGATCTCGACCACGCACTCGTCCCCATCGAAACGGATCTCGACCCGCGCTTTGGTGCGCAAGTTAGCGCCTACATAGTCACCGAGCTGCACGACCCGCGATTCGACCCTTACGAGCCGATCGCGCATGTCACGCAGCATCTTATTTGCTTCGTCATCCATACTAATTCTCCGGCGGCCAGAACGGCCGCGCAAGCGATTTATTCGCCAACCTTGGGCAGCTCGATGTTGCCCTCGTGATAGGCCGACAGCCAGCGCTTGAGGTTGCTCACGGCACCGGAGATCGACACGAACGGCTTGCTCAGGTGCTTGCGCTTCTGCAGCACGTCCATGCCCATGTGGTCGCTCATGCCGATGATGACCTCGGCGTTGTGCTGCTTGGCCACCATCGCGTTGCCGCCCGCGCCCTGCCCGCCCAGCTTCGTGTTCGGCACGAAGATGAAGTCGTAGACGCCGAGGAACGCCTTCTGCACGTCCTGCTCCTGCACCGGGTACAGGCCGATCACCATGATCTTCGGCAGCTTCGGTGCTGGCGTACTGACGGGCGTATCGACAGGCGTATTGCTGGCTGTACTGACGTCAGGCTCGACTACTATCCCGGACGTCGGCGCGGGGGCCGTCGCCGCATCGAGGATGTGATCGATCATGCCGCCTTTGATCTCGTCGCGCAGCGCGGTGAGCATGTCGACCGCCATACGCTTGGCGAACTGGCGGATCAGGGCCTCGAACGACATGGAGTCGACATGCGCGGCGACGCGGCGCTGCACTTCCAGCTCCTGCTGCTCGGCCAGCACGCGCAGACGTTCCTGCTCGGCCAGCAGTGCCGCGTGCTCCTCCTCGGCGCGCCGCGCTTCTTCCACGGCCCGGCGCTCGGCGTCGTATTTCGCCTGTATCGCCTCGGCCTTGGCGCTGCGCATCATCGGCTCGATCCAGTCCTGGACCTGCATCCACGTGTTGATGACACGTTGCCGATCAGCATCCAGCTCCATCGCCATTGCCTCACGCAAGGCATCCAGACGCTCGATACCACCCTGCTCCATGCGCTTGTAGACACTGCGCGCGAGTGTCATCTTCTCGGCGTCAGTCCAGCGCACCAGTTGTCGTGAGGCGCTAGTGTCACTTTCAGTAGGCAGAACGGGTTTTGATCGCGGGTCGGTCGTCGCGATGTCGAATTCCTTCGGCATGTCGCGCCTGTCGTCGCGCTTGGCGATGTCGAATTCCTTTTGCTTGCCCGGAACCGATGTGGAAGATGTGTTCTCGGGAGTCGAGACTGCAGCGGGGGCGGGAGTGTCTGTTGCGGGCGGTGTATCGAAAAGCGATTCGGCACTGGCCTTAGCGCCTTCCTGTTTCGTCTTTGAAGCGCCAATGGCATCCCACATTGGGACAATCCACGGGCGGAATTTGCTGAAGTTGATGCTATCGAGGGGACGGCGACGATCGGCCTGCAATACTTTCTTTTGGGCTTGGTCAATTGCCTCGATATTCGTTAGCCTCTTGTCCTTGGACAGAATGCGATAGGACTCGGCGGCGATCTTTTGCTTCTCGTCCTCGTTCCAGAATATCCGGCTGTTCACGGGGTTCTCCTGCGGGCGGGAACGGCCCGGCGCTGCGATGCGCTCGCGGGCCATAGTGTAGGGATGTGCCATTTTCATGTCCTCGAATTATCAACGCGCGCTTTGGAAATACCACTCACGCGCGTTAATTCTATCATCAGTTGTAACTAACAAAAGTATGAGAAAAGGGGGCAGTTTCCCTTATTCCGCCGGGAATTGCACGGTCAGCATGGCTTCTTCGATGATCGCTTTCGGCGACATGGAAGTGCCGTTCTCGTCACAGCCGAGCCACAGCCCCTTGCCCGCGACCACCATCCAGTCCTCGTTACCGAGTGGGCGTGTGAGTCGGAAGAACTTGCGGCCCTTCGCTTCCCAGTCGAGCAGCCCTTCCTCGTCGACGTACACGACGTCGCCATTGGACAGCGTGACCGCCTCGAACGTCTGCACCTCGTCGTCCGGCCGCGAGATCAGCGGGTAGATCTGCTGGTACTCGTCGGCGTCCAGCTGGACGGCCGAGATCGTGCGGGCGTACGGATCGATAAGGTAGCCGGTTATGGTGCGCATGATGTGCTCCTGTTGTTTGCCAGTGAATGCCACATTTACCGGCTATGCCGGCCGTAGAACGCCTCCAGCTGCTCGCGCAGATCCTGGCCGAGCGCGCGCCACGTGCGCATGTTGACCATCGAGTCCTTGTCGGCCGCGTCGCACTGCTCGTCAGTCATCTCGGCGCACTCCTTCGCGTAGCGGGTGATCGCTTCCATGATGAACGCTTGCGCCAGCGGCCCGAACTTGCTGTACGTCATCATCTTGCGGACCAGTTCTTCGTTCGTGTTCGGCTTTTGAATCGACATGATGTTCACCTTCTATCAAGTAAAAAAGCAGGGCGTCGTGCTGACCGCCCCTTCCAAACCTCGCACATCAAGGGGAACGAGTGCGAGGGGCCAACCTCATTCGCGCGGCAAGCGCAGCTCACGCAGCCACGTCGGCCCGAGCCGATTGCGGATCGCCTGCAGCGGGCCAGGATATTTCGCCACGAGCCAGCCCTTGTTCAGCTTCGACTTCCAGCAGCGGCCGTTCGCGCGGGCGAAGTCGAGGAGTGCCGCACACTCGTCCGGCTGCAGGTCCGCCAGCGACGCCCAGCGCGGCTTCTCGCCCACGCGGCCGGCGAAGCGCACCGCGATGATCGCGCTCTCCGGGCAGCGCTCCTCGCGCATGATGAACTCCTTCACGCCGGCCTCGTCCGACCAGACGGTGTGAATGTGCGTGACGCCACGATCGTGCTTGACCGTGATGATGTAGTTGTTGGACTCCATCTCACACCTCGTCGAACTCGCGCACCCGGCGCTTGGCCGTGAAACGCGCGGATTTTTTCGAGTCGCACACCGGGCGCAGGAACACCGCGTCGATGATGTCCGACAGCTGGCACTTCGCAATGCCGACGACCACCCGCTTCGCCGCATCGCTGCTTACGGCCGCCGTGGTCACAAACTGGATGCCCGTGCTGCTACGCACACGCACCTTGTACAGGTTCGCCTGCATCTCAATCTCCTTCAAGCAAGTAAGCGTGGTAGCGCCACGCACGCAAACTACTATCCCGCTCACGCCTGATACACGGTGTCGCCAGACACGTACAGGTAGCACTCGCCGGCTGCATGCGCCAGCTCGGTCAGCTTCTCGCCGAACTTGCCCAACCCACGATCCCAGTACCCCGCACCGTGGTGGTTACGCGTGAGCCAGAAGTCATGCCCGGCCTGCGTGTACGAGTAGTCGTACTCCTCGAACACCACCTTCCAGATTCCCTCGGGCACCGAATCGATGAAGTCCTCGCAGTCCACGCGCATCTTCGCCTGCGTCACGGGATCGATCGGGAATCCCTCCATTCCATCGTGCTCCTCGTCCGTGCTCGACCACAACGCGCACGTCATGTAGCCCTGAACGAACTCCTCGACCCAGCGCTCGCGCGGCGTGGGCAGCACGCCTGCCTTCGGGTACTCCTCGTACACCATGTCGATCGCCGCCTCGCGATCTGCTGCCCGCATGAAGAACTCGATACCGCCGTCCGGCGCGACCGCGCGCCACAACGGCTGCCCTTCGCCCCAGTACGCACCACCCTCGTCGTACCCCTGATCGAGCGGGCACACGTGCACGTACAGCTCAACCTTCGCTTCGTGGTCGCCGTGCGTGTTGTGCCGGCCCATCGGCGCGCCTCGCGCGCAGCTCACCTCACTGAGTCGCATGTCAGTCTCCCAGCGTTATCACGTCACGCGCTGCCCAGTACGCATCTTCCTCGGCCTCGATGCGCTCCTGCTCTGCCTCGTGCTCCAGCACGCGTATGCACTCGTCGATCAGCTCGTGCGCCGTCTCCTCGATATAGTCGTCGGCGTCGCTCTCGATGCCCCACAACGCGAAGCGATAGTCGATCTCGACTTCATCGTCGTCCATGTTGTCCGGCAGGTGCGTGACGATCACACCCACGTAGCGCCAGTCGTCGTTGCACCACCGACGCAGGTACTCGTAGTCGAGCCGCACTGCCTCGGCCGTGATCTCACCGCGCGTGAGCGGCTTCTCCGGGTCACGCAGGTACACCGTGGCCATCTGGACATCAGCGCAGCGGATGCCGTCGATCACGCGATAGCTCGACTTGCGCACGATACGACGCTCACACAATCGCTTCAGCAGCTCGGCCTTCGCCTTGTCGCTCAGCCCCCACCCGTCACGCTTGGCGATACGCGTTGCCTCGGCCACGTCGTAGTAACGCTTTCTACCGTGGTCGGTATTCAACACACGCTCGCCGGGCAGCTTGTCACGGCTCGTCCAGTCGCTCACCGGCCCATGCCCGTCGTCGCGCTCCCACGGCGCATCGAAGGTGTCATCGTCCTCGATGTTCACGCGAAAGCGATACCCACCCTTCTCAATCACATCACCGTTGCACAACATGGTCGTTCTCCTTCAAGCAAGTAAAGCGGACATGCCGAGCCCGCAATCGGTTTGTCCGGGCCTTACGCTCGAACCCAGTACGTTTCGCCGTCGTAATCGACCTGTTTGTAGTCCTGCTTCAGCGCATCGGCCGCCTTGTCCCAGTCGATGTGATCGTACGGCCAGCCTTCAGTCGGCCCCAAGTCGCTCGCGTATTCCCGTGCGTAATCGACGAAGCGGGCGTCGGCAATCAGCACGAACTGGTTACGATCGCCCGAGCTGCGATCGGCATCGTCCATCAGGTTGACAAGGATCTGAAGTTCCTTGGCCGACGACAGGTCAGTGGGATCGGCCTTGATGCTGTCGGCCAGCTCGGCGATCGCCCGCCGCAGTGCGTCCGCTTCGATGGTGTAGTCGGAGTTTGAGATTTCAGTGCTCATGACATTGCTCCTTCAAGTAAGTGGGTTTGTCCGCGCTTAGTCGGACAGCAATTCCTTCGCAATGTCCTGGATCACCCAGTCCATGTAGATCATCTGGCCCGTGGTCGTGCGGCCCCACACGGTGAGCCCGGCGAAGTCAGTGTCGACCATCTCGCCACGCTCGGCCAGCTTGCCGGCGAGCCAGTCGCTCACGGCCCAGTGCTCGTACGCTTCAACCACGTCGGGATCGATGCGGTTCAGATCACACACGGTACGCCACGCGTCGTCCTCGTCGCTGTCCGTAACACCATCCCAGTGCTCGTCGAGGTACGCCTCGACCGCAGCCTTGTCTTTGACGTCGGGCTCGGGCAGCTCGTTCTCGTCGGCGTGATCCTTGATGTCGTTCTTGGTCAGCGCCACGTAGTCGCCGTTGACCTCGTACATCTCGAACCCTTCCGCTTCGGCCGCGCCCTTCCAGTCGTCACGCGTGCTGATCGCCATGACCTGATCGTCGTCGATGCCGAGTGCGGCCATTTGATCCGAATTCAAGTCGGGCATCAGCTTCTGCAGGCCCGAGACCAGCATCGATACGCAGTAACGCACCTCGTCGCGCACCAGCTGGTGCGCACGCTCTTGGATCTGGTAGGCGGTCAGCTCTTTCTTTTCCATGATGTTTCTCCTTCAAATAAGTGGCTACGGTTTACATCTCGACCATAGCTGCGCGAATGGTCGTCTTGGTGTACGGCGCACCGTCAGGCGTCTGAGTGATCTCCATCTCTGCAAGCGCGTCGAGCATCACCTCGGCCGCGCGATCCTTGCTTCGCGAGTTCCGCACGCAGCTACGCGCCAAGTTGTACAGCCCCTCGTCATTGTTGATCCAGAGGCTGACGTTCCAGTGGTTCCAATTCTTGTGTCCGTTGTATGCCATGATCCTGCTCCTTCAAATAAGTGGCGGGCAAACCGATATTGTCTCAGCTTGTCCGGGTCAAACTTACTGCAGCGCGTCGGGCAGCTCGATCTCTGCCCCCAGCTTTGACGCAACGTAGCAGCGCATCGCTGCGATCAGCAACGTCGGACCATCGAAACGCTGGCGACGCTTGCGTACAGCCCACGACTCCACGCCGTATCGCATGCCGCCACGCGCCGTCATCTCGACCCAGCTCGCGTGTGTGCCGCCACCGAGATCGACACACGTCATCGCATACCACTTCGCGCCGAACTTGCGCGTTGCAATAGCTTCGGTATCGATGATCCGGCCGCCCACGTGCCAGTCGGTCGACGGGCTGAAGCGGTAGTAGACATACGATCCTGGCCCAGTCTCGGTCTCGATCCATGCGGGCGTCGTCGCCTCGTTGCGGCAGATCTTCACGATCCGATGCTCGTCGTGCTGCTGTTCGAGCGCAGCGGCCACGGCCCAGTCGAGCGCAGCCCCTTCGAGCTTGCTCACGTCAGCGAGTGCCATGATCCTTCCCCTCGAACAGGCGCAGTGCAGCCTCGTGCGCTTCATTGTTGATCTGGTCCATGCGCTCCGCGATCATGATCGTGTCGAACAGAGCGTAGAACAATTGCGAGCCCTCCGAGTCGAGCCCATGGGGCGCACACAACACGCCCTTGAGCATCATGAACTCGTCTTTATTGCCCTTGAAGTTATCGAGCAACGCCTGCGTGCGTTCGGTCTTGTTCATTCCGACCTCCCGCTGAATTGGTGCACGTTGCGCGAACCCACGGCGGGGTGCGCGCCCTTGACGTTGCGACGGATCGCCCACGCCCGCACGTTCGGATCACAGGTCTTGCCGTACACATAGTCCTCGTACTTCTTCAGCAGGTCCTCGGTGAACACGCCGATGAGCGTACCGTCACCACACGCGATCGTCGCGAGCGCGCCCATCCGACAGAACGCGAACTCGACGATCTGCGGCAAGCTGTCCCGATGCAGCATGACGCTGCCCACGGCCGGCAGGTTGTCGACCTGACTGTTCCAGTTGTCGGCGAACGCGCAGTCGACCGGCAGACCCAGCCAATCGCGTATCAGCTCGCGGCCGTGCTCGTTCAGATCGCACAACAGGCGCATGCCGAACGCGCAGCTCTCGCCGGTCAACGCATTGATGCCCAGCTGTGGCATGTCGTTCCAGTTATGGATCGTGATGCTGTCTTTCATGATGAATCTCCTCACCTTCTAACAAGTTGAGTTACATGCCGCGACAGAATGCTTGGTGTGCTTCCCAGTCGATCGTCTCGTGGTCGATCCCGGGGATGAACTTCGCCTTCTCGGGCTCCGGCTCGGGCGACATGATGTCATCGCCTTCTACCTTGTCCCAGCCCACGTACCCCACGAACGCCGGGCTCACGGCTGCCTTTTGCAGGATCTCCATGAAGCGTGAAGATGACTTGGTGTACCGGTCACACCCTTTCGTGTCTATGTAGTGCACCTCGCCCGGCACGATCTTCGTGACGATGCCTGTGTACAGGTGCGCGGTGTATTTGATGCGCACCACATCGCCGACGTCGATCGTGACGCCGTTCACATCGACTGCCTTGACCATGACCGCTCTCCCGTCAGCCCACCATGTTGACCGACATCACTTCGTAGCCGTGCTGCGTGGCGAGCCGCGATGCCTGCGACCGGTCGACCGCATGCACTTCCGCGTGCAGCTTGACGCCACCTTTCGTGCACTCGACGTCGAACACGTGCGGTGCATCCTTGTCGCCCAGCACCACGCCCTGCGCCGCCTTCAGTATCTCGGCCATCATCTGCTCGATGACACCGATCACCGTCGCGTGCGGAGCACGTGCCGCGAGGCCCAGCGCGCGGCACGCATGGGCCTTCACACTACGGCCGCTGCTGTGGCGCATGCCGAGTGCCTCCAGCTTGATCGCGGCCTTCCACGTGGCCAGCTGCTGATACGTGATGCGCATTTCGTCCGTCATGATATTCACCTTCTAGCAAGTTAAGCGGGCGTGTACCGGGAACGTATGTTCGCCCCGGACAAACCGAGCCCGCAATCGGTTTGTCAGGCAAGATCAAGTGGACTCGACCAGCCCGTACTTCGCTGCCAGCTGACACGCCTTCGAATACGACTCGGCGTACTTACCCCCGTCGAGCGTGCTGAACGACACGCCCGATTTGAGTCCATGAAACACGTCACCATCGTCACCGAACGCGCACGTCGGCCACGCCTTGACCAGGATCACGATGGTGTGCTCGTCGTTACACACGATCACGTCACCATCCTTCACGCTGTCATCCCACTGCGTGCGATCGTATGCCTCGCCGTGATACAGGTGCGGCCACTTGTGTACGTTGACCATCACTCGCTCTCCTTGAAATAGAACGACTGGCCCGACCAGATAATCACGGCGTTCTCCGGGTCTTGCCGAAACTCCACGCGAATGTCGCCGCAGCAGTTCGGGATATAGCCATCCGATTCGTCGATCTGCATGTCGATCGACGCGGCATACTCGTCCGCGAACTTGCGTTCGTCCATCAGCTCCTCGTCGCCCAGCTCGCGCTGATACACCACCTCGCCGGACGACGGCTCATAGATCACGACGTACATGACAGCCCCCTACAGGCAGTCGCGCAGCGTCATGCGCTCGACGCGAAACAGATACGCTTCGCCCGGTTGCGCGAACGACGTCGTGGTGCCCGGCCCGAGCAACGCCCGCACCATGCCACGCGGCACCGCCATGTCACCCGTGTGCCGGAACGAATCGATCAGCGAGTCGGCCGCGTCGCGCTTCGTCTCGTACAGCCCGAAGCTATCGTCAAGACAGCCCGGGATGCCGTTACTTGCGCGCCAGACGGTGCGGTTCAGTGCACGCTCCTGCACGTCCTCGCGCTTCACCGGCCGGTCATCGGCGATACGCTCCATCGCCTCGTCAAACGTGAGCTTTTTCATGTCAAATCTCCTCGCGATTGCTCGCGCTTACGCCTTCAATTAAGTGGCGGACAAACACATATCCGCATCGGTTTGTCTCAGTCGGTTTCCCAGCACGCGAACACGACCTCGAAGTTGGTCGCAGCGTAGGCGGCCTGAATGGCAACCTGCGCCCGTGCTCGCTCCTGTATCGTGCGGAACTCCAGCAGCTGCGACGTGATCGAGACGATCGGCGCGTCGCCGTCGTCCCACGTGCTGATGGTCACAAGCATCTGGTACATCACGCCTCCCGATCCGTGCGGTTGATAGCAAGGCAGCTCAGCAGCAGGTATGCCTGTATCGGGTTCAGCTCGCCCGTCTGGCCAGCCTTCACGATGCGGTCGTGCAGCGCGTCGAATTCAGCCGTCGACACCTTCAGCTCGGCCGCCTGCGTGATCTCCAGCATCACGCCGTGGAACGTCATCGGTTTCATGATTCGCCTCGCGCAATCATCTTCCGGGCGAACTCGACCAGCTTGGCACGGCAATCCTCCAGCGGCGGCGGTGCGCCATGCTGTCGGAAGTGCGCAGCCATCCATGCGCCGCACTCCTCGTCGACCTCATACGCCCACACGCCCGGCACGCCACACGCGGGGTCTTTCAGCTCGTCAAACACGGCGGCCGACAGCTCGCCGACCTGCGCGAAGTAGTCGTACAGCTCGACCATGCCGCCGCTCCAGTTGTCCAGATCGGGTATCTCGCCGAACCCTTGCGCGATCGCCACAGCGGACACAGCCACTTCCCGAATGTCAGGATGGTGCATGGCCTTTCTCCAGTGCGCTGCAAATCGTGCTCAGCGTGTTGGCAATGCCTTCGGTCACAGCCGGCAGCGCGACGAACAGCACCAGCGCCATGCCCACCGCGAGGAACGCGTACGGAATCAGATTTCGCATGGCATCACCCGTTGATTCGTGCATTGTCGCGGGCGAAGTCCTGCGCCTCGTCAATGTCCGTGTTGAAGGGGCACCGAATGTCGTAGACCATCACGCGCATCCCGCTGCTCGGGTTGTCGGCCATGTGGCGCGCGTGCTTGTCACGGCTGTCCGGCTGGGCATACACGTCCACGTACCGCTCGCCGAGCGAGTTCGTCCACTCGACGGCGTAATAGATGCGTGTCTCGTCGCTGGTCATGTCCAGCATCGGCAATTGCTCGATTTCCATGTCACACCCCCAGCGTGCAGTGGTCAAAGTAGCCGCTGTGAATCTCGCGGGTGACTTGTTCGTTCGTCGCGCCGGCCGTCACATACGCGCTGAAGAAATACAGCTGCGCGTCGTCGAACGCGGCATCCGCCATCCACAGGCACGCCTGCACCGCTGCTCGGCCTTCGCTACGGTTCCACTCGAACCCCGCCGCGCCTTCGCTGATGAACGCGGCGACGAACACCTCCGCGTGGAGCTTCCCATCTGCGACGTTCAGCACGTCCAGATGCAACACACGATCTGTCATGATCCTTCTCCTTCGCCTTCAGGCAAGTGGGCCGGACAAGCCGATACGAGCATCGGTCTGTCCGGCAGTGCGATGTAACTAATCGCTTCGAAGTCCTTAGTTACATCAGCTTCTATTATCGCCCCGGACACTGGGGTTATGTCAAATGGTCCGGGTTGTCAAGGGGCGTGAGCGGCTGCCAGCAGAACCGGCACTTCATCGGCCAGGGTGAAATACGTCCACGCCATGCCGGCGGCCTGAATGGCCGGATGTTTATGGCCGTACCGGGCGTCGAAACCCGGCAGGAGGGTGCAGCCGCGAGCGTGCGGCGCGAGTGTGCTGCTATCGTCGTTCGCGGCCTTCCAGCCGGTCGCGGCCTGCGCGTCGAGTGCATCTTGCTGCGTGTTGAAGGTGATTTTGAACTGCGGGCCGAATTCCACCGCGCGCACGTTGCCAATCACGAGGCAGCGCGAACGCGCTTCGGCGACGAGCTGATCGATCTCGTCATCGGTGAGGTTCTTCGGGTTCGTCAAGCTGAAGCCATTACTCAGAGAGATGCGCATGGATACCCCCACGGTGCACATCGATGCCTTTCTCAATGGACAACACCCCACCCTGCCGCGCATCGCGCCGCAAGCTGCGTCGTTCGTTTGGAATAGGTGGGGCTGTCCGCCGTGCTGCTGGTATTTATGACAGGTTCGTTGGCGAATCGCCTCCAATTTGTTGCAATTCGTAACAACGAATAATCATTCTAGCCAGTCATCAAAACGTCGTACATAAGATTTTGCCTCGTGGTTTACGCTCACCGATACTTACCGAATATCGCTACCACATCCTCCCGATTGGTTCGATTGACCATCGTCAAACGTGCCACATTGCGTTTCACCCACCGGGCCGCATCTGCCCGTGACATATCGGTTTCACCAGTAGATTTTACGAGTCCCTTTGCGGCAGCACGGAATACCGTTTCGATCGCGACCGGCTGATTATTGCGAACGATTGGCATTTCCATCCAGTCCGTGACCAGCAGGATGCGCGTGCCGCTGCGCACCACACCGAACCCGGCGTCACCCGGCCGGGACGCTCGGCCGTTGCGGATAGTTACAGGATACGTGTACGTCTCGATCGTTACTTTGGGTGCCGGGCACGCACGGCAATGCGTGATCTTCCCAGCCTGCAAGTAGTCTCCACGGGCCACGTAGGCTCTCCCGCACGAACAGGCACACTCCCAAAGGCCGTGACCATGTCCATCATTGCCTACAAACCGTGACACTCGCAGCTCGCCGAACGTGGCACCCGTCAGGTCGCGCTTACGCATAGTCACACTCTCTTAGTTACACATTGCGGGGGATTTCGAGACTAGCACGAACGTCGATTTTGGCGAGGGGTTGCGGGCCAGCTTTCGTATCTGGTGCAACTATGGGTGCAAGTAAGGGTTTCCGAGCCTTGCTGGAGGCGGCTCTAATCAAATAAGCAGAAAAAGCTGGTTTTTCGAGAGGGGGGGTCCATTTGAGGGAAATGTCATTTTTTGGAGGCGATGTTTGGCGGGCATAGTTACTGAACGTGAAACTAAGATGAGTAACTAACGATGCGGGATAGAAACGGAGGGGAATGGAACTAACCGCACATCGCCTCCATTCCGTGACGTTTTTGATTTTCGCGTAGGGTCTATTTTTTAACTGCTTTTTTGGTTTACTAGCTTATTGATTAACTATAAAAAGAAAGAAGCCTTGCTGGATAAGGGTTTGCGGCCGGTGATGCAATAAGCTGGGACTAAGCTGAACTATCATTGCGTCGGCCGCTCAGCCATGCTGGATAAGGCTCGCCGCGAATAAGCTGGAGTTAGTTACATGCAACTAAGCGGCGAAACGCGTAACTATCCACGTTAGTTACAGTCGCCCGGACAATCGCAGGTCGCATCGGTCTGTCCGCCCCTGTTAGTTACACTCATCGCGCGCCCGTCCTTTCAGGCGTCTGACCCTAATTGCAGAACGCTTGGCGCGGGGCCGGCCTGTGCGGCGCTGAGCGCGCTGCGAGCCCCTAGCAGCCCCGTGGCGGGCTTGGCGGGGCTTGCCCGTACCTGTGAGCCATGCGCGCGGCGCGACGGCTGCTAGGGGCGAAAAAAAGCCCCGCACGCGGCGGGGCTGAAACGGGGCGGGTTGTAACTATGCGGCTTTGCGCGGCTGATGGACGGCGCGATATTGATTCGCGATGGTCGTAAGCGTCATCGCGGGGAGCTTGTCCGCATCGCCATTGTTCGCGAGCAGGATTTTCGCGATGTGATCCAGTGCCGCATCCACGCCGATCGTCGCGACAATCTGTTCAAAGGCTTGTTCGATCGACAGATCGCGCGACGGTGTGCCGGCCGGCCGACCCAGCGGCTTCTCTGTCTTGTGCTCGCCTTTCTTCGCGTTCGGCCGCACCAAGCCCGCATCAATCAGGGTTTGGCGTTTCTCTGCCTTTGCTGCTGCGCGCCGTTCGGCCCGCTTGACGCTTTCCGGATCGGTCGAGCGCGGCAGGTCGCCAAACTTGGCTTTGAGTGCTTGCCCGTACACCTGCACGTAGTACTCCGCTGACTTGCCGCGCTCGCCAGCCAGCACTTTCAACGCTTCCCGGTCTGCGCTCGCCTCGGCGAACGTCGGAATCACGGAATACTGTGATTCGATCATGCTGCGTACCGCGTCGCGTGCGGTTGCCTGTGCATCGATTGCCGCACACAGGCTGCTGTGCCATTCGAGAATCGTCACTTTCTTGTCGTCCACCATCACCACGCGCGAGCCCGGAACCGTAACGGGTGCATTGGTTTGATTACGCTTTGCCATGTCGTTCACCTTTTGATCAGTTGTCCTAGCCGGTTGGTTAGGAGATCCCAGTATCTCGCGGTGCGGGCCGATTGCAGCCGCGCGGCAGAGCACGCAAAGCGGCTCAAAACGCCTGAAATGCGCGGCAAGGCGCTGCACAGGGGCGCAAAGTAATTCTTTTTCTGGCCGGCCGGGGGCCAAGGGGGGCGAAAGGAGGGTGACGGGCATCCCGTCGACCCGTTTCCCATAGAGAATTTCAGCTCAAAAGGTCTTAGTTACACTCCCCGCAACTAACCGTCCGCCGGAAAAATTTCAGCCAGAAAAACCACTTAGTTACATCCAGCCGCCCTGCCCCCCTTGGCCAGCAGAAAAGTGGCCGCTCGTGGCCGCTCGTGGCCGCTCGTGGCCGCTCGCTTGACATCGCCCCGCGCTTCTGGCCGCTCCCGGAAACCCTCACCTTTCCCGTGCTGATCCGATTCGCCTTGCAGTTATCGTGCCGGACTGATATAACGCGCGAAGATACTCAGGATTCCGAATGAATCTTCCCGCCACCGCCGAGCCGGTCATGCTCGCTCCGATCAAGCCAGACGACCCCGCAGCCCTCGGGTATCCCCCGATGCTGCCCGTCGAGTTGGCGATGCGCACGGATACCGTCCAGAACATCTGCCGAGCCTATGGAATCGACAAGCCGACGCTTGCCCGGCTCCTCGCCCAGCCCGTGTTCGTGAAGGCGTATCAGGAAGCGATCGAGATGCTGAAGATCGAGGGCATGAGCTTCAAACTCAAGGCCCGGATGCAGGCCGAGGCGTATCTGGCCACGGCGTTCACCATGGCGCAAAACCCGGCCACCTCCGACGCGGTGCGGCAGAAGATCATCGCCGATACCGTGCGCTGGGCCGGCTACGACAAGAAGGCCGAGGAAGCCGGCCAGGGCAATTCGTTCGCAATCCAGATCAACCTCGGCTAAGGAGCCACCTCATGACGACGATGCGTGCAAAACTTCAGGTCGGTTTCGTTCAGGAAAGCTTCGCGTACCGCGCCCACCCCGACGACCCGCAGGTCAAGCAAATGGAGACGCTGACGATGCACGCGGTCGCCAAGCACCAGCCGTACGGCGACGACGGGCTCGACGAGGACAACACGTACGCCAAGTGGTCGCCGGGCGCGAACCTGTCGATCAACATCGCGAACCCCGCGCTGTGGGGCAAGTTCAACGTGGGCGACAAGTTCTACGTCGACTTCACGCCGGCAGAGTGACCATGGCCGCGAACCTCATCATCGACCTGCTCGTCGCCTTCGTGATCGCGGCCGGCGGCTTCATGTTCGGCTGGTCGGTCGGGCGCTACGAGCGCATCACGCGCGCGAGCACGCTGGGAGATGAGCCATGATGCGTGTGCTCGATCACGAAGGCGACACCGACGCCCGGATGGTGGCGATCCTGATGCGCAAGATCGGCGTCGAGAGCCTGATCGTGACGACGGGCGACGACCGCGCGATGGTCGCCGGGATCGCCGGCAAGCGGCTGGTGATGGCAACCTGCCCGGACGGCTCGGGCTCGGTCGAGCTGCAGCTGATCGACGAGGCGATTCTGCCGGCCGAGGGCGAGGTGTTCAATTGAACGACGCGCATTTCGTCCCCTGCCCGCAGCGCCCGCAAAACGACATGCGCCCGCCCGTCCCGCAGCCGAAGTGCCCGCAGTGCGGGATCAAGCTGCATGAGGCGTTGCGCTACGTCTGCACGCGCGTGGGCTCCTGCCCCACCGGCCTCGCGGAGGCGAAACGTCGATGACCGTCATCAACTACACGCCTCCGCCGACCGTGCGCGACTTCATCAAGCACTACGCGCCGGGGCAGCTGTTCCTCGACTGGATCGTGGGGCCGGTCGGCTCCGGCAAGACCACCGGCAACTTCTTCAAGCTGTGCTACATGGCGCAGCTCCAAGCGCCCTCGCCGATCGACGGCATTCGGCGCTCGCGGTGCGTCGTGGTGCGCTCGACCATGCCGCAGCTGCGCGACACCACGATCAAGAGCTTCGGCTACTGGTTCAAGGATGGGCAGGCCGGCAAGTGGAAGGCGACCACCAGCGACTTCATCCTGCGCTACGGCGACGTCGAGTGCGAGGTGATGTTCCGCCCGCTCGACACCCCCGATGACGTCGACCGCGTGCTGTCGCTCGAAGTGACGTTCGCGATCATCGACGAATTCGTGCAGATTCCGCAGGCGATCGTGGAAGCGCTGTCCGCGCGCTGCGGCCGTTATCCGCCGGAGATCGAGGGTGGCGCGACCAACTGGGGCATGTGGGGCTCGTCGAACCCGGGCATGGAGGCCGACTGGTGGTATCCGATGCTGGAGGACCACGGCGCGCTGCCCGATGGTCAGCAGCCGCCGGAGAACTGGACGTACTTCAAGCAGCCGGGCGGCTTCTCCGACGACGCCGAGAACATCGAGAACCTGCCGGGCAAGCAGGAGTATTACACCAACCTCGCGAAGGGCAAGACGCCGCACTGGATCAAGCAGTTCATCGAGGTCGAGTGGGGCTATTCGATGTTGGGCAAGCCCGTGTTCCCGATGTTCAAGCGCGATTTCCACGTGGCCAAGAAGCCGCTCGTGCCGAACCGCGCGCGGCTGCTCGTCGCCGGCTACGATCCGGGCCTCACGGGCAGCGCCTGGGTGTTCGGGCAGTACGACGAGGCGTACGGCCGCGTGAAGATCTTCCGCGAGATCGTGCTGGAGGGGTATGCGACCGACCGGGCGATCGTCGACAAGGTGAAGCCGCTGCTGTTCACCACGTTCCGGGGCTTCGACTTCCTCGTGGTGCCGGACCCGGCGAGCGTGAACGAGTCGTCAAGCCGACAGGGTTCATCGGTCATCAAGGAACTGCGGCATCACTTCCGCGTCAATTACGACACCGACAACGCGATCGAGTCGCGGCTGCAGCCGGCGCAGTATTACATGATGCGGTTGACCCCGGACGGGCCGGCACTGGAGATCGACCCGAGCTGCGTGCACCTGATCCGCGCGCTCACGGGCGGATACAAGTACACGGTGAGCAAGTCGGACATCCAGCGCGACATCCCGGACAAGAACAAGCACTCGCACGTGGCGGACGGCTTCACGTACCTGATGCGGTACTTCCGGCGCGGCGAGGAGCAGGCCGGCCGCCGGGCCGAGCCCCGCCAGATCCGTCCGAGGCGTGTGGGCAATTCATACGCGATGCGATAGACTCATGCGCAAATTGCTTAGGACTCCGACATGAATCCGGTGAACGACAACGACGCAGACGATCTGCCGGTCCCGGGTTCGCCCGAGGCCCCCGCGCCGGGCGCGCCGAAGATCAACCCGGACGGCCTGAAGCGGCTGGGCGACCTGCTCTCCTCCAAGTTCAAGACGTACGAGTCCGACCGCCGGCTCGCGGAGCTGAAGTGGGAGCGCAACGCGCGCCAGTTCCTCGGCATCTACGACCCGGAAATCGAGAAGCAGATCGACCCGAACCGCAGCCGCGCGTATCCGAAGCTCACGCGCGTGAAGTGCGTGTCGATGATCTCGCGCCTGATGAACCTGCTGTTTCCGACCGACGACAAGAACTGGACGGTCGCGGCGTCGGCCGTGCCGGACCTGGACGAGGACGACCTGCAGCAGGTGCTCGACGCCCTGATGCCGCCGCCCGCCCCCGGCGCGGACATGCAGGCACCGGGCATGCCGGCCCCGCCGACACCCCAAGCGCCGAGCGACGACGCGATCGAGCAGGCGATCCGCGACTTCGCGGCCAAGCGCGCCGCGCGCCTCGGGCTGGAGATCGAGGACCAGCTGCAGGAGCTGGGCGGCGCACGCTCGATCGACTACGTGGCGCTCTGCCGGCAGGTGCTCGCCTCGGGCGTGAAGTACGGCTGCGGGCTGCTGAAGGGGCCGTTCGTCTCCGAGGAGGAGCGGCGCACGTGGCAGATGAGCCAGCAGGGGCGGCTCGTCGCGCAGACGTCGACGGTGTTCCGGCCGCGCTTCGAGTTCGTGTCGATTTGGGACTATTACCCGGACATGGCCGCCAAGCACCTGAAGCAGATGGACGGCCAGTTCGAGCGCATCGTGATGAGCCACCATCAGGTCAACTGCCTGAAAAAGCGCCCCGACTTCCTCGCCGATCAAGTCGACGCGTTCCTGAAGAACTGGCCGCAGGGCAACTATGTCCGGCGCGCGTTCGAGACCGAGCTGCGCGCGATGGGCGTGCAGGTCAACGTCACCCAGTCCGAGCGTGGCAAGTACGAGGCGATCGTGTGGGAAGGCTTCGTCAAGGGCACCGACCTCGCGAACTGCGGCGTCGACGTGCCCGAGGACAAGCTGCAGGACGACCTGCGCGCCGAGATCTGGATCATGGGCAACTATGTGGTCAAGGCCGAACTCGACCCGTGGTACGAGCTGGACGCGGACCCCGACGAGGTGCCGCGCTACCACCACTTCATCTTCGAGGAAGATGAGAGCTTCATCCTCGGCAACGGTCTGCCCGCCGTGGTGCGCGACTCGCAGCTTGGGCTTTGCGCTGCAGTGCGCATGGCGCTCGACAACGGCGCGGTGACGCGCAACTTCGAGGTGAACACCGCGCTCCTGAGCATGAATCAGGACATGACCGCGATCGACCCCGACAAGATGTGGTACCGCGAGGACGAGAACCCGGCCACCGCGCAGATCCCCGCGATCCGCGCGATCGAGCTGCCGATGCACATCGAGGAGATGATGGCGCTCGGCCGCATGTTCCAGGAGAACGCCGACACCGAGACGTTCGTGAACGCGGCCACGGGTGGCGACATGCAGAAAGGCCCGAGCGAGCCGTTCCGCACGGCGGCCGGCGCGTCGATGCTGCGCGGTGACGCGGCGCTGCCGTTCAAGGACGTGGTGCGCAACTTCGACATCTTCACCGAGTCGGTGATTACGGCGC
>Ga0182007_10000094_pt1 | contig 64491 bp, 52 predicted proteins | sample Sormic07211113_1_FD_123023 | JGI IMG/M metagenome (GOLD analysis project Ga0182007, IMG submission 123023) | Rhizosphere microbial communities from Sorghum bicolor, Mead, Nebraska, USA - 072115-113_1 MetaG | ecosystem: Host-associated > Plants > Roots > Rhizosphere | place: USA: Nebraska...
CCTCGAGCTTCTGGCCGACGACGGACTCGACCACGCCTTTCACCTCGGACGAAACGAGCTTGTCCTTGGTCTGCGATGAGAACTTCGGGTCGGGCACCTTGACCGACAGCACGGCAATAAGGCCCTCGCGCATGTCTTCGCCGGTCAGCGCGACCTTCGCCGACTTCATCAGATTCGTCGTTTCGATGTAGTTGCCGAGCGTTCGCGTGAGCGCGGCGCGAAAACCTGCCAGGTGAGTACCGCCGTCCTTCTGCGGAATGTTGTTGGTGAAGCAGTACATCGTTTCCTGGTAGGAATCGGTCCACTGCAGCGCCACGTCCACGACGATACCGTTGGACTCGCCCGTCACCGAGATCACGTTCGGGTGCAGCGGCGTCTTCAACTGCGCCAGATGCTCCACGAAGCTGAGGATGCCGCCTTCGTAATGGAAGTCGTCACGGCGGCCATCGCCGCGCTCGTCGACCAGCACGATCTTGACGCCGGAATTGAGGAAGGACAGTTCGCGCAGGCGGCGGGCCAGGATGTCGTAGTGGAACTCCACGTTGTCGTGGAACGCTTTCACCGACGGCCAGAAGCGCAGGGTGGTGCCACGCTTGGTGCTGGCTTCGACCTGCTTCAGCGAGTTGACCGCCGCACCGTCCGCGAATTCCTGCTGGTAGTGGAAACCGCCCTGGTAGATATCGAGCAGCAGCTTCTGGGACAGCGCGTTGACCACGCTGACGCCGACGCCGTGCAGGCCGCCTGACACCTTGTAGCTGTTGTCGTCAAACTTGCCGCCGGCATGCAGGACGGTCATCACGACTTCGGCCGCAGAGACTTCGCGGTCGAGCTTCTTGCTCATCTGCTCGTGCTTGCCGGTCGGGATGCCACGGCCGTTGTCCGACACCGAGACCGAGCCATCGGCATGGATGATGACCGAGACGTTGTCCGCGTGACCGGCCAAGGCTTCGTCGATGGAGTTGTCGACTACCTCGAACACCATGTGGTGCAGACCGGTGCCGTCATGGACGTCGCCGATGTACATACCAGGACGCTTGCGGACAGCCTCGAGGCCTTCCAGGGCGGTGATGCTGTTGGCGTCGTAGTTGCCGCTGTTTGCGGGGATGTTCTGTTCTTCAGTCATTGCGCTTGCCGTAGGCTCCGCAGGTCGGGCCGCCGCGGTGAGGCGGGGCGCCGGGTAATAAGGGGTTGCAACAGCAATTATACCAGCCGGGCACCGTGGCCCCTGGGGGACCACTATGGCACAGGCTGGACCTGTCCATGTTCCACGTGGAACCGAGTGATATCCGGTGCGTCCACCAGGGCCGCCGGGACTTCGGTGGCGGTGATGAATATCTGCGCCGGGCCCGCCTTCAAGCGATCGAGCACCCGCGCTTGGTGGTGGCGATCCAGTTCCGAAGAAAGATCGTCCAGCGCGATGACCGGCCATTCCCCGCGCTGTTCCGCGTAGTCCTCGGCCTGGGCCAGCAGGCAGGTGAGGGCGGTGAGTTTGGCCTGTCCGCGCGAAAGCGCATCCCGCCCGGGGATGGTCTCGAACACGACACTCCAGTCCGCCCGGTGCGGACCCACCGAGGTGTAGCCGGCCATCCGGTCGCGCTCGCGGGCCAGGAGCAGGGCATCGGAGAGGGACAGTTCCTGTCTGCGCCAGCCAGGGCTGAGGTTCAACGACTGGATGCCCAGATTGGGCGCCAGTACAGCGGCCAGTTCCACGGTCCGCTCCTGCAGCCGCTCCAGGTAGTGCTGCCGGCGGGTCGTCAGTGGTTCGCCCGCTTCGGCCAGTTCCCGATCCCATGCATCCAGGGCATGCGGGTGCCCGCCCTGCTTGAGCAGGGCATTGCGCTGCTTCAGGGCCCGTGAGTACCGCCGCCACAGGCCCATGAAGTCTGGTTCCACGTGGAACAACCCCCAATCGAGGAATCGGCGGCGGGGTTCACCGCCGCCACTGACCAGGGCATGGCTCCCGGGTTCAAAGGTCACCACGGCCAGGGCTGCGCACAGCGTGCCCAGCTGGGCGACGTCTTCCCCGTCCAGCCGTCCTTTCCACTCCTGGCCGCTGTGGCGAAGCCCCGCCTTTCGACGGGTCGGTGTATCGGCGCCTTCGCGCTGCTCGTCCCATTCGACGAACACATCCAGCGCCTCCCGCCCCTGACGTACCAGGCCATCCCGCACCCGTCCGCGGAAACTGCGGCCATACGCCATCACATGCAGCGCCTCCAGGACACTGGTCTTGCCGGCGCCATTGTCACCGGTAATCAGATTGATGCCCGGTTTCGGCGCCAGTTCGACGGTGTCGAAGCGGCGGACCTGGTGCAGGGACAGACGGCGGATGTGCATGCGGACGATCAACGCCGCGCGGGGCGGCAGACAGGTAGGGGGAATCGATCAGCTTACTGCATTGCCCTGGTTCCACGTGGGACAACGCCCCCCAGAGCGGGCCGGGGTGCGGATGTGACTATTCCCGAGGGATTCTTGACCCCAAGCACATCGGCCCTGAAGGCGTCCATCCGAGGGGATAGCCGCGTCGAGGAGCCGCTCGCTGTGGGACCCGCCACCCCAGGCCGGGAAGGGCATATGCGGCGCGCCACGTGGAACATGTCACTGGATGAGCGGGATCGCGACGCAGAAACCCGCTGAATTTCTTCAAATCTGAGGCGTGCGCAGCAGGGAGGCCGTGCAGATTTCAAGAAATTCGCGCTGATTTCCACCCGTCAGGACGGCTCGATCCGAGCAGACAGCCCATTTCTTTGAATTCTGCGAGATGGAGGTGCAAACGGCTGTCCAGAATCCAAGGGACGCCACGCAGAGCCAAACGAGACTGTCCACATCCCCCATGTATGACTTATGCACAACCCATGGGCAATCTGTGGATAAAAAGCAGCCCTCGTAGGGGCTTGAAAGATATCCACAGGATCACCCCCAGGCTTAGACCCTGTTTTACCGGGGGTTTCGAGGCTATATTTCCCTTTCAAACCAACCACTTAACCTACTTTTCAACCAAATCTGGCCCTACCACCACCACCTAGCTTTAGATTTATATACAGTTTTTAAAAGCATAGAGCTGTGATTCAGCGGTTCAAAAGCAGGCTGCCGCTGCGCTCCAGGGCAAGAGGAAAATCTGGCTTGCTCACGGCGTTGGATTTCCGGAAATCGACGGCGGCGGCAGCGGAGGATCGACGGGATCGGTTGATTGCCCTGCAGCGTGCAGGCCAAGGCAGGATCGAGGCTGACGTGTGGGCGTCGCGTCAGGTGACGCACTGCTGCCGATGCTGTTTGACCGATGAATTTGCCGACAAGGCGTTGGCTGGAGGTGCGAAGGTCCAACCGCGGGGACATCGGCGCAGATATCCCCATCCGTAAATGCTCCACGTGGAACATCGTTTCTTCCGCCCCAAAAGAAACCCGGCATTGCCGGGCTTCTTTGAACCACTCGGTTCCACGTGGAACCTGCGCGTCTCAGGTTACAGACGCAGCGGCATCACCACATGACGCGACTTCTCGCTGCTGGCCTCACGGACCAGGGCGGAGGAGTTCGAATCGCGCAGCTGGATCACGACGTGTTCGTCGCGCAGTGCCGACAACGCGTCCAGCAGGTAGTTCACGTTGAAGCCGATGGCCAGATCGCTGACCGTGGTATCGGCCTCGATTTCTTCCTGGGCTTCTTCCTGCTCCGGGTTGTGCGCGCTGATCTTCAGGTTGCCCGGCGAGACTTCCACGCGGATGCCGCGGTACTTCTCGTTGGACAGAATCGCAGCGCGCTGCAACGACGCACGCAGCGCCTCGCGATCGACCTTCACTTCGCGGTCGGCACCGATCGGGATCACGGCCTCGTAATCCGGGAAGCGGCCGTCGATCAGCTTCGAGGTGAAGGTCACATCGTCGCGCTTGACGCGGACGTGGCTGCGGCCGACTTCCAGCTCGATCTCGCGATCGCCGCTTTCCAGCAGACGCTGCAGTTCGGTCACGCCCTTGCGCGGCACGATGATCTGACGCTTGGCGCCGCTGGCTTTTTCCAGCTCGGTTTCGCACAGCGCCAGGCGGTGACCATCGGTCGCCACGGTACGCAGGGCATCGCCGCGCAGGTCGAACAGCAGGCCGTTGAGGTAGTAGCGCACGTCCTGCTGGGCCATCGCGAACGCCGTGCGCTCGATCAGTTCCTTCAGGGTCGCTTCGCCGATGGCCACGCGCTCGGTCGCTTCGACTTCGTCTACCGACGGGAAGTCGTTGGCCGGCAACGTCGCCAGGGTGAAGCGGCTGCGCCCGGCCTGCACGGTGATCTTGTCACCGGCCTGCGAGACGGTGATCCGGCTGCCATCGGGCAGGGCGCGGATGATCTCGAACAGCTTGCGGGCGGGGATGGTGGTCTCGCCGTCCTGGGCATCTTCCACCGCGATCCGCGACACCATTTCCACTTCCAGGTCCGTGCCGGTCAGCGACAGCTGTCCGTTCTGGACCTGAACCAGGAAATTAGCCAGAACCGGCAGGGTCTGGCGGCGTTCGACCACGTTGACGACTTGTGCCAACGGCTTGAGAAAGGCTTCGCGCTGCAGTGTGAAACGCATGTGGTTCCGTGCCCCTATGCTTTAAAAAAATGTGGAATAAATCAAAAGCTTGGTGGTGCTGGTAGGGCCAGAATCGCGGGAAAACACGACTAAGCCTTTGTAAACAAAAGGATTTCTGACCTCGAAACCCTCTGCATTACTAGCCCCCAAGGGGTGGGGAAAGCTGTGGATAACTTTACCGTCGAATCGAGCGGCTTTTTTATCCACACCCTATCCCGCGCTTACTACCGGATTCTGCACCGTTTTATGCGATGACGCCTTAGCGGCGTACATGCATCATTCGCTCAACTTCCGGATCAGCTTGTCCCAGTCTTCCCGCAACTTGCCGTCCGCTTCCATCAACGTCCGGATCTGCCGGCAGGCATGCAGCACCGTGGTGTGGTCCCGGCCGGCAAAGGCGTCGCCGATTTCCGGCAGGCTGTGCTCGGTCAGTTCCTTGGTCAGGGCCATGGCAACCTGACGGGGACGGGCCAGCGACCGGGTCCGACGCTTGGACAGCAGATCCTTGATCTGCAGCCCGTAGTAGTCGGCCACGGTTTTCTGGATGTTGGGAATGCTGATCGCCTGCTGCTGGGCGCGAAGCAGGTCGCGCAGGGTTTCCTGGGCGAAATCAGTGGTGATCGCACGGCCGGTGAAATTGGCGCGGGCGGCCAGGGTATTCAACGCACCTTCGAGGTCGCGGACATTGGAGCGCATCTTCTTGGCAATCAGAAACGCCACATCGTCGGGGATATCGGTGCCACGCTCGCGGGCCTTGGCCAGCACGATCGCTGCACGCGTCTCGAAGTCCGGCGGCTCGATCGCCACCGACAGGCCCCAGGCCAGCCGCGACTTCAGCCGTGCTTCCAGGCCCTCGACTTCGCGCGGGTACCGGTCGCAGGTCAGGATGATCTGCTGCTTGCCGTCGAACAGGGCGTTGAACGTATGGAAGAACTCTTCCTGGGTACGGTCCTTGCCGGCGAAGAACTGGATGTCATCGATCAGCAGCGCGTCCACCTGCTGGAACTGGCGCTTGAACTGGTCCATGGTTTTTTCCTGCAGCGCACGGATCATCGCGCTGAAGAACTGCTCCGAACGGAGGTACAGCACCTTGGCCGCCGGATTGGCCTGACGCATCGCATTGCCGGCCGCGAACATCAGGTGGGTCTTGCCCAGGCCGGTCCCACCGTACAGCAGCAACGGGTTGTGGGCCCGGTCGCCCGGCTTCTGCGCCGCCTGGAACGCCGCGGCCAGACCCAGCTGGTTGCTGCGGCCTTCCACGAAGTTGGCGAAGGTGTAGTGCGAATCCATGTTGCCGGCGAACGGCACCAGCGGTTCCGCCGGGGCCGCGGGCGCCGACAGGCCCGGAATCGACGCGATCTGCGCCTCTACCGGACGCGGACGCGAGCCGATTTCAAGAAAAACGTCGCCGAAACCGGCGAAGTGCGCCACCAGCTCCTTGATGCGCGGCAGGTACAGCTCGCGCACCTGGTCGACGATGAAGGCGTTTGGCGCATAAAGCACCAGGCTGTCCGCGCGCAGATCTGCCTGCAGCGGCTTCAACCAGGTGTGAACATCTTCGGGCGGGAACTCCGCTTCGAGGCGTTCGAGGGAACGAGACCAGGCATCCATCGGCAATAATCGTCTGAGGCCAGCGGATAGGCGAACAAAAGCGCCGCACCGCAGGCCGGAAGGGGGAAGAATGGATGGCGCAGACTACCACCGACGAGGGAGGCCGGGAATGGTTGTCCCAAAGTTATTCACAAAATGATCCACAGCTATTGCACAGCCCGGTGAATTCCCGTAGTGACAGACACTTGACGGGACCTTGATGAGGTCTATAGAATTTCCGGTTCTTTCCGTCCCCTTCATATAGAGGCCCGCATGGCCACCAAGCGCACTTTCCAACCCAGCAACCTCAAGCGTAAGCGCGACCATGGCTTCCGTGCCCGTATGAAGACCGCTGACGGCCGCAAGATCCTGTCGCGTCGCCGCGCCAAGGGCCGTAAAGTCCTGAGCGCTTGATTGCAATGCCGCTTTCCGCGGCAGACGCAATCCTGACTGTGAGCAGTTCCGACCCGCGCAAGCGATTTCCTCGCTCTGCGCGGGTTCGTACGCGTGCCGAATATACAACGGTCTTCAACGGCGCCCGCCGTGTGTCCGATCCGCTGATGACCCTGCACTGGCTGAAGAGCGATACGCCAGCCAGGTTGGGTCTCGCGGTGTCGCGCAAAGTCGATCCCCGAGCCGTGGGTCGCAACCGAGTGAAGCGTGTGTTGCGCGATGCCACACGCCATCTACGGCCGTGGATGAGTGCCGGCGATTACGTCGTCGTTGCCCGCAGTGCCGCCCGTACCGCCAGCAATCCCGAAATCCGCCAGGCCTTCGAACGCCTGCTGCGCCGCCTTGGCGCATTGCCCATGCCGGGCGCGGACGGCACAATGCCGCCGCCCCTGGGCGTTGCACCCCTTTCCCAGTCCGAGCCGGCATTGCGTGCCGGCCCCGCCGAGCCTGCACGCTGATGAACCAGACCCGCGTTTTCCTGATTTTTGCCTGGCTGATGGTGGCCGTGTTGCTGTGGATGGAGTGGGGCCGCGACAAAGCCGCGCCGCCGACCCCGGCCGTGGCCGCCCAGACCACCCAGGCCAGCGTGCCGGGTGCGGCTGCCGGCAGCATCCCCGGTGCCGCCGTGCCCCAGGCCGACGGCACGCTGCCGACGACCCAGCCGGCCGCGCAGGCCGCGACGGGCCCGGCCCGCGTGACCATCACCACCGACGTGCTGCGCCTGGTGCTGGACGGTGGCACGGTGCTGGACGCCGAGCTGCTGCAGTTCCCGCAGACCAAGGAACAAGGCAGCCCGCCGGTCCGCCTGCTGACCGAAGAGGCGACCCACCCGTACCGCGCGGTGAGTGGCTGGATCAGCGAAGACAAGACCATGCCGGTCCCGGCCGCCAACGGCTTCAAGCTGGTGGGCGACAACCACGACTTCGTGCTGGCCAAGGGCCAGGACGAGGTCACGGTGCCCTTCGAATGGACCGGCCCGAACGGCGTGACCATCCGCCGCACCTACTCGCTGGGTCGCAACGAGTACGCGATCACCGTGAAGGATGAAGTGGTCAATGGCGGCAGCGCCCCGTGGAGCGGCTACGTATTCCGCACCCTGGACCGCACCCCGACCATCCTTTCGCGCAGCATGACCAACCCGGACTCGTTCAGCTTCAACGGCGCGACCTGGTTCAGCCCGCAGGACGGTTACGAGCGTCGCGCGTTCAAGGATTACCTGGACGACGGCCACCTCAACCGCACCATCACCGGCGGCTGGCTGGCGATGCTGCAGCACCACTTCTTCACCGCGTGGATTCCGCAGGCCGACCAGGCCGCGCAGTACTCGCTGGCGCAGAACAACGGCCGCGACCAGATCGAAGCGCGTGGCCCGGCCTTCACCGTGGCCCCGGGCCAGCAGGTCAGCACCGAGGCCCGCCTGTGGGTCGGCCCGAAGCTGGTCAACCTGATCGCCAAGGAAGACGTGAAGGGCCTGGACCGTGTGGTTGACTACAGCCGCTTCTCGCTGATGGCGATCATCGGCCAGGGCCTGTTCTGGGTGCTCAACCAGGTCCACAAGGTCGTCAACAACTGGGGCTGGGCGATCGTCGGCCTGGTGGTGCTGCTGAAGCTGGTGCTGTATCCGCTCTCGGCCGTGCAGTACAAGTCCGGCGCCAAGATGCGTCGCTTCCAGCCGCGCATCGCGCAGCTCAAGGAACGCTATGGCGATGACCGCCAGAAGTTCCAGACCGCGATGATGGAGCTGTACAAGAAAGAGAAGATCAACCCGATGGGCGGCTGTCTGCCGATCCTCATCCAGATGCCGATCTTCTTCGCGCTGTACTGGGTGCTGGTGGAATCGGTGGAACTGCGCCAGGCCCCGTGGCTCGGCTGGATCCAGGATCTGACCGCGCGTGACCCGTACTTCATCCTGCCGGTGATCAACGTGGCGGTGATGTGGGCCACCCAGAAGCTGACCCCGGCGCCGGGCATGGACCCGATGCAGGCCAAGATGATGCAGCTGATGCCGCTGGTGTTCGGCGTCATGATGGCCTTCATGCCGTCCGGTCTGGTGCTGTACTGGGTCGTCAACGGTGGCCTGGGCCTGCTCCAGCAGTGGTGGATGACCAAGCGTCATGGCAGCGATCCGCTGCCGGTCGTCACCGCCAAGAAGTAAGCCACACAGGAAACCCGCCGCAAGGCGGGTTTCCTGCATCTGCGGCCCGCACCGCCGCGTGGTCCGTAGAATGCCCCCTGATTCCCCGCACGCTGCAGTGAGCCCGACATGACCCATGCCCCCGACACCATCGTGGCCATCGCCACCGCGCCCGGCGCCGGCGGCGTCGGCATGCTGCGGCTGTCCGGCCCGCAGGCGCGGCCCATCGCCGAAGCCATCGGCGTGCGCGCGATGCAACCGCGGCACGCGCACTACGCGCGCTTCCGCGATGCGGGCGGCGAGGTGATCGACGACGGCATCGCGTTGTGGTTCCCGGCCCCGAACAGCTTCACCGGCGAGGAGGTGGTGGAACTGCAGGGGCATGGCAGCCCGGTGGTGCTGCAGCAGCTGGTCGCGCGCTGCATTGCCCTGGGCGCACGCCAGGCACGACCCGGTGAGTTCAGCGAGCGCGCCTTCCTCAACGGCAAGCTCGACCTGGCCCAGGCCGAAGCCATCGCCGACCTGATCGCCGCCAGCGACACCCGCGCAGCGCGCGCGGCCCGCCGCTCGCTGGACGGCGTGTTCTCGCGCCGCGTCGATGAGGTCGCGGAACAGCTTGTTCTGCTGCGGATCCACGTGGAGGCGGCGATCGATTTCGCCGACGAGCCGCTCGATACCCTCGGCGGGGCGCAGGTGCGCAGTGGCCTGGTCACCGCGCTGCAGGCGCTGCTCCGGCTGCGCGACGATGCCGAACGCGGCCGCAAGCTGCGCGACGGCCTGCACGCGGTGCTGGTGGGCCCGCCGAACGCCGGCAAGAGTTCACTGCTCAATGCGCTGGCCGGCAGTGAGCGGGCGATTGTCACCGACATCGCCGGCACCACCCGCGACACCCTGCGCGAAACCATCCGCATCGATGGGCTGGAACTGACCCTGGTCGACACCGCCGGCCTGCGCGAAGGCGGCGATGCCATCGAGCGCGAAGGCATGCGCCGGGCACGCGCGGAGATGCAGCGCACCGACCTGGCCATCGTGGTGGTCGATGCGCGCGACCCGCAGGCCGGCCGCGACGCGGTGGGCGACAGCATCGCCGAGGTGCCGCAGCAGCTGTGGATCCACAACAAGAGCGACCTGCTGGACGCGATCCCCTCCGACGCCCCGGCGGACGTGGTGCATGTCTCGGCCGCGACCGGCCTCGGCCTGGATCAGCTGCACGCGCGCCTGCGCGCGCTGGCCAGTGGCAGCGCCGGCGACAGCGTGGATGGCGAGTTCTCCGCGCGTGCCCGCCATGTGGAGGCGATCCGCCAGGCCATCGGCCATGCCGAGCGCGCCGAATCGGAGCTGGTCCACGAGCACCTGGAGCTGGCTGCCGAGGAACTGCGCCTGGCCCATGAGGCGTTGGGCGGGATCACCGGGCGGATGAGCGCGGATGATCTGCTGGGGCGGATCTTCTCGAGCTTCTGCATCGGGAAGTAGAATGGGCTAAGCAGGCATACCCAAAGACCGGTGGATGTATGTCATCGCCGAATCACAAGGAAGGGAATTAGCGAGATGGCGAAAACTCAACTCAAAAAGCTGATCATTGAAAAGTTTCGAGCGCTGACAAATGTCGAAGTTGAGCTCGGCGACTTCCTTACCGTCATATGCGGTAAGAACGGGACATCGAAATCGTCAATATTAGGAACGGCCGCACAAATATTTAGCTTCGAGAAGGACTACGCTAGCGATACGGTGTTGGGCTATCGCGATATTGCGGGCAGGCCATTCAAGTCCCAGTACAGTGAGCATTTTCGAATCTCAGACAAGTTTGATCCTCCAGGATCCATGTCTGTCCAGATTGAATTGCACGATGGGTACACCGGAGCGTTAGCTACCGCAAAACTGGAGCTGATGAAGCGAGGGAAGGTACCCCGGCCCGTAGTACGTAACAACAGCACGGCCAGCGGGAACAGCAGCCGCAACTTCACGCATCCAGTAATATTCTTAAGCTTGAAACGTCTGTATCCAATTGCAGACCGCGATTACAAAGTGATTGATTTTGATTACTTAGAGAAGAACAAAGAAGAGTTCATTGGGCTGACAAATGAACTCTTAAATCAGAGTTCTTCTAATGCGACAGGAACCGAAGGAACTATCAGCTCAGCCGTTGCGCATGGCGACAAATATGACCAAGAGTCAGTGTCGGCCGGCGAGGACAATGCAGGACAAATTATCCTCGCTCTGCTGTCATTCAAGAAGCTAAAGGAAGAGTACAAGGATTACAAGGGTGGGTTGCTTCTTATCGATGAGGCTGACGCTGGGCTTTTTCCCACAGCGCAATTGAATCTGTTGAGAATCCTAGAGCGCGAATGCAGAGGTCTGAATCTCCAAGTAGTGATGACTTCACACTCGCCTGGCTTGATCGAGCATGCATATGAAAAAAGCCAGCAGTATCCAAGAAAATATAAAACCGTCTACCTAAGCAATACCTTCGGCGATGTTCAAGTAATGCAGGATTGGTCGTGGGCTAAGATCCAAGCCGATATAAGCACTACCACAATAGCGGCTAGTAAAAAAACATCGCTTCCAAGGGTAAATATATACTTCGAAGATGGCGAGGGAGCGGATTTCTTCGCGGCCTTGCTCAACAGGCAGCCATTGAAGAAGTTCACAAATCCTCTCACGGAGATCACGCTGGGATGCTCAAATTACCTTCAGCTGATTGACAAGGGAATAACGGAGTTTTCGTCAAGGAGTATCGTCTGTCTCGATGCTGATGTGAAGTCAAAAGTAGAAGGTAAAAAATATAAGTCGGTAGTACTACTCCCTGGCAATCTACCGCCCGACCAGCTAATTTTCGAGCATCTCTACAATCTTGGTGCAGGGGATGATTTCTGGAAGAATGATCTTCACTTCACTAGGGCGGCGTTCACAAATTCGGCCGCGGAGGTAATTCGAGTATTAGGAATTACAGGGGCTAACGTGGACATAGCCAAGAAGATCAATTCTTACAAAGGTAATACGAAACCGAGAGAGCTGTTTAAACGTTTCTACAAGGATGAGGTAATGCAGGCAGTTTTTACATCTGGTGAAAAGCCTCACAATCCATGGCGACATTGGATTGAAAGCAATGCGGCACTTGCCAATGTATTCCTTGAAGAAATAAAGTCAGCGATGGCTTTCGTCATGAAAGATGGTTTCGCAGTTGATGCCGGCAAGGTGTCGTTAATCGAAGTCCGGCTGAAGAGGGTTTAAATAATGTACTCCAATAGATTGTATAGTCCGCTTAGATACCCCGGTGGAAAGGCATCTTTTGCCAAGTACATCGGTGCCCTGATGACGGCTAACAATCTGGATGGCGGACATTATCTTGAGCCATATGCCGGGGGTGCTGGGGTGGCCCTAGATTTGCTGTTCAGTAGCCAAGCAAGCCACATCCATATCAACGACGCAGACCCCGCAATTTACGACTTCTGGACGTCCGTGGTAGGGAACTCGGGGGCGCTACTAGATTTGCTTGAGGCCACTCCCATTACGATGGAAGAATGGTTCAAGTGGAGGCAGATCCTTAGAGGCGAGCGAACAGCATCTCAGCTTGAGCGCGGCTTTGCTACGTTGTTCATGAATAGGACAAATAGGTCTGGAATTCTGAAAGCCGGCGTGATTGGGGGGGTAAATCAAAACGGCGAGTACAAGTTGGATGCTAGGTTCAAAAAAGAGGTGGTGGCAAACAGAATTCTAGAAGTTGCGAGCAGGGCTAACCAGATTTCAGTTTATTGCGAAGATTCGTTCGATCTTTTGCAGCGTGCGGAAGAATTTTTGCCAACCAAATCATTAATCTATCTGGATCCTCCCTACTATGTGAAGGGAAAGGGCCTGTATCGTAACTATTATCAGCACGAGGATCACCTTGAAATTGCAGGACTCATTCAGAGTGGTGACTTCAAGTGGCCTTGGATTGTTTCCTATGACAACGCTGCGGAAATCAATGATATGTACGGCGAAAGCAAGTCGCTTTCCTATGGTTTGAACTACACAGCTCAGCGAAGATACGTGGGAAGCGAAGTAATGTTCTTCGCACCAATGCTTCATGTGGAAGAGGGAACAGCACCGAAATCCATGAAGCTCGCCGGTTGATAGACGTGGATTTGTGAAACGCTGGGAAACGCTCTTGTAATACTTAATCACTACTCTTCATATGTAATCAATCATCTTATGGAGTGGTTTAGTGAATTTGTTGGTTAGTTTTTTGCTGGTGTCGCTGGCCGTGGCACCATCGGTGGCCATGAGCGCTGAATCGTCTTCCTCCCCGCCGGCCAAGGCCGCCGTCTACGGCCACCGTGGCGCCAGTGCGCTGCTGCCCGAGCACACGCTCGCCGCCTACGCCCAGGCCATCGCCGACGGCGCCGACTACATCGAGCCGGACCTGGTGATGACCAAGGACGGTGTGCTGGTGTCGCGCCACGAGAACGAGATCGGCGGCACCACCGATGTGGCCGCGCATCCGGAGTTCGCCAGCCGCAAGACCGTCAAGACCATCGACGGCGAGCGCATCGAAGGCTGGTTCACCGAAGACTTCACCCTCGCCGAACTGAAAACGCTCTACGCCCGCGAGCGCCTGCCGCAGCTGCGCAGCACCGCGTTCGACGGCCAGTTCCGCATCGCAACGCTGGACGAGATCATCGCCTTCCTGGTGCAGCAGGCCGGCCGCGCCAACCGCGGCATCGGGCTGGTACCGGAGATCAAGCACGGCACCTACTTCACGCGCATCGGCCTGCCGATGGAGGACAAGGTGCTGGCCGCGTTGCAGGGCAATGCGTATACCCGCGTGGCACCGGTGACGATCCAGTCTTTCGAGGTCGGCAACCTGCGTGACCTGCGCGCCAAGCTCGGTCGCGACAGCAACATCCGCCTGCTGCAGCTGCTCGGTGACCCGAAGCAGCAGGCCGGTGACGTGCTGGCCGCCAAGGGCAGCCAGCGCTATGCCGACCTGATCACCCCGGCCGGACTGCGCGAGGTGGCCACCTATGCCGATGGCATCGGCCCGAGCCTGCGCATGGTCATTCCGCTGGACGCGCAGGGAAAACTGGGCACCCCGACGTCGCTGGTACGCGATGCGCATGCGGCCGGCCTGATGGTGGTGCCGTATACGTTCCGGCCGGAAAACTATTTCCAGGCCGCGGAGTTCCGCAGCGGCGAGCCGAATGCCCGCAACGCGGAAGGTTCGGTCGCCGAGATGCGGGCCTACCTGGCCACCGGCATCGATGCGTTCTTCACCGACGACCCGGCGCTGGGCCGGCGTGCGGTGGATGGGGATGGCACACCGGCGACCCGCTAGGTACCGACCGTTGGTCGGTACGATCGTGATCGGTGCTGCGCGCATCGACCTTGGTCGGTGGACGCGATACCGGAATGTCCGGCGCACGGCAGCCATGCATGGCGTGGCTCTACCTTGGCATGCCGTCGGTTGGGGTTCCGGTCAGTCCAGCGATGACCCTTCATCGCGCCGCCGGAACGGCAGCACCACGAAGTCGCGGCCCTCGCGTGGTTGCCACAGCACCGGGACGCGGGTCGGGGAGGGTGGCTCCAGATCGGCGTCGCGCGCTGCCTCGATGTCGTCCTCTTCCTCGTCCTCCCAGCTGTAGCGCTTGCGTGGCGCCATCGGGTCCGAGAGACGGAACAGCAGCGCGCTGATGATGCCGGCGAAGGCACCGCCCATGTGCGACTGCCAGGACACGCCCGGTTCGTGCGGCAGGATGGTGAGCAGCATGCTGCCGTAGAACAGGAAGGCGATCAGTCCGGCCGCGATCGCCGGCCGGTCGCGGCGCAGCAGGCCGAGCACGAACACCAGGAACATCAGGCCGTGGGTGATGCCGCTGGCCCCCAGATGGTGGCTGCCCAGATCGCCGAGCAGCCAGGCGCCCAGCCCCGAGCCGACCCACAACAGGGGCAGCGCGCGCAGAGTGGCCCTGGGATAGACGCTGCCGGCCAGCGTGCCGAGGATCAGCAGGGCCGCCGCATTGGCACCGAGGTGCTGGAGTGAACCATGCAGCAGCGGTGCACCGAGAATGCCGAGCAGGCCGGCCTTGTCCAGCGGGGCAACCGCCCACGGACGCCAGTCGAAGTGACCCTGGGCGGTATACACCGCCACCAGCAGCAGCACGAAGGCCAGGCTCAGGTTGAACGCCCGCAGCACTCCACTACGGTCGTTGCGGGACGGGACCGGCGGTGCGCCGGCGGGCTGGGGCAGGTTGGCGTTCATACCCTTAGGGATGGCGTCGCCCCGGATGAACACAAGGGCAACGCCGTGGGAGAGAGAGGTACCGCCTGCGGGACAATCCCGCAGGCGGCACGGTCGGTCAGGCGTGGCCGCCTTCCTTCGGCGGGTTCTTCAGGCTCAACACCACGGTCGCGGCGATGATCACCGCCACCACGCCCAGCGAGATCGGGGTGGGGATCTTGAAGATGTCGATCAGCATCATCTTGATGCCGATGAAGGCCAGCACCAGGGCCAGGCCGTACGGCAGCAGGTGGAAACGATCGGCCATGCCGGCCAGCAGGAAGAACATCGCACGCAGGCCCAGCACCGCGAACACGTTGGAGGTCAGCACGATGAACGGGTCGGTGGTGATCGCGAAGATCGCCGGGATGCTGTCCACCGCGAAGATCACGTCGGTCACCGCGATCAGGATCAGCACCACGAACAGCGGCGTGAACCAGCGCTTGCCATCGCGCATGACGCTCATCGCGTTGCCGGCATAGTCCGGCAGCAGGCGCAGGTGCTTGCGCATCCAGCGCAGGGCGGGGTTGGTCTCGAGATCCGGCTCGCTGCCGGCCGAGAACCACATTTTCCAGCCGGTGAAGAGCAGGAACGCGCCGAACACGTAGAGCAGCCAGTGGAACTTGGTGAGCAGCACGCTGCCGGCGAAGATCATGATCGTACGCAGCACGATCGCGCCCAGGATGCCGATGATCAGCACCTTCTGGCGCTGTTCCTCGGGCACCGCGAAGTAGCCCATGATCATCAGGAACACGAAGATGTTGTCCACGGCCAGGGCTTTCTCGACCAGGTAACCGGTCAGGAACTCCAGGCCGACCTTGTTCGCCACCACCTGGCCGGCGGTCTCGTTCAGGTAGTACCAGAGGCCACCGTTGAAGGCCAGGGCCAGCGCGACCCAGCCGATGGACCACCACAGGGCCTCCTTGAAGGTGACCTTGTGCGGCCCGCCGTGTCGCATCAAAACGAGATCGACCAGCAACGCGATGATCACCACCGCGCCGAAGCCGCCCCACAACCACACATTACCGATCGTCTGCATTGGGTTTGTCCGTTGGAAAAATAGAATGCCTCAAGCCGGACGGCGAGGATCTGCAACGGAGGATCGGGGGGATCCGGGGACAGAGCTTCGCCATACGGCGAAGGTCTCGCTCGCAGTCCCGATGGGTGGGACTGCCGTTGCACCGGAGCCTGCGGGCTCGAATTGACGGCGACAACGTCTGGGAGCTACTCCCCTTCTGGGGCCGATTCTGCGGGGTGCCGGGGCCGGCGTCAAATGGTGGCCTGCCGACCGGGGCCGGGGGCCGTTTACAATACGCCCATGAATACCCCTGCCCCCGTTGTCCGCCTCAAGAACGCCTGGCGCTCCAGCCACCCGTGGATCTTCCAGAAACTGGTCGAAAAGCCGGCCGTCCGTCCCAAACCCGGTGCCATCGTCGACGTCGTCGGCGTGGATGGGGAGTGGATCGGGCGTGGCTTCTACAACGGTCACTCGCGCATCGCCGTGCGCATCCTGGAGACCGATCAGGCCATCCCGGTCGACGCCGGCTGGTTCTCGCGCAAGATCGCCCAGGCGGTGTCGCTGCGTCGTGAGGTGCTCAAGCTGGACGAGATCTCCGATGCCTGGCGCGTGGTCCACAGCGAAGGCGACGGTCTGTCCGGCCTGGTCGTGGACCGCTATGGCGATCTGGTCGTGGTCGAGTTCTTCGCCGCCGGCATGTTCCGCCACCGCGAGTGGGTCTACGAGGCCCTGCGCGAGCAGTTCCCGGGCTGCCGTTTCCACAGCTTCGCCGACGAACACGTGCAGAAGCAGGAAAGCTTCGACTTCCACGGCAACACCACCACCGAAGCCTCGGTGATCACCGAGTACGGCGTGAAGTTCCGCGCCGACCCGGCCGGCGCGCACAAGACCGGCTTCTTCGCCGATCAGCGCGAGAACCGCCAGTGGCTGAGCCAGCAGGTGGAAGGCAGGACCGTGCTGGACCTGTGCTGCAACACCGGTGGTTTTGCGGTGTATGCCGCCGCGCGCGGTGCGGCCGAGGTGGTCGGCATCGACATCGATGAAGACGTGATCGCCATCGCCAAGGGCAACGCCAAGCTCAACAACGTGCGCCCGAAGTTCATCCAGTCCGACATCTTCCCGTGGCTGCGCGATGCCTCCAACCGCGGCGAGCAGTTCGACGTGGTGATCCTCGACCCGGCCAAGATGACCCGCGACCGCGACCAGGTCATCACCGCGCTGAAGAAGTACCTGGACATGAACAAGCTGGCGCTGGGCGTGGTCAAGCCCGGTGGCCTGCTCGCCACGTTCTCGTGCACCGGCCTGGTGGCCGAGGACCAGTTCCTGGACATGCTGCGCCGCGCCGCGTTCTACGCCGGCCGCACCATCCAGATCCTGAAGGTGGCCGGCGCCGGTCCGGATCACCCGTTCATGGCCCATGTGCAGGAATCGCGCTACCTCAAGGCCGTGTTCTGCCGCGTGGTGGATTGATCCGCACCGGGATCCCGGCCACGTTAGGCATCGGGTAGTGCCGGCCGCTGGCCGGCTCCTCCGGGTCTCCGCGTGTCGCGGGGAGCCGGCCAGCCGCCGGCACTACCGTTTGTTGTCCTCTCGGCGCTATGGTCTGACGCTTCCCATCCAAGGTGAGGCGTCATGACGTTGCGCAGTCTGTCTTTGCTGGTTTCGCTGGCGTTGTGCACGCCACTGGCCGCCCACGCGATCGACTTCACCCCGCAGGAACTGGCCAGGGCGTCCACGCTGCAGCACCGGCTGCTGAGCCTGGACAGCCACCTCGACACGCCGGCCAATTTCCACCGCGACGGCTTCGACATCACCCGGCGGCACGACCACAACGCGCTGTCGCAGGTGGACTACCCGCGCATGGTCGAAGGCGCGCTCGATGGCGGCTTCTGGGCGATCTACACCGACCAGGGCGACCGCAGCGCGCAGGCGCACCAGCATGACCGCGATGCCGGCCTGCTGCGCCTGACCGAGATCCGCGAGATGCTCGCCGCGCACCCGGACACCTTCCAGCTTGCGCTGACCGCCGCCGATGCCGCGCGCATCAAGGCCGCCGGCAAGCGCGTGGTCTACATCAGCATGGAGAACGCCAGCCCGCTGGTCGACGACCCCACGCTGCTCAGCTATTACCACCTGGCCGGCCTGCGCCTGCTCAGCACGGTGCACTTCGCCAACAACGAGTTCGCCGATTCGGCCACCGATCCCAAGGGCGCCGAGTGGAAGGGCCTGAGCCCGGCCGGCAAGGCGCTGGTCGATGAAGCGGTGCGGCTGGGCATCGTCATCGACCAGTCGCATGCCTCCGATGCGGTGTTCGACGATCTGATCGAACGCATGCCGGTGCCGTTCGTGCTCTCGCACAGCTCGGCCAAGGCGATCTACAACCATCCGCGCAATCTCGACGATGCGCGCCTGAAGCGGCTGGCCAAGGCCGGCGGCGTCATCCAGGTCAACGCGTATGGCGGTTACCTGATCGATACCGGCAAGAGCGAGGCGCGCAAGACGGCCGAGACGGCCCTGATGGAACAGCTCGGTACCGATTACGACGGCATGAGCATCCAGCAGGGCGTCGCGCTGAAGAAGGGGCTGGAAGAGATCGACCAGCGCATCCCGCTGCGCAAGGCCACGCTCGACGATTTCTTCGCCCACTTCGAGCACATCCTGAAGGTGGTCGGCCCTGAGCACGTGGGCATCGGGCTGGACTGGGATGGCGGCGGTGGCCTGGCTGATCTGCAGGACGTGAGCCAGCTGCCGAAGATCACCGCGTGGCTGCTGCGCAAGGGCTACAGCGAGAAGCAGATCGCCGGCATCTGGGGCGGCAACCTGCTGCGGGTGATGGCGCAGGCCCAGGCGCATGCCCAACAGGCAGCCACACCCTGATCCCGGACCGGTAGTGCCGAGCCAGGCTCGGCAACGCGCAATGCAGCCGAGCAGGGCTCGGCTCTACCAGACCATGGTGGCGGCAGGTGCCGACCGTGGGTCGGCACACGCCCGGATCAGGCCTTGCCCAGCACCGCATTGCGACGCCCGTAGGCGAAGTAGGCGATCAGCCCAAGAACGTTCCACGCCAGGAAGTACAACTGCGTGGTGCTCGGCAGGCTGAAGAACAGGTACACGCAGCCGATCACCGCCAGCGGGCCCACCACGTAGGCCAGCGGCGTGCGGAACTTGCGCACCCGGTTCGGCTCGCGCTTGCGCAGCACCACCAGGCACAGGCCCACCGCGGTGAACGCGGCCAGCGTGCCGGCGTTGGCCAGTGCGGCGATCTCGTCCAGGCGTGCCACACCGGCCAGCGCCGCAACCAGCACGGCGGTGAACAGCGTGGTGGCGATCGGGGTGCCGGTGCGCGCGCTGACCTTGGACAGGCCACGCGGCAGCAGGCCATCGCGCGACATGACGAAGAAGATGCGGCTCTGACCATACAGGAAGGCCAGCAGCACGGTCGGCAGCGCGATCACCGCCGCTGCGCCGATCCACTTGGCCGCGCCCGGGCTGCCCAGCTCGCGCAGGATCAGGGCCAGCGGCTCGGCGCTCTGGCCGAAGATCGTGTAGCTCATCGCACCCACGGCGGCCAGCGCCACCAGCACGTAGATGATGGTGCAGCCGACCATCGAGCCGATGATGCCGATCGCCAGGTCGCGTTCGGGCTTCTTGGTTTCTTCAGCCGCGGTGGAGATCGCATCGAAGCCGTAGAACGCGAAGAAGATGATCGCCGCGGCCGCCATCACCCCGCGTTCCACGCCATCGGCGCCCAGCGATTTGACGAAGCCGAACGGCATGAACGGCTCCATGTGGCCGGTATCGAAGTGCGGCAGGGCGATCGCCACGAACACGGTCAGCGCGATGATCTTGATCACCACCAGGACCGCGTTGAGGGTGGCGCTCTCCTTGGTGCCGGCCATCAGCATGCCGGCCACCAGGAAGGTGATCAGCACCGCGGGCAGGTTGATGAAGCCGCCTTCCACGTGGGGACCGGCGGTCAGCATCAGCGGCAGGTCGATGCCAAAGCCATGCAGGAAGCCGACCGCGTAGCCGGACCACCCGACCGCCACCGTACTGACCACCAGCGAGTACTCCAGGATCAGGCTCCAGCCGACCACCCAGGCCACCACTTCGCCGAGCGCGGTGTAGCTGTAGGTGTAGGCGCTGCCGGCGGCCGGCATCATCGTCGACAGCTCGGCATAGGAAAGGGCTGCACAGGCGCAGACCGCACCGGCGATCGCGAAGGAGATCAGCACCGCGGGGCCGGCCAGGTTCGCGCCGACACCGATCAGGGTGTAGATGCCGGTGCCGACGATCGCGCCGATGCCCAGCGCGATCAGGTGCGGCCAACTCAGGGTCGGGATCAGTTGCCTGCCGGCTTCATGGACGGTGACGGTGTCTAGGGACTTGCGCCGGAGCAATGACATGGGGCCTCGCGGTGGATGACTGTTAACGACAAGTCTGCGAGTTTTACCGAACGCGGCGCACCATTACTACTGCCAAGCGTCGTAAGCAGCTGCGCGGCGCGCATGACCGGGGCGAAGGTGACGAAAGCGGCACAAAGGCCGGACACTCATTCCCAGTGGCAACCGGTGTCGGTGATCGCCTCGACGTCTTCGCCGAACGCGGTCTGCTGGCCGGTGCGGGCGTTGGTGTACGAGAAGCCATAGATGCGTGCGCCCTGCGAGCTGATCGCATAGTGGCCGATGACCTTGCCGTCCAGGTGCTCGTCCCACACCGTGTCGAACTGCCAAGGGCGGTCCTCGGCAAGCACCGTGCTTTCCTGCGAGGCGAGGGTCAGCCGCAGCCACTGGGTCTTGCCGGCATAACGCACATGGCTGACCCGTTCGCCGTCCGCGGTGCCCTCGGGCAGTTTCCATTCGAGGTGGATCTGCTGGCGGCTGCCGCCGGTCAGGCAGCGGATTTCATCGGCGTGGGCCGGCGCGATGGCCAGCAGCAGCAGCAACGGGGTGAGCCAACGCATGGGCCAGGGTCCATCCAGACAGAGAGGAGGTCATTGTCCTCCCGGCGCACCCGTAGGGGACATCGGCCGGATCGCGCCTGCCGATCCGGCCGATGAAGCTCAGCGGTTCAACGTCGCCATCGCCGCAGGGGCATAGCGCGCGCCGACGGCGGCGTCGGCCGGGAAGATCGCATCGATCCGGGCCAGCTCCTCCGGACTGAGCTGGACCTGCAGCGCGCCGAGGTTCTCCTCCAGGTAGGCCAGCCGCTTGGTGCCCGGGATCGGCACCAGATCGTCGCCCTGCGCCAGCACCCAGGCCAGGGCCAGCTGCCCGGGCGTCACGCCCTTGTCGCTGGCCATCGCGGTCACCGCGTCGACAAGGGCCAGGTTGCGGTCGAAGTTCCCGCCCTGGAAGCGCGGCGACTGGCGACGGTAGTCATCGGCCTCGAAATCGGCCGGGTTGCGGATCGCGCCGGTCAGGAAGCCGCGGCCCAGCGGCGAGTAGGGCACGAAGCCGATGCCGAGCTCGCGCACCGTCGCCAGCACACCGTTTTCTTCCGGATCGCGGGACCACAGCGAGTACTCGGTCTGCACCGCGGTGACCGGGTGCACCGCATGGGCGCGGCGGATCGTGCCGGCCGAGGCTTCGGACAGGCCGAGGAAGCGCACCTTGCCCTGCTCGACCAGCCGCGCCATCGCCCCCACGGTGTCTTCGATCGGCACCGTACCGTCCACGCGGTGCTGGTAGTACAGGTCGATGTGGTCCACGCCCAGCCGCTGCAGGCTGGCCTCGCAGGCGGCGATCACGTACTCGGGGCGGCCATCGACGCTGCGCGCGGCGGTGTCGCTCGGCTCCAGCCGGATCCCGAACTTGGTGGCGAGGAACACCTGGTCGCGGCGGTCGGCGATCGCCTTGCCGACCAGCACCTCGTTGGTGTGCGGGCCGTACATGTCAGCGGTGTCGAGCAGGGTGACGCCGCGCTCCAGCGCACGGTGGATGACCGCGATCGAGTCGGCATCGCTGCCGCGGCCGCCATAGAAGGCGCTCATGCCCATGCAGCCCAGGCCGAGCGCGGAGACGGTGGGGCCAGTGCGGCCAAGGGTACGGGTCTGCATCGGGTACTCCGGGGAAGAGAGGGAACACCCCCAGCATCCTCCTGTGGACTATGTGGATAAACTGGCTGTTCCTGCATCGTCCTTGAAGCCATCCTTCACAATGAGTGTCCAGCACCCGCTGCCCGCCGTGGTCGCCTTCGCCCGCGTCGCGCACCATGCCAGCTTCACCCGCGCCGCCGATGAGCTGGGCGTGTCGCCCTCGGCGCTGTCGCAGACCGTGCGCGCGCTGGAAGCCCATCTCGGCGTGCGGCTGCTGCAGCGGACCACGCGCCGGGTCGGCCTGACCGAGCAGGGCGCGCGCTTCCTGGCACAGGTGCGCGAGGGCCTGACCCGGATCGACGCCGCCTTCGAGGATCTGGACCAGCTGCGCGATGTGCCCGCGGGCAAGCTGCGCATCAACGTGCCGCGGATCGCTGCCGAACTGCTGGTACTGCCGCACCTGCCGGGCTTCCTGGCGCGGTATCCACAAATCGAGGTGGAGCTGTTCGTGGAAACTGCGCTGACCGATCTGGTTGCCGGCGGCTTCGACGCCGGCATCCGGCTGGGCGAGAGCCTGGCCCGCGGCATGATCGCGGTGCCGATCGGGCCGATGGAACGCCAGGTGGTGGTGGCCACGCCGGGCTATCTGGCCACGCACGGGATGCCCGCGACGCCGGCCGACCTGGTCGCGCACGAGTGCATCGTGCACCGGCTCAGCACCGGTCGGCGGATGGCGTGGGAGTTCACCCGCGACGGACGTGACTTCGAGGTGGAGGTGGCAGGCCGGCTGGTGTTCAACGACGCCGGGCTGATCCATGCCGCCGTGATCAGGGGCATGGGGTTGGCGCAGGGCTTTGAAGCGCTCTACGCCGGCGACGTGGCGGCCGGCCGCGTGCAGTGCGTGCTGCAGGACTGGCAGCAGCCGTTCGCCGGGTTCCATCTGTACTACCCGGCCCGCGAGCAGATGGCGCCCAAGCTGCGCGTGTTCATCGACTACCTGCGCGACGCGATGCGGCGCTGACGAGCGGGGTGCAGGCGGTGGCCGCCCTTCCCGCGGCGGCGGGGCCTCAGCCGCTGACGCCCAGTCGCACGCCGAACCCGACCAGGAACACGCCCGCCACGCGCCTCAGCCAAAGCCCGACCCGCGGGTGCTGGAGAATCCGACGACGCAACAGGTTGCCGACCCCGATCAGCACCGAGCAGTACGCCAGTCCCATGACGAAGATGATCAGCGCCATGGTCGCGAACGTCACCACGCCCTGGTGACGCGCCGGATCGATGAACAGCGGCAGGAAGGCCATGTAGAAGATGATCGCCTTCGGGTTGAGCAGGTTGATCAGCACCGCCTGGCGGAAGTAGTGGCCGGGGGTGAGGCGGATACCGCCTTCCTCGCCCTGGGGACGCGGCGGGCGCAGCAGGCCGATGCCGATCCACACCAGGTAGGCCGCGCCCAGGTACTGCACGGCGTGGAACACCAGCGGGTTGGCCTTGAGCAGCGCGGCCACGCCGGCCACCGCCAGCCACATCAGGATCTGGTCGCCCAGCAACAGGCCGAACAGCGCCGTATAGCCGCCGCGCACCCCACCGCGACCGGTGGCGGTAAGCAGGGTGAAGGTGCCCGGTCCCGGCAGGGCCAGGAACACCAGCACGGCAGCGACAAAGGTCCACAGATCCTGGATGCCCATCCACGGCATGGCGGCGACTCGACAACGGGGAGGGGCATTGTCCGGCAGCCGCGCCCCAGGCGATAGCGTCAGCGCGCGCTGCTGGGCAATCCGGCGAGCAGCGGCTGCAGGCGGTGCGCGAACATCGCATGCAGCTGCCGGATCGCCGGGGAGAACTGCTTGCGGTGCGGGCACACCAGGTTCAACGGCAGGCTGTCGCCCGCGCCGTCCAGCAGCACCTGCAGGCGCCCGGCCTGGACATCGGCGCAGACATCGAGCCACGACTTGAACACGATGCCTTGCCCGGCCACTGCCCAGCGGCGCACCACGTCGGCATCGTCGCAGACCATGTTGCCGCGCACCGGGATCACCGTCCGCCGGCCCTCGAGCTCGAAACTCCAGCGGTCATATGCGCGCCCGGCCAGCTGGTAGAGCAGGCAATGGTGGTCCTTCAAGGCCTCCAGGCTGTCCGGCGCACCGTGCCGGGCCAGGTAGTCCGGCGAGGCGGCCAGCACCCGGCGATTGCCGGGCAGCAGCGGCAGGGCGACGTAGCTGGCGTTGTCGAAGCGGCCCAGGCGGAACGCGATGTCGACCGGATCGCGGAACACATCGGCGACCTGGTCGGACAACTGCAGGCGCAGCTGCAGCTTCGGGTGGGCGGCGCGGAACTCGGTCAGCCACGGCAGCAGCAGGTTGCGGCCCAGGTCCGACGGTGCGGCCACCTGCAGCGTGCCGCGCAGCTCGGCATCCTCACCGCGCACCCGGGCCTCGCCCTCGCGCAGCGCGGCCAGCACCTCCTGCGCGTAGGGCAGGTACAGCGCACCCTCGGCGGTCAGGCGCAGGCTGCGGGTGGAGCGCACGAACAGGCGCAGGTCCAGCTCGCGCTCCAGCCGCGCGACGGCCGCGGCCACCTGGCCCGGGAGCAGGTCGGCCTCGCGCGCGGCATTGGAGAAACTGCCCAGCGCGGCGGTGCGGACGAACAGGGCGAGGTCGTCGAACCGGATCATTTTCATTCCAGCAGTGAAAGTGCTGCCCGATTTTGCGCCTTTCTCCGCCCGGCCGTGAAGCGCACGCTGTCGGTCTTCCCCAACGGATCTCCCCCACGATGAAAGCCGTCGCCTATACCCAGCATGGCCTGCCGATCAGCGATCCCGCCGCGCTGGTGGACGTCACCCTGCCGATTCCCACCCCCGGGCCGCGCGACCTGCGGGTCGAGGTCCGCGCGATCTCGGTGAACCCGGTCGATACCAAGGTCCGCAACGGCGTGGCGGTGACCGAGCCGCGCGTGCTGGGCTTCGACGCGGTCGGCATCGTGGATGCGGTGGGCGACGAGGTGACGCTGTTCCAGCCCGGCGACGCGGTCTTCTATGCCGGTGCGATCGGCCGCGCCGGCAGCAACGCCGAGTACCAGCTGGTGGACGAGCGCATCGTCGGCCACAAACCGGCCAGCCTGGATGACGCCGCCGCGGCTGCGCTGCCGCTGACCGCGATCACCGCCTGGGAGCTGCTGTTCGACCGCCTGCGCATCCCCGAGAACGGCGGTGAAGGCCAGACCCTGCTGGTGATCGGCGCCGCCGGTGGGGTCGGCTCGATCCTGGTCCAGCTGGCCCGCCAGCTGACCCGCCTGACCGTGATCGGCACCGCCTCCCGCCCGGATACCCAGGACTGGGTCTACGCGCTGGGCGCGCACCACGTGATCGACCACACCCAGCCCCTGAGCGAAGGCCTGCAGCGCCTGGGCATCGCCGAGGTCAGCCACGTCGCCAGCCTGACCCATACCGACCAGCACTACGATCAGATCGTCAGCGTGCTCGCCCCGCAGGGCCAGCTGGCGCTGATCGACGACCCCGGCCAGCTCGATGTGATGGCGCTCAAGCGCAAGAGCCTGTCGCTGCACTGGGAATCGATGTTCACCCGCTCCAGCTTCAACACCCCCGACGTGCAGCGCCAGCACGAGCTGCTCGAACGCGTGGCAGCGCTGATCGATGCCGGCGTCCTGCGCACCACGCTGGGCGAGCACTACGGCCGGATCAACGCCGCCAACCTGCGCCAGGCGCACGCCCTGATCGAGAGCCACCGCGCGCGCGGCAAGCTCGTCCTCGAAGGGTTCTGACCCTCACCGCCCCCATGGACTATCCGCACATGACCCTCGCTCCAGTGGCCCGTCGCCGCCACACCACCAAGGCCTACGATCCGACCCGCACGCTGCCGCCGGCGGTACTGCACGACCTGCTCGACGTGCTGCACCACGCGCCGTCCTCGGTGAACGCGCAGCCTTGGCATTTCCTGGTTGCCGGCAGTGACGAGGCGCGCGCCCGCATCGCGCGCGCGACCCAGCCCAACCAGCCCTACAACACGGCCAAGATCACCGATGCCTCGCACGTGATCGTGTTCGCCACCCGCACCGGCATCGATGATGCCTACCTGGCGCAGGTGATCGAGCAGGAAACCGCGGATGGCCGTTATCCCACGCCGGAAGCGCGCGAAGGCCAGCGCGGCGCGCTGCACCACTACGTGGACCTGCACCGCCACACGCTGGGCGACGTGCAGCACTGGATGCAGAAGCAGACCTACCTCGCCCTCGGCACGCTGCTGCTGGCTGCCGGCGTCCACGGCATCGACGCCACCCCGATGGAAGGCTTCGACGCGGAGGTGCTGGATGCCGAACTGGGTCTGGGCGAACGTGGGTTGACCAGCGTGGTACTGGTCGCGCTCGGCTATGGCAGCGAGGCCAACTTCAATGCCGGCCTGCCCAAGTCGCGGCTGCCCAAGGACCAGGTGTTCACCCACCTCTGAGAGGTCAGGGGACGCCGTTGTCCACGTGCAGGGCGAACCCCGCACGTGGTCGCAGGCGCTCGAACCACGCGTCCACGGCCGGCAAGGTCGGCTTGTCGCCGGGAGTCAGGCGCCACCGCTGGGTCGACAGGCCCAGCACGACGTCGGCCAGGCTGAACTCGGTGCCCGCAACGTGGGCGCCGGTCTGCGCCAGCTGCCGGTCCAGCATCCCCATCAAGCGATTCCACTGCCCCAGGCAGGCGGCCACCGCCGTCGGGTCGGCGTAGTCCGGATGTCGGCGTACCGTGGCCATGAATGCATAGCGCCACGCGGTATTGAGATCGGTCGCCTGCCAGTCCATCCATTGCTCCACCCTGGCGCGGGCCTGCGGTGCCTGCGGCAACAGGTCGTCTCGACCCTCGCGGGCGGCCAGATAGCGGCAGATGCTGTTGGATTCCCACAGCACGAAGCCGCCATCACGCAGCACGGGAACCTGCCCGTTGGGGTTGAGCGCAGCCAGTGTCGCTGCGGCGCCTGCTGGATCGGTGCTGTCGCCGCCCGGTTGCTGGTGGTCCAGGCGCAGTTCCGCGCACAGCCACAGCACTTTGCGAACGTTGATGGAGGTGGACTTTCCAAGGATTTCCAGCATTGCTCGATCCGGCGCAGCCATTGAGACGCCAGCATCCTACACTTGCCGCATGCAAACCGAATTCCTCCTCCTCGGCGGCCTGGTGTGTGCCGTCCTCGTGCTGCAGCTGCTCGCGCTGCTGCGGCGTTCCGGCCATGGCGACCTCGAACAGACCCTGCGCGAGGAAGCGCGGGTCGGCCGCAGCGAACTGCGCGAGCAGCTCGAAGGCCTGGGCCGCCAGCAGGACGCGCGGCTGGAGAGCTTCGCGCGCGCGCTGACCGATCTGTCCACCCGCACCGACCAGCGCCTGGACCTGCTGCGCGATGCGCTCGGCGAAGATGCGCGCAAGGCCCGCGAGGAAAGCACGCTCAGCCAGCAGCGCACCGGCGATCTGCTGGCGCTGCGCATGCAGGAAGTGCGCGCGCAGCTGGAAGCGTTCGGGCAACAGCAGCAGGCACGCATCGAAGCGTTCGGCCAGCAGCTGGTGGAACTGACCACGCGCACCGACAGCCACATGGCCGCGCTGCGCCAGGCGCTGGCCGACGATGCGCGCCTGGGCCGCGAGGAAACCGGGCAGTCGCAGCAGCGCCTGGCCGAGTCGCTGGGCCTGCGCCTGCAGGAGATGACCCAGCGCAACGAACAGCGTATCGGCGAGATGCGGGCCACGCTCGAGCAGCAGCTCAAGAGCCTGCAGAGCGACAACGCCGAGAAGCTCGACCAGATGCGCGTGACCGTCGACGAGAAGCTGCAGACCACGCTGGAAACCCGCCTGGGCGCCTCCTTCCAGCTGGTCTCCGAGCGGCTGGAGCAGGTCCAGCGTGGCCTCGGTGAAATGCAGCAGCTGGCCACCGGCGTGGGCGACCTCAAGCGCGTGCTGACCAACGTCAAGAACCGCGGCAGCTGGGGCGAAGTGCAGCTGGACAACATCCTCGAGCAGACGCTGACCCAGGAGCAGTACGCGCGCGGCGTCAAAGTGCGCCCGGACAGCAACGAGATCGTCGACATCGCCGTGCGCCTGCCGGGCCGCGGCCATGAAGACACCCCGGTGTGGCTGCCGATCGATTCCAAGTTCCCGCGCGAGGATTACGAGCGCCTGCTCGATGCGCAGGAACAGGGGGATGTCGAGGGCGTCCGCCTGCAGGGCGCCCAGCTGGAGCGCGCGATCCGCATCCAGGCCAAGTCGATCTGCGACAAGTACATCGCCCCGCCGCACACCACCGATTTCGCGGTGATGTTCCTGCCCACCGAAAGCCTGTACGCCGAAGTGATCCGCCGCCCCGGCCTGATCGACCTGCTGCAGCGCGACCACCGCGTCGTGGTGGCGGGTCCGACCACCGTCACCGCGCTGCTCAACAGCCTGCAGATGGGCTTCCGCACGCTGGCCATCGAACAGCGCTCCAGCGAAGTGTGGGGCCTGCTCGGGGCGGTCAAGAGTGAGTTCGGCAAGTTCGCCGGCATCCTGGAAAAAGCCGAGAAGCAGATCACCACGGTGGGTCGCAGCCTCGGCGAAGCCAGCCGCAAGACGCGCACCATCGAACGCCGCCTGCGCAGCGTGGAAACGCTGGGCGGAGAACAGACCCAGGACCTGCTCGGCGACATGAGCGGCGAGGACGAGGACATGGCCGGCGACGAGGCCAGCACCGTGCAGGACTAAGCGCCGACGCCATGCATGCATGCGATCGCGCATGCTGCGTGGCACGTCCTTTCCCTGCCGTCTTCCACCTTTCAAGGAACCGTCCATGCGTCTGACCCTGATGCTGTCCCTCCTGCTCGCCCTGGCCGGGTGCAGCAGCACGCCCTCCGCCGATACCACGGCGGCGACCCCCGCCACGCCGAGCGCCGCCGAATGCACTGCCGCTGGTGGCAGCCTGCAGCCGCTGGGCCGCCTGCAGCGCGTGCAGTGCGTGGTGCCCTACGCCGATGCCGGCAAGGTCTGCAGCGCCAAGGCCGACTGCAGTGGCCAGTGCCTGGCCACCCGCGATGTGGCGCCGGGAACGGCCGCGCGTGGCGTCTGCCAGCGCGATGCCAGCCAGAACTTCGGCTGCCGCGAGCGCATCGATGGCGGCGTGGCGCTCGGCACGATCTGCGTCGACTGATCTCCCCACGGCACGGCTATGCTGTGCCTCCCCCGATGCAACGCAAGGAATCCGCAGTGAGCCAGACCGTCTACGACATCCCCGTCACCACCATCGAAGGCCAGCCGACCTCGCTGGCCGACTACCGCGGCAAGGTCCTGCTGGTGGTCAACGTCGCCTCCAAGTGCGGCCTGACCCCGCAGTACGAAGGCCTGCAGGCGCTGTACGCCGAGAAGCAGGCGGCCGGCCTGGAAGTGCTGGGCTTCCCGGCCAACAACTTCCTGGCCCAGGAGCCGGGCAGCGAAGCGGACATCCAGCAGTTCTGCCAGCTGGAATACAACGTCAGCTTCCCGATGTTCGCCAAGATCAGCGTCGCCGGTGAGGACACCCATCCGCTGTACCAGCAGCTGACCGCCGCCCAGCCGACCGCCACCGGCGAAGGCCCGATGCGCGAGAAGCTGCAGGGCGCCGTGGCCAAGTATCCGGAGCTGGTGGTCAACGCCGCCCCGGGCGTGCTGTGGAACTTCGAGAAGTTCCTGATCGGCCGCGACGGAAAGGTCATCGCGCGCTTCGCCCCGGACGTGCCGGCCGATGACGCGCGCCTGGTGGCCGCGATCGACGCTGCGCTGGCGGCCTGATCGGCGGACCCGGAAACAGAAAAAGCCCCGCTTCGGCGGGGCTTTTTTCTGCTCGCACCACGACCGACGGTCGTGGTCTACCGCCTCGGTTGGTACCGACCGTGGGTCGGTACTCCGATCAATTACCCCAGTTCGGCATCGGCATCGCATCGACCGGGATCGGCGCGTCCGGATCGTCCTTGCCGCGCGCGTGCTTGCCGCGCAGGTCGTTCTCGATCTGGTAGTTGCGGCGCTGCAGCCACGCATCGCGGACCAGCGAGTACTCGTCCACCGCGTTGTCGCGCATGTCGTCCACCGCCAGCAGCTGCGAGCGCATGTCCACCAGCTGCAGGCCCTGCAGGCCGATGCGGATCTTGTCCTCTTCGATCGTGCGGATCGGCGAGAGCGGCATGTCGCCGGCCAGGCCGAACACATCGCGCACGGTACGCGGGCCGAAGAACGGCAGTTCGACGTACCGCGAACGGCGCCAGCCCCAGGTGCCCAGGGTCTGGCCGAAGTCTTCCTTGCGGCGCGGCACCATGGCCTTGCTGGCTGGATCGAACAGGCCGCCGATACCCAGCGTGGAGTTCATCAGGAAGCGGCCCAGGCTGTCCCAGGCATCATCCGGACGGCCCTGCAGCAGCTGGTTGGTGATCGTCACCGGCGCGCGCAGGTTGCTGAAGAAGTTGCTCACGCCGGTCCGTGCGAAGCGCGGGACGACGTTGGTATAGGCCACCGCCAGCGGACGTGCGACCGCACGGTCGACCACGTTGTTGAAGCTGTGCACCCTGCGGTTGAACGGTTCCCACGGATCGTACGGCGCGCCGGTGGGCTCGGTGCCGTCCGCGGTCGGGGCCGGGCCGCCGTACAGGGCGGCGAAGTCGTCCTCGGCATTGGTCGGCGCGGTGCCGCCGGTGACCGGTGCGGCGGCCGGATCGCTGCTGGCCTGCGTTGCCGGGGCGGCCGTGTCGGCGACGGGCTCGGCCGGTACCGCATCGGTGTTGGCCACATCGGCCGCCGGTGCCGCCGCCGGGGCGACCTCGACGCTGACCGGTGCGCTGTCGCGGGCGGGCTTGCCGGCACAGGCGCTCAGGGCCAGCGCCAGGACGAGGAGGGGGAGGGTGCGTATGACGTTCATGTCAGCTCGCCGCAGAAAGGGCATGGAAATCCAGGGAAGGTGCCAGCCGGTAGGCGGCACTGAGGTCGGTGAAACCGTCCGGGCTGCCGACGATCGTCGGCGTTGTCCCGGTTGCACGCAGGCGTGCGGCCAGCTCGGCCAGCAGCGCCAGGCCGGCGCTGTCGAGCCGGCTCACTGCCGCCAGATCCAACTGCTGCACGCCGTCCAGCGCGGTCAGCGAGGGCCACAGGGCCGTCACTGCCGCGCGGTCGAGCAGCCCGCTGAAGACCAGCGAGGTGCCACTGCGCTGCACGCTGGCGCTGTTACTTGCCACGCGGGGCCTGCCCGGCCTGCATGCTGCCGTTGCGCAGCTCGGTGGCCACCTGCTGGATCGACTTCTGGCGCAGCGGGGCGTCGAACTGGGTCTTGAACGTCTGCACGTAGGAGATGCCTTCGATCATCACATCGAAGATCTTCCACTGGCCGTTGACGTTGCGCATCAGGTAGTCGACCGGGGTCGGCTCGTTGCCGGCCCGGATCAGCTCGGTGGACACGCGCACGCCACGGTTGCCCGGCAGCGGCGACTCGCTCTTCAGGCGGAAGGTCGGCTTCCCCTGGATCTCGAGCAGGGCCGAACCGTAGCGCTGCATCAGGTTGTCGGCCATGGCATCGGCGAACAGCTTGACGTCGGCATCGGAGGCGCCGCGGCCGTGCACGCCCAGCACCAGGCGGGCGGCGTAGTCGCGGTCGAAGGTCTTGTTGAGCTCGCTGTTGATGAAGTCACGCAGCACCGCCGGGTTGGCCCGGAACTCGGTGCGGCGCTGCTGCAGCGAGGTCAGGATGCGGGTGCTGGCGTCCATCACGGCCTTGCCGGCCTGGCCCTGCTGGGCGGCAGCGGCGGCCGGGGCGGCCTGGGCGAAGGAGAGCGAGGGCGTGGCGGCGAGCAGGGCCGAGGCCAGCAGCGCCGGGATCAGGGTCTTTTTCATGGTTGCGGTTCCGTTGCAGGCGCGGGCGCGCCGTTGCCATCGTGGGAGTCAGCGCCACCGGTATTGGCTGGACCGCTGAACATGTACTTGCCGACCAGCTGGAGCAGGTCCACCGCCGGCTGGGTGAAGACGATCTCGTCGCCGGACTTGAGTACGTCCGGATCTCCGCCCGGCTGCAGTCCGATATAGCTCTCACCGAGCAAACCGCTGGTGAAGATGCCGGCCGAGGTGTCGGCGGGCAGGTCCTTGAACTTGCCGTCGAGCTTGAGGGTGACGATCGAGTCGAACTTCTGGGGATCCAGTTCGATGCCCGAGACCTGGCCGATGGTCACGCCGCCGATCTTGACCGGCGCCTGCTTGCGCAGCTGGCCGATCTGGGTGAAGCGCGCCTTGAGTTCGTAGCCGCTGCCGCCGGTGCCCCACCGTTGGTTGGTGGAGGCCACGGCCAGCACCAGCAGCGAGGCCAGCGCCAGCAGCAGGAAGGCGCCGACGGAAAATTCGAGTCTGGGACCGCGGATGGCCATGGGATATCTCACTGTTCTTTGTCAGGTGCCTGGACAGGTGTCCGGGCGGGAAGTCTTTGCGTACCGAAGAAGCGCACCGAAGAGGCGTACCGACCAACGGTCGGTACCTACTGGAACATCATGGCGGACAGCACGAAGTTGAAGACCAGCACCAGCAGCGAGGCGTTGACCACCGCACGCGTGGTGGCGACCGAGGTGCCTTCGATGGTGGGCTCGGCATGGAAGCCGACATAGGACGCGACCAGGGCAGCCGTGCCGCCGAAGATCGCCGACTTCAGCATCGCCACGCCGAAGTCATCCCAGAAGTCCACGCTGTTGCTCAGCGCCGACCAGAACACGCCATTGTCCAGGCCGAGCACGTGCACGGCCTCGAAGTAGCTGGCACTGATCGCCAGCGAACAGAAGATGCCGGTCAGCAGCGGCACGGTCAGCACCGCCGCCCAGAAGCGCGGGGCGACGACCTTGGCGACCGGGTCGATCGCCATCAGCTCCAGGGCCTTGATCTGGTCGGTGGCGCGCATCAGGCCCAGTTCGGCGGCGATCGAACTGCCGGCGCGGCCGATGAACAGCAGCGCGGTCAGCACCGGCGCCAGTTCGCGGTACAGCGACAGGCCCAGCAGGGTCGACAAGGCATCGGCGGCGCCGAAGGTGGTCAAGGTGCGGTAGCCCTGCAGGGTCAGCACCAGGCCCACGAAGGCACCGCCGACGGCGATGATCGGCAGCGAACGCGCGCCGATCTTGTAGATCTCGCGGGTCAGCTCGGCCAGGAAATCGGCGGTCGGCAGCGAGCCGCGGAGCACCGTCAGCGAGAACAGGCCGGCGCGACCGAGCGAGCGGGTGGCGTCAACGAACGGCATCAGGCAACCCTCGCACGCGGTGCGGCATCGAACGGGATCGGGCCGTCCGGCTCACCGTGCAGGAACTGCCGCAGCAGCGGGTCCTGGCTGGATTCGAGCGCGGCCGGGCTGCCCTGGAACACGATGCCGCCGTTGGCGATCGCGATCACCTGGTCGCAGATCGGCAGGGTCTCGTGCACGTGGTGGCTGACGATGATGCTGGTCAGCCCCAGGCTGTGGTTGAGGCGCTGGATCAGGCTCATGATCACGCCCGAGGCGATCGGGTCCAGCCCGGTCAGCGGCTCGTCGTAGATCATCAGCGGCGGGTCCAGGGCCAGCGCGCGGGCCAGGGCCACACGGCGCGCCATGCCGCCGGAGAGCTCACGTGGCCAGGCATCGGCAGCAGCCAGCAGGCCCACCGCGTGCAGCTTCATCTGCACCAGCCGGCGCAGCACGGGCTTGGGCAGGCGGGTGTGGGTGCGCAGCGGCAGGGCCACGTTCTCGGCCACGGTCAGATCGGTCAGCAGGCCGTTGCCCTGCAGCAGCACGCCCACGCTCTTGCGCATCTCCAACAGCGCGCGTGCGCCGGTCGGGATGGGCTGGCCGAACAGGGTGATGTCACCGGCGGCCGGGCGCAGCTCACCGGTCAGTGCGGCCAGCAGGGTGGACTTGCCACTGCCCGACGGGCCGAGCACGGCGGTGATGCTGCCGCGCGGAACGGTCAGCGAAACGTCGCGCAGGATCGTGCGTCCGCCGCGGTCGATGCGGACGTTGGACAACTGCACCAGACTCTCTTCGGAAACCGTCATGAGCGCCATTAACAAAATTCCAACGTTGTAAGATCGTGGTGAACGGCTGAACATAACCGAACTGCACCGTGCAGTATTGTCGCACGGGCAGGTGAGGGCAGCGCCCCGGCGGCCATGCCGTGGGCTGCAACACAGCGTGTCGGGCCGGTGTCGGCCTCGGCATTTCCCGCGTCCAGATAGCGCCGGCGCTGCGTTCGTGCGCGCGCTGCGGCACACTCCTGCGATGACCGACGCTGCTTCAGACTTCCGCCTGTACCACTCCAACTCGCTCGATGTGCTGGCCGCCCTGCTGGCCACGACGCTGCGCACGCCGGTGCCGGGCCAATCGATCCTGGTGCCGGAGGTGGTCCTGATCCCGCAGGTCGCGATGCGCCGCTGGCTGCAGTCGACCCTGGCGGCCGAGTATGGCATTGCCGCCAATCTTGCGTTCCTCACCCCCGGTGAGCTGGTCGCCCGCGTCCTCAACGCCAACGTGCCTGGCGAACAGGACGATCTCAATGCCGAGGGCCTGCGCTGGCGGTTGTACGCCGCCCTGCGCGACCCGGCCTTGATGGCGCAGCCGCCGATGGCGGCCCTGCAGGCGTATCTGTCCGCAGCCGATCCGCTCAAGCCGTGGGCGCTGGCCGCCGAGCTGGCCTCGGTGTTCGAGAAGTACCAGGCCTGGCGTCGCGATTGGCTGCTGCGCTGGGAGGCCGGCGCGGCACCGAACGACCCGCAGGCGATCCTGTGGCGGCGCATTGCCGGTGGCGAGCAGTACCGCGCGCGCCGCATCGATGCCTATCTGGCCCGCTTCGAGGGCGCCGGGCAGCCGCTGCCGCAGGGCCTGCCGGCGCGCGTGTTCGCCTTCGCCACGCTCAACATCTCTCCGGACGTGCTGCGGGTGATGGCGACCCAGGCGCGGGTCGGCACGATGCACTTCTATCTGCCTACGCCGACCCAGGCCTACTGGGGCGATCTGCAGACGCTGGGCGAGAAGCTGCGCAGCGGCGCGCCCGACCCATTCGGTGAGGCGGCGGGCGAGAACCGCCTGCTGCAGGCCTGGGGCGCGGCCGGGCGCGACTTCATGGCGGTGCTGGGCAGCTACGAGGTCGTGCACCCCTCCGGCGAGATCGCCGCCTACGATGATCCCGAAGACGATGCGCGTCCGGACATGGACGACGGTGGCTTGTCCGACAGCCTGCTGCACCGCCTGCAGCGCGACCTGTTCCACCGCCGCGGGCAGCCGGCCGGCGCGCTGCGCGACGGGCTGCGCCGTGACGACCCGAGCCTGCAGGTGCATGCCTGCCACACCCGGCTGCGCGAACTGCAGGTCTTGCACGACCAGCTGCGCGGCCTGCTCCAGGACCCGCGCTTCGATCCGCCGCTGCAGGCGCGCGACATCGCGGTGCTGGCGCCGGACATCGATCCCTACGTGCCTTACCTGGAAGCGGTGTTCGGCGGACGCAGCGGGGGCGACGAGCACATTCCGTATGCGCTGGCCGACACCAGCCCGCTGGCCGGCGAGCCGCTGGCCGATGTGTTCGTGCATCTGCTCGGGCTCCCGGTGTCGCGCTTCGGCCTGAACGAAGTGCTCGACCTGCTCGCCAGCGCGCCGCTGGCCGAGGCGGCCGGTCTCGATGCCGCGGCGTTCGACCGCCTGCACGATTGGCTGCAGGCCGCCGGCGCGCGCTGGGGGCTGGATGCCACCCATCGCGGACAGCACCAGGCGCCGGTCGACGATGCCTTTACCTGGCAGTTCGCGCTCGATCGCCTGCTGCTCGGCCATGCCAGCGGCAGCGACGGCGATATCGCCGGGGTCGCGCCGTGGCCGGAGCTGGAAGGCAGTGCGCTGGATGCGCTGGACCGCCTGCTTGGCCTGCTGCGCGTGCTGGCGCGCTACCAGAAGGTGTTGGGCGAAGCGATGTCCCCCGGCGAGTGGCGGAAGCGCCTGCTGGGGCTGCTTGATGCACTGCTGCCGACGCCGCCGCAGGCCGCCAACAGCCAGCGCGCGCTGGAGCGCCTGCGCAAACTGATCAACGAATTCGCCCGCGACGCCGACACCGCCGGCTTCGAGGGCGAGGTGCCGCCGGAGGTGCTGCGTGCGCATTTCGCCGGCGTCCTCGCCCAGGCCGATACGCGCGCACCGCTGCTCACCGGCGGCGTCAGCTTTGGCCGGATGGTACCGATGCGGCTGCTGCCGTTCCGGGTGATCTGCGTGCTCGGCCTGAACGACGGCGATTTCCCGCGCCGCGACCCGGCGGCCGGTCTCAACCAGCTCACCGCCGAACTGGGCACCGACAAGCGCCGGCATGGCGACCGCTCGCTGCGCGAGGATGACCGCTTCCTGTTCCTGCAGTTGTTCGCCTCGGCGCAGGACGTGTTCTACCTGAGCTATCTGGGTGCCGACCCGCGCGATGGCAGCGTGCGTGAGCCCTCGGTACTGATCAGCGAGCTGATCGACGCGGCGGCCGACTACCACCTGGATCCGCCCGCGGCCGCCAGGCAGATGACGGTGCGGCATTCGCTGCAGCCGTTCGCGCCGGCCGCGTTCGGTGGCGGTGAGGAACCGCGCCGCTTCAGCTACCGCCAGCAGTGGCACCCGGCCGCCGGCTCGCTCGGCGGTGCTCGCCGCGCGCTGGCGCCGTGGTTCGCGCGGCCCCTGCCGCCGATGGAGAGCGGCAGCGCCGAGACCGACCTGAGCGTGGACGCGCTGCGTCGCTTCCTCACCGATCCGGCCAGCCAGTTCCTCTCGCAACGGCTCGGCCTGCGCCTGCCCGACGACGTGGACAACGCCGAAGACGTGGAGCCGCTGGTGATGGCCGCACGCGGCAGCGACACCGCGCTGCTGCAGCAGGCGGTGATCGAGGCCACCCTCGACGAGGATGCCGCGCCGCTGTATCCCCGGCTGCGCGCACGCGCGCTGCTGCCCTCCGGTGCGCTGGGCGAGCGCCAGTTCGCGCTGCTGCAGGCGCAGACCGAGCCGTACGCGCAGGCCCTGGCCCAGTGGCAGGCCGGTACCGCGGCCGACAGTCGCCGCTACGAGGTGGAGATCGATGGCGTGCGCCTGCACGGCCGCGTCGACGGCCTGCATCCGCACGGCCTGGTGCGCCTGCGCCCGGGCCCGCTCAACGGCCGTGCCGCGATCCGCCAGGGTCTGGACTGGTTGCTGGCCAACGCGGCCGGCGATGCGCGGGCGCTGGTCCAGTTCCACGAGGCGGGCGATGACGGGCTGGGGCCGCACACGCTGCCGCCGCTGGACGCCGAGCGCGCGCGCCAGGTCCTGCGCCGCCTGCTGCAGCTGCGCAGCGAAGGCCTGCGCGCGCCGCTGTTGTATGGCCCGTCCACCGGCTGGGTGCTGTACACCGCCGCCGAGGCCAAGCGCGAGGCCGAGGGCCGCGCCAAGTGGCATGGCAGCGACCGCAGCTGGGGCGAATCCACCGGCGCCGGCTACCAGCTCGCGCTGCGCGGCCACGATCCGTTCGCCAGCGCGGACAATTACCGTCACCTGCTGCACAACAGCTTCGTGGTGTTCACCGCGGTGCGCGAAGGCCGGGTGTTCCCGGGCTTCGACGAGGAAGGAGCCCTGCGATGATCGACCACGACCTGCTCGACGATCCCTACCTGGCGTTGCCGCTGGACGGCGTGCGCCTGATCGAGGCCAGCGCGGGGACCGGCAAGACCTTCACCCTGGCCACGCTGTTCACCCGGCTGGTGGTGGAGAAAGGCTGGCGCATCGGCCAGATCCTGGCCGTCACCTTCACCGATGCCGCCACGCAGGAACTGCGCAAGCGCATCCGCGAGCGCCTGGCCTTGGCCGCACAGCTGGTGGAGCGCGTGCCCGGCGAACAGGACAGCCCGGAGGTCGCCTTGACCCGGGTGATCCTGCACCGCCAGCTCGCGCTTGGCGAAGAAACCCCGGCTGCGCTGGCGCGCCGGCTGCAGACCGCGGCCGATGAAATCGACCTCGCTTCGATCTTCACCATCCATGGCTTCTGCACCCGCGTGCTGCGCGAGCATGCCCTGGAGAGCGGACACACCTTCGATCCGCCCACCCTGCTGCCCAGCGAGCGCGAGCTGCATGAGGAACTCGCCGCCGACCTCTGGCGAGTGCATGCCAACGACCCGGCCACGGTCGATGCGCTGACCTGGCTGTGGTCGTCTCCCGAGGCGCTGGCCGGCGATCTCTCCACGCTGATCAAGCCCTTGCCGCTGCTGCCGCCGCGCCCCACCCACAGCGTCGACGACCCGGCGCCGCAGCTGCGGCTCGCCGCTGCGGCCCTGGCCGAGGCGATCGAGGCGCACGCCGAGGACGCGCAGGCACGGATCGCCACCGCCTTCGAGCGCAAGGTCTTCGACGGCCGCCGTGCCAAACGGCCGAGTTTCGACAAGGCCTTCGGCGAGTTGTCTGCCGGCCGCAGCGCCCAGCACTGGCCGCGCGGCGACAAGAGCCACCTGGGCAAGCTGCTGCCGGTGCAGCTGCTGGCCTTCTGCAGGGACGGCATGGAGGGGCAGTGCCCGGTCTCGCCGCTGTTCGATGCGCTGCAGTGCTGGTGGCATGCCGCCGACGCGCGTGAGCAGTGGCTGCGCCAGCAGGCCGCCGCGTTCCTGCATGACCTGCGCGACGAAGCGCGTGTGCGCTTGGCCGAGCTCAAGCGGATCGGCCGCGTGCAGACCTACGATGACCTGATCGACGGTGTCGCCGATGCACTGGAGGGCCCGCACCGGGCGACCCTGGTGCAGCAGCTGCGTGCGCAGTACGCGATCGCGCTGGTGGACGAATTCCAGGACACCGACGACCGTCAGTGGGGCATCTTCCAGCGCGTGTTCGGCGATTCGGAGGAGACCCGCGAGGCCGGCCTGGCACCGGCGCTGTTCCTGATCGGCGATCCCAAGCAGGCGATCTACGGCTTCCGCGGCGGCGACATCCACACCTACCTGAAGGCCAAGCGCCAGGCCGACGCAGCGCCCGCGCTGGACCGCAACTTCCGCTCGCGTCCAGCGGTGCTGCACGCGATCGAAGCGCTGTACGCCAACGCCGGTGAACGTGCCTTCCTCGAGGCCGATATCGCCTTCGAGCCGGTGCATCCCGGCAGCACCCGGGTGGATGCGGATTTCCTGCGCGATGGGATGCCCGCGCCCGGCCTGACCGTGCGCGTGCTGCACAACACCGAGGGCGGCGACCTCAAGGCCGATCCTTCCCGGCAGCAGGCCAGCGACGCCTGCGTCGCCGCGATCCACCAGATCCTCAGCGAGGCCCGCGAAGGGCGCGCGCTGCTGCGCGGCGCGCCCGTGCAGCCCGGCGACATCGCGGTGCTGGTGCGTTCGCACAAGGAGGCCACGCGCATCCAGCAGGCGCTCGGTGCGGTGGGCATTCCTGCGGTCGCCGCGGGCAAGCAGAGTCTGTACGCGACGCCCGAAGCGCACGACCTGCGCCTGTTGTTGCTGGCCCTGCTGCAGCCGGCCGACGAAGGGCGCCTGCGCGCCGCGCTGTCGACCGTGCTGCTCGGCGAAGATGCCGAGGCGATCGACGCGCTGGAACGCGAAGGCGATGCGCAGCGCTCGTTCCAGGTGCGGTTGCTGGAATGGCGCGAGCGCTGGCAGCGCGGCGGTCCGTTCGCGGTGATCGCCGATCTCTGCGCCGAACATGCCGAGCGCCTGCTCGGTCTGCTGGATGGCGAGCGTCGCCTGACCAACTACCTGCAGCTGGGCGAACTGCTGCAGCAGGCGGCCGGGCAGACCCTGGGCATGCATGGCCTGCTCGACTGGCTGCAGGTGCAGATGGCGCATGCCGACCAGGACGACGAACAGCAGCTGCTGCGCCTGGAATCGGACGCGCGCCGCGTGCAGATCATCACCCTGCACAAGAGCAAGGGGCTGGAGTATCCGCTGGTGTTCCTGCCGTTCGTCGGCATCGGTGGCGGCGCGCCCAACACCGAGGCCAACTGCACGGTGTACGCCAACGGCCGCCGTGAGCTGCACTGGAAGCTGGACAAGGACGACAGCTGGAGCGCGGCCAGCACGCGCAGCGCGCAGGAACAGGAAGCCGAAGACGCGCGCCTGCTCTACGTCGGGCTGACCCGTGCCGAGCACGCGCTGTGGATCGCTGCCGGCGATCTCGCCGGCTTGGCGAAGACCCGACTGGCACCGATGCTGTCAAACATGGCCGCCCTGCGTGACCACCCGGACATCGCCGTGATCGAGGGTCCGGTGGAGCCCCGTCCGGCGCAGCTCGCGTTCGAGCGCGAAGGCGAACTGCCACCGGTACGCGCGCTGACCCGCCGCGTGCCGCACGACTGGTGGGTGTACAGCTTCACCCAGCTGGCGCATGCCGACGCGGGCCACGACACCGATGCGGCCGCGACCGAAGTACCGGCCCCCGCCGCCGACGAACCGGCCGGCGTGGACCTCACGCTGGACACGGAACAACCGGCCGTGCCCCTGGAAGAGATCGACCCGCGCTTCATGGGCAGCCGCTTCGGCAACGTGCTGCACGATGCGCTGGAAAACACCGACTTCGCGCAGTGGGGCGGCTGGCAGGCCGGGCAGCCGGCACCCGGCGAGGAAGCCGACATCCTGCGTGCTTCGCTGCGCGCGGAAGGCTATGCCGAGGACGACCTGGACGATGGCGTGGCCATGTTGACCGCGCTGGTCGGCCAGACCCTGACCGTGCCCCTGCCGGAAGGCGGCGCACTGCACGACCTGCCGGCCGAGGCACGCCGCGCCGAAATCGAGTTCCACTTCGCGATGCAGCCGACCGCGGTCCCGGCATTGCTGACCCTGCTGCACGCGCACGGGCTGGTCCGCGACCGCCATGGCTTCGGCACGCGGCGGCGGCTGGAGGGCCTGATGACCGGCAAGATCGATCTCACCTACGTGCACGCGGACCGCTGGTACGTGCTCGACTACAAATCCAACCGCCTGCCCGGCTACGACGCGGCCCGGCTGGCCAGTGCGATGCAGCACAGCGAATACGACCTGCAGGCGCTGATCTACACCGTGGCGCTGCACCGCTGGCTGCGTTTCCGGCTGGGCGCGCAGTACGACTACACGCGCGACATGGGCGGCATCCGCTACCTGTTCTGCCGTGGCCTGGATGCGCGCCGCGAGGACAGCCCCGGCCTGTACGCACACCGCTTCGATCCAGCCCTGGTCGACGCACTGGATGCGCTGTTCGCCGGTGGCGAACACGCCCAGGCCCGCATGGCCGCGCGCGCACGGGGGGAGGCATGAGCCTGCTCACCACGCTGTACCGCGGCAACGCGCTGCGCACGCTGGACCACGCGCTGGCGCAGAGCCTGCGCCGGCTGCGCCCGGAGACGCCCGATGCAGTGCTGCTGGGTGCCGCACTGGCATCGCTGGCGGTCTCGGACGGGCACGCCGGCCTGGACCCGCACCAACCGCAGCGGCTGATCGACGCCGAGATCGAGTGGCCTGCGCCCGACGTGTGGCTGGCGCAGCTGCGCGCCTCGCCGTGGGTGGATGTGCCGGAGGCGGACGACGGGGTCGCCGGGGATGCGCCGCTGGTACTGGAGAACGGGCTGCTCTATCTGCGCCGTTACCGCGAGTACGAGCGCCGCCTCGCCGTTGGCCTGCAGCGCATCGCCACGCATCCGCTGGCCGAGACCGATCCCGGCACCCTGGCCACGCTGTTCGGCCAGCTGTTCCCGCAGGCGCGCGACGGCATCGATCACCAGGCGCGTGCCGCGGCCGTCGCGCTGCGCCATCCGCTGGTGCTGGTGACCGGTGGCCCCGGTACCGGCAAGACCACCACCATCGCGCGGCTGCTGGTGCTGCTGGCCGCACAGGCGGTGCAGGCCGACCAGGCACTGCCACGGGTCGCGCTGGCCGCGCCTACCGGCCGTGCCGCCGAACGCATGGCCGAGAGCCTGCGCCTGGCCGTGCAGCGGCTGCGCCTGGTCGGTATCGCGCCGGCGCTGTGCGATGCGATGCCGAGCACCGGCACCACCCTGCATCGCCTGCTCGGGGTGATCCCGGATTCGCCGCGCTTCCGCCATCACGCCGACAACCCGCTGCCGTATGACGTGGTGGTGGTGGACGAAGCCTCGATGATCGACCTGCCGCTGATGACCAAGCTGGTCGAGGCCGTCGCCGATGGCAGCCGGCTGGTGCTGCTCGGCGATCCCGACCAGCTGCCCTCGGTGGAAGCCGGTGATGTGCTCAGTGCGATCCTGCGCGCCAGTGGCGATGGCCTGGGCACCCAGGCCGATGATGCGCAGGCATTGCGCGCGCTGCTCGCGCCCGGTGCGCTGCAACCGCTGGCACCGCCACGCCGGTTCGGCGGCCGGCGCGTGCAGCTGCAGCGGGGCTACCGGCAGACCGACGCGCTCGATCTGGCGCCGCTGGCGCATGCCGTGCGCGACGGCAACAGCGCCACCGCGCTTGCACTGCTGAGGACGGGCACGCTGGCTGGCGTACATTTCCACGAAGACCAGAGCGACCCGCTGCAGCATCACCGCGAGCAGCTGCTCGGTCATTGGCGCGGCCTCGGAGAAGCGGACGATCCCGGCGTGGCGCTGGCCAATGCCGGCCGCATCCGCCTGCTCACCGCCGTGCGCGAAGGCCCACAGGGTGCACGTGGACTCAATGCCCGTATCGAAGCGCTGCTGGCCGGTGTGCCGCGGCCGGGCATGGCGCCGGGCTACTTCCACGGCCGCTTGCTGTTGATCACCGAGAACAGCTACCGGCACCGCCTGTTCAACGGCGACATCGGCATCTGCCTGATCGATCGACAGGGCAGCGTGACCGCCTGGTTCCCCGGCGAGACGCCGGATCAACCGCGCGGCTTCCACCCGGGTGCATTGCCGGCGCATGAAAGCGCGTTCGCGATGACCGTGCACAAGGCGCAGGGCTCGGAGTTCGATGAGGTCTGGCTGCAGCTGCCGCGACGCGACAACCGGGTGCTCTCGCGCGAGCTGATCTACACCGGCATGACCCGCGCGCGGCAGGCGCTGCATGTGCTCGGCACTGCGGAGGTAGTGGAGGCCGCGTTGGCGCGGCATGCCAGCCGTCTGTCCGGCCTGGCCGCACGCCTGCAGGGCGGCGGCGGGGAAACGCTGGCCGACACCGTCATGACGGCGCCGGCCCAGGGGCAGTTGTTCTAGCCCTTCTTCCGGTCTTACTCCGGGATCACCACGGTGCCATCGGGGAACACGATGGCACCGTCACCGCTGACATCGAAGAAGCCCAGCTGGTGGGTGTTGGCCAGCACCTGCACCAGGCCGTGCGCGTTCTCGGCCACCTCGTCATCGAACGAGGCGTAGACCACGTGCTGGCCGATGCTGTAGTCGGTCACTTCCGGGCGGTCATCTTCGTCATCGGAAAGCGGGCCGTCCATCGGCGGGTAATGCTCGGCAAGCGCGGCGAAGAACGCCTGCAGCGCCGGCACCGACACGGCCGGATCGTCGTAGTCGTGCGTCTCGTTCCACTCGGTCTGCGCGTCATACCACTGCAGGAAGGCCTCGGCCTCGCGCGGGGCGACGGCGGGGTCGAACACCATCAGGTCGTAACTCATCGGAAATCACCTTGATCCATGCGCAAATGCATGCGTCAGGATAGCCCCGATCGGCGCGGACCGGCCGGCCCGCGCCCCGGCCGGTTCAGCGCGGCGCGGGCAGGCCGGGTGGGCCTGCGGTGGTCTCGGCCGGCGCGACGGCCGCCGGTGCCTCGGGGAACAGCGCATAGCGCAGCCCGATCAGGCCCATCAGGGCCTCATCGCGGGCCTTGCCGGCCTCCACGGTCTGCACGCGCTTGAGCGAGGCCTCCAGCCGGGCCTGCAGCCCGGTGGGGGCGGGCAGGGGACGCCGACGCGCCGCCTGCGCGCGGTAATGGGCCGCCACCTCGTCCAGGATCGCGTCGATCGCGGCCACGCTGGGCGCCGGCAGGCCGTGCCGCGAGCGGCGCAGCTGCAGGATGTTCAGGCCGATCCGCGCTTCAGTGAGCATGTCCACCGAGGCGATGTCGCTGCCTTCCGGCGTGGCCGCCAGGCGCGGTGCGAGCAGGCCGAGCAGATCGAGCATGCGGGCGGCGAACTGCTGGCGGTCCTGCTGGCCGCGGCCCTCGGCCGCATCGGCCAGCGTGTTCCAGCCCTGGCGCACCAGCCGGCGCGCGGTCCACTCGGCACCCACCGAGCGGAACAGCCGCGTCATCACCACCGCAAAGCCGATCCCGATGAACATCGCCACGGCCGAGTTGATGAAGCTCTGGATGTTGGCGCTGTAGGTGTTCTGCACGTTCAGCAGGGCCACCAGGTTCACCGTCAGCGGCAGGCCGATCAGCGCGGTCTTGGGCCGGTGCAGCAGCAGGCCCAGCGGCAGGAAGATCACCGCCAGGACCAGCACCAGGCTGCCGAAGTCGTGCACCGCCGGGAAGATCCCGAACAGGTACACACCGGCCACCAGGCTGGCCACGATGGCCCACAGCAGGAAGGACAGCATGCTCGGCGCGGGATCGTCCTGCGCGGCAAAGAACGCGGCGGCCACCGCGGCCATCATCGCGCCGTTGCCACCACCTTCCCAGCCGAGCCCGATCCACAGCACGCAGTAGGTCATCAGGGCGACACCGGCACTGGCCGCGGAGAACAGCGCCATGCCGTAGTCCACGTGGCGTACGTGGTCCACGCGCTGGGTGCGCACGCGGTAGTGCGCGGCATTGCTCGGCGCGGTGCCTTCGTCGATGGCCGCGTGCAGGGTGGTGCAGTCCTGCCAGAGGTCGACCAGTTCTTCCAGGCGCAGCAGCAGGGTGACCAGCAGCAGGTGATCCAGCTCGCCGTCCACCGCCGGCTTGAGTGCGACGATGCGCGCGCGCAGTGTGGCGTAGGCGCTGGCACTTGATCGGCCCGGCTGCTCCAGCCAGTGCGCCAGATCGGCGATCAACGGCTCCAGTCCGGGCGGCAGCGCGCGGCCCCCCGCACGCAGTGCCCCCAGCCGGTCGGCGATCGAAGAAAGCACCGGCAGCATAAGCAGCATGCGCTCGCGCAGTCGCTCCATCGAGACCGCCGCGCCGGCATGGCGCGGGTCGTCACGACGCATGAATTCGATCAGCGCTTCGAACTGCACCAGGTCGGCGGCCAGCCGGTTGCGCGGGCCGTGCGCATGGCCGCGCGTCAGGATCTGCCGGCACCAGTCGGCGGCATCGCCCATCCAGCTGCCGATCCGCGAGCGCAGCATCGGCCGCACCGAGGCGGGGAAGAACAGCGAGGCGAACAGCACGGCCACCACGGTCCCAAGGATGATCTCCTCGCTGCGTGCCACCACGGTGTCGAAGATGGTGTCCGGCGAGGTTACCGCCGGGAAACCGATGAAGGCGGTGGTGTAACCGGCCAGCAGGAAGGCATAGCCGCGCGGGCCGCGGTTGAGCAGGGCGATGAACAGGCACGCGGAGAGCCACAGCGACATCGCCGCGCTGAGCAGCAGGGGCGTTTCCACCAGGTGCGGCAGCATCCACAGCGTGGCCGCGCCGGCGATCAGCGTGCCCAGGATGCGGTAGGCACCCTTGGCGCGGGTCGGGCCGAGCATCGGCTGGGTCACGATGTAGACCGTGGCCATCGCCCAGTACGGGCGCGAGAGGTTGCCGGCCAGCCCGATGTACAGCGCCGCGATCGCGGCCAGGAAGGTCTTGACCGAGAACAACCAGGCCTGTCTGTCCAGCAGCAGCATGGCTTACCTCGCGGCCGTGCCGGTGGCGACGGCGTCGGCATTCCAGCCGCCGCCGAGCACCAGGAACAGCTGGATCTGGTCGCGCGAGACCTGCGCCTGCGCTTCGGCCAGGGTCGCATCGGCGCTGGCCAGGCTGCGGTCGGCATCCAGGCTGGCCAGGTAGGGCGTGCGTCCGCCCTGGTACAGACGGCGGTTCTGGCTGGCGGCCAGGTCGGCCTGCTGCTGCGCCTGCTGCAGGAACTGCAGGCGCTGCAGATCCTGGGCATAGCGGCTCAGCGCGGTCTGGGTTTCGCGCAGCGCCTGCAGCACGCTGTGGTCGAACTCGGCCAGCGCGGCGTCGGCACCGGCTTCGGTGGCGTGGATGCGGGCGTGCGTGCCGGAGGAGGGCAGCGTCCAGGAAATCAACGGACCGATCGACCATTGCTGGGTCAGCGGCGTGCCGAAATCTTCCAGCAGGCCGGCCGCACCGACCGAGGCGCCCAGGCGGATGTCCGGGTAGAGCTCGGCGGTGGCCACGCCGATCCGCGCGGTGGCGGCGGCCAACTTGCGCTCGGCCTGGCGGATGTCCGGGCGGCGCTGCAACAGCGCGCGGCCATCGCCGATCGGCAGAGGCTGGGCCAGGGTCGGGGCCTGGCTGCAGTCGCTCACGCCCTCGGGCAGCTGGCCCGGCGTGCGGCCGAGCAGGGCGGCCAGCTGGTATTCGGAGGCCTGGCGGTGTGCACGCAGCGGCGGCAGCGCGGCCTGCAGCATCGCGACCTGGGCAGTGGCGCGGGCCAGCTCCGGCGGCGTACCGCGGCCGGCCGTGATCAAGCGCTGGGTGACTTCGCGGCTGCGCTGCTGCAGCTGCAGCGAGTGTTCGGCCACCTGCAGCTCATGGTTGGCGTGGCAGATGTCGACATAGCTGCCGGCCACCTGCGCGACCAGCGACACGCGCGCCAGATCCATCGCGGCGGCGGTGGCCTGCTCGTCGGCATGCGCGGCCTCGGAGGCGCGCTTGAGCTTGCCGAACAGATCGAACTGATAGGACACCGCGAACTTGCCGTCGGCCAGGTTGATCGGCGGCAGTTCGTGTTCGAGCAGGAACGATTCGGCCGAGAGCTGCGCGCGGCTGACCCCGGCCTCGGCCTCGTACTCGAAACCACCCGCATCCAGCGCCTGCTCATACACGGCCGCGGCGCGGCGAAGGTTGGCATCGGCGACCTTCAGTTCGACGTTGTCGCGCAGCGCCTGCTGCACCAGCGCATTGAGGGTGTCGTCCTGATACAGCTCCCACCAGCGTGCGGGCAGCGCGGCGCCCGCGGCGACCTGCGGGTTGCCGGTCTCGAGGAACGCGGCATTCGCCTCCGGCCGCTGGAAAGCGGAGCCGGCCGGTACCGCGTAGTCCGGGCCGACGGTGCGGCACGCGGCCAGCGTGGTCAGCGCCAGCCCCAGCGCGATGCGGTGCAGCGCCGGGCGGTTCACAGCGCCGTCCGTGCCGGTTGCGCCGGCGTGGCCGGGGCGGTGTCCGGCTGGATGGTGACCGTGGCGGTACGCCCGGCGATCAGGTTCACGCCGGCCGGCACGCGGTCGATATGGATGCGCACCGGGATGCGCTGGGCCAGCCGCACCCAGTCGAAAGCCGGGGTCACGTTCGGCAGCAGGCTGCTGCCCTCGCTGCGGTAACGGTCTTCGATGCCGGCGGCGATGCTCTGCACGTGGCCCTGCAGCGGCTGCGCTTCGCCCATCAGGCGGATGTCGACCTTCTGGCCGGCATGCACGCCCTGCAGGCGGGTTTCCTCGAAGTAACCGTCCACGCGGAACGAGCCGGTATCGAGCACGGCCATCACCGGGCGCCCGGCGGTCACGTAGTCGCCCGCGCGCACGGTGCGGTCGTTGACGTGGCCATCGCTGGGGCTGCGCACTTCGGTACGCGCCAGGTTGAGCTTGGCCAGATCCACGGCGGCCTGCGCGGTGGCCATCGAGGCCTGCGCGGCGAGCAGCTTGGCGCGGCGCACTTCGGCATCCTCGGCGGCGACCAGATCCTGCAGGCTGCGGTCGCGCGCGATCTCGCGGCGCAGCTGGTCCAGCGTGGCACGGCGTTCGCCGAGCGCGGCCTGGGCCTGTTCCAGCGCGATCTCATAGCGCGCGCGGTCGACCACGAACAGCACCTCACCGCGCTTGACCGGCTGGTTGTCGGCGATCTTCACCGCCTCCACCAGCCCGGACACGTCCGGCGCGACCTGCACCACGTCGGCGCTGACGTGCGCATCGCGCGTCCACGGCTCGTCCATGTAGTACGCCCACAGGTGGCGCAGCACCAGCACGGCGGCCACCACGGCCACGACGGTCAACACGACCGGGAATGTCTGCTTGAGGATCTTGTTCACGATTGCATCCAACGCATCAGGGAAAACAACCCGCCGAGCACGATCACGTACACGGCCAGGTTGAACAGGGCGGGGTGCCAGATGTGGCGGTAGGCGCCGGTGCGCTGCAGGACCACGCGCAACCCGCTCTTGAGCAGGTAGGCCAGCAGCATCAGCCCGAGCAGGGTCGGGACGAACACACCATAGAGACTGAATTCACCGTACATCGAGGCAAAGGATTCACAGGGGAGCGGAAAGGGAATCGCCCGGCGTCGGGCCGACACCGAGCGGTACAACGGGAGAACAGATTTACGTCACGCGGTCGGCCGCATCGGCCAGCAGCTGCCACAGCTTCAGGACGGTGCGCAGTTCATCCATCGTCAGCTCGCCGAACACGTCCTGGCGCAGCCCGATCAACTGGGTTTCCAGCTCGCTGACCAGGGCCTCGCCCTTGTCGGTCAGCCACAGCAGGTTCGCGCGGCGGTCGCTGGCGTCGCATTCGCGGCGGACCAGGTCGCTGGCGGCCAGCTTGTCCAGCAGGCGTACCAGCGAGGGGCCTTCCATGCCCAGCTGGTGGGCCAAGGCCACCTGGCGGATACCCCCGCCGGCGCGCCCGATCATCAGCAGCGGCATGGTGCAGGCGGCCGAGATGCCGTAGCTGCCCAGGGCCTGGTCGGCCAGGCGCTGCCACTGCCGCCCTGCATAGAGCAGGCCGGAACTGAGCTGCATCTGCAGCTGGGTACGTTCGTCGAGGGATCGGTTCATCAGAATAGATAGGATACTACTAATTCGTGTCCTATCAATACCCGTGGCACAACCGCGGCCCAATGAGCGCCTGCCCGGGCGGGGCCGGGGCGCCGCCGCGCAGGACGCCCGAGGGGTCTGTCGGGTACGATGCTCGCCCCCCTTCGGGTGCTGTATGTAATGAGCAAGCAAGACAACGACGCCAACCCCGTCACCCAGGCCGAGGCCGAATCGGCGGTGCGCACCCTGCTGCGCTGGGCCGGTGAAGATCCGACCCGCGAAGGCCTGCTGGATACCCCGCGCCGCGTTGCCGAAGCCTATGGCGACTGGTTCAGCGGCTACCGCGACGACCCGCGCGCCTACATGGAGCGGACCTTCGAGGAAGTGGCCGGCTACGACGAACTGATCGTGCTGCGCGACATCGAGTACGAAAGCCACTGCGAACACCACATGGCGCCGATCATCGGCCGCGTGCACGTCGGCTACCTGCCGGCCGGCAAGGTGGTGGGCATCAGCAAGCTGGCCCGCGTGGTCGAGGCGTATGCACGCCGCTTCCAGGTCCAGGAAAAGATGACCGCGCAGATCGCCCAGTGCATCCAGGACGTGCTGCAGCCGGTCGGCGTGGGCGTGGTGGTGGAAGGTGCGCACGAGTGCATGACCACCCGCGGCATCCACAAGCGCGGCGTCAGCATGGTCACCTCGAAGATGCTGGGCAGCTTCCGCGAGGACGCGCGCACCCGCGCCGAGTTCCTGCGTTTCATCGAAGTGGGCGGCAAGCGCTGATTCCCCGCGCTGTCGCGCGCGACCGGCAGGCGCTGGGCTTCGGCCCGGCCCTGCGGGTGCGTGCGCGTCCCGTTTCCCTCCCGGCCGCCGCGATCCGCGCGGCCCGTCTTCCTGTCCCCGGTCTCGAATGAAACATCGCGAGCGCATCACCCGTTACCGCCACCTGCGCGAACAGTCGCAGTGGAAGCTGCTGGCGGCCGATCACGCGCCGGAGATCATCGGCCTGCTGCAGAGCCTGCTGATGCAGGACGAGCGCACCCTCTCCACCGCGGTGCTGCACGAACGCCTGCAGCGCGCGCTGGATGACCTCAAGGCCGATGAACTGTCGCGCGACCTGCCGCGCACCGCACAGGCCTACATCGCGCACTGGCTGGCCCAGGGCTGGCTGGAACGCCGCCTGCCCGAAGGTGCCGACCAGGAACAGTACGAACTGTCCACCCAGGCCGCGCAGGCGATCCGCTTCGCCGACAGCCTGGAGCAGGCGCGCGCTGCCGCCACCGAGAGCCGCCTGGCGCTGGTGATCGAGCAGCTCGCGCAGCTGGCCGCGCTGACCGAATCCAACCCGGATGCGCGGCTGTCCGCGCTGCGCGACGAGCGCGACCGCATCGATGCCGAGATCGCCCGTGTCAGCGGCGGCAAGGTCTCCTCGCTGGACGGCAAGCGCGCGCTGGAGCGGACCCGCCAGATCATCGGCCTGGCCGACGAGCTGACCGAAGACTTCCGCCGCGTGCGCGACGACTTCGAACGCCTCAACCGTGAATTCCGCGAACGCATCATCGATGACGAAGGCGAGCGCGGCGATGTGCTGTCCAAGTTGTTCGAAGGCGTGGACGTGATCGGCGACAGTGACGCCGGGCGCAGCTTCGAGGCGTTCTGGCGCCTGCTCAATGATGCCGAACAGAGTGCACAGCTCGATGCCGCGCTGGAGACCGTGCTCGCGCGTGGTTTCGCGCGCAAGCTGGACCGTAACGAGCGCACCTTCCTGCGCGGCTTCACCACCACCATGCTCGAGCGTGGTGGCCAGGTCCACGACGTGCTGCAGCACTTCGCGCGCAGCCTGCGCGGCTTCGTGCAGAGCCGTGGCTACCTGGAACAGCGCCGCCTCAACCAGCTGCTCAAGCAGGCCCAGGGCGAGGCGCTGGGCCTGCGCGATCACATCCCGGCGCAGCGCGCCATCGGCCGCGACCTGCAGCTGACCACCAGCCGGCTGCGCTCGCTCTCGCAATGGAAGCTGCACGATCCGCGCCAGGCGCAGGTCGATGGCAGCGTGCAGCGCAACGACACCGCCGCGATCTCGCTGGAGAGTGTCGGCGATCTGGTGGCGGCCTCGGAAATCGACTTCCGCACCCTGCGCCGTGACCTGCACGACCTGCTCGGCGCGCAGCCGCGGCTGTCGATCGCACAGGTGCTTGAACACCGCGAGGCCCCGCAGGGCCTCGGCAGCATCATCGGTTACCTCTCTCTTGGCACCCGCCATGGCGAGGTCGCCGCCGACCAACAGGAGATCGCGCAATGGCGCGGCGGCGATGGCCACTGGCGTCGCGCCCGCATTCCGCTGATCTGGTTCACCCAGGAGAAACGCCATGAGCTGGCATGACCATTCCACCGACGCCTCGATCGATGGCGGCGCAGACGAGCACGACGATGAACCGGTCGTGGTGACGCCCGTCCTGCGGCGTAACAATGACGTGTTCTACATGGGCGACACCGGCCGGCTGCCGCTGGATGGCCGCCGCGCGCTGTGCCAGCTGCTGATCGGCCCGAGCATCGACCAGCTGCGCCACGCCAAGCTGTGGCCGGCGCTGCTCCGCAGCGAAGCGGCGATCCGCTCGGCGCTCTCGGACCTGTTCCTGGAACTGGTGCTGGACCGCGAGAGCGGCGTGGCCTTCACCCGCCAGGCCGATACCGAAGATATCGATGCGCCGGTGCTGCTGCGTACCTCGCCGCTGACCTTCATCGACTCGGTGCTGTTGCTGCACCTGCGCCAGCAGTTGGCCGAAGCCGATGCGCGCGGCGTGCGCGCGGTGGTCGAGGACGGCGAACTGGCCGAAGCACTGGCCGTGTACGAGCGCCACCTGTCCACCGATCGCGCCGGCTTCAACCGCCGCGTCGCCAGTGCCGTGCAGAAGATGAAGGACAACCACATCCTCACCCGCCTCGGCGGTGACGATGCGCGTCATGAAGTCTCGCCGGCACTGAAACTGATGTTCTCCGCCGAAGATGTCGCCGCCCTGGCGCAGGTGTACCGCCGCCTGCGCGAAGCGCCGGCCGACCTCGACGCCTGAGCGCGCGCCCGCGCGCCGCTGCCCTGCCTGGATTGCTAGCCCTGCCATGACCGTCCACATTCCCGCACCCGCTCTGTTTCCCGGCGACCAGCCCGACCCGCGCGCGCAGCAGTTCCGCATGCGCCGCCTGCAGGTCCACAACTGGGGCACCTTCTCCGGCCTGACCGAAGTGCCGATCGCCGAACGCGGCTTCCTGTTCGTCGGCCGCTCCGGCTCGGGCAAGTCGACCCTGCTCGATGCGATGTCCGCGCTGCTGGTACCGCCGGCCCTGGTCGACTTCAACGCCGCCGCGCGCGAAGCCGAACGCAGTGGCCGCGACCGCAACCTGGTCTCCTACGTGCGTGGCGCCTGGGCCGACCAGCAGGACAGCGGCACCGGCGAGATCGCCACCCAGTACCTGCGCAAGGGCGCCACCTGGACCGCGCTGGTGCTGGAATACCGCAGCAACGACGGCCGCATCGTCAGCCTGGTGCGCCTGTTCTGGATCGCCGGCAACGGTGCCGCCGCGGCCGATGTGCGCAAGCACTACATGGTGGCCGAGCGCAGCTTCGACATCGCACGCGACCTCGGTGGCTTCGACCTGGACCTGCGCAAGCTCAAGCAGCGCCTGGGCGATGTGCATCACTTCGACAGCTTCGCCAGCTACGCCGAACGTTTCCGCCACGTACTCGGGATCGAGAACGAGATGGCGCTGCGCCTGCTGCACAAGACCCAGTCGGCGAAGAACCTCGGTGATCTGAACGTGTTCCTGCGCGACTTCATGCTCGATGCACCGCGCACCTTCGATGCGGCCGAGCGGCTGGTCGATGATTTCGCCGAACTCGATGGCGCCCACCAGGCCGTGGTCACCGCGCGTCGCCAGGTCGAGACCCTGCTGCCGGCGCGTGGGCATTACGCCGACCTGCAGGCGCTGCGCCGCCAGCGCGAAGACCTGGACGAGATGAAGCTGGGCATCGACGGCGTGCGCGAGCAGCGTCGCCTGGCCCTGCTCGAGGCCCGCCTGCTCGAACTGGATACCCGCGACCGCGGTCTGTCCGGGGAAGAAGGCCAGCGCCGCAGTGCGCTGGAGAACCATGAAAGCCACCTCGCCGAACTGGAGGCGCAGCGTCGCCAGCAGGGCGGCGAGCGCATCGAAGAGCTGGAGCGCGAGCAGGGCCGTGTCGCCCAGGAACGCGACCGCCGCTTGGCCAAGCGCAGCCAGGCCAACCATGCCAGCCGCGAACTGGGGGAAACCCTGGCCGAGACCGCGCACGGGTTTGCCGAGCAGCTCGCCCGCGCCAAGGCCCGCCTGGATGACGGCCAACGCGCTGCGGCCGAACTGGATGAGGCCATCGCCGAACGCATGGGCGGCAAGCGCGACGACGAGCGCCGCTTCGCCGAGGTGCGTTCGGAACTGGAGGCGCTCAAGCGCACCCCGTCCAGCATCCCCGCGCCGATGCAGCAGTTGCGCGCGCGTCTGAGCGGCGATACCGGCATTCCCGAGGCGGCGCTGCCGTTCGTGGGCGAACTGCTGCAGGTCCGCGACGAAGACGCCGCATGGCAGGGCGCCATCGAGCGCGTGCTGCACGGCTTCGCGCAGTCACTGCTGGTCGATGAGCGCCACCACGCGCAGGTCTCGGAGTGGATCAACCAGACGCACCTGGGTACCCGCCTGGTGTATTACCGGGTGCGCCGCAACGACGATGCGCTGCACGGCCGTGAGCCGGGCGCGCGTTCGCTGCTGCACAAGCTGGAGCTGCGCGAGCACGGCTATGCCGGCTGGCTGCGCCGCGAGCTGGGCAAGCGCTTCGACTACGAATGCGTGGATGCGCGGCATCTGCGCGATACCGACCGCGGCATCACCAAGGAAGGCCAGGTCAAGCACCCTGGCGAGCGCTTCGAAAAGGATGATCGCCACAACATCAGCGATCGCCGCCGCTGGCTGCTCGGCTTCAACAACCGCGACAAGCTGGACCTGTACGAGCGCGAAGCGATCGAACTGGCCCAGCGCATCGCCGCCTGCGACAGCGACGTGGCCGGCCTGCGCGCGCAGCGCGAACAGGACGGCAAGGCCCGCCTGGCCTGCCATCAGCTGTGCACGCTGGGCTGGGACGAGATCGATGTGGCCGCACCGCTGCAGCGCCTGGACGACATCGCCCAGGCCCTGCACGACCTGCGCGAAGGCAATGCCGATCTGCGCAGGCTGGGCGAACAGATCGAGAAGACCCGGGCCGATGTGGCCCAGGCCAAGCGCACCTATGAAGACGTGCGCGTGGAGCGCGGCCAGCTCGGCCGTGAGCACGAACGCCTGGAACGCCTGCACGAGCAGTGCGCGCCGCTGGCCAGGCGCGTGGTCACGCCGCTGCAGCAACAGGGCCTGGACGAACGCCTGAAAGCGCTCGGCGTGCTCAGCCTGGAAAACCTGGAAGCCCACTTCCGGCAGATCAGCAACACGCTCAACGAACAGCTCGGCGGTTCCCAGGCCGAACACAACCGCCTGGAGAACCTGCTGCTCGGCTGCTTCCGCCGCTACTGCCAGGCCTGGCCGGAAGACAGCGGCGATTTCACCGTCAGCCTGTCCAGCGCCGAGGATTTCCTCGCCCGCCTGCAGCGGCTGGAGAACGATGGCCTGCCGCAGCACGAAGCCCGCTTCTTCGATCTGCTGCAGAGCCAGAGCAAGAACAACCTGCTGGCCCTGCAGCGGCACACGGCCGAGGCGCGCAAGTCGATCGCCCAGCGCCTGGACGAGGTCAATGCCTCGCTGGAGCAGGTGCCGTTCAACCGCGGCACCCTGCTGACCATCGAACTGACCGACCGCCGCCTGCCCGAGGTACTGGATTTCCATCAGCGCCTGCGCGACGTGCTGTCCCAGCAGCAGACCGAGCAGCGCGAACTGGCCGAAGCGCAGTTCGCGGTGCTGCGTGAGCTGGTCGCCAAGCTCGGCTCGCAGGAAGGCGAGGACAAGCGCTGGCGCGAGCTGGTGCTGGACGTGCGTCTGCATGTGGAGTTCGTCGGCGTCGAACTGGATGCCGCCACCCGCCAGCAGGTCGAGATCTACCGCAGCGGTGCGGGCAAGTCCGGCGGCCAGCGCCAGAAGCTCGCGACCACCTGCCTGGCCGCCGCGCTGCGCTACCAGCTCGGTGGTGCCGACGGCCAGCTGCCCAGCTACGCGGCGGTGGTGCTCGATGAAGCCTTCGACAAGGCCGACAACGAATTCACCGCGCTGGCGATGAACATCTTCGACAACTTCGGGTTCCAGATGGTCGTGGCCACCCCGCTGAAGTCGGTGATGACGCTGGAGCCCTTCATCGGGGGGGCCTGCTTCGTGGAAATCAGCGGTCGCCACGACTCCGGCGTGCTGCTGATCGAGTACGACGACGAGGGCCGGCGCCTGAAGCTGCCGGAGCGGGCCCGCGCGGGTGAGACGGCCGCGGTATCGGCACCGGCACCCGCGGCGATCGCGGCGTCTGACGTGGTCGATGCCCCGAAGGAGGTTGCCGACCAGGCGATCGGCGGATCGCCCGCCGGGCAGGCCGACGCCGAGGTGGAGGCCGTGGATGCACCGGCACCGGTATCGCGCCCGAAGGTGGCAGCACCCAAGGCCGCGGCCAAGGCGCCGGCAAAGAAATCTGCAAAGAAATCTGCAAAGAAGACGGCCCCCAAGGCCGCCACGAAGAAGCCGGCCAAGCCCAAGCGCTGAGCCATCGACGGGTCAGCCCCAGGGCTGGCCCGTCCTGCTAACCGGCGAAGGTATCCCAGCCCATCCGGGCGATCAGCACCACCACCAGGCCGACGAACAGTTTGCGGATGAAGGGCGTGCCACCGCGCAGCGCCATCCGCGTGCCGACCACCGAACCGATGATGTTGGCCGCGGCCATCGGCAGCGCGAACAGCCACAGGATGTTGCCGGTCGGCACGAAGAATGAGATCGCCGCCAGGTTCGTCGCCAGGTTCACCACCTTGGACGCGGCCGACGCACGCAGGAAGTCCAGCCCGAAGAAGCGCACGAACAGGAAGATCAGGAAGCTGCCGGTGCCGGGTCCGAAGAAGCCGTCGTAGAACCCGATCACCGCACCGATCGCCAGTGCGGTCACCAGCTCCCTGCGGCCGATCTCGCGCGGGCGGTGCAGGGCGCCGAAGTCCTTCTTCCACAGCGTATAGCCGAGCATCGCCACCAGCAGCACCAGCACCAGCGGGCGGACCGCGTCCTTGGGCAGCAGGCTGACCGCCGTGGCCCCGGCGAACGAGAAGACGAAGGCCGTGCCCGCCGCGAACAGCACCGGCCGCCACGGGAAGCGCACATTGCGCGCATAGCGGAATGCCGCGGCCGCGGTGCCGAACATCGAACTGAACTTGTTGGTGCCGAACAGCATCGCCGGCGTGTGCTGCGGCAGGACGGTGAACAAGCCGGGCAGCTGCACCAGCCCACCGCCGCCGACGGCGGCATCGACCAGCCCGGCAATGAAGGCGATCGCCACCAACCACAACAGCTCAGGGGGAACCAGCTCAAGCACGGCGGCACATCGCGGCAGAAGGCGCGCCAGCATACGCCCGCCCATCGCGCGACAATACCCCCATGACCACCGTCCCCTCCGATCCCTGTCCCTGCGGCCGCCCGCTGGCCTACGCCGCGTGTTGCGGCCTCTATCACGCCGGCACCCCCGCACCGGATGCCGAAGCGCTGATGCGTTCGCGCTACACCGCCTACGTGCGCCACCTGGCCGACTACCTGCTGGCCAGCTGGCACCCGTCCACGCGTCCGGCCGAGCTGTCGCTGGATGAAGCACCCGGGCAGCGCACCCAGTGGCTGGGGCTGACGATCCACGCACATACCCGGTCGGATGCCGATCATGCGCAGGTCCGCTTCACCGCGCGCTACAAGGTCGGCGGCGGCAGCGCGGTGAAGATGCTCGAACACAGCCGCTTCGTCCGCGAGGACAGCCACTGGTTCTATCTCGACGCAGTGCCCTGAGCCAGCGCGGCCGTGCGCACCGGCACGGTTCCCTGCTGCCCATGCGCGCGCACGCAGTTGCGGCCGGCGTCCTTGGCCGCATACAGGGCCTGGTCGGCCGCCTTGATCACCGCCTGCGGGCTGTCGGCGACCCGGCTGTCGGCCACGCCGATGCTCACCGTCACCTGCACCACCTCGCCGCTGCCACCGCGTCCGCGCTGCAGCTGCCCTGCCGCATCATCGCGGCTGCGCGCGGCGCGGTCGCGCAGGTGCATGTGCCCGCTCTCGATCCGGGCGCGGATCTCCTCCACCGCCGCCACGCAGGCCGGGGCAGGCCGATCCAGGAACACCAGCGCGAATTCTTCGCCGCCATAGCGGAACGCGCGGCCACCGCCGCCGATGTCGGCCAGGCGCGCGGCCACCAGCCTGAGCACGTCATCGCCGGCGTCGTGGCCGTGGGTATCGTTGAAACGCTTGAAATGGTCCACGTCCACCATGGCGATGGTGTAGGTCGTGCCGACCCGCTGCAGGCACTCGTTCAAGGCCCGGCGTCCGGGGAGGCCGGTCAGCTCGTCGCGGTAGGCCATGTGGAAGGCTTCCTGCAGCATCGCCGAGGTGATCAGCAGCAGGGCCATGCAGCTGACCGCAGGCAACAGCGCGGGCGAGATGAACACCCGCGGCAACATCCACCACAGGCAGAGCAGGGCGACCAGCAGGGCGGTGTGCAGGGGCCGCGGTCGGCGCCAGGCCTGCACCGCCAGCGCTGCGGTAGCCACCACGAACAGCAGCGCCGGGAACTGGGCCAGCGCGCTCCAGCCACCGGGCAGCCACGCCAGGTGACGGTCCGACAGCAGCGCCTGCATGCCGTCGGGGCCTTGGGCGGCCAGCAGCAGGAAAATCCCCAGTGCGGTTCCACTGACCACGCCGCGCAGCAGCAGGTCCTGGCGCAGCCGCCCGCGCTCGGGCCACAGGCCGTGCAAGAGGAACAGCAGCGGCAGCCACCAGGACACCGCATGGAAGATCAGCGGGGTCAGCGTCGAGATCGTGCCCTCGCGCAGGAAGGTGCCGACCACGCCGTGCAGCACTGCGAAGGCCAGCGCGATCGCCAGCATCAGGCACACGGCCCGCACGCGGGCGTAGATCAGTCCCAGGCCGACGCCCAGGCAGGCCAGCACCAGCGGCAGCAGGCGGTGCACGGGATTGCCGACCTCGGCCGCCGGCGTGGCGCCCCAGAGCCCGATGGCCACCAGCCCGGCAGGCAGCACGAACAGATAGTGGCTGGGCTGGCGTAGCAGGTGCGTCCGCAAGAAGGGGTCCACGTGGTGGGCCGGCGCGCCGTGGCTGCAGCGTGCAAACCGGACAACACAGGCAATGGGTCTCCCCCGATAGCGGCCCGCGCGTATTCAACTTGAGCGCTGTCACCGTACCGATGCCGTGCCATGACGTGGCACTCACCCCGGCTGGTCGATCCTGATCGGGATGAATACCGCCGTTGCTGCCGCACTTCCCCTCACTGCCGCCCCGCCGTCGTCGCTGGCCGCCCGCTATGCCGGTGTGCGCGCCCGCACGGTCGCGCTGGCCGCGCCGCTCAGCGCCGAAGATGCCATGGTGCAGAGCATGCCCGACGCCAGCCCGGCGAAATGGCATCTGGCCCATACCACCTGGTTCTTCGAGCGCTTCGTGCTGGCCACCCGGCCCGGCTACGTGCCGCTCGATGCGGACTGGCATTACCTGTTCAACAGCTACTACCAGAGCATCGGCCCGGCGCATGCGCGTCCCCAGCGCGGGCTGCTCTCGCGGCCGACGCTGGACGAGGTGCTGCGCTTCCGTGCCGAGATCGACCAGCGCGTGATCGCCGCACTGCAGGCCGGCACGTTGAGCGGGCAGGCCCAGCAGCAGCTGCTGCTCGGCCTGCACCATGAGCAGCAGCACCAGGAACTGCTGTTGACCGACATCAAGCATGCGTTCTGGTCCAACCCGCTGCAGCCCGCCTACCGCGATGACCTCGTGGCGACGCCGGCGCGTGCGCTGCCGCTGCAGTGGCTCAGCAGTCCGGAGCAGATCGTGGAGATCGGCGCGCCGGTCTGGCCAACCCAGCCCACGTTCGCCTACGACAACGAATCGCCGGTGCACCGTGCCCTGGTCCCCGCCCATGCGCTGGCCAACCGCCCGGTCAGCAACGACGAGTACCGCCAGTTCGTGCAGGCCGGCGGCTACCGCGAGCCGCGCTGGTGGATGAGCGAGGGCTGGACGCTGTGCCAGGACCAGCACTGGCAGCATCCGCTGTACTGGGACGACGCACTGGAGCGCGAGTTCACCCTCGGAGGCTGGCGCGCGCTCGATCCGCACGCACCGGTCTGCCATCTCAGCTATTTCGAAGCCGACGCGTATGCGCGCTGGCAGGACGCCCGCCTGCCCACCGAGTTCGAGTGGGAAGCGGCGACCGCGGGCCGTCCGCTGCGGGGGCGCTTTGTCGAGACCGATCAGCTGCACCCCGGCGGCGCGGAGGAGGACGGGAACATGGTCCAGCTGTTCGGCGACGTCTGGGAATGGACCAGCAGCGCCTATGGGCCCTATCCGGGCTTCCGCACCTTCCCGGGCAACCTGGGCGAGTACAACGGCAAGTTCATGTGCGGCCAGTGGGTGCTGCGCGGCGGCAGCTGCGTGACCCCGGCGGATCACCTGCGCGCCAGCTACCGCAATTTCTTCGCCCCGTCGGCCCGGTGGCAGTTCGCCGGCGTGCGCCTTGCACGGGACGCCGCATGAGTTCGGTCCGGGATGCGCTCGACGCACTGACCGATCTGCAGCCGGATCGCGACCAGATCACCGCCGACATCCTGCGCGGGCTCTCGGCCACGCCGCGCCAGCTGCCGTCCAAGTACTTCTACGATGCCCACGGCTCGGCGCTGTTCGAGCAGATCACCCGGCAGCCGGAGTACTACCCGACCCGCACCGAGCTTCAACTGCTGCAGGACTGCGCGCCGGATATCGCCAAGGTGGTCGGGCCGCGCCTGCATGTGGTCGAACTGGGCAGCGGCAGCGGGCGCAAGACCGAACTGCTGCTGCATGCGCTGCGCGATCCGGTCGCCTACACCCCGATTGAAATCTCCCGCGCCGCGCTGCTCGACAGCATCACCCGGCTGGCCGCGTCGCTGCCGGACATCGAGATGCTGCCGGTCTGCGCCGACTTCACCCAGCCGGTGCAGCTGCCATCCCCGCAGCGCGAACCGGCACGCCGCCTGGTGTTTTTCCCCGGCTCGACGCTGGGCAACTTCGCCCATGACGAGGCGGTCGCGCTGTTGAAGGCGATGCGCCAGACCATGGGCCCGGAGGGAATGGCCCTGATCGGCATCGACCTGCACAAGGACGCGGCGTTGATCGAGGCCGCGTACAACGACGCCGCCGGCGTCACCGCCGAATTCACGCTCAATCTGCTGCGTCGTCTCAATCGCGACATCGGCAGCGACTTCGATCTGGACGGCTTCCGTCATCGTGCCCGCTACAGCGTGCCGCGCCTGCGCATCGAAACCGAACTGGTCAGCCAGCGCGACCAGCGCGTGCATGTGGATGGGCAGAGCTTCGATTTCGCCGAAGGTGAGGCGATGACTGTCGAGTACAGCCACAAGTACACCGATGCGGTGTTCGCCCGGATGGCGGCCGACGCCGGTCTGCAGGTGACGGCGCACTGGAACGCCACCGATCCCGCCTTTGGCCTGCGCCTGCTGCAGCCGGTCTGACCTGCGCGGCATTGCCGCTATGATGCAGGTCCACTGGCTGCAAGGATTCCCGCCAATGCGATGGTCGCCCCTGTTGATGGCCGGGCTGTGTCTCGGCGCACCGTCGCTCGCGATCGCCGCGCCGGATGCCTTCTCCACGTGCCTGGGCACGCTCAAGGCGCAGGCCGGCAAGCAGGGCCTCACGGGCGAGCGCTTCGACGCGCTCACCGCCGGGCTGACCCCGGACCCCAGCGTGCTGCCGCTGCTCGATGCGCAGCCGGAGTTCACCACCCCGTTGTGGGATTACCTGGCCGCTCTGGTGGATACCCAGCGCGTGGCGGATGGGCGCGCCCGCCTGGTCGAGCACCGTGATCTGCTGGCGCGGGTATCGGCCGAGTACGGCGTCGATCCGGCCACGATCGTGGCGGTCTGGGGGGTGGAGAGCGATTACGGGCGCGTGTTCGGCAAGCGCCCGCTGCTGCAGTCGCTGGCCACGCTGTCCTGCGAAGGCCGCCGCCAGCCCTTCTTCCGGGGCGAACTGCTGGCCCTGCTCAAGCTGATCGACGCCGGCGACCTGCGTGCCGAAGGCCTGACCGGCTCGTGGGCCGGCGCGTTCGGCCACACCCAGTTCATGCCCTCCACCTATGCGCGCATCGCGGTGGACGGCGATGGCGATGGTCGTCGTGATCTGGTCGCGTCCATTCCCGATGCCCTGGCGTCCACTGCCAATTACCTCAAGAAGGCCGGCTGGCGCACCGGGCAGCCGTGGGGCGTCGAGGTGAAGATTCCGCCCGGCTTCAACGCCGGCCTCGCCGGCCGCACCCAGCGCAAGCCGCTGGCCGACTGGCGCGCGCTGGGCATCGTGCCGGTCGCCGGCGGTGCCCTGGCGCCTACCGGGCTCCCGGCCGACAGCAATGCGGCAGTGTTGCTCCCGACCGGTGCCAAGGGCCCGGCCTGGCTGGTGTTCCGCAACTACGACGCGATCTACGCCTACAACGCCGCCGAGAGTTACGCGCTGGCCATCGCCACGCTGGCCGACCGGCTGCGCGGTGGAACGGGTATCGTCGCGGCCTGGCCGACCGACGATCCCGGCATCGGCCGGACCGAACGTCGCGAACTGCAGACCCTGCTGCTGGCCCGCGGCCACGATATCGGTACTGCGGACGGCATGATCGGCACCGCGACCCGCCGCGCCATCCAGGCCGAGCAACAGCGCCTGGGCTGGACCCCCGCCGATGGCCGTGCCGGCCAGCGCATCCTTACCGCCCTGCGCGGTGCTCCTCTCTCTTCAACGCCGACCATGCCCGCATCCACCGTCTTCACCCTGCCGCCCAACCACGCCCAGTACGTCCAGTCGCCGGCCGCGCCGCGCGCTGCCCTGCCCAAGGTGCCCGGCCTGGGCCTGGCCGATGTGCAGGGTTTCCCCGCGTGGACGGTCGAGACCCCGTTCGCCACCGCCGCGATCAGCGTGTTCGGCGGCCAGCTGCTGTCCTATGTGCCCAAGGGCGGGCAGGACGTCATGTGGCTCTCGCCGAGCGCCCAGCCGCTGCCGACGCCGATCCGCGGCGGCACCCCCGTGTGCTGGCCCTACTTCGGCCGCCAGGGGCAGGGCAATGACGTGCCCTCGCACGGTTTCGTCCGCAATGTGCCGTGGACCCTGCAGCAGGCACGCCGCGAGGCCGACGGCACGATGGTGCTGACCCTGGCCCCGCCGGTGCTGGAAAACCTGGACCTGCGCCTGCGCATGGAACTGCGGATCGGCCGCACCCTGGAACAGCGCCTGATCACCGAGAACACCGGCCGGCAGCCGGTCGCCTTCACCCAGGCCCTGCACAACTACTTCCATGTCAGCGACGCGATGCAGGTCAGCGTCGAAGGCCTGGATGGCCTGTCCTACCTGGACAAGTTCGAGGACTACGCGACCCCGCGGCGGCAGCAGGGCGAGTGGAGCCTGCGCGACCCGCGCGATCCCGGCCGCAGCGACCGCATCTATACGCAGGCCGCCGGCCGCTACCTGCTCAAGGACCCGGGCCTGAAGCGCCGCATCGAGATCACCACCACCGGCAGCCGCTCGCTGGTCGCGTGGAATCCGGGCGAGGCGGGCGCCAGCAGGATGACCGATGTCGGGGCCGGCTGGCGCAACTATGTCTGTCTGGAGGCGGCCAACGCCGGTCCGGACGTGGTCACCCTGGCGGCGGGCGCCAGCCACACCCTGACCCAGACCTTCCGGGTGCTGCCGCTCCAGTAAGTCATGGCCGGGGGCAGGGCGTTCGTCGCGCGCTGCCCCAGCTGCATCAGGCAGGGCGCGGTCGCAGCGCCACCAGGCAGATGCCACCGGCCACCAACCCCCAGAACGCCGAGCCGATCCCGGCCAGCGACAGGCCCGAGGCGGTGACCAGGAACGTCACCAGCGCTGCCTCCCGATCGGCCTCCTCACGCAGCGCCATTGCCAGGCTGTTGGCGATGGTGCCGAACAGCGCGATACCGGCCACGCAGGCCACCAGTTCCTTGGGGAAGGCGGCGAACACGGCCGCCACCGTCGCCCCGAACAGCCCGACCACGATATAGAAGGCGCCCGCGGCCACCGCTGCGGTGTAACGCCGCGCCGGATCCTCGTGTGCCTCGCGCCCCATGCAGATCGCCGCAGTGATCGCGGCCAGGTTGAGCCCAAAGGCGCCGAAGGGGGCAAGCAGCATATTGACCACCCCGATCCAGCCGATCACCGGCGACACCGGCGCGTCGTAGCCGGAGGCGCGGATCACCGCCACGCCCGGGATGTTCTGCGAGGCCATGGTGACCACGAACAGGGGCAGGGCGATGCCGAACACGGCCGACCACGACAGCGTCGGCCAGGTAAACACCGGCGAGGCCAGTTCCAGCCGTACGTCCTGCATATGCAGCAGGCCCTGCCCGGCCGCCACCATCACGCCTACCAGCAGGGTGGCGATCACCGCATAGCGCGGAAACAGCCGGCGTCCAACCAGCCAGGTGATGAACATCGCCAGCGCCATCCCGAGCTGGGTGCCCATGGAGACGAATACATCCAGTCCAAAGCGCAGCAGCACACCGGCGAGCATGCCGGCGGCCAACGCCATCGGTACACGTTTCATCACCTTCGCGAAGATCCCCGAGAAACCGGCGAGCATGCCCAGTAGCGCGGCAAGGACGAACGCACCGATCGCATCGCTGTAGCCGACCGCGCTCGCGCCCACCACGAGCATGGCTGCACCCGGCGTCGACCATGCGGTGACGACGGGCATCCGATAACGCAGTGACAGACCGATGCACGTCACGCCCATGCCAAGGCCCAACGCCCACATCCAGGAGGCGATCTGCGCCTGATCGGCGCCCACGGCACGGGCGGCCTGGAACACGATCACCGCCGAACTGGCGAAGCCCACCAGAACCGTAATGAAGCCTGCCATCACCGCCGGCAGAGAGAGATCGCGCCACAACGAAGGTTTGCCGACCGCAGACATCGCATGCATTCCTGATGACAAGAGATGCATTGTTAGCAAGCCAGCGGCAGCACGCGCAACGCGCGTGCTGCCGCGCTTGTTGATGAGCAGCACGTAAGGATGACGCGTTGATGAAAAAGATCGACGAAAACGCTTGACGAATTTCCAGAAGTCTTTAGTATTCGCTCCCTCGCTGCGACGCGGTCTTCACCCCGGTGAACACCCACCCGCAGCGACGGCAACAAGCTTCGAAAGAAGGTGTTGACGGAAACGAAAAGCCTGACATAATAGGCGGCTCGCAACGACGAAAGCCTCTCGAGGCAAACGACGAAGCGGCATCGGCAACAACGGTTCACTACGGTGAAGCGGCCTTGAAAAAAGGTGTTGACGAAGCAGACAAGCCGGTCTACAATGGGCGGCTCGCAACGACGGAAACGTCGGGGCATACGGAGGAAGGCGCTGAGGCCGACTCCCAAGTTCTTTGACAGTATGCGCAGG